>Ga0182739_1001426_pt1 | contig 25161 bp, 21 predicted proteins | sample eDN5th30CBELigBY_FD_128873 | JGI IMG/M metagenome (GOLD analysis project Ga0182739, IMG submission 128873) | Enriched backyard soil microbial communities from Emeryville, California, USA - eDNA 5th pass 30_C BE-Lig BY (version 2) (version 2) | ecosystem: Environmental > Terrestrial > Soil >... | reverse complement strand
CAGTCCGCTGCGCTATGCCGCGAAATGCCCGCTGGCGAATTGACGCGGAAACTCGGGGAAGAGGCGCTGGCGCGCCTTGAGCGCCCATAGCGGAGCGCTGGTACTGGAAGGCTTCGGGATCCGGCCGCGCGACGCAGAGCCTGCGTTGTTTGACCTGCCGCAATGCATCCGCGCGTCGCTACGCTATCAGCATGGGTTCGACGCAACCTGCATACGGAGCCGGACACCGTGGCCTACAAAGACCTCCTCCTTTCGCTGACCACCTATCCTGACGCGACGCCGGACGCGGTTGCGGACTATGCGGCGCGGCTCGCCAAGCAATTCGGCGCGCAGGTTTCTGCCGTCGCGTGGGAACTCAAGCTGCAGCGCGTCGGCGCGTTTCCTTTCGTTGCCGACGCTCTGCTCGATCTGCCCGGTCTGATGACGGCGGAGATGCAGAAGAGCGCCGCACATGCGCGCCGCCTCGCCGAGGTGTTCGAAGCGGCCGTAAAGCGCGCAGGCGTGGCGGGCCGTTGCGAAGCTGTGGCGTGCCCGCCGGCAGAAATCCCGGACCGGCTGGCCCGGCGCGCCCGGCTGCATGATCTCACCGTGGTGCCTATCCTTGTGAGCGACGAGGTGGGTCCGATGTATGCCGAACACGCCGTATTCGGATCCGGCCGTCCGGTGTTGATCGTGCCCGAGGCTTCGCTCGGCGGCGCGGGCTCGTTCGATCACGTGGTGGTCGCATGGGATCACAGCCGACCTGCCGCGCGTGCGCTGGCGGATGCGATGCCGCTGCTGGAGGCGGCTGCCGACGTGCATGTGGTGACGGTGGCCAACGAGAAGCCGCTGCCCGCGCCGATGGACGGCGAGGCGCTCGTGCGGCACCTCAGCGCCCATGGCGTGAACGCGATACCCGTCGCGGTGGACGCGGCGGGTCGCCCCATCGGCGCGGCGCTGGGCGACTACGTGCGGTCAGTAGGCGCCGATCTCCTGGTGATGGGCGCCTACGGCCACTCGCGCGTGCAGCAGTTCATCCTCGGCGGCGCGACCCGCACCATCCTGCACGCGCCGCCGGTCCCGGTGCTGCTGTCGCATTGAGGGCGACGGAGACGGCGGGTCAGTTCCGCGTCACGCCCGCCATCGCTTCCAGCACGGCGCAGACCGCCGCGGTGTCGTGGCCTTCGTGGCCGGTCGACATCGCGGCGTTGTAGATCGCTTCCGTCGCCGAGAAGGTCGGCGTCGGCACGCCGATGCTTTGCGCGAAGTCGCCGATAACCTTCATGTCCTTCTGCCAGATCGCGACCTTCATGGTGACGTTCTCGCCGTCGTAGCTGTTGTCGGCCATCATCCCGGCGCGCAGTTCGAACACGCGCGAATTGCCGGCACCGGAGCGCACGAGGTCGTAAAGCTGATGCGGGTCGAGCCCGGCCTTCATGCCGAGCACCATCGCTTCCGCCGATGCGACGTTATGGATCGCTACCAGCAGGTTGGCGACGAACTTCATCTTCATGCCGTTGCCGAACGCGCCGAGGTCGTGGGTGGCGCGGCCGAAGTCGGCGAACACCGGCGACAGGGCCTGGATCGCCTGGCTATCGCCGCTGGCATAGATAACGAGGTCCTTGTTCTTGGCCTGAGACCCGGTGCCGCTGAGCGGGCAATCGAGCAGGATGTGGCCGGCCTTGCGCAGCGTCGCCTCGGCCGCTTCCTTGTCGGCGATGGTGAAGGTGCTCAGCTCGGCAATGGTGCGCCGCGGCGGCCCGGCATCGGCGATCGCCTGCACGGTTGCCTGCAGGGCCTCCGGCTTCGGCAGGCTGGTGAGAATGCTTGCCGCTTCGCGCGCCACGGCAGCCGCGCTGTCCACGACTGCGACGCCGCCCTCGCGCGCTTCGCGCATGCGCTGCGGATCGGGATCGTAGCCGACGACCCGCCAGCCGGCGGCGGCCAGATTGCGGGCGATCGCGCCGCCCATGATGCCGAGGCCGACGACGCCGATGGTGCCCTTTGCGCCTGAATTCATTTCCGTATTCCCTGTGCTTCTACCGAAGGTTTTTGCCCGTGGGTGGCGTCGGCCAGGAAAGCCAGCCGCGCACCCGTATTGGCGCAGCGCGGTGCCACAGGACAGGCACGAAAGCAAATCGGTGCCGCATTCGGCGGCAGCGGTACAAGGCAATGTGATGTTGCAATGGCCTTGACTCCCGGCCTCCCGCCGCTTCCACTATTCGCGTCTGTGACCATGCGGGGCAACCGCCGGTGGCGGCGTGTTGCGCGAGTGATCCTGGGGAGGAATCATGAGCGTCCTGAAACTCAAGATCGGCGCCGCGTTTTGTGCGGTGTTTTTGGCTGCTTCGCCGGCGCTCGCCAGCAAGCGCGACGATACCCTGCGCTTCGGCTACGACCAGGTTCCGGAAAACATCGATCCGTACATGAACAATGTGCGCGTCGGCGTCATCATTGCCCATCAGGTCTGGGATACGCTGATCTATCGCGACCCGAAGACCAATGAATATAAGGGCAGTCTCGCGACCTCCTGGAAGTGGATCGACGACAAGACGCTGGAACTCGAGCTTCGGAAGGGCGTGAAGTTCCACAACGGCGAAGAATTCGATGCCGACGATGTGGTCTATACGCTCAACTTCGTCTCCAAACCGGAGAGCAAGGTCGTCTCCGCCCAGAACGTGAGCTGGATCGATCGCGCCGAGAAACTCGACAAGTACAAGGTCCGCATCATCACCAAGCAGCCGTTCCCGGCGGCGATCGAATATCTGGCCGGGCCGGTGGTGATCCATCCCAACGAATATTACGCCAAGGTCGGCCCCAAGGGCATGAACGAGAAGCCGGTCGGGTCCGGCCCCTATCGCATCACCGACCACGCCGTCGGCAAATATGTGCGCATGGAGCGCAACAAGGACTACTTCAAGGAAAGTCCGAAACCGCAGCCGTCGATCGGCAAGGTCGAAATCCGCTTCATCCCGGACCGCCAGACCCAGGTGGCGGAGATGCTGTCCGGCGGGCTGGACCTGATCATGCACGTGCCGCTCGATCAGGCCGAGCAGATCAAGGCCGTGCCGAACCTGCAGGTAGTCTCCGGCGAGACCATGCGCATCGCGTTCATCAACTTCAATACGCTCGAGAACACCTCTGCGCCGCCGCTGCGCGATGCCCGCGTGCGCCGCGCGATTGCGCATGCCATCGACCGCGAGGGCATGGTCAAGCAGATCGTCGGTACCAGCGCCCGCGTGCTGCATTCGCAGTGTTTCCCCGCGCAGTTCGGCTGCACCGACGAGGGCATGACGCGCTACGAGTACAATCCGGCGAAGGCCAAGGCGCTGCTCGCGGAAGCCGGCTTCCCGAATGGTTTCGACGTCGACTTTTACGCCTATCGTGAGCGCAATCAGACCGAAGCCATGATTGGCTACCTGCGCGCGGTCGGTATCCGCGCCAACCTGCGCTTCATGCAATACGCCGCCATGCGCGATCAGGTGCGTTCGGGCAAGGCGGCGCTCATCCACCAGACCTGGGGTTCGTTCTCGGTCAACGATGTCTCGGCCTCGACGCCGGTCTATTTCAAGTTCCTGCCCGACGACGTGAACCGCATCCCCGAAGTGCGGGACGCGCTGGAGAAGGGCGACACGTCGGTCGACCCGGAAGCGCGCAAGGCGGCTTACAAGGATGCGCTCACGCGTATCGCGTCGGGGCCATCCTCGCTGCCGCTGTTCTCGCTGCCGGTGAACTATGTGGCGACCAAGGACCTCACCTTCGTCGCCTATCCGGACGAACTTCCCCGCTTCTGGGAGATGACGTGGAAGTGATGCGTGGCGTCATGCGCATCCAGCTATGGGGCGCTCGCCTCTCGCGCCCTCTCCCCTTGCGGGAGAGGGCTTCGCTGAGCGCTCGGCAATCTCGGATGGGTGAGGGGGGAAGCCTTTCCCCTCACCCGCCTTCGCTGGTGGAAGTGCCGGGTAGCCCTCTCCCGCAAGGGGAGAGGGCGCAGCAACGCGCGCTGCGTCCGTTATCGGATGGGCACAGCGCTTGCGCTCCCTCCCCCCTTGTGGGGGAGCGTCGGGGAGGGGGAGGGCCTCGAACAAGACAGCGCATTGATCGAGCGGGGCGTCCCGCATGATCGCCTTCGCCATCAAGCGTCTCGGCCTTGCCGTGCTGGTGGCGATCACGGTATCCGCGCTCGCCTTCCTGCTGCTGCGCGCCTCCGGCGACATTGCGATCGCGCTCGCGGGCGAGGGCGCGCGCAGCGAGGACATCGAGAACATCCGCCGGCTCTACGGCCTCGACCGTCCGCTCCTGGTGCAGTACCTCGACTGGCTGTGGAAGATGCTGCAGGGTGATTTCGGCCAGTCGCTGTTCTTCAAGACCGATGTCGGACCGCTGGTGCTCGCGAAGCTCCCGACCACCGCGTTGCTGGCGCTGTTCTCACTTCTCTTCGCGCTGGCGATTTCGCTTCCGCTCGGCATCCTCGCGGCGGTCTATCCCAACAGTTGGGTGGATCGGCTCTGCCTCTCGCTCGCGGTCGCCGGTCAGGCGATGCCGAACTTCTTCTTTGCGCTCATCCTCATCATCGTGCTGGCTGTCTGGTTCCGCGTGCTGCCGGTCTCGGGCAGCGAAAGCTGGAGCCATTTCGTCATGCCGACGATCGCGCTCGGCTATTATATCGCCCCCGCCTTCATGCGGCTGGTGCGAGCCGGCATGATCGAGGTGCTGGCCTCCGACTACATCCGCACCGCGCGCGCGAAGGGGCTTTCCGGACCTACCGTCATTCTCAAGCACGCGCTGCGCAATGCGCTGGTGCCGGTGGTGGCGCTGGCCGCCGTTCAACTCGGTTTCCTGCTCGGCGGTTCGGTCGTGATCGAGACCATCTTCGCGCTCGATGGGCTCGGCTTCCTCGCCTACCAGTCGATCACGCACAAGGATCTGCCGGTGACGCAGGCGATCGTGGCGATCCTCTCCTTCGTCTATATAGGGCTGACGTTGGCGGCCGATCTCGCCAATGCCTGGCTCGATCCGCGCATCCGGGTGGGGTGAGGCATGAGCGAAGCCTACGCCCCGCAATTGGTCGAGGTCGCCGGGCCGACATCGGGCGCGCTGATGCGGCGGCGCATCTTCGGCCACAAGGGGTTGATGTTTGGCGCGACGCTGCTCCTCATCATCATCCTGATGGCGCTGCTCGCCCCGCTGCTGGCGCCCTACGATCCATATGCGCAGGATCTTTCGCGCCGCCTGATCCCGCCGATCTGGCACGAGAAGGGGACGTGGGAGCATATCCTCGGCACGGACAATCTCGGCCGCGACTATCTCTCGCGCGTTATCTACGGCGCCCGCATCTCGCTGCTGATCGGCCTTTCCGTGATGGTCATTTCCGGCCTGATCGGCTCCGCGCTCGGCCTCGCCGCCGGCTATTTCGGCGGCCGCGTCGACATGATCGTCACCTTCATCGTCACCGTGCGGCTGGCGATGCCGCTGATCCTGGTGGCGCTGGCGGTGGTCGCCATGATCGGCGGCTCGCTGTGGGTCGTGGTGCTCGTGCTCGGCCTGCTCAAGTGGGACCGCTTCGCGGTGGTCATGCGCGCGGCGACGCAGCAGGTGCGCTCGCTCGACTATGTCATTGCGGCGGAGGCGACCGGCGCTTCGACGCCGCGTATTATCATCGGCGAGGTGCTGCCCAACGTGCTGCCGCATCTCGTCGTGGTCGCGAGCGTCGAGGCGGCGAGCGCGATCCTGCTCGAAGCTGCGCTGTCGTTCCTCGGGCTCGGCGTGCAGCCGCCGCTGCCGTCCTGGGGGCTGATGATCGCAGAAGCCAAGACCTACATGTTCTTTTCGTTCTGGCTGATCGCCATTCCTGGCACCGCATTGGCGCTGCTCGTGCTCGCCATCAACATGGTGGGCGACGGCATCCGCGACGTCACCGCGCCGGGTGGGAGGAACTGAGCGTGCTTCGGCGGGCAACATCTATCTCCGCTCATTCCCGCGTAAGCGGGAATCCAGAGGCGTCTTGTTCAGTGGTCCTGGGTCCCCGCTTTCGCGGGGACGAGCGGATCGAGTTTGATTCAGCATGACCGAAATTCGCCCTGAACCGTTACGTTCCCCTCTGCTCAGCGTCGATGGCCTGCGCGTCGACATCGGGACGCCGCGCGGCACGCTGCGCGCGGTGCGCGGCATCTCGTTCGACATCGCGGCGGGCGAGACGCTGTGTCTGGTCGGTGAATCGGGCTGCGGCAAGTCGATGACTGCGCTTGCGCTGATGGGCTTGCTGCCGGGCGCGGCGAAACGCAGCGCCGCGCGCATGAGCTTCGAAGGCGAGGACCTCGCCGGCATCTCGCCGCGACGGCTCTCCGCCCTGCGAGGCAATCGCATGGCGATGATCTTCCAGGAGCCGATGACGGCGCTCAACCCGGCCTATACGATCGGTGACCAGTTGATGGAGGTGCATCGCCGTCACAAGGGTTCGACGGTGGCGCAGGCGCGCGACCGCGCGGTCGAACTGCTCGAAAAGGTCGGCATTACGGCGGCGGCGGAGCGGCTCGGGCAATATCCGCATCAGCTTTCCGGCGGCCTGCGCCAGCGCGTGATGATCGCGATGGCGTTGATGTGCGGGCCTACCCTATTGATCGCCGACGAGCCGACCACCGCGCTCGACGTGACCATCCAGGCGCAGATCCTGCGCCTCCTGATCGACTTGCAGCGCGATCTCGGCATTGCGATCCTGCTCATCACCCATGACCTCGGCGTGGTCGCGCGCGTCGCACACCGCGTCGCGGTGATGTATGCGGGCGAGGTCGTGGAGAGCGCCACCGCCGCCGCCTTGTTCGCCTCGCCGCGGCATCCCTATACGCGCGGGCTGATGGCCTCTATCCCGATCCCGGGTCGCACGCCGCCGGGCGAGCGGCTCGGCGCTATCCCCGGCATCGTCCCTTCGCTCATCGGCGAGGTTCAGGGCTGCGCCTTCCGTGACCGATGTTCCTACGCTTTCGCGGAGTGCGCGGTAGCGGTGCCCTGGCGTGCCGAAGGCGACCACGGCTGGCGCTGCACGCTGGCGGAAGTTCCGGCGGAGGCGGCATGACCATCGTGGTGCAAGACTGCAAGACAGCCTCTTCGTCAGAAGGCAGCGCCATTGCGACATCTGCGTTGAGATGCACTTCTGGCCGCGGGCTCGGCCTACTCCCTCCCCCCTTGAGGGGGAGGGAACCCTGGGGCGTCGTTCTTCGCATCACCAAATCCGCGCGCGGGACAAGAGGTCTCGCATGACCGCACTTCTCGAAGCGCGCGGGGTGTCGCGCACATTCACCGTCGGCCGCGGCATCTTCGCGAAGAAGCGGTCGTTGCGGGCCGTGGTCGGCGTTGATCTCGATCTTGCCAAGGGCGAGGTGCTCGGCGTCGTCGGCGAATCCGGCTCGGGAAAGTCGACGCTTGCAAAAATGCTGCTTGGCCTGCTGCCGCCCAATGCCGGCAGCATCCGCCTCGGCGGCGTCGATGTCGCGCAGATGGGCCGGCGCGCGCTCGCGCGTCGCATCCAGCCGGTGTTCCAGGACCCGTATTCCTCGCTCAATCCGCGCAAGTCGGTGGCGTCGATCGTGGCGCTGCCGCTTGCGGTGCAGGGCATCGGCAGTGCCGAGGAGCGGCGTGAGAAGGCGATCGCGATGCTCGGCCGGGTTGGGCTCGCGCGCCGGCATGCCGACGTCTATCCGAACGAGCTCTCGGGCGGGCAGCGCCAGCGCGTGGCGATCGCGCGCGCGCTGGTGGTCGAGCCCGAAATCGTGCTGCTCGACGAGCCGACTTCGGCGCTCGACGTTTCCGTGCAGTCGCAGATTCTCAACCTGCTGCTCGACCTGCGACGCGACTTCGGCCTCACCTATGTCTTCATCAGCCACAATCTCGCGGTGATCGAGCACATGGCGACGCGAGTCGCGGTGATGTATCTCGGCCGCATCGTCGAGATGGGCGAGCGCGCGGCCCTGTTCCGCGCGCCGCGCCATCCTTACACGCAAGCGCTGCTCGAGAGCGTGCTGACGCCGGAGCCCGGTCTCGGTATTCCAGACACCGGACTCGGGCTCGCGATCCCCAATCCGCTCGATCCGCCGTCGGGCTGCGTGTTCCATCCGCGTTGTCCGCAATCGGGCCCGCGCTGTACGCGCGAGGCGCCCCGCATCGTCCGCGAAGAAGGTGGGCTGGTCGCCTGCCACCTCTATGATGGCGGCGTCCGGGAGGCAGCGTGAACAGGTGTGAAGCTGTCGTCCCGGCCGAGCGCACGTACGCGCGAGAGCCGGGACCCATCTTTCGGCTATTCTTACGCTGGCCGAGCAAACCGATGGCTGGTTCCCGGATAGCCGCCTTGCGGCGGCTTCCGGGATGACAGCCTAGATATGGTCGAGGACAAGAAGATGACCCGCGAAGCCGCCATGGCGCATGCCGAACGATATTTCGACTCCGGGACTTTCAAAGCCGATCTCGCGCGCCGCGTGGCGATCCCGACCGAGAGCCAGAACCCGGAACGCGCCGGCGCGATGGCGGAGTATGTCGAGCGCGAGATGAGGCCGGCCTTCGAGGCGCTCGGATTCACCTGCAAGGTGCTCACCCATCCGCGCGCCAAGGGGCCGTTTCTCTATGCCGAGCGCATCGAAGGGGAGGGGCTCAAGACCGTGCTCGGCTATGGCCACGGCGACGTGATCCGCGGGCTCGAAGCCGGCTGGGAGGCGGGGCTCAGTCCGTGGGAACTGACCGAGCGCGACGGCCTCTATTACGGCCGCGGCACCGCCGACAACAAAGGCCAGCACACGATCAACCTCGCCGCGCAGGCGGCGGTGATCGCGGCGCGCGGCAGGCTCGGCTTCAACGCCAAATGGCTGATCGAGATGGGCGAGGAAGTCGGCTCGCCCGGCCTGCGCGAGGTCTGCGCGGAGAACCGCGAGCTATTGCGTTCAGACGTGCTGATCGGTTCGGACGGGCCGCGACTCGGCATCGACAAGCCGATCGTCTCGCTCGGTACGCGCGGCGCGATGAATATCGACCTCGAAATCGTGGCGCGCGAGGGCGGCCACCATTCCGGCAACTGGGGCGGGCTGCTGTCGAGTCCCGCGATCCAGATGGTCCACGCCATTGCCAGCATCACCGGGCCGACCGGGCAGATACGCATCCCGGAATGGGTGCCGCCGCCGATCTCCGATTCCGTCAAGCGCGCGCTCGCCGAATGCGATGTGGCCGAGCCTCCCGAAGGGCCGAAGTTCGAGCCCAACTGGAGCGAGCCGGGACTGACGCTGGCCGAGAAGGTGTTCGGCTGGTCGAGCTTCGACATTCTGGCGATGACGTCCGGCAATCCGCAGACGCCGGTCAACGCCGTGCCGCCGAGCGCCTGGGCGCGCGTGCAACTACGTTACGTGGTCGGCATCGACAAGGACCGCATCATTCCCGCGCTGCGCGCGCATCTCGACCGCCACGGCTTTTCGTTCGTGACGATCACGATGGCGCGCGACGAAGCCTATGCGGCGACGCGACTCGACCCCGAACACCCGTGGGCGCAATGGACAAAGAACTCGCTCCTGCGCAGCACCAATCTCAAGGTCGCGATCCTGCCCAATGTCGGTGGCTCGCTGCCGAACGATATTTTCTCGGAAGGGCTGGGGCTGCCGACGATCTGGGTTCCGCATTCCTATCCCGGCTGCTCGCAGCATGCGCCGAACGAGCACCTCCCCGCGGCCCTCGCGCGCGAGGGCCTGCGGCTGATGGCCGGGCTCTATTGGGACCTCGGCGAGCCGGGCACTCCGTAAGCAATCAACGGCTGCGTGTCCCGGACGAGCGGCGCTTGCGCCGCGAAGATCCGGGACCCCGGCTTTGCGCCGTGCCTGCGCACGGGCTTGGCCGGGGACCGCGGGCGCGGGCGCCTCAAAGCCCGAGGAACTTGAACGGCTTGGCTTCCTTGAACTTGTCGTTGGCCATGCCGGAAAAGATGTGCGTCTGGTTGCGGCCGAGATCGAGCTTCATCACCTTCCCGGTCTGTTCGGAAAAATCCATCTTGGTCAGGTCGACCCAGAAGATGTTCGGCGTGAGTACCGACTCGAAGAAGTAGAGCTTGCGCTTGTGATCGGACACCGTGCGCCAGCGCGTCGAGGAGATGTTGGGCTGGTCCGGCGTTGTGATGCCGAGCGGCACCGAGACGTTGCGGATCACGCTGAACGCGCTCGCAATGGCTTCGACCGCGTTCTCCGTCTTCGGAATGGCATTCACGTAGAAGGAGTCGCGCGCGAACCGGTCCGATGCGCGGTTGGTGCCGGGCAGGAAGATCGTGCCGCCGATCTGCTGCCAGTATGTGTTCAGCGCGAGCTGCTCCTCGAAAATGGGCGAATTGGTCATCACCTGATAGCTGCGGCTGTGGTGGATGACCTGCTTGCCGTCGATATATTCGACGATCGCGCTGTCGCCGCTGGCATCCGAGAGCGACAGATGCAGGGTGGCCAGCCTGTCTTCGCCCGGCACTTTGTCGGACACGATCGTGAAGGGCTCCTTTCTCAGCGCGTCGACCGCTTCCTTCACCGTCGCAAAATTGTCGAGGACATATTGCGCCCAGGCCGCGATCGAGAGCCCCGGACCCTTGCCGTCGTATTTCGGATAGGACGACTCGACCAGCCACAGCAGGTTGGTAACCAGCCCCGCCTCGTTCATGCCGTCGGTGGTCGAGACGTCGTAGCCCGAGGCGATGACGCTGCCGTATTTCGACGTCCATTGGATCGAGTTCGGTCCTGCCTCGCCGGACCGCTTCATGCCGCGCGGGAACACCCAGAGGTTGGTACCGACATCGGTCTTCCAGTCCATCGAGCGCCCGGTGATCACCTGATCATTGGCGCCGAGATAGACGAAGCGGGTGCAGGCTTCGGCCACTGACGAGGCGAGCATGCTCGTGGCCATCAGCATGGCGGTGCAGGTGGCGGTGAACGAGCGATTTCTGGAAATCACGGTTGGCCTCTTATTCTCTGTTTCAATGGGCTGGGCGAATAGGGGAGCTTATCGCCGCGCGGCAAAGAAGTCCCGCAGCAGGGCTGCGGCTTCCGCCTCGCCGATGCCGCCATAGACGTCGGGCCGATGGTGGCAGGTCGGCGAGGTGAAGAAGCGCACGCCGTTCTCCACCGCGCCGCCCTTGGGGTCGCCCGCGCCATAATAGAGCCGGCGGATGCGTGCAAAGGAGAGCGCGGCCGCGCACATGGTGCAGGGTTCGAGCGTGACGTAAAGGTCGCAATCGATCAGCCGCTCGGAGCCGAGCGTCTGCGCCGCGGCGCGTAGCGCCAGCATTTCGGCATGGGCGGTCGGGTCCCGGTCGGCGAGCGTGCGGTTGCCTGCGGCGGCGATCACCGTGCCGTCCTTGACGACCACGCAGCCGACGGGCACCTCGCCGCGCGCCGCGGCGTCTTGCGCTTGCGCAAGGGCCTGGTCCATGAAGGTCATTCGGGCGTTTTCTGTCACTTTCAGATCGGCAATAGTGAACACGATGGCGGACAAGGCGAATAGCGGAACCTCGGGCGAGCGGATCGCCAAGGTGATGGCGCGCGCCGGGCTGTGCTCGCGCCGTGAGGCGGAAGCCTGGATCGCAGCGGGCCGCGTCGCCGTCAATGGCGCGGCCGTGACCTCGCCCGCGCTCAACGTCAGCCCGCGCGACCGCATCAGCGTCGACGGCAAGCCGCTGCCGCAGCGCGAGCGCACCCGGCTCTTCCTCTACCACAAGCCGCGCGGGCTGGTGACCACCCATGCCGACCCGCAGGGCCGGCCGACGATCTTCGGCGCGCTGCCGAAGGACCTGCCGCGCCTCGTCAGCGTTGGACGTCTGGATTTCAATACCGAGGGGCTCCTGCTGCTGACCAATGACGGCGGGCTCGCGCGCATTCTGGAGCTGCCCGCCACCGGCTGGCTGCGCCGCTACCGGGTTCGCGCCCTCGGAGCCGTGACGCAGGATGTGCTCGACCGGCTGCGCCCCGGCATCACCATCGACGGCGTCCGCTATGGCCCGATCGAGGCTGCGGTTGACCGTCTGCAAGGGGCGAATGTCTGGCTCACGATCGGCATTCGCGAGGGCAAGAACCGCGAAGTGCGCAAGGTGCTCAATCACCTCGGCCTCACGGTGAACCGGCTGATCCGCCTCTCCTTCGGCCCGTTCCAACTCGGCGATCTCGCCGACGGCGCGGTGGAGGAGGTCAAGTCGCGGGTGTTGCGCGAGCAGCTTGGCGAACGGCTGGCCGAGGATGCCGGCGTGGATTTCTCGACGCCCCCGGCGGAGCGCACGGCTGAGGCCTCCGAACAGACACGGCCTCGGCCGCGTCCTCGGCCTGCTGCGAGGAGCGGTCGCAGCGCGGCCGCGCCTCATTTCGAGAAAGGACGCGGCGGTCCGCGCACGCGCGCCGCGGCGCGTGATGAAACGGCTAAACCGCGTGTTGAGAAGAGGAGAGGCCGCGCAGCGTCCGATCCCAAAGCAACGACCGATGGCCGCCGCGAGGAAGGCAAGCCGCGAGTGACGCGCGAACCGTCCAAGAATCCGGTGCGGCGACCCGACCGTCCATCCAAGACCACCGCCAAACCCCGGCGTCCCCGTTCGCCCGACCGGGGCCGCCGCTGATGCGGATCGTCGGCGGGCGGCTGCGCGGCCGCGCGATTGCAGGGCCGAAGTCGCAGGCGATAAGGCCGAGCGCCGACCGTCTGCGCGAGTCGCTGTTCAACATCCTGGCGCATGGCTATGGCGATCCGGTCGCAGGCGCGCGCGTGCTCGACCTGTTCGCCGGCACCGGCGCGCTCGGGCTGGAGGCGGTGTCGCGCGGCGCGGCCTTCACGTTGTTCGTGGACGAGGGCGCGGAGGCGCGCGCGCTGGTCCGCGGCAATGTCGAGGCGTTGGGGCTCGGGGGTGTCACGAAGATCTTCCGTCGCGACGCCACCAAACTCGGCCCGGCGCATCCGACCGAGCCGTTCTCGCTCGCCTTCCTCGATCCGCCCTATGGCCGCGGCCTCGCCGAGCGGGCGCTCGCCAGCGCGCGGGAAGGCGGATGGCTCGCCCCCGGCGCGCTCGTCGTCGTCGAGGAGGCGGCCGATGCCGGCTTTGCGGCGCCGGAAGGTTTTGAGGAGCTTGAGCGTCGCGGCTACGACGATACCGAACTGATCTTCCTGCGTGCGCCGGCTTGAATGCCCGGGACACGCCCAGCATTGCCTTGAACCCCGTCTCCGCGACAGGATACCGGCCATGATTCGAGATGCGAACGGGAACGGCAAAGCTGGCGGCAAGGGCAAGGGCGCAAAAGTGACGCCGCGCCTGCCGCTCAAGGCCGCGCCCGAACGCCCGACCTTCGCGCGCGAGCGCCGCGCGATGACGCGCGGGCTTCTCCCGGTCGCCGGCTGCGACGAGGCCGGACGAGGGCCGCTCGCCGGGCCGGTGGTCGCGGCGGCGGTCATTCTCGATCCGAACCGCGTCCCGCGCGGCCTCAACGACTCCAAGCAACTTGGCATGGTGGAGCGCGAGGCGCTCTACGACAAGATCTGCGCCACGGCGCATGTCGCCGTGGCCTTTGGCTCAACGCAGCGGATCGACCGCGACAACATCCTGCAGGCCTCGCTGTGGGCGCTCGCGCGCGCGGTGGCCGCACTCCCGGTCGCGCCGCAACTGGTGTTCGTGGACGGCCGCGACCGCATCGCGGTGCCGTGCGAATGCGAAGCGGTGATCGGCGGCGACGGCCTCGTGGCGTCGATCGCGGCGGCTTCCATCGTCGCGAAGGTCACGCGCGACCGGTTGATGATGCGGCTCGGCGCGTGCCATCCCGGTTATGGCTTCGAACGCCACATGGGCTACGGCGTGCCGGAACATTCCCGTGCGCTCAAGGCGCTCGGCCCGACCCCACACCATCGCCGTTCATTCGCGCCGGTGGCCGCCTGCTACCGCGATCGCGAGCCGGCGGTGGTCGGGGATGCGGAGATTGCCGAACTGATCTAGCGATTTGCCCGTCGCTATTGCTGGCGACTGCGATGGCTACAGGTGTAGGCAAGCTGTTGCCCGGTGTTGCCGCCGCCGCGTATCAGTGGTGAAGCCTTCCTCGTACCCGCGACTATTTCATGCCCATCGTCTCGTTGATCGTCGAAGCGCTGCGGGCCTACCCGGTCGCCGTGTTCTGGATCGCGACGCTGGCGCAGGCACTGATCTGGCTTGCGGCGCCTGCACTGTTCTACGATAGCCCGCCCGGCGATCTTCCGCAGACGCTCGCCATTGGCCGCGAATGGCAATTGGGCTCCTGGAACGGGCCGCCGCTGGCGTTCTGGCTGGCCGAGATTGCTTTTCGCGCCGCCGGAGGTCGAGTCTTCGGCGTCTATGTGTTCGCGCAGGTATGCGTCGTCACCGCCTATTGGGCGGTGTTCACTCTCGGGCGCGCGGTCGTGGGCACGCAGCACGCCACGCTGGCCGTGTTGCTGATGACCGGCATCATCGCCTTCTCGATGCCGACGCCGGAGTTCGGCCCCGCGGTACTGGCGATGCCGCTCACCGCGGTGGCGTTGCTCCTCTTGTGGCGCGGGCTCGGCGAGGAACGCCGCAATGCCTGGATCGGCCTCGGCGTCGTGCTCGGCCTGCTGCTGCTCACGACCTATTGGGCGCTGGTACTGTTCGCGCTGATCGCCCTGTTCCTGCTGGCGACAGGTGAGGGACGCGACGCGCTGCGCCGGATGGATCCCGCGGCGTCGCTGGCGCTCGCGCTCCTGATCGCGCTTCCGCACTGGGCTTGGATGCACCAGAACGGCATGCTCGACGCCGCTGCGTCGGTTCCGGCGGCCCGCGAAGCGCTCGCGCGGCTGGCAGCCTGGCCGGTGCTGCTGCTGGGCATTGCCGCACTGCACGGCGGCATGCTTGCTCTGGTCGCGTTGGCGAGCGGCTGGCGGCGTTCGCCGTCGGCACCGCCGCCGCAGGTCGAGGGGTTCGACCGCAAGCCGCTGGCCCGCCGCTTTGTCCTGTTCTTTGCGATCGCGCTGCCGCTGGCGGCTACCGCGGTGGCGGCGGCGCTTGGTGCGGGTGGCACCGCTGTCTGGGCTGCGCCCCTCGTCCTTCTCTCCGGGCTCGCCGTGGTGTTCGCTGCCGGCCCACGCATCCTGATCCATCGGCAGCATATCGTCGGCGGAGCCTGGCTGGCCGTGCTGGCGCTTCCGCCGCTGCTTCTGGGCAGTGCGCTGCTGATCGGGCCCTGGACGGGGACCTTCGAGCCGGAGACGGATCAGCCGGCCGCGGCGATGGGGCAGTTCTTCACCGAGACGTTCCACCGTCGCACTGGCCGGCCATTGGGGGCGGTGGTCGGTGACGCCAGGGCCGCCTATGTCGTCGCGCTCGCCTCACCCGACCGGCCGCGCGTCTTTTCGCCCGCCAATCCTGCGCGGACGCCCTGGATCAGTGCTGACGATGTCAGGCGGAGCGGCGCTGTCGTGATCTGGAGCCTCGCCGATGCCACCGGCCGGCCGCCGCCGGCGGTGCTCGCCCACTTTCCGGATCTGGTCGCCGAAGTGCCGCATAGCTTTCCGCGCGGGGCAACCGGCCTTGCGCCGGCCTTGCGTATCGGCTGGGGCGTGGTCCGCCCGCAGACCGAGATCCAGAAGTCTTATAGGATGATGCCGGTTCAATGAACCGGCATCATCCCATAATATATTGTTTGAGCATCGCTATTTCCGAAAACCGGCATCCACTTTTCGGAGCGATGCTTTAGTGATGATAGCCTTCGCCGGCGCGGACCTTGCCGCGGAACAGCCAGTACACAAAGACCGTATAGCCGAGCACCATTGGCAGCAGGACGAGCGTGCCGGCCAGCATGAACATCTGGCTCGAGGGTGACGCGGCCGCCTGCCAGATCGTGATCGAGGGCGGCACCAGATAGGGGAAACTCGAAATCACCAGCCCGACATAGCCGAGCAAGAACATCGCGATCGAGGCCAGGAACGGCAGATATTCGCGGCCCGCTTCCAGCGCGCGCCACAGCGCCCAGGCGACCAGCAGCGTGATGATCGGCACCGGCCAGAGGAAGAAGATGTTCGGCGTCGAGAACCAGCGCACCGCGATACGGTCGATGGTGAGCGGCGTGTAGAGGCTGACAGCCCCCATGAAGACCAGCACCGCGATCAGGAGAACGAAAGCGTGGCGGCGTGCGCGGACCGCGACGTCGCCATCCGTCTTCATCACCAGCCAGGTCGCGCCGAGCAGCGCGTAGCCCGCCACCAGTCCGAGGCTGCACAGCAGCGTGAAGGGCGTTGCCCAGTCGAACGTGCCGCCGGCGAAGGCATTGTTCTCGATGTGGATGCCCTGGATGAGTCCGCCGAGAACGGCGCCCTGCGCCAGCGCCGCCACCAGCGAGCCACCGGCGAAGGCCATGTTCCACAGCCCGCGTGTTCGCTGCGCCACAATGCGGAATTCGAACGCAACGCCGCGGAACACCAATGCGAGCAGCATCACGATGACAGGCACATAGAGCGCCGGCATCACGATCGCATAGGCGAGCGGGAACGCCACCAGGAGGCCGACGCCGCCCATCACCAGCCACGTCTCGTTGCCGTCCCAGAACGGCGCGATCGAGTTGATCATCTGGTCGCGCTCGATTTCCTCGCGCGCGAAGGGGAACAGCATCGCGACGCCGAGATCGAATCCGTCAAGGATGACATAGAGCGCCACGGCCGCGCCGATAACGCTCGCCCAGATGACGGGGAGATACCACTCCATCAAGCGCCTCCCGATGCTGCGCGGTCATGAAGGCAGGTCGCGCGCTCCCGGTCAATGCCGTTAGCCGAAACCTTGCCACTGTGCGGCCTGTAGTCTGCTTCTGGTGCCGTTACCATTCGCCGCGAGAGCGAGAGCCGTCACCAAAGCAGGAATCATAGTCCAATTCTAATCGGACTGCGGGCGCGCGAAAACAGCGGTCGCGCTGCCGAGGAGGCTCGCGAGATTGCGCTGGCGGCCGGTGTCGATGCTGACATAGGCGGTCATGCCGGCGCGCAGGGGCGGCCGCGTCGAGGGCTCCACCAGCCGCAGCCGCACCGGCAGGCGCTGCACGACCTTCACCCAGTTACCGGTGGCGTTCTGCGGCGGCAGAATGGCGAATTCGGCGCCGGTCGCCGGGCTGATGGTATCAACCTGGGCTTCCCAGGTGAGGCCGGGATACATGTCGATGGTGACGGTGGCGCGCTGGCCGGCCGTCACATGGGTGAGGTCGGTCTCCTTGAAGTTCGCCTCCACCCAGGGGCGGCGGCTGGAGACGACGGCGAACAGCGGCGTCTGCGCCTTGATCTGTTCGCCGCGCTGGAGCTTGAAGTTCACCACCGTGCCGTCATGCGGCGCGCTGATCTCGGTATAGGCGAGATCGAGCGCCGCGCGGTCGCGCAGAGCCTGCTTCATCCGGACGGCAGGGGCCTGGTCGGTGGGCAGGTCGGGGTCGCCGCCGAGCGCCGCCTCGACGCGGGCGATGCGCGCATGCAGCATGGCGCGCCGGCTGCGCGCCTGCAGCACGTCGCTTTCCGCCTGCTCGAGCATCATCGCCGGGCTCACCCCGCGCTTAGAAAGGTCGCGCTGGCGCTCGGCCTGCGATTCCAGGAAGCGCAGCCGGCTTTCAATCTCCGTCGTCTCCGCCCGCGCTTCGCGCAGGCTGGCCTTGAGCTGTTCCACATCGGTCCGGGCCGCATCGACCTCCGCTTCCGCCTTAGCCAACGCGAAACGATACGGTTCGGGGTCGAGGCGCAGGAGCAGATCACCCTGGGCGACCGAAGCGTGGTCCTGGACGCGCAGTTCAACGATCCGGCCGGGCACTTCGCTGGCGATCTGCGCGATGTCGGCCTTGACGAAGGCGTTCTCGGTCGACGCGTAGCGGCCGCCCTGCAGCCAGAGATACGCCGCGCCGAAGACCGCGAGCGCAGGCACGCCGATCAACAAGACCGACCGGCGCAGACGCTGCGCTACCGTGCTCACGGCCCCGCGCTCCCTTTCATGCGGCAGGTTCCGGCCGAACCTGGTTTGGGTCGCTTCGCATGACTGCCGGCTTTCTGTCGCGAAAGTAGTAGGCTAGCTTCGTTTCACCTAGCTTACCGCCGCCAAGGATATGGCTTCAAGCGCCGTCAGCCCCGACGATGAAACCGCGTTTGCTCCCCCGGAGCAGCGCTATCTGATCATGGCTGCGGTAGTGCTGGGCGCCTCGCTCTATGCGACCGCGCTGCTGACGACCTCCACCATCCTGCCGCAGATGCAGGGCGCGATGTCCGCAACCCAGGACGAGATCGCCTGGGTGATGACCTTCAACATCCTCGCGACCGCGGTGGTTACGCCGATGACCGGCTGGCTCGCCGCCCGCTTTGGCAGCCGCAGGGTGATGGTGTCGTCGATCTTCCTGTTTTCCATGGCGACGCTGATGTGCGGGATGGCGAACTCGCTCGACCAGCTCGTGATCTGGCGGATCATCCAGGGCGGCGCCGGGGCGCCAATGGTGCCGCTGTCACAGGCGACCTTGCTCAACACTTTCCCGCGCCGGCAGCACGCCTTCGTGCTGTCGGCCTTCGGCATGGCGGTCGGCGTTGCGCCCGTGTTCGGGCCCGTGCTCGGCGGCTATCTGGCGGAGATGTATGGCTGGCGCTGGGCGTTCTACATGCTGGTGCCGGTCGGCTTGCTGTCCTTTGTCGGGCTTCGCCTCACGCTGCCGATGGACACCCGCTTCACGCGGGCGCATTTCGACTGGATCGGATTCCTGGCCCTGTCGATTGCGGTTGCCGCGCTGCAGTTGGTGCTGGCGCGCGGGGTGAGGCTGGACTGGTTCGACTCGACCGAGATCGTGATCGCAAGCTGCGTCGCCGTTCTCGCCTTCTATGTGTTCCTGACGCACTGCCTCACCACTGCGACGCCGTTCCTGAACCTCGGCCTGCTGCGCGACCGCAACTACGCCATCGGTCTCGTGCTGGTGACGATCTACGGCATGCTGAACTTCACGCCGATGGTGCTGCTGCCGCCGATGCTGCAGCAGCATGTCGGCTTCAGCGACGCGCTGGTCGGGCTGGTGATCGGATGCCGCGGCATCGGCATGACGATCGGCTTTCTGAGTGCCGGATTCATGAGCCGGGTCGATCCCCGTATCGGCATGGGCCTGGGCTTCGGAATCCAGGCCCTCTCGGGCTGGTGGATGCTTTCCTTCGACCTGAACGTCACCATGGATACGCTGATCTGGAACAGCATGCTGCAGGGCTTTTCCACCGGCGTGATCTGGGTGCCGATGTCCCTGATCACCTTCGGGACGCTGCCACCCAAGGACCGCGAGGAGGCATCGGCGATCTTTCACCTGCTGCGCAACATCGGATCGAGCTTCTTCATCTCGCTGTCGGTGGCCGAGATCGTGCGCGCGAGTGGCGCGAATTACAGCCGCATGACCGAGATGATTACGCCCTATAACCCGACGCTTGCGGTGCCCGGCCTGATCGGCGGCTGGAATTTCGATACGCTGGCGGGCCTCACCAAGGTCTCGAACGAGATCGCGCGGCAGGCGGCGATGATCGGCTATCTCAACGCCTTCATGATGTACACGGCGACCTCGGTGCTGGCGATCCTGTTCGTGCTCATGGTGCGCCGCGCGCGGACTTGAAAGGCCTTTGCGGACGGGCGCCTGGGACATGTTTCGCACAAAGCAGGCCGGGTATGGACCCGGCGCGCGCCGGTGGCGGGTTGCCTTCGCGCGATCATGCCGTCAAGCTTCCGCCGGTCAGGCACTTCCGGCGGTAGCTCATGCGGCTCGAGCAGTTGCGCTTTCTGTGCGAGGTTGTGGATCGCGGCTACAACGTGTCGCGCGCGGCCGAGGTTCTCAACACGTCGCAGCCCGGCGTCAGCAAGCAGATCCGCCTGCTGGAGAACGAACTGGGGTTCGAAATCCTGCGCCGGCGCAAGGGGCGGATCGCCGGCCTGACCGAGCCAGGCACGGCTCTGTTGCCGCTGGCGCGCAAGATATTGCGAGACGCCGACAATATCGCGGGACTGCGGGATGAACTCACGCATCGCGGCAGCGGCCAGCTCGTCATCGCGACGACGCATCTGCATGCCTGCTACGTGCTGCCGCGGATCGTCGAGCGCTTCCGCCGACAGTACCCGCAGGTGCGCGTGAGCCTGCTGCAGGCCGATCCCAGCCAGATCATCGAACTGATCTCGACTGCCCGCGCCGACATCGGGATCACCGGCGAGCCGCCGGGCGGCGTGCGCGAACTGATTCAGCTTCCCTGTTATGAAATGCCCCGGTCGCTGATCGCGCCGCGCGGGCATCCGCTGCTGCGCGATCAACCGCTGACCCTCGCGAAGATCGCGGAGCATCCGCTGATTGCTTACAACCGCCGTTATCCGGGCGGCATGGCGCTGGAGCGGGCTTTCGCAAGGCAGCGGATCGAGCCGGACATCGTCATCAGCGCGATCGATTCCGAAGTGATCAAGGCCTACGTCAAGATCGGCGTCGGCGTTGCGATCCTGCCCAGCGTCGCCTTCGTGCGGAAGGCGGACGCCGAACTCGGCGTCGTCGACGTGACGAATCTGTTCGGCGGTGCGGGTGCGCAACTGATCCTGCATCCCGAGGCGTACTTGCGCGAATACATGTACGACTTCATCCGCAAGGTCGCTCCGCAATGGACGCGCGAGCGCATCAAGGCCGCGTTTGCCGAGCGGGCGGAGGTCGAGCCGGAGCCATAACCGACGGTTATTCGCGCATACCAATAAATTCCTTCTAGGCGTTGGCGGCCCGGCGCTAGTTTTTCCCGCGGCGGCGGCCTCCCATCAAAGGAGCCGGACGCTGGGGGAGGGGTCAGCATGCCGCAGATGAATGGTGCGCGCTTTCTGGCGGAGTATCTCAAGGGCGCAGGCATCGACCACGTCTTCTATCTCCCGGCGATCGCGCTCAAGACGCTGGGCGAGATGGAAGCCCTCGGCATTCGCCGCGTGATGGTGCATGGCGAGAAGGCCGCAGCCTACATGGCCGACGGCTACGCGCGCGCCAGCGGCAAGCCCGGTGTGTGCATGGCGCAGCAGATCGGCGCCTCCAACCTCGCCGCGGGCTTGCGCGATCCCTTCATGGCTTGCACGCCATTGATCGCGATCACCGGAGGCCCGTCGCTCGGCTGGCGCTACCGGCGCGCCTATCAGGAGGTCGAGGACTTCCCGCAGTTCGACTCCGTGACCAAGTTCAACGCCCATGTCGATGATGTCAGCCGGCTGCCCGACCTGCTGCGGCAGGCATTCCGCGAGGCGACCAGCGGCACGCCGGGGCCCGCGCACTTGCAGCTGCGCGGTTCGCATGGGCAGGCGATCGAGGTCGACGGTGACCTCGAAATGTTCGTCGAGGAGCGCTTTACGCGTGCGCCGGCGTTCCGGCCCATTGCCGATGACGAATCCATCGCCAAGACGGCGGAGCAGCTTGCGAAGGCCGAGCGGCCGATCATCGTCGCCGGCGGCGGCGTGGTCTATTCCGGCGCGGCGGCCGAGGTCATCGCGCTGGCGGAGAAACTGGATATTCCGGTTGCGACCTCGATGAACGCCAAGGGCACGATTGCCGATCACCATCCGCTTTCAGTCGGTGTGGTCGGCACCTATTCCCGCGCCTGCGCCAACCGTTCGGTCTACGAGGCGGACCTCGTCTTCTACATCGGCAGCCAGACCGGCGGACAGGTCACGTCGAACTGGAATACGCCGAAGCGCGGCACCAAGGTCATCCAGCTCAGCATCGACGCCAGCGACCTCGGCCGCAACTACCCCAACGTGGCGAGCCTTTGCGGGGACGCGCGCGACACGCTTCGGCGGCTCATCGGCGTCACGCAGGCACGCAAGAACCGGGCCTGGGTGGCGAGGGTCCAGGGCATCGTCGCCGAATGGCGCGCGGAGGCGGAATCCTTCCGCAATTCCGACGCCGTTCCAATGCGCCCGGAACGCATTGCCAAGGAAATCACGGACGCCTTGCCGAAGGATGCGGTCGTCGTCTCCGACACCGGACACTCCGGCATCTGGACGGCAACGATGATCGACTTCAAGCATCCGACGCAGCGCTATATCCGCTGCGCGGGTTCGATGGGCTGGGGCTTTCCGGCGTCGCTCGGGGTCAAGTGCGCGGTCGGCGACCGCCCGGTGGTGTGCTGGACCGGCGACGGCGCCTTCTACTATCACATCGCAGAACTCGAGACGGCCGCGCGCTATGGCCTGAACGTCGTGGTGGTGGTCAACAACAACTCGGCGCTCAATCAGGAAATCCCTTTGGTCAAGGGTGCGCTCGGCGGCAAGGAGCCGGAGCGCCCGAAGGAGATCTGGGAGTTCAACAAACTCGATTTTGCGAAGGTCGCGGAGTCGTTCGGCTGCGCCGGCATGCGCGCCGAAACGCCGGCGGCGCTGCGCGCGGCACTGAGCGAGGCTTTCACGCTCAAGCGGCCCGTCGTCATCGACGCCGTCTCCGACGTCAACGCCTTCGCCAAGCGTGCTTGGCTGCCTCAGGGAGTTTCCAGTGGACATTGATATGAAAGCGCCGGGGATCGATGAGATCACCGGCGAGGATCCGCCGCTCGACATGATCGCCCACGGCCTCGTGTTCGGCGAAGGGCCGGTGTGGGACAAGCGCAAGAAGCGCCTCCTGTTCACCGAGATCATCGGCGACAGCATCTGGGAATATACGCCCGGCGTCGGCGTCAAGCGGCTGATCCATCCGTCGAGCCACGCCAACGGCCTGACATTCGACCACGAAGGGCGCGTTCTGGTCGCCGGCTGGTCGAAGCGCACGATCTGGCGCATCGAGCCGGACGGCACGCTGGTCGACATCGCCTCGCGCTATGACGGCAAGAAGCTCAACAGCCCGAACGACATCATCGTGCGCTCGGACGGATTGATCTACTGGACGGACTCGGCCGGTGGCCTCGTCATTCCCGGCATGCCCGGCGAGGACCTGCAGCGCTATCTCGATGTGCAGGGCGTCTATTGCATGACGCCGGACGGCACGGTGCATCTCGCTATCGCAGACTGCCACTACCCGAACGGTCTCGCCTTTTCGACCGACGAGAAGGTTCTCTACGTCAACGAGAGCCGGCTGGGCATCATCCGCTCGTTCGACGTCAAGTCTGACGGCAGCGTCGGGCCGGGACGTCTGTTCCATACGATGCAGGGCACCGAAGGTGGCGTCGCCGACGGGATGAAGGTGGACGTGAAGGACAACGTCTACTGCACCGGACCCGGCGGCATTCACATCATTGACAAGGGCGGCAAGCTGCTCGGGCGGCTGCGCGTGCCGGGACACTGCACCAATCTCGCCTGGGGCGACGATGACTGGCGCTCGCTCTACATCACAACATTCCATGACGTGGTGCGAACCCGTCTGCAGATCCCCGGCGTCGCCGTCTGGTGAGGGAGCAACACGCTATGGCTTGGAAATTCGAACGTGTTGCCGGCCCGTTTCAGGGGCCCGCCAACGGTGTGGTGTGGGACGGCAGCGGCGCCATCTTCAGCCTGATGGAGGACATGCGGCTCCTGCGCTACGATCCGAAGACGAAGGAGGCGAAGGAACTCCGCAAGTATACGAACCGCGTGAACGGCCTTGCCTATGGCCGCGGCGGTGAACTGCTCGGTTGTCAGGAAGGCGGCCGCAGGCTCGTCGAGTTTGCGTCTGACGGGCGGATGTTCAAGGTCGACGCGCTGCTCGACGGAAAATATCACAACCATCCGTGCGATCTCGCCGTCGACAAGGCAGGCCGCATCTGGTTCAGCGATCCGCACAGCGCGACTCTTGCCTTCGGCCCGCAGATTTTCCCGGCGCTCGATCATGCCTCCGTCCTTCGGCTGGAGAAGAACGAGCGTAATGCCTGGGCGATGAAGCGCGTGACGTTCGACACCAAAGCGCCGCGTGCGATCCTGCTCTCGGCCGATGAAAAGACGCTTTACGTGTCGGAGAATCCGGCGCGCGCCGACGACAAACGCGAACTCCGTGCCTACGCATTGCGCGAGGACGGAAGCGTTGGCGACTACGCAGTGCTGCTCACGTTCGGAGCCGACCGGCGTGGGCCGCATCGCGGCATCGAAGGGCTTTGCAAGGATGCGAACGGCAACGTCTATGCGTGCGGCGGATCGCGCGCGAGCGGCGCGGGTCCTCTGATCTACGTGTTCAACGCCGATCACAATCTCATCGGCGCGCATCCGTTCGCGGGCGATGCTCCGAACCGGTGCTGTTTCGGCGGTGCAGACGGCAAGACGCTGTTTGTCACGACCGGTGATGGCTGCCTCTACGCGGGAATGCCCGAAAAATAGGGCTATCCGTGACCATCGCGCGTTCCGTTGCGCCGAACGATCGAGATGCCGCAAGGACGGAGTGTCAGCATAGGCGCGCCACGGCCGCGCCCGACTTCTAAAGGCTGCTTCACCTGACTGGCGAAGCACCGAAATGCCAAATGAGGAGGCTGCGTGCGCGCGGCCTCCCGAATCTGGGAGGAGTCGATGTTTCGCATATATGGGAATGCGCTGGCTGCAGTCGCGTTGGCGGCAACCACGGCCATGGCTGTAGCGATAGCGCAGGATTTTCCGACGCGGCCCATACGGGTGCTGATCGGTCCGAGTTCCGAAGTCACGCTGCGCCTGTTTGCTGACCGCATGCAGGGCGTGATCGGCCAGCCGATGGTGGTGGAGCAGCGGCCCGGGGCCGGAGGCGAGGTAGCCGCCAAGGCGGTCGCGGCTGCGGACCCGGATGGCTATACGCTACTCTACGCGACGTCGTCCTATACGCTCAACACTGCGCTCGGCTTTGCGGGCTATGACTTCGTCAAGGAGTTCGAGCCGATCTCGCTGTTCGGCGTCTCCTCGTTCACGTTGCTGACCCATCCGTCGGTGCCGGCCAGGAACGTGCAGGAGCTTATCGCGTTCGCCAAGGAGAATCCGGGCGCGCTCAACTGCGGCTCGTCCGGCATCGGAACGCCGGCGCATCTCGGCTGCGAGATGTTCAACGCCATGGCCGGCGTGAAGACCCAGCACGTCCCGTTCCGCAACGTCAATGCAGCAGTCACGGCCCTGCTCGGCGGCCACGTGCAGATGATCTTCGGCGTGTCCGTCAATGGCCGTCAGCATGTCGAATCCGGCAAGCTGCGCGGCCTTGCCGTGACGACGCCGAAGCCGGCGCGCGTCGCGCCCGACCTGCCGACGATGAACTCGATCCTTCCGGGATT
>Ga0182739_1001425_pt1 | contig 25172 bp, 15 predicted proteins | sample eDN5th30CBELigBY_FD_128873 | JGI IMG/M metagenome (GOLD analysis project Ga0182739, IMG submission 128873) | Enriched backyard soil microbial communities from Emeryville, California, USA - eDNA 5th pass 30_C BE-Lig BY (version 2) (version 2) | ecosystem: Environmental > Terrestrial > Soil >... | reverse complement strand
GCGTTGCATGGGGATGGTTTCGAAAGCACTGGAATACTCGGTCAGGTTGTAGCGCTCGAGCGCGGCGATCTGGTCCACCACGCCCATGTCGGCGTCACGCACGCGGGCGAATACGCTGAAACCGCCGTTGTTGTCCGCGCCGAGAGAATCGCTATTGTCGGTGGTATTGATGAACCACTGGCTGGTGGCGCTGTCCGGGTCGCCCCCTATTTTCGCCATGGCCACCGTGCCACGGGAGTTGGGAGTGCTGTACTCATTTTCCACCGCGGCATCCGCCGGCACGGCTGCGAACAGCGGCGACGCCAGGATGCCACCGCCCTGTATCACACCCGGTTCGCTGGCCACGCTGCGGTGGATGAAGGTGCCGTCATAATCGCCGTCGGCGACGTAATGCAGGAAGTTGGCCACGGTCTTGGACGCCACCTCGGGCATCAGATCCATGCACATGTTGCCCATGTTGGTCTCCATGCAGACTTCACGCGGAGATATGTCGGCAATCCAATTGGCGGTGCAGGCGTACAGGCGTTCTTTTTCGGCTTCGGAATTGTCCACATCCTCGTCGACGTCGTCGGTGGTGTAGACCTCGATGATTTGCACCAGGTCATCCAGGTTCACGCCATCGGGATCCTTGTACCGCACCGGCAGCGAGCCAAAAGCGTCGTTGTCGAGCGCCTCGGCGAGATTCACGAGCAACAGCTGCCCGATGGCCGATACCAGGTCCATGCCCTTGACGACCTTGGCAAACACGGTGGAGCCGCCATTCTGAAGGTCGAGCGTGGCGGAGTTGTCTGCCAGGTTCACGAACCACTGAGAGGTGGCGCTGTCCGGCTGATCGGGAAGCTTGACCATGGCCACGGTACCGCGGGTGTTCGATACCTTGAATTCATTGGCTACCGGCGGATCCTCGGGGATCGCCTCACCCAGCGGATCGAGCTTGTAGCCGCCGGCGTCGATGGCGTAACCGGGCGACGACTTATGGACGAATGTCTCATTGTAGGCGCCGCGATTGACGTAGTTCAGAAAGTTGTTGACGGTGTTCGGCGCGTCATCGCGCAGGAACTTCATGCAGAATTCGCCCATGTTGGTGACCACACAGGCATAGGTGTGGGTGTCGGTCTGGGCCTGACTGGGCAGGGAAAACAGCAGGGTGCTCAGGGAGAGCAGGACAACACTCGTGGAACGTAACATCAATTCTGACCGCTCGCGAAACCAAGGGAGAGCCGGCCCGCGGGCCAACCGATTGCAATCGTAAATCGTTCAACGTGGCCGGGCGCATCCGGTTGACCCCCGGCGCCGGCCCCGCAAAGGCGCCATCTTATAGTGCCCGGCGGGGTTGAGGCCAGTTTCCGTATCGTTTCGCTGCGCGCACACAGCAGGAACGCCGCAATTTTCGTCACTTCATTCCCGCGGGATGCCCGGCGAATCCGGAATCGCCGTGCCGCCGCGGCAGCATCCGCGCCTGCGGACCTAGGGTTCGGCGCCCTCGATGGCCGCCACCAGCGCGCTGTAGGGCAGCACCCCGCCGTGTCCGCCCACGATCTGGTCCACTTCCAGCCCCAGCTTTTCGATGGCCAGGTAAAGCGCGGCGGCGTCGATGGTCACCTCCCCATTGAAAAGATCGCTCTGGAACAGGGTGTGCGTGGCCGGCACGTAGGCCAGCACCATCGGCTCGACGTGGGGAATGCCCCGCACCTCGAACAGTTGCAGTTGCTGGTCGCCCTCGCCAATCTCCGCGCTTGCGGTAAAGGCTTCCACCCTTCCGACTGCCGCGCCCTGGGCAATGGCGCGCGCCAGTGCATCCGGCGGATTGGTGTGCGGCGCTTCCACCAGCCGGCGCAGCTCGGCTTCGTGGCCCTTGCCGGTGAGCACCAGCGCGCCTTGCGCCATCAGGGCGCGCACGCCGCCGGTATGGTCGTAGTGCGGATGCGTGGGCAGCACGTAGCGGATGGGCTTGCCGATATGCTGCGCCACCAGGCGCGCCAGCGTTTCGCTTTGCGCCTCGGTATAGGGCGCCTCCACCACTGCCACGAAACTGGGGAATTCCACCACCATGCTGTGGTGCGAAAAGCCCACCGCATGGGTCACCCCCGGCGCCACCGGATTCCACTGCAAAGGCGCCCAGGACGCGCCGCCCGCCGCCGCCACCTGCGCGGCCTGCTCCGCGGCGGCAGCAGGTACGTCCAGGGGCGCCAGGTCCGCCGCCTGGTTCACCCGGATGTCGGTGTAGGCAAGATTGGCGTACACACCGTCCGGCTTGCGGATTTCCAGCTTGAACGGCAGTACCAGCGCCTGCGCGCCCACCATGCGCCAGTCGTCGTAAAGATAGGTGGTGTTGGCGTCGCCCCACATGGTTTCGGTATCCAGGGCGCCGAAACCACGCAGGCGGTAGTCGTCCTTGTCGACGTAGACGTGCAGGGTTTCATTGCCGAGTACCGTGGTGAGGCTCCAGTAGCTTTCGCCGTCGATCACCATGTCGCCCAAGGCGCTGGCATCGAGGGTGGCAAGCGCCACGCTGACGGGGTTGCGGCGCAGCAGGAATTCCGGGCTGTTGTGGGTGGCCCAGCTGAAGAGGCCATTCACTGACGTTGCCACGCTTGGACGCCCCGTGCCGGTGGCCCAGCCCATCGGCTGCCCTTGATAGTGGGTGTAGACCTCGGTGCGATGCTGGCGAAAGCCGTCCGGCAGTTCGATCCAGTTGTCGAACGCGGCGCTCCCGTTGGCAAGATCGATGGTTTCCACCAGTTCGCTCAGCATGCCCGGTGGTTCGGCCGCGCCCGCCGCGTGCATCTGCCCAAGGTGCAAACGCCGCCCGCCGCCGAAAAACCGCAGCGTTGCCACCGCTTCCAGCGCCTCGCGTCCGCCCATAGTGCGCAGCAGCGCCTCGCTCACGCCGGCCGCCGTGGAAGGCGGCTCGGGGGTGGCGTCGCTGCAGCCGGCAAGCATCAGGAACACGCATGCCGCGGGCAGCAAACGGCGCCACGCGGGGGCATTGCCGGCGCTGGTGCCGGTACGGCCCTGCAACGACAGCAAACATAGCGGCAACCACAGCCAGCAGAGGCGCACCCGATCAGGAAGTTCGACGAAGCTGGTCCAGGCGCGTTGCATGCTGCTCTTCCCTCGTTTGTGACCGAGCATAAACCGCCGCCTCCATCGGGGGCAACCGCGCGCGAAATGCGCTGTGCCACCGTCCGAACCGGTCGGTTCAATGATGCAAAATAATGGCAGAAAAATGGAACGCGGCACGCGTCGGCAAGGGTGCCTTGGAGCACCGGGGGCGTGATGGTATTTTCGGGGCAATCATGCTTATATCGAGTTCCGCCAGCGCCTTGGCGATTGAACAACAGAGGTAGCACTCAGGGGTCTTTCGCCCGCTATCGCGCGTCGGCGGGACTCGCGTACGGTGGTATGAAAGAGTTTCTATTCAAATACCCTGCAGACGTTTTCAGCGGCAGTGACTTCATCTTCGCCAGTGGCTGGCCGTTAACGATTCTCTATCTGCTCGTGGCCGTTTGCGCACTGGTGGTGGGCATTGCCCTGTGGCGCAAGCGCCGCGCGCTGCGCTGGTGGCAGCTTGGTCTGCTCGGCCTGTTGCAGACCGCCATGCTGGCCCTGGTGCTGGTGGTGGTGTGGCAGCCGGCGCTGGTGGACGAGCGCCTGTTGCCCGGCGAGAACGCCGTGGCCGTGCTGCTGGACACTTCCGCCAGCATGGCGCTCAACGACGGCAGCGGCTCGCGCATGGCGCAGGCGCAACAGCTGCTCACGCCGGAGGCCCTGCGGAACCTGGCGCAAAGTTACGAAATCCTGCCCTACAGCGTGTCCGAACACGCCGAACGCCTCGATACCTTCGAAGCCCTGCCCGATCCCGGCACCAGCACCCTGCTCGGCCAATCCCTGCTGGAAGCGCTGCGCCAGGCCAGCGGCAATTCGCTTGGCGCGGTGATCCTCCTGAGCGACGGCGCCGACAACGGCAGCGGTATCAGCCAGGGCGAGCTTGGCGAAATCGCTTCCTTCGGCGTACCGATCCACACCGTGGGCATCGGCCGCGAAACCATTCCGGAAGACATCGAACTGAGCGAAGTGCAACTGCCCGGCAAGGCGCTGGCGGGCACCACGCTGCCGGCACGCGTCAACATCCGCCACGACCAGGGCGGCGTCGCGCGCCTGAAAGTCTACAACGGCGACACCTTCCTCAGCACCGAGGAAATCACGCTCGATCCCACGCAAAGCTCCACCATGGCGGTGGTGAACATCGAAGTGCCCGCGCCGGGCCAGTTGGACCTGCGCTTCTCGCTCGATCCCATCAACGGTGAACGCACCCTGGCCAACAACACCCGCGCACGCGTGGTGGATGTGCCCGAAGGACGCTACAAGGTGCTGTACGTGGAAGGCGAGCCGCGCTGGGAATACAAGTTCATGCAGCGCGCGCTGAGCGAGGACCCCAGCATCCAATTGAGCACCCTGCTCAAGGTCACCCCGAACAAGTACTACCGCCAGGGCATCGATTCGCCCGAACAGCTCGAGAACGGCTTCCCCACCACCCGCAAGGAACTGTACGAGTACGACGCGCTGCTGATCGGCAGCATGAACGTGGCCGAATTCACGCCCGACCAGCAGGCCATGATCCGCGATTTCGTCAGCGAGCGCGGCGGCAGCCTGATGATGCTTGCCGGCCTGCAGGGCCTGGGTCTCGGCGGCTGGGGCGAATCGGTGGTGGGTGCGGTGCTGCCGTCGCGCCTGTCGATGGAAAACGCCGAGTTCATCCGCAACAAGGTGCCTGTGGTGCTCACCGACAGCGGCCGCGACGCGCCCATGCTCAAGCTCAGCGACGACGACAGCGAAAACGCCAAGCTGTGGTCCGAACTGCCCGAAGTGGCCGACTACCAGAAACTTGGTCCGCTGCGCCCCGCCGCCACCACGCTGCTGGAAGTGAACGTGGACGGCCGCTCCCTGCCGCTGCTGGTCACCCAGCCCTACGGCCGGGGCCAGAGCTTCATCCTTGCCACCGGCGGCACCTGGCGCTGGCAGATGAGCCTGCCACTGGAAGATATGCGCCACGAAACCTTCTGGCGTCAGCTGGCGCGCAACCTGGTGGCCAGCTCGCCGCGTCCGTTCGAGCTGAGCGCCAACGTGCGCAACGACGACATCGTGGTGCGCGCCGAGCTGCGCGACGCGGACGCCGAGGCAAACCAGAACCTGAGCATCACCGCCGTGGTCACTTCCGACAGCGGCGACCTGGTGAATCTCGACCTGCTGCCGGTGGCGGGCCAGTCCGGCGTCTATCAGGCCAGCTTCACCCCCGGCGGCGACGGCCTGTACAACGTCGAGGCGATTTCGCGCCGTGGCGAGGAATTGGTGTCTTCCGTACGCAGCGCCACGCGTTATGAACAGAACCAGGAAGCATTCGGCATCCGCCAGAACCGCGCGTTGCTCGAACGTGTCAGCGCCGCCACCGGGGGCCGTTACTGGACACCGCAACAGTGGGGCGATCTGCCCCAGGCCATCAGTTTTTCCAGCGCCGGCATCACCGAACAACAGATCAGCTACCTGTGGGATGCACCAATCTTCTTCCTGCTGCTGTTGTTGCTGAAAGCCGCCGAATGGCTGCTGCGCCGCCAATGGCGCGTCATCTGATAAGTAGGTAATAGGAGCCGATCGTGACCACCTTGCTCAAGTTCACCGCGGGTTCTCTTGGCACGGCGCTCGTGCTGCTGCCCGCGCTGGCGCAGGCGGCGCTGTATGTCACCGTGATCCAGGGACTTGGCGGCCAGCCGCAGTACGATCAGGAATTCACCGGCACGCGCAGCAGCCTCGAAGCCGCCTCGCGCACCATCACCGACGCGGACAAGGTGTTCAGCTTCAGCGGCGAAGGCGCCACGCGCGAAGCCATCCTGGCGCACTTCAAGACACTGGACGGGCAAATGGGCGACAACGACCGCGCCGTGCTCTACCTGGTGGGCCACGGCAGCTTTGATGGCGAAACCTACAAATTCAACATTCCCGGCCCCGACCTCACCGCCACCGACTTCAAGGAACTGCTCGAGGGCCTGCCCGGGCGCAACCACTTCGTGGTGAACACCTCCAGCACCAGCGGCGCCATGCTGCCCGCGCTCACCGGCAGCGACGCCGAGGACGCCACCAACCCCAACTTTCTGCTGATCACCGCCACCCGCAACGGCAATGAACGCAACGCCACGCAGTTCGGCCGCCTGTTTGCCGAAGCGCTCACCAGTGACGGCGCCGACGTGAACAAGAACCAGAGCGTCAGCATCCAGGAGGCGTTCGACTTTGCCCAGCGCGGCGTGGAAAGCTACTTCGAGGACGCCGGCCGCCTGGCCACCGAACACCCGCAACTGCGTGGCGATGGCGCGGCGCAGTTCAATCTATCGCGCCTCAATGCGCTCGAACTCGAAACCGAGCTGGCCGACGCCGACGACGAATTGCGCGCTCTTTTGGAACAACGCATGGCGATCGACGGCGAGATCGAGGCGTTGCAGTTGCGCCGTGGCGAGCTTGGCAATGCCGACTACCTGCAACAGCTGCAGGCGCTGATTCTGCAGGCGGCACAGATTACCGAACGCATCGACGCCATGCAGGCAGGCGAGGGAGCGCAGCCCTGATGCAACGCGCCGCCCCCTTCAGCTGTCTCGCGCTTGCCGCCTCGCTGGCGGCACTGGCGTGCAGTCCGGCGCTCATGGCGCGGGAACAGCTGTACGGCGCGCTGGACGACAGCGCGCTGCTCGATTGCGAAAACCAGTATTGGTCCGGCCAGGTGAACGCCGCCCAGGGCTGCTACCGCGCGCTGGTGGGCACCGCGGCCTCCACCGCCATCCGCGCCGAAGCCCTGTGGGCGCTCGGCGATCTGCAGGGCGCCAACGGCGAGTTCCAGGCGGCACAGATGGAGGCGCCCGACGACGCCCGCGTGCGTCTGCGCTGGGGCGAGCTGTATCTGCAAACCTATCAGTACCAGGAAGCGTACAACCTCTTCACCGAAGCGCTGGAACGCGATCCCCGCAACGCCTATGCCCACATCGGCGCCGCCGAGGCGCTGTCGCAAGGAGGCAATGCCGAGGAAGTGAACCAGCATCTGGGCATGGTGATGGACGATGCCCTGGCGCCGCCCGGCGCGCGCCTGCGCGGCCTGTTGATGCTGGCGCGCTCGGTGCTGGAACGGGACCAGTTCGATACCGCGCGCGACTACCTCGACGAAGCCGACAAGCTGGCGCGCGACAGGAACCTGTCGCGGCTCGAACCGCTCGCCCTGCGCGCCGGGCTCGCCTTCATGACACATCAACCGTATCAGCAGTACATCGATGAAGCGCTGGGGCTCAATCCCGCCTACGGCGATGCCTGGGCCATTCCCGGCTATTTCGCCATGATCACGCGGCGCTACGCCGAATGCGGCGAGTTCTACCAGAAAGCCGTGGCCATCGAGCCCACCAACTGGGAAGCCCACCTGGAACTGGGCCAGAACTACCTGCGCCTGAACCAGGTGGGGCCGTCGCGCGAACACATCGACATCGCCTATTCCGGCGATCCTTTCAATCCCAAGACCATCAACCTGCTGCGCCTGCTCGACACCTTCGTGCGCGACCTGGAAGCCGTGAGCTATCCCGATCCGCCCCAGGGCGCCTTTCCCAAGCTCACGCTGCGCCTGGACCGCCGCGAAACCGACGTGCTGGCCGATTACGCGCGCGAACTGGCGGAAGCCAGCATCGATCTCTATTCCGAGCGCTATCGCTTCACACCCAAGCAGCCGATCGTGGTGGAGATCTACCCCAACCACGAGGATTTCGTGGTGCGCTCCATCGGCATGCCCGGCGTCGGCATCCTGGGGGTGACCTTCGGTTACCTGTTCTCGATGGATTCGCCCACCGCGCAGCACGATCCCAGCTACCACTGGGGCACCACGCTATGGCACGAAATGGCCCACGTGTTCACGCTGGAAGCCAGCCATCACCTGGTGCCGCGCTGGTTCAGCGAGGGCATTTCGGTGTTCGAGGAATGGCGCACCGGCCCCACGCCGGGCCGCAAGATTCCGCTCACCGTGCTCAAGGCCATGGGCGAGGGCAAGTTTCTGCCCATCGCCAAGCTGGACGACGGCTTCATGCGCCCCTCCTACCCCGAGCAGGTGATCGTCTCCTACATGCAGGCGGGGCTGGTGTTCGACTTCATCGACACCGAATACGGGTTCGACAAAGTGGTGGACATGCTCTACCGCTTCCAGGACGGCGAGAACGCCGTTACTGCCATCGAAACGGTGCTCGGCATCAGCGCGGACGAATTCGACAACCACTTCAAGCAGTTCATCGACATCGAATACGGCCCCATGCTGAGCCGGCTGCCCACCTGGCAGCAGGACCACAAGGCCAGCTTCGCCGCGCTGGAAGAGGAAAACTGGGAAGAAGCCATCGCCGCCGCCGAGCGCGCCAACTTCGCTTATCCCGACTACGTGGAAATCGACAGCCCCTACATCGCCATGGCGCGCGCCTACGCCCGCCTGGACGATACCGACAAGGAGTTCGAAACCCTGCGGGAATTCCACGATCGCGGCGGCTATGCCCCGCGCGCACTGCTGGCGCTTGGCGACCGCTACCTGGAGCGCAACGACCAGGATGGCGCGCTGCGCGCCTGGCGCGACGTGCTGTGGGTGAGTCCGTTCATGGAAGAGCTGCACGTCAAGCTGGGCGATCTCTACATGACCCAATCCCAGCCCGACAAGGCGCTCAAGGAATACCAGGTGCTGCTGGCGCTCGATCCCACCGACAAGGCCAGCGCCAATCTCAAGCTGGCACAGGCGTACCATGCGCTGGGCGATACCGACAGGACCATGGAACATCTGTTGACCGCGCTGGACATCGCGCCGCAGTTTCGCGAAGCGCAGAGGCTGCTGCTCGAACTGAGCAGAGACAGTACGCAATGACCGATCACCGCTAACCCTACAGGCAGGAACACACCATGACAGAAGCAGTAGCGCAGCAGCAAGGCACCGACGATACCCGCGAACTGGTCCAGCGGTTCCAGGAAGCCACCGGCAAGATACGCGACCAGGTGCGGGGCACCATCGTGGGCCAGAACGAGGTGGTGGACAGCCTGCTGATCACGCTGTTCGTCGGCGGCCACTGCCTGATCACCGGCATGCCCGGCACCGCCAAGACCCTGCTGGTGCACACCCTGGCAAGCGCACTCGGCCTGACCTTCAAGCGCATCCAGTTCACCCCCGACCTGATGCCCACCGACATCACCGGCACCGACATGGTGGAAGAGGACCAGAGCACCGGCAAGCGCGAATGGCGCTTCATTCCCGGCCCCGTGTTCACCAACGTGCTGCTCGCCGACGAAATCAACCGCACGCCGCCCAAGACGCAAGCGGCCCTGCTGGAAGCCATGCAGGAAAAGACCGTGACGGTGCGCGGCAAGAACCACGTGATCGACAAGCCCTTCTTCGTGCTGGCCACGCAGAACCCCATCGAACTGGAAGGCACCTACCCGCTGCCCGAAGCACAGTTGGACCGCTTCTTGTTCAACGTCATGCTCGATTACCTGTCCGCCGAAGAGGAAGTGAAGGTGATCGAGCGCTTTACCCAGCGCGTGGACATGCCCGAAGTGCTGCCCTGTACCAATGCCGCGGAAATCGTGAAATTCCAGGCGCTGGTGCGCCAGGTGCCGGTGGCCAACCACCTCAACCGCTACGCCGTGGACATCGTGCGCGCCACCCGCCCCTCGGACCCGATCGCGCCCGACATCATCCGCAAGTACGCCAACTTCGGTTCCTCGATCCGCGCCACCATGAACCTGGTGCTGGCCGCCAAGGCGCGCGCGCTGATGGAAGGCCGCTACCACGTCACCGCCGAAGACCTGAAATCCCTGGCGCTGCCGATCCTGCGCCACCGCGTGCTGCCCAACTACTACGCCGAATCCGACGGCGTGACCGTCGACCACATCCTGCGCGGCATGCTCGACGCCGTGCCGGTTCCGGCCGGGGAATAAGCGCCCATGGCCGTCGCCGCGAAAGCCTCCAACAACGCCTTTCACCTGCTGGACCCCAAGGTGCTGGCCAGCCTCGCCAACCTGGAGCTGGTGGCCAAGGCGGTGGTGGAAGGCTTCGTCATCGGATTGCACCGTTCGCCGAAGTTCGGCTTCAGCCAGGAATTCGTCGAATACCGCGCCTATGGCGAAGGCGACGATCCGCGCTACATCGACTGGAACGTGTTCGCCCGCACCGGCAAAACCTACATCAAGCGCTTTCTTGGCGAGACCAACAGCCACCTGATGCTGATGCTCGACGCCTCCGCCTCCATGGGTTTCGGCAGCGGTGGTGTGACCAAGCTGCAGGTGGGCAAGATGCTCGCCGCCTCGCTGGCCTACATGGCCTCGCGCCAGCACGACGCCGTGGGCGTGATGGTGTTCGCCGACGAAATTCTCGAATACCGCCCACCCGCCAGCCGCAGCGGCTCGCTGCAGGGCGTGATCCACACGCTCGAGCGCACTGAGGCGCGGCAGGGTACCGCCTTCGACAAGCCCATGACCCGCTTTCAGGAACACATCAAACGGCGTGGCCTGGTGGCGGTGATCTCCGATTTCTATTGCGACACCGAAGAACTGCTGGACAACGTGCGCCCGCTCGCCATGGGCGGGCAGGACGTGATCCTGTTCCACCTGCTGGACCCGGCCGAGCTCGCGCCCGACATCAAGGAATCCACGCTCTATGAAGACATGGAAACCGGCCAGGCGGTGGAGGTATCGCCGTTGTTCATGAAAAAAGACTACCGCGAGCGCATCCAGGCACACATCGCCGCCATCCAGTACGCCGCGCGCGGCATGAATGCCGACCACGTGCTGATCAACACCGGCGAACCGCTGGAACGCGCGCTGCACAGCTATTTGACCTTCAGAGAAAAACGCGGGTAGGAGCTATTGATGGGACTCATTACACCCTTGTTCCTGCTTGGCCTGATCGGCCTGGGCCTGCCGTGGTGGCTGCATCGCCTCGAAACCCAGGCCACCGAGCGCGAACGCTTCAGCACCACGCGCTTTCTGGAAGCCACCCGCAAGCGCGTGCACGTGCGGCGCAAGCTCAAGTTCCTGCTGCTGATGGCGCTGCGCATGGCACTGCTGGCGATCCTGGCGCTGGCGTTTGCCCGGCCGATTCTGTTCGACGAGCCCGCCGCGGCGGTCACCGCCGATACCACCCACCATGTGATCGTCATCGATACCTCGCTGTCGATGCGCGCCGACGGCAGCTTTGCCGCCGCGCAAGCCCAGGCCAACGACATCCTTGCCGCCATGGGCAGCGATGACATCGCCAGCCTCTACGCGGCAAGCGGCACGGTGCGCACGCTGTCCGGCCCCACCGCCGATCGTGATGCCCTGCGCGCCCTGGTGGCGGGGCTTGCGCCCGACAAAGGCCACCTGGACTACGGCACCATGATTTCCGCGCTCGACGGCCTCATCGCACAAAGCCAGGCCAATTTCGTGCTGCACCTGGTCAGCGACTTTCAGCAGAACGCCACCGCCGTGCGCTTCGCCGACATGATTCCCGACGTGATCAACGGCCGCCCGCTCACCCTCGACGTGCGCAACGTGGCCATGCCTGCGCGCGCCAACGTGGCGGTGGCCAGCGTGCTGGTGGAAAGCCGCGATACCGTGGTGGCCACGCTGCAGGCCTGGAACCAGAGCGACGAGGCACGCGACTACACCGCCACGCTGCGCGTCAACGGCGAGGAAGTGCAGCGCCAGAACGTCAGCCATGGGGGCAACGGCCTGTTCGTGGCGCGCTTTCCCGACATCGAGTTCGCGGAAGGCGACAACCGCCTCGACGTCAGCCTGAGCCCGGGCGATGCCCTGCCGGACGACGATACCCGCCATGCGGTGTTCGACAACTCGCCACCGGCCCCGGTGCTGCTGCTCACCGAAGATCCCGCCTCGCTTGGCGTTACCTACGTGAGCGCCGCGCTGGAAACCGCGCCGCGCGGCTATGAGGTGGAAGCCATGAACCTGGCGGATTTCGACCCGCGCGTGATGCAGCGCTACCCCTGGCTGGTAATCGAAGACATCGGCAGCGTCAGCGGCACGCTCGAGGGCGCGCTGCGCGACTACGTGCAGGGCGGCGGTTCGGTATTCGCCGCCAGCGGCCCGCGCACGCAGGGCCTTTCCGCCCTGCCGCTGCTCGGCTATGCCCTGCAGGGACCGCAGGTGGGCAATGACGGCCGCGCCCTGCACCTCGGCATCACCCGCATCGATTCCAGCCATCCCATCCTGCGCGAGAGCGCCGGCTGGACCAACATCAACGCGCGCGTGCTGCGCCCCACCCTGGGCCCGGACGACCGCGTGCTGATCGCCCAGAATGCCGACAATCCGGTGCTGGTGGAGCGTTCCCTGGGCGCCGGACGCGTGCTGCTGCTGACCACCGCGCTCGACAATTCCAGCTCCGACTTGCCGGTAAAACCGGTATTCGTCAGCTTCATGGCCGAGGTGGCGCGGTATCTGTCCAACGAACAACTGCTGAGCAAAGACCAGGTGGTGGGCGGCTATCTACAGCTCTCCCAGACCGGCGGCGCTTCCGGCCAGGTGGTGGATCCGGACGGTGAAAACCTGCTCTCGCTGCAGGACACCACCCGCTCCCAGGATGTACCCTTGAACAAAACCGGCTACTATCAGGTCTACACTCCGGGGGGCGAAGTATTGGTTGCGGTCAACGCCGATCCCCGTGAATCCGATCCCAGCCCCATGTCGGAACAGGCTCTGCAGAACTGGCAGAGCAGCGTGAGCGGCACGGCCGCCAATGCCAACACTACCCTGGTGGTGGACCCGCTGAGCCGGGAGGCTGAACCCGATGCCATCGAGATATGGCGCATTTTCCTGATTCTCCTGGTGCTGCTGGCACTGGCGGAATCGCTGCTCGGCAATCGCTACCTGAACGTCAAGACAGGATCATTGTGATGAACGCCACGGCAAGACTCGACCTGTACCTGGAATCCTTCCGCAAGCGCCTGCGCACGCTGAGCCTGCTGCAGGGCGCGGCCATTACCGCGCTGGTATTGCTGGTCGTCGCCACGGCAGGCGCCTGGTTCGCGGTGGAAAGCGGCTTTTCCTCCACCACCATCAATGCCTTCCGCGTGCTGCTGGTGCTGGCGCTTGCCAGCGCCGTGCTGCTGGCGCTGGTGGATCCATTGCGCCGGCTGCGCGAACGCCTGGCGGGCGACGTGGAACGGCGCGTGCCGGCCTTCGACGGCCGCATCACCACCTATGCCCAGCTCAGGCAGGAGCAGAATCCCTTTACCGATCTGTTGGCCGAGGATGCGCTGCGCATCAGTGAACAGCACCCGATCGCCACCCAGGTGCCGCAGGCCGAGCTCAACAAGGCCGGCATCGTGCTTGGCGCCACGCTGGTGGTGTTGCTGTATCTCTTGATCTCGGGCCCGGGCCTGTTGAACTTCAGCCTGCGCAACCTGCTGGCCGGCTGGGCCGTGGATGGCCTCTTGCCGCCGCAAAGCATCGCGGTGGTGCCGGGCGATCAGAGCGTGCGGCGCGGCGCCAACCTGCGCATCACCTCCACCATGAGCGGCTTCGACCCCGACAACGCCACCATGCACATCCGCGGCGCCGACGGCAACTGGCAGGAAGTGGCCATGGTGCAAAGCCCGCTGGGCTTCGAGTTCACCTTCTTCTCGCTGCAGAACAACATGCAGTACTACATCAGCGCCTCCGGCATCCGCAGCCCCGAATTCGGCATCAACGTGGTGGACGTGCCCGGCATCCAGAGTCTGTCGCTCACCTACAACTTCCCCGAGTGGACCGAGCGCGAACCGGAAACCGCCAGTGGCGGCGACGTCCGCGCCCTGCCGGAAACCGGCATCGATCTGGTGGCCACCACCACCGCGCCGCTGGCCGGCGGCGCGCTGGTGCTCAACGACGCCGCGCAGACCATGACGCTCAACGGCAACGAAGCCAGCACCAGCTTCCAGGTGTTGCAGGAAGGCCAGTACTACATTGCTGCGCTGGTGGGCGGCGAGCAGGTGCGTATCAGCGACGATTTCTTCATCCGCCTCACCGAAGACGGCAAGCCTGAGATCGAAGTGCAGCGCCCCGGCGGCGACTACAACGCCAGCGGCATCGAGGAAGTGCTCACCCGCGTCAAGGCCACCGACGACTACGGCCTGACCAAGGTGGCGCTGAACTATTCGGTGAACGGCGGCGAATGGCAGGCGGTGGACCTGAGCCAGGAACACGTGCGCGAGCTCACCGCCGATCACCTGTTCATGCTCGAGGAAATGACCACCGTGGCCACCCGTGCCACGCAGGCCAACGTGGGCCAGTTCGAAGTCACGCTGGACGAACAGAACGCCGCCGCCGAAGCCGCGGCCGCCGAGCGCGTGCCGCTGTTGCCCGGCGACATCATTTCCTACTACGCCGAAGCCGCCGACCGCAGCCAGACGGTACGCACCGACATGTACTTCATCCAGGTGCAGCCCTACAACCGCCGCTATTCGCAGTCGCAGCTCAGCGGCGGTGGTGGCGGCGGCGGTGGCCAGCAACAGGACGAGATCAGCCAGCGCCAGCGCCAGATCATCGTGTCCACCTGGAACCTGGTGCGCGAGCAGGGCGAAGGCCGCGAGGAAGCGCAGATTGCCATCAACTCCAAACTGCTCTCGGACCTGCAGTCCACGCTCGCCGAACAGGCCAAGACGCTGGCCGACCGCGCCCGTGCGCGGCAACTGGCGCGCGACGAGCAGATCGAGGAATTCGTCAACAACATGGAACAAGCGGTACAGAGCATGTACCCCGCGTCCGAAAAACTGGCGGCCACCGATCTGAACGCCGCCATCCAGCCCGCACAGGAAGCACTGCAGCATTTGCTGCGCGCGGAATCGGTGTTCAACGACATCACCCTCAGCCGCCAGCAGGGCGGTGGTGGCGGTGCCGGTGGACGCGCCGGCCAGGACCTGGCGGAAATGTTCGAGCTGGAAATGGACCTGTCGCTCAACCAGTACGAAACCGGCAACAACAACGTCAGCCCGCAGCAGCAACAGCAGCAGGCCGAAGACCTGATGAAACAGCTGGACGAGCTGGCACGCCGCCAGCAGCAGTTGGCCAACAACCTGCGCAACCAGCGCCAGTTGAGCGAGGCCCAGCGTTACCAGCAGGAAATGCTGCGCCGCGAAGCGGAAAAACTGCAGGAACAGCTGCAGCAACTGCAACAGCAGCAGCTCAGCCGCAACCAGGGCCAGCAGCAGAACCAGCAGACCGCCGGCACCCAGGGCCAGCAGGGGCAAGAAGGACAGGAAGGACAGCAGGGACAACAGGGACAACAGGGTCAGAGCACTGCCAGTGGGCAGGCCGGTGGCGAAAGCGGCACTGCGCAGCAGGACAACCAACAGGTGGCCCAGAGCGAACTCGAACGGCGCCTGGAAAGCGCGCGCCGCGCCATGCAGCAGGCCTCCGAAGGCCTGCAGGGCAACCTCAGTCCGGAAGAAATGCAGCGCGCCGCCGAGGAAGCCGCGCGCCAGCTGGAGCAGGCACGCGATCAGGTGGCCCAGGATCAGCTGGCCGGCCTGCAGCAGACCTTCGACAACCTGGCGCGGTCCGGACAGAACATGTTGCAGGATCAGCAGCGCATGGAACAGCAACTGCAAAGCGCCATGGAAAAAGCCGTGGCTGAACGCGAAAGTGGCGAAGACCCCAACAGCCGCGGCATGAGCCTGCAGGAAGAATGGGACCTGGCCGACGCCAAGGAAGCATTGGCCGCGCAGTTGCAAAGCGTGCAGCAGCAAATGCTGAACGCGATGCAGAGCTTCAACCAGCAGGCGCCGCAGGCCAGTACCGAACTGCAGCGCGCCAACGAAAACCTGACCCAGGCCGAACTGCAGCAGGCCATCACCGACGCCGCGCTCTATATAGATGCCGGCTACGGCCTCTACATCGCCGGCAACGAAAGCTCCGTGACGTCCGGCATGCGGAATCTGTCGCAGGCGCTCGAACGCGCCCAGCAACTGGCCCAGGGTGCCGCCGCGCCCGGCAACAGCGACCTGGATCGCGCCCGCACGCAGGCGCAGGCGCTACGCTCGCAATTGCAGCAACTGGCGCAGGGCGGCCAGCCCGGCGATCCGAATCAGCAGAATGGCCAGCAGGGACAGAACGGCGATCCCAACCAGAACGGCCAGCAACCCGGCCAGAATGGCGACCCGAATCAGCAGAACGGACAGCAGCAGGCCCAGAACGGCGATCCAAACCAGCAGGGCCAGAGCGGCCAGGGCCAGCAGCAGGCGCAGGCGGGCGGCGCGCAGCAGGGCGGCGCCAATGGCGGCCGTTTTTCCGGCTTCGGTCCGCGCAGCGGCCCATGGAACGGCAACGACGACTTCTTCAATGGTCCCATCCAGTTGCCGGACAACTTCTTCGACAACGTGGGCAACCTCACCCAGGTGGCGCGCAACGCGTTGCAGCAGATGGACCTGAACAACGAGGAACTGGCGCGCATGTACGATCTGATCCGCCAGCTCGAGTTCCAGCAGACCAACCGCAACGCCGACATCCTGGCCCAGGAATACGGCCAGATGCTGTCCCTGATCGAACAGCTGGAAGTGGGCCTGCGGCTCGACCAGCAAAAAGGCAAGCGCAACGTCCGCACCGCCTCGGGCGAAGCCGTGCCCGACGAGTATCGCGACTCGGTGGCTGAATACTTCCGCCGCCTCAGCCGCGATCAATAGGACCGCGCACCCCCTCTTCAGCAGCCTGCGTTTCCCTCCAGGGGAAGCGCAGCTGCCGTCCTCCAAGCGCCCGCGCGATGTGCGGGTCGTGCGTTACCAGCAACAGCGCGGCACCGGACGATTCCGCGGTGTCGATCAGCAACTCCAGCGTATTGCGCTGACTGATGAGGTCGAGTCGCGAAGTCGGTTCGTCCGCGAAAATCAGGGCCGGCTTGAGCAGCAGCACCCTCGCCAGCGCCAGGCGTTGCAGTTCCCCGCCCGACACTTCGTGTGGCAAACGTTCCAATAAGCCCTGCCCAAGCCGCAGGCGCTGCATGAATTCCTGCAGTTCCGCTGCCGGCAGCGCGTGCCGCCGGATCAGGTCCTGCATCGATTGGCGCAAGGTACGCCGCGGGGCAAACGACATGAGCGGGTTCTGGTACAGCTTCTGCAAACCAAACGGCCCGATGTCCTCGCGCCGCCGCACGCTGCCGGCATCCGGCCTGCGGATGCCAAGCGCGATGTCGCCGAACGTGCTCTTGCCGGAGCCGCTCGGCCCCCACAGGCTCAGGCGCTCCGCCGCGCCGATATCGAGATCCGCGCCCGCGAACAGCTGGTTGCCGCCGTATTGCTTGGCAACGCCGCGCAGCCGCAACAGCGGCGCACCGGCGCAAGCGGGCGGCTTGCGCGCCGGCCAATGTTCCGGCATCGCGGCCAGCAGTTGGCGGGTGTAATCCGCCGAGGGTTCCTGCAGCACTTTCTCCGCCCTGCCGCGTTCCACCACCTTGCCGTCGAGCAGCACGATCACGTCGCCACCAAGCGCCTGGGCAACGCTTACGTCATGGGTGATGGTGAGCACGCTGCCGCCCTTGTGCAGCACCGCCTGCAGCCGCATGACCATGTCGTCGCGCAACGGCAGGTCGAGCCCTTTGGTCGGCTCATCGGCCAGCATCAGGGGAGCGCCGCCCGCGGTGCTCAGCGCGAACACGACACGCTGGCCCATGCCGCCCGACAGCGTATGTGGCCAGGCATCATGGCTGTGCGGCAGGCCAAGCGCCTGCAACGTTTCCCGCGCGCGTCCACCGGCCTGCCCACGTGGCACCTGTCCCACCTGGTGATAGGTTTCGGCCAGTTGCCAGCCGACGCGCATGGTGGGATCCAGGGCCGACCAGGGCTCCTGCGGCAACAGCGCCAGCTTCGAGCCCCACAACGCACGCCGCGCCGCGCCGTCCTGGATTCTGCTGGAATGCCCGCCCACGCGGATGTCGCCACCGGCCTGCAACTGGGCCGGCAGTATGCCCATGATCGCCTGCGCGATCAGCGATTTGCCCGAGCCGCTTTCGCCCAGGATCGTCAGGGCCCTGCCGGGTTCCAGCGTCAGCGAGAGGGCATCGACCAGAGACTCGCCCTGCCAGCGCACGGATAGATCGTGGATCGCAAGCGCCGCCATCACCGCGCCCGCCTCAAGGCTTCGGCAATGCACGCCAGCCCGGCGATCAGCAACAACAGCGTCGCCACGGGCGCGATGATCAGCCAGGGCGCTTCGAACACGTAGGGAAACGCTTCGCTGATCATCAGGCCAAGCTCGGCGGTGGGCGGCCGCAGGCCGACACCGATGTAGCCCGCGGTCGACAACGCCACCACCGCGGTGGCCACGCCGAGCGTCATCAGGGTCAACAGGATCGGCAGCAGTTCCGGCAACAGATGGCAGCGCAAAATGTAGGGCCAGCCGAATCCCATCAGCGCCGCGGCCTCGACCTGGGGGCTGGCAAGCAGGGTGCGCGCCTGCGCCCGCACCACGCGGAAATATTCCACCCACAGCACCAGTGCCAGCCCCACGTAAAAGGGCCAGATCGCGCCCGGCGCGAACGCCAGCAGAATAAGTACCAAGAGGAGGCCGGGCAGCGCCAGCACGGCATCGGCCAGCATCACCAGCAATCGTTCCACCCAGCCACCCCGCCAGGCGGCAAGCAGACCCAGCGCCGTGCCCGGCACCGCCGCGCTCAGCACGCTGAGCAATGCCAGGCCCGTCGACAGGCGTATCGCGTACGCCAGGCGCGTGACCACGCTGCGCCCGAGATTGTCCGTGCCCAGCCATTCGCCAAGACCGGGCGGCATCAGCACCCGCTCCAGATCCTGCGCCGACGCGGAAACACCCGTGAGCCACGGACCGAACACGGCCAGGGCCAGGAGCAATGCCAGCAGGCTCAGGCCAAGACGAATCATGAATCCCGTCTCTCGTCAGCGCGGCGCCTCATACGGTCCGCTCCCGTGGATCGAGCAGCAGACACACCAGGTCCACCAGCGCATTGAACAGGACGATGCCAAGACTCATGACCAGCACCACGCCCTGGATCATCGGCACGTCGCGGCCAAACAACGCATGGATCAAGGCATGGCCGATACCGGGCCAGGCAAACAGGGTTTCGATGACCACGACGCCCTCGATCAGGAACACCAGTTGCGTGGCCAGGTAAGCCAGCACCGGCACCGCGATGTTGCGTAGGCCATGCCGCCAGAACGTGGCCGCTTCGCTCAGTCCCTTGGTGCGTGAGAAGGCGTAATAGGGCGTGCTGCTCACCTGTGCCATCGCATCGCGGACGATGCGCGCCAGCGGCGCGCTCAGCCCAAGCGCCAGGGTCAGCGCCGGCAGGAACAGGGTGCCCTGTTCCAGATGCCCGGCCGCCGGCGCCAGCGGCAGGATCAGCGCAAACGCGATGATCAGCAGCAAACCCAGCAGGAATGGCGGTATCGCACGCAACAGCAGCGCACCGGCGAGCAACGCGGTATCGAGCCGGCCGCCGGGATTCAGGCCCGCGCGCACGCCAAGCGGCGCACTGATCGCCAACGCCAGGGCCACCGCCGCCACCGCCAGCTGCACCGTGTGGCCCAACTGCTGCGCCAGCTCCGTCCATACCGCGCGCCCAGTAATCGCCGACACGCCCAGGTCGAACCGCAGCAAGGCGACCCACCAATGCCCCAGGGCCCGCAAGGCCGGCAGATCCAGGTTCAGCTCCGCGCGCACCGCCTCGGCCGCCGCGGTGGTCACCATGTCCAGGCCGTAGCGGCTCGCCGCAATGCGGAATGCCACGTCGCCCGGCAAGGCGCGCAGCAGGAAAAAGCACAGGGTGCTGATGCCCAGCGCGAGGAACAGCGCCTGCGCCAGGCGTGTGGCAAGCAGCAGCCCGATACGTTTCATCGCGCCGGCTCCCGGGTTTTCCAGCGCAGTGCGTCGAGCCGGTAGGAACGCTGCATCGGGTCGAGCGATGCGCCAGACACGCGTTCGCTCACCGCAAGCGATTGCCGATACCAGGCGATCGGAATCACGGGCAGGCCACGCTGCAGCTCGCCCACGATACGCCGCCGCAACAACGCGCCCTGCGCCGGATCGACGCCTGCCGCCAGCGCTTGCAGCGCTTGCGCCACCTGGGTTTCGGCCCAGTTCATGGCGCCCCAGTCGCCGCCGCCGTGGGAAAAATCCTGTGCCAGCGTTGCGCCGGGATCGTTCAGGGTGGCGTAGTTGCGCGCGCCAAGCGCCAGCTCCAGGGTGCCTTCGTGATGCAGCAGAGGAATGTCGCCATCGTTGCCGACCACGATGTCGATCCGCACGCCGATTGCGCGCAGTTGTTCCTGCAACGCCGCGGCCACCACAGGCAGTTCCGGGCGATTGCTCGGCACCCGCAGTTCCAGCGCAAAGCGCTGTCCATCGCGCACCAGGATGCCGTCGGCCGCGGGTTGCCAACCCAGCTCGGCAAGCAGGGCACGCGCGGCGGCGGGGTCCCGGTGCAAGGCCGGCAATGTTGCATCATGCCAGTCCGCGATCGTCGGCGGCATGAGCTGCGAGGCCGCCAGTGTCGCATCACGCAGGATCGCCGCGGCAATGCGGTCGCGGTCCACGGCCAGCGACAACGCCAATCGGGCACGCGGATCGCTGAGCGCGGGGTGGCCGGCATCGAGCAGCAGGATCACGGTGCGCGGCGTGGTGGCGGACACGAGGCGTTCCGGCGTTTCCCGCGCCAGGCGCTCGGTGGCCAGGGCATCCAGATCGAAGACCAGGTCCGCCTGGCCCGAACCGGCGATCAACGCGCGGCTCTCGGCACGCCCGATCGCCAGATAGCGCGCGGCGGTTACCGCCGGCACGGGGCCGCGCCAGTATTCCGACAGGCGCACTTCGAGCGATTGCGGCGGCGTGATGCGCACCAGGGCATAAGGCCCGGTGCCGATGACCGCCTTGACCGAACCATCGGGCGCGAAGGACGCGGGCGCCAGCATCTGCGTGCTGCTGTGCGCCAGCAGTGCGGGCAGCAGGGAATAAGGCCTGGTCAATTGAATGATCAGTTCATTGCCGCTTCCCGTGATGGCGGCAATGGGGGCGCCGCTGAGCGCCCCGGCACGCGCGCGTGCGCGGTTCAGCACCCAGGCGGCATGGGCGCCATCGAGCACCGAGCCATCATGGAAGCGCACGCCGGGCAACAAGGTGAAATGCCAGGAAAGCCGATCCCCGGATTCGCGCCAGTCGCTTGCCAGGCCCGGCAATGGCTGCCCTTCGTCATCGGCGTTCACCAGGGTTTCGGCGATCTGCATGCGGGTGTAGACGTAACCGCTGATGGCGGGATCCAGACTGCTCGGTTCCCACTGCGCGCTGACGCTGAGCAGCCTTTCCCCTGCCGGGCCGCTGCCGGAATCACCGCACCCCGCCAGCAGGCAGGCCAGCAAGGCAACGACCAGAAAGCGATTGCTACGGAATACGGCAAGCGACGTCATGATGCCGACCCCAGGTGCAGCGCCACCGACAACAGCGCCAGGGCAATTCCCAACTTGGCGGCAGACAACACATGTCGTGGCCAGAAGCCCAGCAACAGCGTCATGCCAATGGCGGCCAGCACGATGAGACACAGCGTGGCGATCGCCGCCATGGCGGCGTCATGGTCCGCCACCGCCCACATGCACGACAGTGCCAGACCAAATGCCAAAGCGGCAGCCGCCGCCAGGCTCCAGTGCGGCGGCATCGGCTTGGCCTGCGGCCAGATCGCAAGCGCATGTCGCGGCCGGCGCAGCGCCAGCAGAACAATACCCACGAAGGCAAAGCCATAACCCGCCAGGAACAGCATGTCAGCCCGGCCGTGGGGCAAGCTTGCCCAGCACCAGCACGGTATCGCGCCGGCGGATCAGGTAAGCGGTGAACAGCGCCAGCCCCAGTCCCGCCGCAAACGTCACCAGATCGACGCCGGCAGTGGCCAGGTCGCCCTGGCGCAGGGTGGTGGGAAGATCGCTGCCGGGCAGCAGCCAGCCGCTCGCCGGCAGGGCCAGGCACAACAGCGACGTCGCCGTCAGCAGTTCGATCCACGCCCTCGCCACGGGCCGGAGCGTGGCATACAGCCCGCTCAGTAACCAGGTGTAGAAGAACACCGAAATTTCCCAATGCGGCCGGTCCGCCAGTGGCTGCGGCAACAGGCGCAGCCCCCACATATATACGATGCTGGCCAGCGGCAGTCCGGCCATGGCGATCACGTTCACATGTTCGGCAATCGTCAACAGGCGCCGCTCCGGCACCGATCTGGCCGTCGCCCGGCGTTTATGGACAAACAGCAATGTGCCCGTGGCGATCATCCCAGCACCCGCCAGGCCGCAGGAGAAATACAGCCAGCGCATCGGCGCGCCGCCGAACAGCACGTAGTGAATGCCCACCATCACCGATTGCGTGGCGAACAGGGGCGGGCGGCTCGTGACTTCGGTCAGCACCTCACCGGTCACACCACTGAGCACCACGCGATCCATTTGCTGGGCGATGCGGTCGTCGCGCCTGCCGCGAAACTCCGCCACGGCGGTCTCGCGTCCGCGATCCAGCAGCGTGATCGACGAAACGCCATCCTGCCCCAGCACCGCCTCGGCGCGCTGCATCAGGGCGGCGAAGGCAAGATTGTCACTGGGCGCGCCCGGCACGTCGGCAAGCCGCATGTCATTGCCGGCTCCCTGCCCCACGTCGGCGCGATAGGTGCGCCAGTCGCCCTGATACAGCGTATCGATGGCAGCCGGCATGTAGATCCAGTAATTGACGGCAAAACCCGTGCACACGATCACGAGATGGAACGGCAGCGCCAACACGCTCATGACATTGTGGACGTCGGTCCAGCTGCGCTGGCGGCTGCTTGCGGGCCGGAACACGAACAGGTCGCGCCACAATCGCCGATGAATGAAGACGCCGCTCACCAGGATGACCAGCATGGCAAAACCCAGCACGCCGATCAGCCAACGGCCGACGCGGCTGGTGCGGCCGTCGTCGATACTCAGGCGATGGTGGTAGCGGGCAAAGAGCCGCCCGCCTTCGGTGGCGAGCACGGCCTCTCCGTTATGCGGTGCCACGCGCCGCGTGCGGGTGGCGCCGTTATCGTCCTGCCAGGACACCTGCAACACGGGTTCGCGTTCGCTCGGCAGGGAAATGCGCCATTGCCGCGATTCCGGCGCTTCCTGCTCGAGCAGGGACAGCCCCCGCGCAAGCGCCGCCGCGCGATTCAGTTCGCCTCTGCCCTGCAGCTGCGGCGTGGCCCAGATATCGATCTCCGGCCGGAAAACACTGAGGGAGCCGCAAAAGAAAATGGAAAACAGCACACCCCCGAACAACAGGCCCGCCCAGCTGTGCAGGAAGGCCATCGATTGCGTGAATCCCTCTTTCATAGCGGCCACATCCCGATGACGTAAAGCGGAATGGCGCCGCCGATCAGCACCCCCCAGGTGCGCAGGATGGAACGGCAGCCGAACGCCCAGATCGCGATCGCCACCATGGCCGGCACGGCGGCGAACGCGGTAAGAATCACCACTTCGGAGCGCAGCAACGGCAGCACGCGGGAAGCGGCCGCCGCCGCGGCGTAGCAGAAAAGGTAGCCGCCTACGGTGGCCGCTCCTGTCCTTGCGAGTATCTCGAAGGTCACCGCTGGCTTGCCTCCTGCGGCAGACGCACGTGGTTCAGAAACGCATCGCCAGCCGCGCCGAAACCGTGAACGGCGCCTGCGGTGCCAGGACGGGGCCGCGCCGGTAGTGGTATTTGACGTCGCTGATGTTTTCCAGATACAGCGTGGCCTGCCAGCGCGCCGCGTCGTAGGACAGCGAGGCATCGTAGCGGGTATAGGCCGGCAGGGTGCCGGCATCGCCGCCTTCGCGTTCGCCTACATAGAAGGCGCCGGCGCCGATGCTCAGCCCATCGGCCAGCTGCGGCAGTTCATAGCGGGTCCACACGTTGAGGTTGTGCCGGCTGTCGCTTTTTATCTTGCTGCCCACCGGCTTCACGTTGTCCTTGGTCACTTCCGCGTCGAGATAGGTATAGGCGCTCTGCACGGTCCAGTGGTCGAGCAGACGCGTGGAGAATTCCAGCTCCAGCCCACGCGTGCGCACTTCGCCCGTCTGTATGGAGATGCCGGGTGTATCGCTGGCGGTGAGCACGTTGCGCTGCGTGATCTCGAACACGCTGAAGGTGCCCTCGAGGCGGTCGGTGCCCGCCTTCGCGCCCACTTCGAACTGTTTGCCGAGCAAGGGATCCGGCATGCCATCGTTCTCGAGCTGCACCCCTATCTGATTGGTATAGGAAGTGGCGTAGTTGGCGTAGAGGCTGAGGAAGTCGAGGGGGCGGTAGGACAGCCCCACGAACGGTGATACCTCGGAATTGTCGAGTTCACGATACAGGCCATTGTTCTCATCCAGGCGCGACACGTCGGAAAAATCCGCGCGCAGGCCGGCGCTGAACGTCAACTTCTCGCGCCAGGTCTGCTGCTGTTGCAGGGTCACCGCCACCCATTTCTGCTTTTCCAGCCGGAACACGTCGGCAACCGGCTGGAACGTGCGCCCGTAGACCGGCGTATCGAGGCTGTTCTGGGTCAACAGGCTGCCGGTCTGCGACATGGGACGCACCTGTTCCTTCTGCCACTCGATGCCCGCAAGGAACTCGCTGCGCAGGTCCGGCACGAACGTGTAGCGCCCGATGAGCTGCGCCTGCAGGACTTCCTCGTCGATGGTGTTGCGCTCCGTCACGGCGCCCTGGTTGAAGGTACGCGTGGCCGCGTTCACGCTGCCGCGGGGCGACCAGAACATATTGTCGTACGTGGTGCGGGATTTATTGGCGCCCAACCGCAGGCTGAGGGCGTCATTGATCTGGTGTTCGAGCCAGACGCGCGCCAGCGAAGTCTGAAAATCCGCGTCATCGGTCGGTTCGTTGAGAAAGCGGGTAACCGGTAAATCCAGCACCAGTGGGCTCGACGGCAGGCCCTGGTCGAACGTGCCGGTGGCCTCCTGATAGCGCAACACCGCATTCACGCGGGTGGCGTCGCCAAGGCGCCAGCTCAGGCTGGGGCTGAAGAACACCGATTCCTTGGTAGCGTAGTCGCGAAAGCTGTCGCTGTTCTCGTAGGCCACGACGCCACGCAGCGCAAGCCCGTTCCCCACGTCCGCGGCGTTGGCATCGATCACGCCGCGGCGCTGGCCGTACGAATCCACCTGGGT
>Ga0182739_1001424_pt1 | contig 25176 bp, 26 predicted proteins | sample eDN5th30CBELigBY_FD_128873 | JGI IMG/M metagenome (GOLD analysis project Ga0182739, IMG submission 128873) | Enriched backyard soil microbial communities from Emeryville, California, USA - eDNA 5th pass 30_C BE-Lig BY (version 2) (version 2) | ecosystem: Environmental > Terrestrial > Soil >... | reverse complement strand
CGGCATCGAGGTCGTCCGCGATGACGACGAACGCGAGCATGCCCAGGATTCCGGGGGGCGCCGTCACGACTTCGGCGGCGGGGATGATGCCATCGACGGGGCCGAGGACGGGGGCAACGGGGTCGCCCGCATCCGCGATCACGAGCTCGACGGCACCGAGGTCGGCCGCCGTCGCCTCGGCCAGCGCGGCGAACGCATCTCCGGCGGTCTCCACGAGCACGCCCTCCGCGAGCGGTCCCAGCACGGCGGCGACGGCGGCTTCGTAGCCGGGGACGACCTGCACGGCGTCGCCGACGATTCCGCGCACGCCGGGCAGTCCCCGCGCCACCAGCTCGGCCGCACCACCGCGGACCTCGAGTGCGCGACCCAACGCGGTCGTCTGCGCGGTGAGCGCTTCCGCCTCGCGTTCGGCTGCGTGCAGGCGCTCGCGCAGTCCGGCCAGCTCCGTCTCCGCCTCGGTGGCGGCCTGCTGCGCGCGTTCGTACCGGTCGGTGTGAGAGGCCGCGGTCGCATCCGCCTCCTCGACGGGACCGAGCGCGTCGAACGCGGCCTCCGCCTCCGCGCGGCGCGCGAGCGCCGCATCGAGCGCGTTCTGCTGCCGCAACACGGCACCGCGCACGGCCGCCAGCGCCGAGGCTCTCGCGTCCGCGGTCCCGCGCAGCTTCGTCAACCGCATCTCGTGCTCGGAGACGAGAGCGCTCTGCGCCGCGATGTCGCTGTCGAGGGCATCCAGTTCGGCTCGGACGGCGACGACGCGACGTGCGGCCTCGGCCGCAGCGTCCGTCGCTTCCTGCAAGCCGGCGGCGATCTCCCCGATTTCCGCGCGTGCGGCGTCGATGTCGGCCTCCGTGACGGTGACGCCGGGCGCGCGATCGTCCTCTTCCGTACCCAGAAGAGCGAGCCGTTGGTTCGCCAGCGTGTACAGGCTGCGCAAGCGCTCCTGCACCTGCTCGAGCGCGAAGGCCGTGCGGCGGGCCGCGTCGACCGCCTCTCCCCCGCGGGCGGCGTCGAGGGTAGCGATTCGTGCGGCCAGATCGTCGGCGCGTTCCTGGAGGATGACCCGCTCCGCGTGTGTCTCGCGCTCCGTGCGGCCATGATCGGCGAGAGCCGAGCGCAACGAAACGACCTCATCGGCGAGCAGGCGCGCCTTCGCGTCGCGCACGTTGGCGGCGATGGTCTGTGCCTCCCGTGCGACCTCCGCCTGTCGTCCGAGCGGCTTCAGCTGACGCCTGATCTCGCCGGCCAGGTCGCTCAGCCGCGTCAGGTTCGCCTCCATCGCCTCAAGCTTGCGGACCGTCTTCTCCTTGCGTCGACGGTGCTTGAGGATGCCCGCCGCCTCTTCGATGAAGCCGCGTCGATCCTCCGGAGAGGCCTGCAGGACGGTGTCCAACCGCCCCTGTCCCACGATGACATGCATCTCGCGGCCCAAACCCGAGTCGCTCAGAAGCTCCTGCACGTCCAGGAGTCGACAGGTCTGGCCGTTGATCGCGTACTCGCTCGAGCCGTTGCGGAAGAGCGTGCGGCTGATCGTCACCTCGGCGTACTCGATCGGGAGCACGCCATCGTGGTTGTCGATCGTCAACGTCACCTCGGCCCGCCCGAGCGGCCCGCGCGTGGACGTGCCGGCGAAGATGACGTCTTCCATCTTGCCGCCGCGAAGGGTCTTCGCACCCTGCTCGCCCATCACCCATGCGAGCGCGTCCACGACGTTCGACTTGCCGGATCCGTTCGGGCCGACGATCGCCGTCACACCCGGTTCGAACGCGAAGGTCGTCGGCTGGGCGAACGACTTGAAGCCCTTGAGCGTCACGCTCTTCAGGTGCATCCGCGGTTCCTCCGGTCGTTCACCCGCTCACGCTACCGGAGTGCCGCGCCGCGCCCTGGGAGCAACGCCCGACACAGGACGGTCGGCGGATGCGCTGAGTCCCGACACGCCCGAATGTCGAGCCAATCTGTGAGAATCCTTGACGCAGAGCATCCGTGGCGAGTAACGTTTCTCGTCGCGTCAGAAGTCGAGAGGAGGTCACCATGATGATGCAGCAGAACGACACCGGCACGATGCCGATGATCGACGCGCCCCGCGGAGGAATCGCAGGCGTGCGCGCATCGGTGACCGTCTCCTTCGGCGCCTTCCCCAACGGCCGCGCGCACACCGCCGGCTGACCCTCTCCGGGGAGGACTCTGCCCGCATTCGGGCGGGCGTCGCGTGCACCGCGTCTCACTGAGAACGCCGCACCCCCTCCCTCGACCTTCCCTGCAGGTGCCCGCACGCCGCGGCGCACATCCATCTCCCGGGTACCACGCTCATATCGAGAGCCACGGCTCGGGTCCCGCCGCATCCGGCGGATCACTTTCCCCTCCACGGACGTCACGAAAGAGAACCACGCATGTCACACTCCACCACGCTGCAGCGTTCGCGCGAACACGCGTCGAACCACCTGCCGGCACCGCCCGACACGCTGCAGCTCACGTTGCACACGCGTCGCACGGCCCTGCCCGACCGCATCGCCATGCGGCTGGGCCTGTGGCTCATCATCTGGAGCACACGCACACCGCGCCCCGCTCCCACGCCACCCGAGCACGCACGCCTCCGGGCGCACGCGCTCGAACGCTCACGACGCGAGCACGACGCCGCGCGTCGCGCCCTGCTGTCACCCCGTGGCGCCTGACACCCGTACGACCAACGCTGTCACGACCGACACCGTCACGACCGACACCGCCACGACCGACCGAAACGAGGACAACATGACCATCACGACCGGGCTGGAGTTCCGGCCCCTCACCATTCCCGCATCCGTCACCTCCGACGACGCCGCCGACTTCCGCGACATGGTCGACGCGCGGAACCAGATCTACCGGGAGATCACCGGCAACGACGATGACTACATGAGTGCGGCGGAGTTGCTGCCGCACTACCAGCCCGACGAGCACGAGATCCGCCTGTCATGGATCATCGTGCGCGACGGCCGGGTGATCGGACGCGTCGGTGTCGACATCCCGCTCGAGGAGGGCTCCCGCGTGTCGTTCGCCCTCGTGGAGCTCGTCCAGGAGCACTGGAGCCAGGGCATCGGGTCCCGCGCTCACGAGCTCGTCGAGAAGGCGAGCCGTGAGCACGGACGCACGATCATCCAGTCGTGGGCGGAGCATCCGGCCGCGCCCGGGGATCGCCTAGCCGCGCCCACCGGGTTCGGCAGTATCCCGCGGGACCACGCGGCACGCTTCTACCTCGCACACGGCTATTCGCTCGAGCAGGTCGAGCGCAAGAGTGCGTTCGACCTGCGCGGCTCGTTCACCGACGTGGAGCGCCTGCTGCATGAGGCGGAGGCCGCATCCGGCGACTACCGCGTCGTGCAGTGGACGGCACCCACCGCGGCGGAGTTCGTCGATGGCTACGCGTGGATGAAGTCGCGAATGTCGACCGACGTGCCTGCCGCCGCGATGGAGTTCGACGAAGAGACGTGGGATGCGGCACGTCTTGCCCGGCACGAGGCACGCTACCTCGACGTGGGCCGGACCCTGCAGATCACGGCGGCGCAGCACAAGGGCACTGGCGAGCTGTGCGCGTTCAACGAGCTCGTGCTGGGAACCGACCCTACGGGGCCCTCCCACCAGGAGGACACGCTCGTGCTCAAGGGGCACCGCGGCCACCGCCTCGGGATGCTCGTCAAGTGCGCGGGCCTGCTCGCCTGGCGGGACGTCGCGCCGCAGTCGCCGCGCGTCATCACCTACAACGCGGAGGAGAACCGTCCCATGCTCGACATCAACGAGGCGATCGGCTTCGCCCCCGTCTCCTACTCGGGAGCGTGGAAGAAGAGCCTCGCGTGAACCTCGGAGATCGCCCGTCGGGCCCGGCTACCGCACGGGGCCGGGCTCGACGGCGCCGTGCGTGCGCGCGGGGCGCGGGAGCCGCTGGCACCGCGGACAGTAGTGCGAGGACCGGTTCATGAACCTCACCTGCACGATCGCACCGCCGCACCGCGGGCACGGCTCACCGGTGCGGCCGTACGCATTGAGGCTGTGTGCGAAGTAGCCGGCCTCGCCGTTCACGTTCACGTACTGGGCGTCGAAGCTCGTTCCGCCTTCAGCCAGCGCCTTGTGCAGGACGGCCCGGATCTCGGCGAGCAGTCGCGTCACGGCGCGGGTCGGAAGCGACGCCGCTGACTGTTCCGGATGCATCCGTGCCGCCCAGAGTGCTTCGTCGGCGTAGATGTTGCCGACGCCGGAGAGCACGGTCTGGTCCAGGAGCACGCGCTTGATCCCGGACGAGCGCCGGCGCAGCAGGTCGCGGAACGCCCGGTCGTCGAAAGCGGGATCCAGCGGATCGCGTGCGATGTGGCGCGCCTGCGCGGGCACCCGAGCGGGGTCGTCAGCGCACTCGCTCCCCCACCCGGCAGGCTGCCCGTCGGAGGTTGTCACGAGCGCGTCGATCGCGAGCGACCCGAATGTGCGCTGATCGACGAACACGAGGTCGAGTTCACCCGACCATCTCGGGGCGGCGGGCACGTCATCGCGTTCGGAGGGACCATCTCGGGTGACGAGATGCAGGCGGATGCGCTCGTGGCGCTCAGGCGGTGCGCCGGGGGCACGCAGGAGCAGTTGTCCACTCATACCGAGGTGGGCGAGGAGGGCTTCAGGATGCTCCGCATCGCCCGGTGCGAGTGGCAGCCACAGGAACTTCCCGCGGCGGGCCGCTCCCAGAATCGTGCGTCCGGACAGCCGGTCGGCGAAGTCTGCCGCGCCGCCGACATGTCGGGTCAGCGCGCGTTCGTCGATGACGTCAACCCCCGCGATGAGCGCGCCGGTGACCGCGGGCGTCAGACCCGCGCGGACGACCTCGACCTCGGGAAGCTCGGGCATTGCGAGGGATCAGCCGCGTGCGTCGAGCTCGCGCAACGCCGCGAGGGCGGCCGCCATCTCGGCGGTCTTCTTGCTCGAGCCGACGCCGGCCGACTTCACGTCGCCGACCGTCACGGTGGCGGTGAAGACGCGGTCGTGGTCGGGACCGTCCGCTTCGATCGAGTAGACCGGCGGGGTCTGCTGCTGGCGGGCCGCCAACTCCTGCAGGCTCGTCTTCGGGTCGATCGCGACACCGAAGCGGTCGGGATCGTCGAGGAGAGGACCGACGAGCCGATCGACGAGCGTCGTCGCGGCCTCCGGGCCCGCCGAAACGAAGGTCGCGCCGATGACGGCCTCCGTCGTGTCGGCGAGGATCGAATCCTTGTCGCGGCCGCCGGTCAGCTCTTCGCCTCGACCCAGCTTGATGTGATGACCGAGCCCGATCCGGCGGGCGACTTCGGCGAGGGCGACGGTCGACACGACGCTTGCGCGCCGCTTCGCGAGTGCCCCCTCTTCCAGATCGGGGTGTCGCGTGTAGAGCGTCACGGTGACGGCCTGCCCGAGGACGGCGTCACCGAGGAACTCGAGTCGTTCGTTGTGTGGCGCGTTCCCGTGCTCGTACGCCCAGGAACGGTGTGTCAGCGCAAGCGACAGAAGCTCGGGGTCGATCTCGACCCCGAGCTCGTCGGTGAGCGTGGCGCTCGGTGCGCTGACGTCCGTCAAGACGGATCAGACGTCGGCGACCTTGCGGCCCTTGTACTCGAGGAACAGTTCCGTTCCCTGCGAGTCCGTCACAACCTTCGCCTGGTGCGGGCGGCTGTAGACGACGCGGCCGTTCTCGACGGTCTTGACGAGCGCGGGGGCCTCGGCCTTCCACTGCGCGCGGCGCGAACGGGTGTTCGAGCGCGATACCTTGCGCTTCGGGGGGTTACCTGCCATGGTCTTCTCTCTTCGCTTACGCGCCGGATGCCTGCGCTCCGGCGCCTGTCTCGTCTGTGTTGTCTGGTTGCTCTGCCTGCCCGCTCAGCTCCACGAGCGCCGCCCAGCGTGGATCGAGGGCTTCGCGCGGTGCTGCGTCCGGCTGATCGACAAGCCGTTCGCCCGTCTCAGGGTCCAACCCCGGGCAATCCGGCCGGCAGACCGGCTGAAACGGAAGCGCCAGGACAATGGCGTCCCTGACCAGAGTTTCAAGATCCACGTGGTCGTCTTGAACCTCGAAGTCGTGTGCTTCTGATCCAGGATACGCGAAAAGCTCTTGGAACTCGACTTCGACAGGCTGCTCGATCTCGATCAGACAACGTCCGCACTCGCCCGTATACGTCGCATCGGCGCTGCCCGACACGAGGATCCCCTCGTGCACGGACTCGAGTCGGGCGTCGACATCGAGGCGTTCGCCCTCCGCGACGGCCACGAGCCCCTCGCCCCAGCGCTCGGCGAGCGTCACCTCGAAGTTCTTCTCCCGCATCTCCCCCGGACGGTGGACGATGTCGCGGACGTTGATGCTGAACGGTCCCGGCCTACGGCTTCTCACCCCGACATGCTACCCGCGCGGGAGAGGGGCAGCGCCGATCCGGCCATCCGGAGCGCTGTGCGCCGTCAGAGGTCGCGCGCGCCCGTGTCGAGGAAGCGCGCGACCGGTCCCGGGACGAACGGCGACACATCGCCCCCGAGGCCCGCGACCTGGCGGACGAGTGAGCTGGACACGAGCGCATGCGCCGGGTCGGGCAGCAGGAAGACGGTCTCGACGTGAGCGAGGTGCCGATTGACGATCGCCATCGGCGTCTCGTAGGCGACGTCGACCTGCGAACGGATGCCCTTGACGAGCACGCCCGCTCCCACGTCCGTCGCATAGTCCACGAGCAGTCCCATGCTCCAGGAGGCGACGATGATCTCCCCCTCGATCTCGCTCTCCGCGATGGACTCCTGTAGGAGCGCGAGCCGCTGCGCGATCGGCAGCATGGCCTCTTTGTCGGGATTGTGCACGACGAGCACGTGGAGGGTGTCATACAGACTCGCGGCCCGTCGGATCACGTCGAGGTGTCCGAGGGTGGGCGGGTCGAACGACCCCGGGACGACGGCGATCCGGTTGCTCACGCCTCCAGCCTAGCGGCGGCGTGGATGTCTAGGACTTGCCCATGGCTGCGCGCTCCGCCGCATCCAGGCGCCGTTCGATCGCCGCCGCGAGCCCCGGATGCCGGAGCAGCGCGGGGTCGGCGTCGAGGATGGCTTCGGCCTCCGCCCGTGCCTGGGCGATCAGATCCCCGTCGGTGATGACGCGCAGCAGGCGCAGCGACGACCGCACGCCGGACTGTGCATCGCCGAGCACGTCGCCCTCGCCGCGCAGTTCGAGATCGACCTCGGCCAGCGCGAACCCGTCGAGGGTGCCCGCGACCGCCTCCACACGCGCGCGGGCAGGCGTGCCCGGCGCGGACTCCGTCACGAGCAGGCACAGTCCGGGAACACCGCCGCGGCCCACGCGGCCGCGCAACTGGTGCAGCTGCGACACGCCGAAGCGATCGGCTTCGAGAATGACCATCGTGGACGCGTTGGGCACGTCGACGCCCACCTCGATGACGGTGGTCGCGACCAGGACGTCGATCTCGCCCGCGGCGAACGCGCGCATGATCGTGTCCTTCTCGTCGCCGGGCATCTTTCCGTGCAGCGTCGCGACGCGGATGTCGGCGAACCCCGGATGCTCCGCGAGCAACGCCGCCGCTTGGACGACCCCCCAGCGCGCCTTTGCCCGCTCACCCTCCACGGGTGGCGCCTCCGGCTCCCCGGGCTCCTGCGCGCCCTTCTCCGCATCGATCGCGGGGCACACGACGAACGCCTGGTGGCCCTTCGCGACCTCTTCCGCGACGCGATCCCAGACACGCGCGAACCACGCGGGGCGCTCGGCGACGGGGGCGACGAAACTATCGATACCCGCCCGCCCCGTGGGCATCGTGCGGATCGTGGAGATGTCGAGGTCACCGAACACGGTCATCGCCACGGTCCGCGGGATCGGCGTCGCGGTGAGCACGAGCGCGTGCGGGGACGAACCCTTGGCGCGCAGGGCCTCGCGCTGCTCGACGCCGAAGCGGTGCTGCTCGTCGACGACGACCAACGCGAGTTCCGCGAACGTCGTCGTCTCGCTCAGCAACGCATGCGTGCCGACGACGATGCGCGCCTGTCCCGACGCGACCCGCAGCGCGGCCTTACGCCGATCGGCCGCCGTGAGCTGCCCCGTGAGCAGCGTCGGCATCAGCTCGGGGGCGAGCTCGGGCCCGAGCATTCGCGCGATCGACCTCAGATGTTGCCCGGCGAGGACCTCCGTGGGGGCGATGAGCGCGGACTGACCGCCCGACTGCGCGACCTGGAGCATCGCACGCAGGGCGACGAGGGTCTTGCCCGACCCGACTTCGCCCTGCACGAGGCGGTTCATGGGCCAATCGCCGACGAGATCGTCCGCGATCATCTCGCCCACGGCCTCCTGATCCGGCGTCAGGTCGAACGGGAGGTCGGCGTCGAAACGCTCCCGCAGGTCTCCTGCGGGGCGCGGTGTCACCGAGAGCGCGCGCACGAACGCGCGCTGCTGCAGGAGCACGGTCTGCAGCGTGAGCGCCTCATGCCACCGCAGTGTCTGCTGCGCCGGGGGAACGTTCTCCGGGAAGTCTGGGCGGTGGATGCGCTCGATCGCCGTGCGCGCGGCGAGCAGCCCGTGACGTTCTCGGACGGACTCCGGGAGGGGGTCGGGCACGTCGTCGAGACCGTCGAGGACGAGCCCGACGATCTTCTGCAGCTGCATGCTCGACACGCTCGCGGTCGCCGGGTAGATCGGGATCGGCTGGTGGACGGTCGCCTCCGCGTTCATCCGTGCGACGTCCTCGTCGTCGAAGAGGGCGTACTCGGGGTGCGCGAGCTGGACGCCACCGCGGTATTCACCGACCTTCCCGGAAAAGACGCCGCGCCGACCGATCCGCAGGTCGTTCGCCCGCCACGATTGGTTGAAGAAGGTCAGCTTCATCTCGCCGCGACCGTCGCCAATGACGACTTCGAGGATCGATCCACGCCGTTGCTGCATCCGCCGGTCGGTGACACTGCGGATCTGCGCGACGATCGTCACCTGCTCCCCCACGACGAGGGAGGAGATCGGCGTCAGTTCGCCACGCTGCGCGTACCGGCGGGGGTAGTGGGCGAGCAGGTCCCCCACCGTACGCATCCCGAAGGCGCGGGCGAGCGCTGCGGCCGTCTTGCCGCCGAGCACTCCGTCCAGGCGGGACTCGAGGGCGTACGACATGCGCACGAGTCTAGGTCGCACCACCGACGCCGCCGATATCGTGTGGGTGTGACGCGGATCATCGCCGGACGCGCCGGCTCTCTCGTGCTCGACGTTCCCGATGCGGGCACGCGGCCCACGAGCGACCGGGTCCGCGAGTCGCTGTTCGGCGCGCTCGAGTCGGCCGATGCGATCGAGGGCGCCGCCGTCCTCGATCTGTACGCGGGGTCGGGGGCGCTCGGTCTCGAGGCCTTGAGCCGCGGCGCCGCGTCCGTGGAACTCGTGGAGCGCTCCGACCGTGCCGCCGCAGTCGCCGCGCGCAACGCCGCGCGCGTCGCGAAAGCCCTCGGCGAAGGTTCCCCGGGCGCAGACGCTGCGGTTTCCCCCGCGCGTGTCCACCGGCGATCCGCGGACTCGTTCCTCGGACAGACCGCAGGACGCTTCGACCTCGTCTTCCTCGACCCGCCGTACGACCTGCCCGACACCGAGCTGACGACGACGCTGGGCCTGTTGGTGCCACACCTTGACCCGGACGCGACCGTCGTGATCGAGCGCGCGGCACGCTCACCCCATCCCCCGCTCCCCGCGGGACTCGCGCTCGTGCGGTCCAAGCGTTACGGCGATACGGCGCTGTGGTGGGCGGAGCCGGTGGCAGCGGCCGATCCGGACGCGGACACGGCGGACGATCAGCCCACGCGGGAGTCCCAGTCGCGGTAGGGATCCCACCCACCGGGCCCGCCCGGAGCTCGGCCGTCGACCACGACCGGCGCCGGTCCCCGCTCCTGGGCGACCCCGATCCGACGAAATCCGTCCGGAAGCGCACTCCCCGCCGGAAAGGCGGCGAGCAGGGCGTGGTCCTCGCCGCCTGTGAGTGCCTGCCGCAGTCCGGCATCGGTGTCGGCGAGCAGCGAGCCCGTCAGCGCGATCGACACGCCGGAGCTGTCCGCCAACCGCGTCGCGTCCAACACGAGTCCGTCCGAGACGTCCATGAGGGCCGTGGCACCCGCATCCGCGGCCACGCCCCCGAGCGAGATCGGCGGATGTGGCCGCAACTGCCGTCCCACGGCGCGCGCGGCCGCCGCGTCCACGCGCTGAGGATCCCACGGGGTGGGTGCACCGTCGGCGTCCCTGAAGCGGTCGAACAGCACCGCCAGACCCTCCCCCGCAACGCCGAGCTCGCCCGCGACCGCGATCACATCACCCACCCGCGCACCCGAACGCAGGACGGGGGCGCGTCCCTCGAGCGATCCCAGCGCCGTGACGGCGATCGTCAGGGTGGGCGAAACGGTGAGGTCACCGCCCACGACCGCGCATCCGGGGGCGAGTTCGTCACACGCCGCGCGCAGACCGTCGGAGAGCGCTTCGACGAACGATATCCGCGTCTGCTCGGGCATCGCCAGCGCGACGAGAAGCGCCGTGGGGCGCGCGCCCATCGCGGCGACGTCGGCGAGGTTCACGGCGGCCGACTTCCAGCCCAGATCGAACCCGCTCGACCACGCGAGACGGAAGTCGGGTCCGTGCACGAGGGTGTCGGTCGTCGCGACGACGGGTCCGGCGTCCCGCAGGACGGCCGCGTCGTCGCCCGGACCGACCACCGCCGCGGTCGCATCGCCCGTACGTGCCAGGATGCGCGCCAGGATCTGGCCCTCCGAAAGCTCGCCGACCGTGAAATCGTGCATCGGTCCAGCCTACGGGCGCCGCACGACGACCCTGCGCCTCCTCTGCGTCTCCCCTGCGACTACCCTGGAAGTCATGCCCCGACTCCCCGTTCTCGCGCGCCGTCTCGGCCTCGTCGGCGTCGGTGCCCTCTTCGCGATCGCCGCGACCGCATGCTCCGCCACGGTGGCGCTGGAGCCCGCGCCCTCGGCGAACGATCCGCTGTGCGCGGAGGTCTCCGTGCGTCTGCCGAAGATCGTCGCCGGGGAGGAGCGACGCTGGACGGATGCGCAGGCCACGGGTGCCTGGGGCGAGCCGGCGAGCGTCATCCTCGCATGCGGTGTCGAGGTGCCCGGTCCCACGACGCTGCCCTGCGGTGAGATCGACGGTGTGGACTGGATCATCGACGATTCGGATGCTCCGAACTATCGCTTCACGACGTTCGGCCGCACCCCCGCGGTCGAGGTGTTCCTCGACTACGACCGCGTCTCCAGCGGCGACGTGCTGCGGCAACTCTCGACCGCCGTCTCGCGCCTGCCGGTCGACCGTGCATGCACGGACCGGACGGGCGTCACCGGTTAGTGCTCAACGCGTCGTCCTCGCGAGTAGTCCTCAGCGCTGCCCGCGCTCGATTCCGGCTTCGATGAGTTCGGTCACGAGCTCCGGATACGTCATGCCGGATGCGATCCAGCACCGCGGGAACATCGAGATCGGCGTGAACCCGGGCATCGTGTTGACCTCGTTCACGTAGAACTCCGTGCCCGTGAAGAAGAAGTCCACCCGGGCGAGCCCCTCACCGCCGAGCGCCTCGAACGCCCGCGCGGCGATCCGCTGCATCTCGGCGAGTTCCCCGTCGCCCAGCGGCGCTGGGCAGACGAGGTCGATGCCGGGAGCATCCAGATACTTCGCCTCGAAATCGTAGAACTCGCGCCCCGTCACGACGATCTCGCCCGCGACGCTCACGCGCGGCGGCGCGCCGTCGCGTCCGGGGAGCACGCCACACTCGACCTCGCGACCGGTGACGCCCTGCTCGACGAGTACAGTCGAGTCTTCGGCGAACGCGACGTCGAGCGCCGCATCCAACTCGGTCCACTCCGCGACCTTTGAGACTCCGACGCTGGAGCCGGCACGATTCGGCTTGACGAACACCGGCAGACCCAGCGCCCGGATGCGCCGCTCCCACAGGTCGCGATCCCGGTCGAGGTCGGGGCGGGTGACCGCCACCCACGGCACGACGGGCACGCCCGCGGACTGCAGGATGCTCTTGGTCGCGTGCTTGTCCATCCCGAGCGCCGACATGAGCACACCCGCGCCCACATACGGCAGCCCGAGAAGCTCCAGCATCCCCTGCACCGTGCCGTCCTCCCCGAACCGGCCATGCAGTATCGGGAACACGACGTCGACCTCGCCGAGCGAACGCTCGCCCGCCGCGTCGATCACGCGCAGCTCATGCGTGCGCGCCGAGTCCGGCCACCGCACGCGCGTGCCGTTGTCGACGACCGCGGGCAGCGCCGTCGCGTCGAGCGCGAACTTGGCGGGATCGTCGTCCTCGAGCACGAAGACACCGTCGCGAGTGATCCCGACGGGGATCACCCGGAAGCGCTCACGATCGATCGCCTGCAGCACCCCGCCCGCCGTTGCGGAACTGATCGAATGCTCGCTGGATCGACCGCCAAAGAGCACCGCTACCGCCGGCTTGTCCATTCTGCGTCCTCTCGCCCGTGGGCGTGTCGTCGTCGGTCGTGAGGTGGGGGGCGATGTCGCGCGGGTTCATCGTGCCGTCGAGCACTCTCTTCACCTGCTCGACGATCGGCATCTGCACGCCCCCCTCCTTCGCAAGTTGGAGGATCGGGGCGACGGATGCGAGTCCCTCGGCCGTCTGCTGCATCTGCTTGACCACGTCCTGGAACGAGTACCCCTGCCCGAGCAGACGGCCTGCCGTGTTGTTGCGAGACAACGGGGACTGGCACGTCGCGATGAGGTCGCCGAGACCCGCAAGGCCCTGCAGTGTCTCCGCCTCCGCCCCGAACGCGACGGCGAAGTCCGTCATCTCGACGAGCCCGCGCGTGATGATCGATGCTTTCGTGTTCTCGCCGTACCCGACCCCGTCGACGATGCCGATCGCGACGGCGATGAGGTTCTTCAGCACACCCCCGAACTCGGTGCCGATGACATCCGTGTTCACGAAGGTGCGGAAGTAGCGATTGCGGGCACGGCGCGCGACAGCTTCCGCCGTCTCCCGGCTGACGGAGGAGATGACCGCCGCCGTGGGCTGCTCCCGCGCGATCTCCAGGGCGAGGTTCGGTCCCGACGCGACGGCGATGCGCGTCGGATCGCAGTGCAGCTCCTCCTCGATGACCTGGCTCATCCGCATCCCGGAGCGCTTCTCGACGCCCTTCATGAGGCTCACGATCGGCACGGTCGTCTCGTTGACGAGCGGCCGCACGGCCTTGAGGTTCTCGCGGACCGCCTGGCTCGGGATCGACAGGTACACCTGCTCGGCGCCCTCGATCGCCTCGGAGAGATGATGCGTCGCCGTCATCGTGCGCGGCAGATTGATGCCGGGAAGGTACTTGCTGTTGCGCTTGGCCTCGGCGATCTCGTGCGCGAGTTCCGCGCGCCGCGCCCACATCGTCACCTCGGCCCCGCCATCGGCGAGGATCTTGCCGAACGTCGTGCCCCAACTGCCCGCACCGATCACGGTCACCCGAGGGACGGGTGCGACCTTACGACTCATAGCGCCCTGTTTCGGACTGCCGATGCGCGGCCGGATCCCAGCGTTCTGCGGGCGCCGTCTCTCCGCGCAGCTCCTCGAGGAGCGCCGTGATCGCGTTCATGAGTCGCGTCGTGCCCTCGACCAAGGCGGCGGGCTCGCGGTCGCGGCCCAGCAGATCGCTGAGGTCGACGGGGTCGCCGACGCGGAAGGTGACGGGGCGGCGCGGGGGCCACAGCCGCAGCTTCTTGTAGCGCGGGTAGATCTCCTGCACGCCCCACTGCGCGGCCGGGATGAGCGGGATGCCGGCCTGCAGCGCAAGACGCACGGCACCGGTCTTGCCGCGCATGGGCCACAGGTCCGGGTCGCGCGTCAGTGTGCCCTCGGGGTACACGATGACGCCGTGGCCGTGTTCGACGAGCTGCTCGGATGCCGTGAGCGTCTTCTTGGCGCTCGCGTTCGACGATTCGCGCTGCACGGGCACCATGCCGGTCGCCCGCAGCGCCGCACCCAGGACCGGAACCCGGAACAGGCTCTCCTTCGCCATGAACCGCGGTGCGCGTCCGAGGTGCCACGAGGCGACCGCGACGATGAGCGGGTCGAACTCGCTGTTGTGGTTGGGGGCCAGCACGTACGCGCCCTGCTGGGGCAACTTGTCGCGTCCCTCCAGCCGGAGCGCAGCGAAGTAGGACACCAACGGCACGACGATCGCGGCGAGCGGCCAGAAGACGCTCGGTCTCGTGGTCTCCTTCGACCGCGGCTGCGGGGACGTGCTCACACCGTCACCCGACGACATCGAAGTCGGCGCCGAGGATGTCGAGCTTCTCGAAGAACTTCTCGTATCCGCGGCTGATGATGCCCACGCCCGACACGCGCGACTCGCCCTGCGCGGCCAGCGCCGCGACGACGTAGGAGAACCCACCGCGCAGATCCGGGACCTCGATCTCGGCGCCATGCAACGGCGTCGGGCCGTTGATGACGGCAGCCTGCTCGAGCGCGCGTCGCGGAACACGGCGGGCGACCCCCTCGAGCCCCTGCGGATGCACGACGATGTCCGCGCCCATCTTCACGAGCGCCTGAGTGAAGCCGAGCCGGTTCTCGTACACGGTCTCGTGGACGGTCGATTCGCCCTCGGCCTGGGTCAGCGCGACGATGAGCGGCTGTTGCCAGTCCGTCATGTAGCCGGGGTGCACATCCGTCTCGACGACGACCGGCTTGATCTGGCCGCCGCGACGGAAGAGGATGCCGTCCTCCTGCACGTCGAACCATCCGCCCGCCTTGCGGAACACGTTGAGGAACGTCAGCATCTCCTGCTGCCGTGCGCCGGCGACGAAGATCTCCCCGTCGGTCGCGAGTGCCGCGCACGCCCAGGAGACGGCCTCGTTGCGGTCGAAGATCGAGCGGTGATCGTAGCCGCGCAGTTCGTCCACGCCCTCGATCAGGATGACGCGATTGGGCTCGTAGGAGATGATCGCGCCCATTTTCTGCAGCACCGCGATGAGGTCCATGATCTCGGGCTCGATGGCGGCGTTCTTGAGCTCGGTCACGCCCTTCGCCTTGACCGCCGTGAGCAGCACCTGCTCGGTGGCGCCCACACTCGGGTACGGCAGTTCGATGTTGGCGCCGTGCAGGCCGTCCGGGGCCGTGATCCGGATGCCCTCGTAGCTCTTGTCGACGATCGCGCCGAACGCGCGCAGGGCGTCCATGTGGAAGTTGATCGGACGGTCACCGATGCGGCAGCCGCCGAGGTCCGGGATGAGCGCCTCACCGAGCAGGTGCAGCAGCGGGCCGCAGAACAGGATCGGGATGCGCGATGCACCCGCGTGCGCGTCGATCTCCTCGAAGTGCGCAGACGCGGCACCGCTCGGATCGAGAACGAGGCTGCCGGGCTCATCGCCGTCGCGCACCGTCACACCGTGCACCTCGAGCAGCGAGCGCACGACGGCGACGTCGCTGAGCTCGGGGACATCGCGCAGTGTGCTCGGCGTCTCGCCCAACAGCGCCGCGACCATCGCCTTCGTGACGAGGTTCTTCGCGCCCTTGACCTCGATCCGGCCGCGCAACGGATGCCCACCGCGAATCGCGAGGACCTCTCCGGACCCTCCTGACGGCGACACTGCGGGCTCGTTCAGGAGTGTCTTCATACGGCCGGCCTCACTTGGTGTCATCGAGATCGTGGTCTGCGGAGCGGGCTGTCCCTTCGTGGGGGACGGCCCGGTCACGGGACCGGAAGGGTCCGTGGCCGCCACGCCTCTCGGCGCGCCTCGAACTGTGCGATCTTGTCTTCGCTGCGCAGCGTGAGCCCGATGTCGTCGAGCCCTTCGAGGAGCCGCCACCTAGTGTAATCATCGATGTCGAAAGGCACCGTCAACAGCGGCGCCGCGCCATCCGATCCCCCGACGCGCGCTTCGCGTGCATCCAGGTCGACGGTCATCGCGATACCCGGATGTGCGTCCAGCAGTGCCCAGATCGCCTCCAGGTCCGCTTCCGAGACGACACCCGTGAGCAGGCCCTGCTTGCCGGAGTTGCCGCGGAAGATGTCGGCGAACTTCGTGCTCAGGACGACCTTGAACCCGTAGTCGCGCAGCGCCCAGACGGCGTGCTCCCGGCTCGAGCCGGTGCCGAAGTCGGGTCCCGCGACGAGGATGCTCGCTCCCGCGTACGCGGGCTGGTTGAGCACGAACTCGGGATCCGGCCGCCAGTTGGCGAACAGCGCATCCTCGAACCCGGTCTTCGTGACCCGCTTCAGATACACGGCGGGAATGATCTGGTCGGTGTCGACAGCGGAACGCTTGAGCGGTGCCGCGACCCCGGTGTGCGTCGTGAAGGCATCCATCAGCGTGCTCCCCCGCTCTGCTCGTCAACCCGGTCCGCGGCCGCCGGTCCTGCCGCAACGAGATCTGCCGCTTCGAGATCGGCGGGACTCGCCAGGCGACCCAACACGGCCGTGGCCGCCGCCACCAGCGGGGAGACCAGGTGCGTCCGGCCGCCCTTGCCCTGTCGACCCTCGAAGTTGCGGTTGCTCGTCGATGCGCAGCGTTCGCCGGGCGCGAGCTGGTCGGGATTCATCCCCAGGCACATCGAGCATCCGGCGAACCGCCACTCGGCACCGAAATCCTGGAACACCTTGTCCAGGCCCTCGGCCTCCGCCTCCAGGCGCACCCGAGCCGAACCGGGGACGACCATGACCCGGACACCCTCCGCTTTCGTGCGGCCCTCGATGATCGACGCGAAGGCACGCAGATCCTCGATACGGCTGTTCGTGCAAGACCCCATGAACACCGCATCCACGGTCACGTCCTTCAGCGGTGTTCCCGCCGTCAGGTCCATGTACTCCAGCGCGCGTTCGGCGGCGGCCCGCTCGTTCGGGTCGGCGAACGATTCCGGATCGGGAACGACATCGCTCAGCGACACGCCCTGCCCGGGATTGGTGCCCCACGTCACGAACGGCTCGAGCTCATTCGCATCCAGGAACACCTCCGCGTCGTACACGGCTCCCTCATCCGAGGGCAGCGTCCGCCAGTACGCGACCGCGTCGTCCCAGTCCTGACCCTGCGGCGCGTGCGGGCGGCCCTTCAGATACGCGAACGTCGTCTCGTCCGGCGCGACCATACCGGCCCGGGCGCCCGCCTCGATCGACATGTTGCACATCGTCATCCGGCCCTCCATCGACAGCGCACGCACCGCGCTGCCACGGAACTCGAGCACGTAGCCCTGACCGCCGTTCGTTCCGATCTTGGCGATGACGGCGAGGATGATGTCCTTCGCCGTGACACCCGGCTTCAGCACGCCCTCGACCGTGATCGCCATCGTCTTGAACGGCTTCAGCGGCAGGGTCTGCGTCGCCAACACATGCTCGACCTCGCTCGTGCCGATTCCGAAGGCCATCGCACCGAACGCACCATGCGTCGACGTGTGGCTGTCCCCGCACACGACCGTGATACCCGGCATCGTCAGACCCAACTGCGGGCCCACGACATGCACGATGCCCTGCTCCTTGTCGCCCAGCGAGTGCAGACGCACCCCGAACTCCTCCGCATTGCGACGCAGCGTCTCGATCTGCGTCCGACTCGTCAGATCCGCGATCGGCTTGTCGATGTCCAGCGTCGGCGTGTTGTGGTCCTCCGTCGCGATCGTCAGATCCAGACGACGCACCGGACGACCCTCCGCCCGCAACCCATCGAAGGCCTGCGGACTCGTCACCTCGTGCACGAGGTGCAGATCGATGTAGATCAGGTCGGGCTCACCGTTCTCGCCCTTCACGACGAGGTGGTCATCCCACACCTTCTCAGCGAGAGTACGCGGATGCTCCGGAATGGGGCTCGGCGGTGTGATGTCGTTCGTGGTCATTGCTCTTCGTTCTCCGGGATCAAGGGATCAAAGCCCGCGACGAACTCCGCGGCGGGGAAGGGCTCAGAACGAGATCCCGCCGCGGCCGCTAAGGAGAAGGCGAGCGATCCGCATCCCCTCAGGCTACCACCGGCCGAACTCAGCGGCGCTCGTCCGGCCCCGCATCCACGCCGCGCCGCTCCCGCGCCGATGCGATCAGGCTTGCGACCGTGGCGACCGCCATCGAGGCCACGATGACGCCGAGCGACATCCACGTGGAGATGTCCGGCACCCATTCGATGTGCTGACCGCCGTTGATGAAGGGCAGTTCGTTCTCGTGCATCGCGTGGAAGATCAGCTTGACGCCGATGAACGCCAGGATGAACGCGATGCCGTAGTGCAGATACTTGAGGCGGTCCAGGAGTCCGCCGAGGAGGAAGTAGAGCTGGCGCAGACCCATGAGCGCGAAGATGTTCGCGGTGAACACGATGAACGCGTTCTGCGTGATGCCGAAGATCGCGGGGATCGAGTCGAGCGCGAACAGCAGATCCGTCATGCCGATCGCGGCGAAGACGATGATCATCGGCGTCCACATCTTCTTGCCGTCCACGACCGTGCGGATCTTGGAGCCGTCGTACTCGTCGGAGATGTCGATCGAGCGGCGAAGCACGCGGACGATGAAGCTCTCCTTCTGCACGTCGCTGTCGTGATCGCCGCCGGGGAAGGCCTGCTTCCACGCCGTCCAGATGAGGAACGCACCGAAGAGGTAGAAGATCGGCAGGAAGTGCTCGATGATCGTCGCGCCGAGCAGGATGAAGATCCCGCGCAGCACGAGCGCGATGATGATGCCCACCATGAGCACCTTCTGCTGGTACCGCCGCGGGACCGCGAACTGCCCCATGATCAGGACGAACACGAACAGGTTGTCGATCGAAAGGCTGTACTCGGTGAGCCAACCCGCGACGAACTGACCCGCATACTCACCGCCCGCGAACATCCACATCAACCCCGCGAAGATCAGGGCGAGGGTGACGTAGAAGACGACCCACAGGGTCGACTCCTTGGCGGAGGGAATGTGGGGGCGCTTGATGATGAGCAGCAGGTCGGCGACGAGGATGAGCGTCAGCACGACGAGGGAGCCGACTTCGAACCACAGCGGGAGTTCCAGGTCCATTCGGGCCTTTCAGAGAGGGTCGGGAGAGACCGAAAGTCTCTCCCCCGCCCACGGGCGGTGCGCGCCCGGATCTCCGTCGACGGGGATCGTGATGACGAGCGCGCGATTCCGGGATACTCCCTCTCGCGCTGTCAAGGATATCGCGTGCGCGGGGTGAGACGATCCGGACGGTACCGACACTGTCCGGGTGAGAGACACCGGCAGGTGCCGGTCAGGGAAGATTGAACAACGGATGCGGGACCTCCGCGTCCGGGACACAGAGTGGGGCACGTCGTGACCGACACGACCGATGCGGTGCTGACGGCGCAAGCGGCCGGCGGCGATCAGCGTGCCTTCCGCGCGCTGTACCGGGCGCATGTGCGTCCGGTGTACTGGATCGCCTACGGGCTCGTGCGTAACGCCGCGGATGCGGAGGACGTCACGCAGGAGACGTTCGTGGTCGCGTGGCAGAAGCTGCGCGGGTTCGAACTCGCCGGCGAGTCGCTCCTGCCGTGGCTGAGCACGATCTGCCGCTTCCAGGCAGCCAATCGCATCCGCCGCATCCGCCGCGATCGCGAAAGGACGACGGAAGCCGACGATCAGCTGCCGACCACCGTCGACGTCGAGCAGCAGGTCATCGATCGGGCACTCGCTGAGCGCATCGTCGATGAGATCGACACGTTGTCGCCCCTGGATCGCCAGATCTTCGTGTTGTGCGCGACCGAAGGCTGGAGCTACGACGCCGCCGCCGAGCATCTCGGTGTGGGCCACGGCATCGTTCGCAACCGTCTCTCCCGCATCCGCACGCGTCTGCGGACCGCACTCGAGGAGAACCACGCATGAACACTGTGTCGGACGACATCGTCCTGCCCGAACTCGGCGACGACCGGGTCGCGGCGATCGAGGAGCGTGTGTTCGCGCGCATCGGCGACGAGGACGCCCCCGCCGTCGCCGCGCTCGGCTCCGCCCGCGATCGCTCGCGCCGTCGGCGCACGCGCGTCTGGTGGGGTGCCGGTGCTGCGGCCGCGATCATCGTGGTCGCCGCGATCGCCGCGCCGGCGATCGTGCGGAGCATCACGCCCACCGCGGGTTCGGACGCCATGGTTCCGGACATGGTGGCGCCGGCCGGATCGGCGCCCGAGCTCTTTCCGTACGAGGAGAGCGCCGGCGGACGCGACAGTGACCTGTCGATGGCGGACGGGTCCGCCGTGGCGGGGTCGGGGGTGGCCGAATCGGCGGCGGGGACTGCGGTCGAGCCGGGGACCGGTGCGGACCGGGAGATCATCGCGAACGGCTCGGTCGCACTGGCGGTGGATGATGTGCACGTCGCGGCGCGCGAGGTCGCCGCGCTGACCGGCGACCTCGGCGGCTACGTCGAGCAACTCACGGTGGACGGGGCGGGTCCGGACGACGTCAGGATGAACTCGGGGACGATGCCCTACGAGCCGTATCAGCGGTCGGGTGGGTGGGTGCAGGTGCGCATCCCCGCAGACCAGCTCGACGCGGCAATGGAGCGGCTCGGCGAGCTCGGGACCGTGGAGTCGTCGACGGTGTCGCGACAGGACGTGACCGATCAGGCCGTCGATCTGCGTGCGCAGGTGGCCGCTGCCGAAGCATCCGTCGCCCGGCTGACCGAGCTGATGTCCCAGGCGGAGACCGTGGGCGACCTGCTCGCCGCCGAGAGCGCCCTCGCGGAGCGCCAGGCGACCCTCGAGTCCTACCGCCAGCAACTCGAGTGGCTCGACGGCCAGGTCGCGATGTCCGCCCTCTCTGTGTCCCTCACCCCCCGGGTCGAGGCCGTCGCCGCAGATCCCGCCGGCTTCGGCGACGGCTTCGCCGCCGGGTGGTACGGCCTGATCGCCGCGCTCAACGCCCTCGTGATCGCCCTCGGGTTCCTCCTCCCCTGGCTCGCCGTGGCCGCCGCGGCCGCCCTCCTCGTGTGGGGCCTCATCCGCTTGTTCCGCCGCTCCCGCCGCCCCCGCGCCGCCGTCCCTGGCTCTGCCGGGCCTGGCTCTGTCGGCGCTGGCTCTGCCGACTCTGGCTCTGCCGACTCGGGCGCGCCGGAGGAACGTTGAGTTGCCCCACTTTGCTGCCTGTTGGCGCGCCGACTCACCGCAAAGTGAGGCAAGTCAACGCTGCCCGGCGGCGGCGCTCTTCTTTGCGCGGCGGCGGTCGCGGAGGCTGACGATCAGCACGATGAGCGCCACTCCGACTGTCATGATGACCAGGTTCACGAGGCCATAGGACCAAAGTTCTCCCTCATCGAGCACAAGCGGAAGACCGGTCGGCGAGGGGCCGAATATGCCGTCTTCGAAGACCGTGAGTTCGCCGCTCAGCCAGCCCAGAAGCACGGTGAGCGTCTGGAAGGTGAAGAGGATCGCCTCGTCCGCGACGTCGATGCCGCGATCGCCTGGCGGCTGATGCTCGAAGCATGGTGGCAGCAGTTCGGACACCTCACGAAAGAGCGCACCCTCTACGACAACGGCCACTTCGGCTTCACCCACTACCGCCTTCGCAAGGCATGGGGCATCCTGCACCGCGCCGCCGAAGCCGGCCATGTGTTCGCGTTCCTTCAGCACGGGAACCCGCGCACCACGTCCCCGCTCGAAGGCGGCATCAACGCGCAGATCCGACACCTGCTGCGCCACCACCGCGGCATGAGCATCGAGCATCGCCGCCGCGCCGTCGAGTGGTTCCTGCTCCTCAAGTGCCCGTCAGCCGCGCCCACAAGCACGCCGACCCACCACCCACCGCACCGCCCTCACAGGCCGCCAAGGAACCCGACGGCCCCGCCCTCTACGACACCGGCCTCGACGCAGGCGAAGGACTCTGGCTCAGAACAGGATGGGCAGGACGAGCATGACACGCCCGACCCATCCACTCTTTCTTGCCTATAAGCCCTATAAGCCCTATAAGCCCAAGAAGAAGGCACGCGGGAAAGTGAAAACCCCCGCCTGAGCGAGGGTTTTCTTGTTGGTGACCCCAGCGGGATTCGAACCCGCGTTACCGCCGTGAGAGGGCGGCGTACTAGGCCGCTATACGATGGGGCCGTTCACGCAACCGTTCGATTATGCCATGTCCCCCATGGCACCGACAAATCGACGGCGCGGAGCCTGCACGCGGTTGCTCGTCGCGATCGGGAACGGTTGACTGGCTGGATGCGAGTGACCAAGCACGAACACGCCGCCCTCCTCCTCGAAGAGGCCGGGAAGCGACTGATCATCGATCCTGGATCCTTCACGCTCCCCTTCAGCGACCTTCGCGGACTGGTCGCCGTCGTGCTCACGCATGAGCACGCCGACCACTGGACGCCGGAGCATCTCACCCGCATCAGGGACCTCGCACCCGACGTGCCGATCTACGGTCCCGAGGGTGTCGCCGCCGCGGCGGAGGGCTTCGACATCACCGTCGTCGCCCCCGGCGACACGGTCGTGGTCGACCCGTTCACGCTGCGCTTCTTCGGGGGCCGTCACCAGGTCATCCACGAGTCGATTCCGATCATCGACAACGTCGGTGTGCTCGTCAACGATGAGTTCTATTACCCGGGCGACTCGTACGCTGTGCCGGAGAACGTCGACGTGACGCTGCTCGCGGCCCCGTTGGGTGCGCCGTGGCTGCGGATTGCGGATGCGATGGACTACGTCCTCGCCGTGCGACCACGCATGGCGTTCGGCACGCACGACATGACACTGTCGGTGATCGGACGGGGCATGCACCGTGCGCGCCTGCAGTGGGCGACGGAGCAGGGCGGCGGGGAGTTCCTCGAACTCGAGCCCGGCGACCACGTCGACGTCTGACGCGGCACTCCTCTGCTGCGCAGAGTCCATCGTTGAGTTGCCTCAACGCTCGGCGCGAGAGGCGACCACGCGCGGGTTTACCCGTCATCGCGGAGGCACTTCTGTGAAGAGCGCTTCGTGCACGAGGACACGGGCAGCATGGCTCAGCATCCGATCCGCACGATGAGTCCCCTCGCTCTCGCCGATGTTGCCGAGCACGTCCCAGAGTTCGTTCCAGGCGTCGTAGACCTCACCCTGGCTGACCGGGCTGCCGGCTCCGTGTGACCAGCCGAGCGCGGTCAGTGTCTGCGCGACCGCACCAACATCGATCGGGCCATCCGTGGTCGCCATGTGCACAAGAACGACGACGGTTGCCTCCGCGTAGAGGGTCTGCTCGTCGGGTGCCAGCGTGTCGGCAAGGTGATTCCAGAGCATGGTCGGATCGTTCACGGCGACTCGCCCGAGTCTTGTGAGCCGCAGCGACCCCTTGTACTTGCGCAGCAGGCCGATCGACTTCACGTACTCGCGGAAGTGCAGCACGGGATGCGCGTCGATCTCGCGGGTCATCTTGTGCATCCAGTCACGCATCGTCGGCATCTTCGCCGCGATCGCCTGCACATCTGCGGGCTTCAGATACCCCGCGGCGGTCAGGTGAAAACCTTCGCCGTCGGCTTGCTCGAGAAGGTATCTGTATGCAGCCAGAGCTCCAGCGTGGTCGACGGGAGCGCCGAGCACCTTCAGCGTAGAAACGTCGACGGCACGGTCTTTGAATGCCTGCTCCAGTGGCGTCCCGACCAGCGTATTCAAGATGTCAGTGAGCACAGGATGCAGGTTCCACGCCACGCGGCGGTGGCGCAGCGGCCCGGTGCCGGACGGCGGGTCCGTTGGGCGGTGAAAGGCGGATCCCCTCGACCGCCGCAGCCGCAGCACGACAGGCACAAGCCAACCTCAACAGTGCCCTCACCCACGAGGACCCGAACCTCTCCCCCGCAGGCCTCGCAACCGAACGCGAAACCCGGCTCGCCCGCGCGAAGCAGACCGCGGCCGCCACCCTCAACCAGCACCGGGACTTCGCAACCGCCACCCGCAACAACCTGCACCGGCTCGTTGACGCGCACCGCCCCAAGATCACCGACCGCGCCGAGTCCGCCGCCGCGTGGCAGCGGGTGCGCATGTTCCTCGACAACGGGCACAGCTTCGCCGCGATCTTCCCCAAGACCGACCTGCAGATGGCGCTCGCGATCGAGGAGAACGGGCCGCTCTGGCTGCAGGCGCAGGCCACCCCCGGCCGCGCATGGCCGATGCAGGCCGTCGACCAGCTCCAGGCCCGCACCGTGGAACGCATCGCGGAACTCACCCCCGACCCGCAGGCCGCGGACCTCATCCGGCTCTCTGTCCAGGCCGACGACGCGCTCGCGGCCGCCGAACCCTGGTGGGACCTCATGGCAGGTGTCGCCACCGGCCGCACCGACGGGCAGCTGCAGGCCGCGGCCGCCTCCCGAATGATCGAACAGCGCGCCGCGATCCGCAACGCACCCGACGAGGCCGCCGTGGCCTGACCCGAATCGTCCGGGGAGGGCGGGACGGCAGGCCCGCCCCAGGTCGACCCCTCCCCGGCACGCTGCCACCCGGCAGCACCGAGTGCCCTCACGTTCGCGTCCGTGAGGGCACTCACCCCCTCACGGCGCAGGCGTAGAATCGGGCCCGTAGGGCACCTCCCCGCGTCAGTCCTGAGATAACGGACCGTCAGAACACGCGGGCTTGGGTGCCCTACCTCTCTTGGCGCGAGCAACCGATACCGCCGCGACCGCCCGATCAGCCGAGCGCGGGACGGGAGCGGTCGGGGAACTCGGCCTCGTTATCCGCGACCGCATTCAGACCCCACGGCGTGTTCTCCACGAGGTGCGTGTAGAGACGGTCGGTGAGGCGGTACAGCGGGGCTATGTCCTGGCCGCTGTGGTAGATGCTCATCCAGACGGGGGCCTCGTGCGGGTAGCGCTCGTTCTCCGCATGGACCTGGACGAGCCAGTCGGGGGATGCGACGTGCCAGGAGTCGCCGCGGGTGGTGGTGCCCTGGTGCTTCGCCTGAGCGTCGAGGGCGGTAGCGACGGTCTGCGCGACCGCCTCGGCGTCGGGAGCGCCCCACACGTCGATGATCGTGCTCGTCGCCATGTCCTCACCGCCTCCGTGTCCGGTCCCCGGCGTGCAAACGATACTCGCGACCGCCGACACGCGCCCGCAACCACACCCGGGCGCGACACCGGCTTCAGCCCGGGTGCGAGCGCCTCAGCTCGAACCGGTATTGCCCGGGTATTGCCCAACGGGCAAACAGCGGGTTATCGGCCAAAACGTGTGGATGGGATGTCGATTTGGCCGCGGTATGACGCGGTAGGACGGGGGTTGTTTTACTCCGGGACGATTGATCGTGCCGGATGTCTCGAACTCGACTGTCTGT
>Ga0182739_1001423_pt1 | contig 25180 bp, 20 predicted proteins | sample eDN5th30CBELigBY_FD_128873 | JGI IMG/M metagenome (GOLD analysis project Ga0182739, IMG submission 128873) | Enriched backyard soil microbial communities from Emeryville, California, USA - eDNA 5th pass 30_C BE-Lig BY (version 2) (version 2) | ecosystem: Environmental > Terrestrial > Soil >... | reverse complement strand
TCGAAGAGGTTTCACTTGATGAAAGACTGAATGCCGCGAGGCAAGTTCGCCACAAGATTTACAAAAACGCACTATGAGCCGGACGTATCGTCCTCGGGCAGATGCAACGTGCCGGTTTCCGTCTGAGGGTTTCCACGGCGTCCTTTGATCACGCTCGCGATAATCCCCACCGCCAGAATTGCAGCAATAATCCCTAAAGATGTTCCATTCGAGAGATGAACCCATTTGGCGATCAGCATTTTGATCCCCACGAAGAACAGCAGCACAATCAGCGAATACTTCAGATATTCAAAATGTCCCATCATGCCCGCCAGGGCAAAGTAGAGAGAACGAAGTCCGAGAATTGCAAAGATATTTGAAGTGAAGACCAGAAATGGATCTTTCGTCACTCCAAATACAGCGGGAATCGAATCCACCGCAAAGATCACGTCGGACCCTTCAATCAGAACCAGGGCGAGCAGCATGGGAGTGGCACACTTTTTCCCATCCACCCAGGCAAAAAAACGCTGCCCATGAAACTCGTTTGTCACCGGATAAAAACGGCGGAATGTTCGGATCAGAAAGCTTTCATCCGGGTTCATCTCTTTGTCGTCCGAGAACAACATCTTCGCAGCCGAAATAATCAGCAGCATGCCAAAGAGATAAACGGTCCACTCAAAACGGTGCATCAATTCCGCACCGATCCAGATCATGATCCCCCGCAGGACCACAGCACCCAGAATTCCCCAGAACAACAGGCGATGCTGATATTCTGCAGGCACGCGGAAGGATGAAATGATCAAGGCGATCACAAAAATGTTGTCCAGCGACAACGAGTATTCAATGAGATACCCCGTAAAGAATTGAAGGGCTGCGTCGCTCGCTGATAATGTCTGCGAAACCCCACTTTCCGGCACAATATTGCCCTGATAAAGCACATACACCACACAATTAAACAGCAAGGCCATGCAAATCCAGACACCTGTCCAGAAGAGGGCAGATTTCACGCTGATGGCGTGCGCGTGTCGATGCAGCACACTCAAGTCGAAATAAATCAAAAATGCAATCACCAGCACAAAGCCGGCGTAAACGTACCAAGGCATGAATCAATCTCTCACAAGGGGCCAGATGAGGTCAAAAAGGGGGTGCCAGTTCTTGTCCGCACTCCAGCCTGGGGCGGGTTTTGACAGCGAAGTTGCACGGGAAGTATCGAAACGAATCGCTTCGTTTGCAAGAATCTCGCCGCAGCATTCACGGGAATCGTTCAAGGAGTCTCAGAACCGAGGTTTCTCGAAGGTTCATTGTCGAGACCGTCGAAATCCTGGCTGAAACTCTCTCGCAACGCTCCGTCGCTCATAAGAGATTAAAAAAATCCGGCGAATTACGATAGAATTCGAATATCGGAGAAAACTCTGCACAGCGACACAAGGACAGTTGTTCACATGCTGGGCCGCGGTCTGGACAGCTTGTATTAATTTTTGTGTTTCTCTGCCTGAGCCAGATCCAGAAGGAATTCGTTTTGTCCACTCTTCACCAAAATTGGCTCAGCGAAGGAATAACGGAATGTCGGTCCCGGTGCTGTCATGGGTGGAACTTCGCGATCTGTGGGAACGGGAGGAGCATCGGCCGGTGGAGGAGCAGGCAGCCCGGTATCGACAAAGATCTTGTGTTCTCCAATGATGGCACCGTTCTTCGCTGTGGGCAGCAATAATTCGAAGGTTCCATCTTCCACGGTCCATCCCGTGGACATGGGACCGGATGAGGCCACAAAACTGACCAGGGCGTGGGCGACCGGTTGCCCTTGGTCGACCACTTTTCCTCGCACCAGGGCTGTGGCCAGTTCTGCCTCGTGCGAACCGCAACCGGGGAGCCACATCAAGAGGAGCAAGGCAATCACGATCTGTTTGAAACCCTGTCTTGGTGCTGAGTTCCAGAAGCATCCCAATTCCTTGAGCAATGCGGGGGCCTCTGTTGTCTGTAAAAAAGGAGCGGCCTGGCTATCTCGAGATATCTTTAACATCCGGATACACTCGCTGTTTCAATAAAGGAAAAGGAACATGGCACCCCACAACCCGATCCCTGGCTGGGTGGCATGTTTGAGGAACGATGCTGGGTGCCATGCTCATGTCGCGACAGCAGCATGAGCATGCTGATTGGCAGGGAGCGGGGATTCATGTTCGCCCTGCTGGCGCGATGCGAACCCGGCACCCCGCAATCCGGTCTTTGCCCGGGATTTCTCAGAATTCGCCCAGGGGCATCCCGTCGCTGCGAGCTCCCAGCGCCATCCAGGTGTTGAGGTTCATGTTTTCAGAGAAGAAGCGAACACTTCCATCAGCCAGACATCCATGGGCTCCTCCGGTATGTGCGGACATGACTTTGTTCGAAGTGGAATAAGGCAGAGTGGCGTCTGCGGAATCGGTCTTGTTATTGATCGAATACCGCAGCGATGTCACCCCTGCCGCCCAGGAGCCGTTTCCACCGTTTCCACCGCCCCACAGCCCTCCAGCATGTGCGGAAGAGCGACAATCTTTATTGGCATAGGTGCAGGTTGGATCGAAATCGCTTTGCTCAACCACCATCACGGTATTGGAAGAGCCATCCGTAATGTCTCTCATTCGAACGCCCGGCCGGGCCATGGCATTCCCCGAACCTGCGGTTCCACCCGAAGCCGAGTAAGCAGGCGAGACGACAATGACTCCATTGGCTGAACTTCGGCCATACGTCGTGTTCCATGATTCGAGCGGAGCTGCCAAAGATGCGCTGGCCGGATCGTAAGCAGTTCCGGTCACCCCCGTATAGTTGGCAACTTGAACCGCAATCGAACCAGGAGCCCCAATCCCTTGCGTTGCTGCATTCATGGTGTCATTGCGAGAGGCCTGCATGGGGCTGGATGGACAATCTAACGAGGAAATCCGTGCTTTCTGACGGATGGCCCAATTCGCATCCAGACCATCTTGTGCGGTGAAATCCGCATTAAAAGTTAACTGGTTGTAGATTGCCGCCTGGTCGATCATCGGAAAAATCCGGACCAGCCAGGAGCAGGATTTCACCCTGGTGACTGGCGCTGCCACAGTGATCTGATTGAATGTAGCAATGGGGAACTGGCCTACGATGTCATGATAATTATGTAACGCCAGTCCGAGTTGTTTCAGGTTGTTTTTACATTGAGAGCGGCGGGCCGCTTCACGGGCCTGCTGGACGGCAGGCAATAAGAGGGCAATCAGCACGGCAATGATTGCAATCACCACCAGGAGCTCAATGAGCGTGAACCCCTGCCTGCTTTTTGCTGATGAGAGACGCCTGAGCGGCTGCTTTTGAGAGCGACCTGTTAGCCTACGGGGCCTGGGGGGGTAGCCTTGGTGGAACGCGCATGGGATAACTCCAAGGTAAAATTAATGACAAATTCTCTCAGCCAGGAATAACAGGCTAAGGAATTTTATTATTTTACATTCCAAGAAGTATTGCGGAGATGATCGATCCGCTTTTTGAATGACTTGAGAGATGATGCTAAATCACCCTGAAACTATCCATCAGTCATTGGCGATGTCAAGATGAATCAATCCGATCTCAACCATAAATTTGCAGAATTTTCCTATGCAATGTCAATTTATGATTAATTTTAGTCAATCAGTAGTAAGTCTCTCTCCTGATCGCCGAGTGAGCGTATTGAACTGGCACTGACTGTTGTTCCGCCCACTTGAGATGACCGGAACAACAGAGATAACGTGATTGACAGAAGGGCAGCCTTTCTGCTGCCTTAACAGCCCATTGAAAAATATGAATGAAAAACATGAACTTTTGGCCAGACAGAACTGTCCGGCCCCACTTTCACCAATGGATTGACACAAATGGATAGCACCGTCTGGTGGCACAGGCATTTCTGTCTGTGCGTCTTTCGACAGGCTTTTCGAGCGCATTAACACCGTATGGTCCCTCGCGGCATTCCGTCTTTCATCCAGTGAAACTCTTTTGACGCGGGCACATGAGAGACCAAACTGGTCTAGACTTCCGGGACCATTCGCAGTGTCTGACACAGTCGAGCCACAATCATATATGGATCGGCCTGTGAATTCGGACGGCGGTCTTCCAGATAACCCCGATAGGCGTCATCTTTCACAAACGCCAGCGGCACGCGCACGGAAGCTCCCCGGTTGGCAACGCCATAATTGAACTTGTCAATGGACTGCGTTTCATGCAGGCCGGTTAATCGCAGATGGTTATCCGGACCATAGGCAGCAATGTGTTCATTCTTGTATTTGTCGAATGTTTCCATGAGTTTTTCAAAATAGGCCCGGCCTCCTTTTTCCCGCATGAACTTCGTGGAGAAATTCGTGTGCATTCCGGAACCGTTCCAGTCCCCCTTGATTGGCTTGCAGTGAAATTCGATATCCAGGCCATATTTTTCTGACAGGCGGAGCAGCATGTACCGAGCCACCCACATGTCATCACCAATCTTACGAGCCCCTTTCGCGAAGACCTGAAATTCCCATTGGCCCTTGGCGACTTCCGCGTTGATTCCCTCCAGGTTGATCCCAGCGGCACGGACAATGTCAATATGTTCTTCTGCGACGGCGCGAGCTGTATCCCCCATAAATTTATAGCCCACGCTGGTATAATACTGTCCTTGTGGAGCGGGATAACCGGATTCTGGAAACCCCAGCGGCTTGCCATCCTTCCAGAAAAAGTATTCCTGCTCCAGGCCGACCCACAGGTCTGGGTCGTCAGGGATTCCAGCACGGTGGTTGGTGGGATGTGGCTCGCCATTGGGGAGCAGCACTTCGTTCATCACCAGAAAGCCGTTCTTGCGGGTGCAATCCGGGTAGAACGCCACCGGCTTGAGCAAACAGTCCGAACTGTGCCCTTCTGCCTGCATCGTAGAACTGCCATCGAACCCCCACATCGGGAGGTCTTCCAGCGACTGTGGAGCAGATTCGACAATCTTCGTCTTGCTGCGAAGATTAGCGACGGGCTTATAGCCATCCAGCCAAATGTATTCCAACTTATACGTGGGCAAACTCATCTCAATACAACTCCGGCAAAATTAAGTCGTGCTTTGTCAATTTTAAAAATTCGGGTAGGTCTTCACTCAAAGTCCGACAACGGAGGACGTTTCGCGATCACGTACCCCAAAACCAAGCCCTGACAGGGCAGTAGGCAAAACGGCAGCAGTGTTCTGAGCGGGCAATATTGCGGCTGCACATCGGAAATCTCTGTGAATCCAAATCGATACACACAGCCCCAGGCAGGTGGACTTGATTGCTGGAAGGGCATGGTTGTTCGAGATTCTTTCGATCATGTCGCCACGATCAGTTTCTTGAAATCATGCAATTCCTTCTGTCAGGGAGTGCCAGTTTCCAAAGCGGTTTTGCCTGAAAATTGTGCAACTCCCCCAGAGGGCCATTTGATGTTCCTGAAGAAATCGTCGTTTTTCTGCCGCTCGAACCTGGAAAGCATTACTAAGGCAAACGTAATGCCAGTTTGACCAGTGGACCAGTTTGGTCAATGAATTTGGGCCCCCTGCATCAGCTTCATTAAATTATCGTTATCAGCGTCGATTTTCCATGCTGAATAACCACCCGGCCCGATTCGTCGTGTCGGAGCTGCGCCTCGTGCTGCACCGTCGGTTGGGGCTCGGATCGGTCTCTCGCGATTCCATCCTGTTTTTTGCTTTTCTTTGATTTTTCCATACGAAAACTGAGTCGCAATGAACGACTCGTGCTTCGTCAACTCTAAAATAAAGGAAGTGCTCTCAGTCGAGAGGGTCGGCATTCCCAATAAGACTGAAACACTGTCCGAGACACTGAAAATCTGTCAGTATGTCCTGTGCTCAGAGACTGGCATCTGATTCCGTCAGTCAATGACCTTCGCAAAGACGCTTAAACGCTTAGTCAATCAGTGATGCAATCATGAGAAGAAAACTCTGCAGCCTGCTTTGTCTCCTGTTCACTCTGGTAATTTGCCAACCGGGACTGGCGGCCGACCCGATTCCGTTCGAAGTGAAGATCTTAACCGTCGATCTGAATGAAGGATGTGACATCGCAGATTTTGATGGCGATGGTAAGTTGGACGTTGTGGCGGGTCGGAACTGGTACCACAATCCGGACTGGTTGCCCCGCCCGGTACGAAGCATTGAAGACAATGCGGGTTATGTGCATTCCAATGGAGATTTTGCTTATGACGTGAATCAGGATGGGCGTCCTGATGTCATTGCGGGCGATTTTTTTACGACCGCCGTGTACTGGTATGAGAACCCCGGAGCCGATCAACTGCTCAAGGGCATGTTGTGGAAAAAGCATCTGCTGGCCGAGACCGGCATTGGTTCCAATGAAGGGACGCTGATGGCCGATTTGAACGGCGATGGCAAGCCGGAATGGCTTACCAATTCCTGGGTCGATACCAATCCCGTGATTGCCTGGGAGTTGGTTACTGGAGCAGCTGGACCAACATTAAAGCGACACCTGCTGTCGGAAAAAGGCCAGAAGCACGGTTTCGGGGTGGGGGATATCAACAATGATGGCCGAATGGATCTGCTGACCGGGGCCGGTTGGCTGGAACATCCCGCGGAAGGGGGCCTGGAAGGGGCCTGGAAATTTCATGCAGACTGGTCTCAGCCCTTAAGCGTTCCGGTCCTGGTACGGGATCTCAATGGCGATGGCCGCAATGACATCATCATCGGAAATCCGCATGACTACGGGCTCTTTGTCTGGTTTGCGGAAGCTCCCGGGGAAGATGGAGCGTTGAAGTTCCGTAAAGAGCTGGTCGATAAATCGTATTCGCAACTGCACTGTTTGCACTTGGCCGATCTGGACGGAGATGGACAGCCGGAACTGCTGACTGGTAAGCGGGTGCGGGCTCATAATGGAGGCGACCCCGGAGCGGCCGAATCACCGATTCTCTGTTATTACAAAATCGATGCTGCCGGAAAACTGACCCGCTTTGTGATCAATGAAGGACTCGTCGGTGTCGGCCTGCAGATTCGCACTGCCGATCTGGATGGCGACGGGGACATGGACATCGTTGTACCTGGCAAAGATGGAACGCAGATTCTGTTCAACAAATTGAAATAGCATCTGATTCCAGGATCTGACTTCCCGGGTCAATGGCTGCGTTGAGCCAGGAGTTCTCGTGCCCTGTGAGGGCTTGGATTTAGATTTCGGGGACGTGATCGCGAAACGTCCTCCGTTGTCGGACTTTGTGTGAAGCCCTACCCGAATTTTTAAATTGACAAAGCACTCGGCCAGTTTTGGTCTCTCCTGTGCCCGCGTCGAAAAGGTTTCTCCTGATGAAAGACTGAATGCCGCGAGGCAAGTCTGCGACGAGATTGACAAAAACGCTCTATCACTGCCACAGGCGAGTGAGTAATTCGATGGTCCGCTGAGCCATGTGCTGCGTGCCGTAGTGCTGGCGAACCCCGTGCCAGGCTTGTTCCGCCAGGGGAAATCGAAGCTCCGGGTTGGCCAGTTCCGCCAGGGCTTCGGCAAGCGCTTGAGGATTTTTGGGGGGGACAAGTTTCCCCCCGCCTGTCGACTGAATCATTTCCGGAAATGCCCCATGGGCTGGCTGCACCACGGGAACCCCATTGGCCATCGCTTCCAGTACAGGCATTCCTTTCGGTTCCAGAAAGTCAGTGGGAACTGAAAGTACATCCAATTGGCTGAGGAAAGCGGCTTTTTCTTCCACGGTCTGGGGGCTGCCAATATTGATGAACGGCAATCCGGATCGCTTCAGTCGGGTGAGGATCTGTTGGGTATAATTTTGATAGGGCGGCCCCTGATATCCGCCGATTCGCAATTTGGCATCAGGGACTTTCTGCTGGAGAATTTCAAAGGCGTCGATCAGATGATGCAATCCTTTCTCGGGGGCGAACCGCGCAAAATAGCCGACGACAAATTGGTTCGCTGTTCCCCATTTCGGTTGACCTGTATGTTCTGCCAGATCGATTCCCAGGGGGAGAATGTGAAATTTCTCGACGGGTAAGGACAGATAGTTCGCAATATAATCGCGATAGAAGGCACTGTGCGTGATGAATCCGTCAAACTCGCGGGCACACTCCGACATCCGTGCAATCACCGGCGTTCGAAATTGATCGGGAAGCCCATCGAGAAAGACATCGTCTCCCTGCAACGTACACAGGATGGGGACCGGACAGGCCTGGCGAATTTCGTGCAATGCTCCCGATAATAGGGCATTGCTGAAGATGATGGCATCTGGACGGATGGTGTTGCTGAGAAACTCTGCCAACTCCTGAATGGCTGCCCGGTGGGGGCCATGTTCCCCTCGCATGAGAGAAAGGGTTAACTCGCCCAGTTCGGCAGCATCGTTGCTGATGGACCGGCTGGTGACCAGTCGAATGAAACTGGGACGATCTAACCAGGATGTGAGCACGCGAGGCAGTTTGCTCCACCAGTTCCATTTCTCATTCAGATAGACATTCACTCCTCCCAGAAAGACCCGGTTCAAACTCGTGCTCTGCTCATCCAGACGCAAAGGGGTATAGGCCGGAATGAGAGAGACTTCGATTCCCTGTGCCATCAGCGCCCGAGCCCAGGTGTTATCGTGCATGCATGCTCCGCAGAACATGCCGGCGCCCCCCGCGGTGATGATGGCCAGATGCATTGTCAGGGGAAGAGAAAAAGGAAGAAGATAATGTGAGAGACGTTCTCGTGCCCTGTCAGGGCTTGGATTTCGGGTACGTGATCGCGAAACGTCCTCCGTTGTCGGACTTTGCGTTAAGAACAACCCTAATTTCTAGTTGTCACAAAGCACTAGACCAGTTTGGTCGATCATGTGCCCGCGTCGAAAAGATTTCACTTGATGAAAGTCTGAATGCCGCGAGGCGAGTCTGCGACGAGATTGACAAAAACGTTCTATTTCCGATCAGCATACCATGGGTGGTGGGCGATTTGCGACGTCGATTTTCAACGGGGCGAATTCCCGGAGTGCATCATTCGATTGAATTCTTCCGGATCGAACATATCCGGAAGACTGGATTGCCGGATACGTTCCAGAAATTGCAGATCGCTTGGAGGTGTCTGCGAGCTGGCAGAAGATGATGTCCTGGGAATGGGCTGTGCGTGCTGCAGGTCTGGCAGCATGTGGGGAACACTCTCAGGCACGGATTGTTTTTCGGCGGATGGCACAGAGATAGTACCGGAGACCTGCAGAATCGGTTGTCCCGGTTGAATGAGTAATGATTGCCTGGGAGTGGTCGGGGGCGGGGTCGGCTGGCCAGCAGCCAGTACCTGCGGAGCACGTTCTCGTGCCACCTGGTGCACCCAGCGCTCGAGGAGCTCATACTGCGACTGCTGCCTGGAGGAAGCAAAGAGTTTTTTGTGAGCGTCAGTGTCATCGCGAGGTCGGGTCAACAGAGAGCTGCGAGCAGGATGCTCATGATCGATCAGGGTGAATAAAACTGACAGGTTGTGTTCGGTGGCCATCTTCAGACCGGGGGAATTGATCCGGGCATTCATCAGCCTCATCTGGTTGTCGACCTGCGGACCATGGCAGGCGGCATTCCCGCAAGTATTGATCAGGAGTGGCTGGACTTTGCGCATGTAATCCAACTGTGTTTCCCGGGAGAGTCCCGATGGTCGATTGTCTTCCGAACTCGAAAACGCTGCCACGTGAATCGCAGCACGGGGAGCAGTGGGTTCTGGATTCGCGATGGGACTCACAAGTTTTTCGGGACGTAGAAAGGCATCCACCTGTTTCAGAATGGCCACTGCATCCGTACGCATGGGTTCCAGACGCAACGCGGATTGAACTTCAATGTCTGCCTGCACGTACAGTCCGTTGACCAGACACCATTCGGCCAGTTTTAAATGGGCATCTGCACTGGGAGTACGAATATTGTCTCGAAATGCTTCATAGGCCCCCACTAATGTGGCGGATGTGACGCTGATCTGATTGAACGGAAGGATTGAAGATCCTCCTGGATATTGGATCCGATAACCTCCGGGGACTTCCTGAACGGTTCCTTGAAAGACTCGGCCATCGTTGAGTACTGCGACACCGCTGGTGGAAGGTGCCTGAGGAAACCCTGTACTGGCCCACGACAGCATCACCAGAAATGTGCCAGCAGCTGCCAGAGATCGGGAAGACGCATTCACGGAGTGCCAATCGCAAGTTTGACTGGCCATGGAGGGCTCCAGGTCTGAAGAAGGAATGTCTGATCCAGAATGCGGCGAGACCGAACCAGCAGGACAAGTTGAGCTTGTGAGGGGAGAGAAGTGTCAGGCAGTTTCTCCAGATGGTCAAGATGAGACTGCCGACGGATCGGTCCGAGTGGTGAAAAGTAGGATTAAGTTGTTAAATTGAGGGAGACGAATCGGCACAAACTGCCGCTTCGTACTTGCCCTCGAGAGTTTGTAGAGGAGAGTGGCAGTTGTACCGGCACAGTGGTTTCCTCGCGAACTGGCTGCAGCGACGGCCTTCACTTCAGAAGTCCCTTTGCCGTCTTCGGGGTTCCTGTTTAAATTCAACTACATCTCCATCATCATCGGCCTTCAAAGACCGGCATCGGTCCACGTATTCTTTGAGGGCAGGCAGCTTGTCTGTTCAGAAGATGGAACTGGCGAAGAGAGACCGTGGAAGCCTTTTCCGGTCGGAGCGAATGTATGCCAAAAGTTCGTTGCAGTGGTTGCGAAACCGTTCTCAATGCGCCTGAGAAAGCACGGGGAAAGGTGATTGCCTGCCCCAAGTGCGGTACGAAACTCAAGGTTCCCGCTGGCGATGCTGCAGCATCCGCCCCTGCCCCCAAATCCAAGGCCGCTGTCAAAGCCGTCCAGAAGGACAGCGCGATGGATCTGGGCAGCCTGGACCTGGACCGGCTCCAGCAGGAGGCCGAGGGGGGAGGGATCTGCCCGTATTGTGCTGCAGAACTCGATGCCGAAGATCCCGTTTGCCGAAACTGCGGGATGAATGTCGAGAAAGGGCAGATGGATGCCCGGGAGCAACGACGGCGAACGCTGAAAGGGCTTGATCCGCAGCTTTTCTATACGAGTGCCTGGAAGGAATCTCTGACGTTTATGAAAGAGAATGTGGCATTGGCAGTGCGAACCGGAGGGATCTGGGCACTCTTTGCCACCATCAATGCCACATGTGTCTATATGTCGCTGGTGTATTGCAAGAATTGGCCGACGAAAGCCTTCTGGGGGGGGCTGTCTGTCATTTCGGCCTTGGGAATTGCAGGGTGGTTTCTCTCGCTGGTGATGGGAATTATCTCTGTCAGTATTGTGAGGGAACCATTCCGGGCAGATCGATTCTACTTCGACTTCTTTAAAGCAGCCTCAGCGGGCGGACGGGTTATTTTCTGGCCACTCGTGGTGATAGGTCCATTCCTGCCTTTACTGTTGATCTTCTATCTGTGGATGCTGATCAACAATCCCACACTGGCGACCAATCCTAAATTTTTCCTGGGGCTGGTGATCGCGGCAGAGGCCTTGCCGGTTTTGGTCATGCCGATTGCACTAGTCCACATGGTCACCAAGCATCCGTATAAAGCGTGGATTCTTTGGGAACTGTTGCTTCTGTTCTTTAAGAATGCGGGCGCTTCTCTCTACTTTCTCTTTGTTTCGCTGCTCGCCTTCACTCCCGCGATTCTGGCTGCTGGTCTGATGGTGTATCTGATTGGAGCTGCCAACCCTTTTGTCAGTCCACTGATCGTGGGGGAAGCACTGAAAGATGCAGCCCCAGCTGTGATACCGGGGGCTGCGGAAGGCTCCGTGGCCTGGTCGCCGGGGCTCACCGGACACGTCGTTTTGTGGATCATGGGAATTGCGGATCTGGGAACGGACCAGTCATCCTTCACATACATTGCCTTGAAAGGGGCCTTCAATATTCTGGCTGCCTGTCTCGTGGTGATGCCGATTGCATTCATTGCAGCATTCCCAGCGGTGTTTGTCATGAGAATGGCGGGACTGTTTGGTCTTTATCGCACTCACACCCTGGACCTGGTACAGCGGATCATGCCCGGCACACCCGCCACGTTCTGGGTGCGTTATCTGGCCCACTCTGTAGATCTGGCATTTATGCCGCTGGCTGGATTTCTGGTGACGGCGAACCCGAAGACGCTGATGATTCAATGGGTCGTGACGGGATTTCTACTATTGATCTGGTTGTTTTCTCCCGCCATGCTGCCGGTCGGCCTGCTGATCTTTGCGGTCTATACCAACTGGAATTACTGGGCGATTCAAGAGTCGTCTCAGCTCAAATCCACCTTTGGCAAGGATGCGTTCGGATTGATCGTTGTCACGCAGAAGGACAAGGTCGTCAGCGTCAAGACCGCCACCCTGAAGTGGTTTTTGCGAAACCTGTGGTATTTTTCGGGTGGAATCCCCTTCATGATGCTTGCTTTCAACTCAGAAAAACTTGCCCTGCATGACCAGATCACCCGGACCAAGGTGGTCTTTAAAGGAGATAAGTAAGGTTGCGTAAGTAAGGCGGCGGGCAGTTTGAGAAATACGCATGTGCTTGTGCAGCTTCAGTGGCTGCCATGAACACGATACAAAGCCGCATCGGTGCGAATGATCAGATCGTTTTCCAGCACGGCAGGAGAGGCCATAATGCGTTCTTCCATCCGGTTGATCTGAATGATCTTGGGTTTGGCCAGTGCGGAATCGACAAGCTTAACCATTCCCTCCTCGTTGCAGAAATAGGCCAGTCGATCGGCCAGTATCGGAGAAGCGGAATAATTGCCCCCCATTCGCAAGACCCCTTGGCGCTTTCCCGTTTCCGCATTCAGGATTGTCAGGATTCCTTTGTTGGAGAGGACATAGACGGCATCATCCACAATCAGAGGAGAGGGTGTTTCGGAGACCTCTCCTTTGAATTTCCATTTAATATGGGTCCTGGTCACGTTGCCCGATCCACCTGGATCGATCGCCCATAATTCCGGCTGATAAAAACCCGTGCAGAGAAAACAGTGCTGTCCATTATATACGGGACGCGGAACCGTGGAGAAACCGGAAAATCGAACATGCCATAATTCCTGCCCGGTCTGAGGATCATAGGCATGGCACTGTTGTGCTCCCGGACTGATCAGCATGGGAAGTCCCCGATGCTCGATGACCAGCGGGGTCGAAAAAGCCCGTTTCGTAACGGGATTGGCCGGATAGGGAACCGATCTTTCTCTCGTCCAGCGCATTTTCCCCGTCTCCAATTCCAGTGCCACAACACGTTGCGTGTCTGCTCCATCCAGCGTGAGCAACAGCAAATCACCATGCACAATTGGAGAACTCCCCGGCCCGCCATCATGAGCGACCGGAAACCCTGTGTTTTTCCAGAGAATCTGACCCGACAGTGTCTCCACACAAGCAGTTCCATAGGTTCCAAAATGAACGTACAATCGCCCTTGATGGAGCACCGGAGTGGGTGAGGCATAGCTGTTGGAGTGATGGATTTCTTCAATCTGCGCAGGAGTGAAGATTGTGACCTGATGAAGAATGCGTCCGCTGGCAGCATCCAGGGCCACGGCACTCATGGAGGTGCCATCTTTTTTTGCGGTGGTGAGCCAGATCACAGAGCCGTCGTGTACTGGTGAGGAGTGACCGATCCCTGGCAGAACAGTCTTCCAGACAATCCCTTCATCTCGATTCCATACTCTGGGGAGATGGGTCTGCCGTGTGGTTCCCTGTCCGGAAGGGCCGCGAAATTGAGGCCAGGTTTCACTGCTGAAGACAGCCGCCTGCAACGCGAACGCGAGTGCAATTCCTGCCAGTCCCCGGAGGACGAATGCTTTGCTGGAGACGGTCTGCATGATAGAGCGTATTTGTCAATCTTGTGGCGAACTTGCCTCGCGACATTCAGTTTATCGTCAATTTAAAGGATGTGACCCTATCAGCAATGTCTTTTGGAAAGAAATTCGTGTCAACATCGCTCAGTCACTTGCACGCTGTCGGAAATCGTCCTTAAATCCATATCGTTCAAATGCTGCAGATCCGGAGTGTTGTCCGGTTGAAGTTTGACCAGAGCGCATTCACCCCACATTGTTCCCACATTGTTCGGGTTCTGCCGCGAGGCAAGGCCGCGACGAGATTGACAAAAACTCTCTCGTGCCCTGTCAGGGCTGGAATTTGGGGTCCGTGATCGCGAAACATCCTCCGTTGTCGGACTTTGCGTTAAGACTTACCCGAATTTTTAAAGTTGACAAAGCACTCGTCTTGGCGTTTTTTGACGTCAAGCTCTTTGTCTGATGTTGTGAGCAAGCTGATTAGAGTGTACCCGGTGGAGACTTCCGTGAGTTCTGAGCCTAATCTGGCAATTCAAAAGCTGGAGGAAAATATTGGAAAAGTTCTCCTGGGAAAGCCAGAGGTCATTCGGCTGGCGGTTGTAGCTCTTCTGGCGGAAGGGCATCTGCTGATTGAAGATGCGCCGGGACTTGGAAAGACGTCCCTGGCCAAGGCGATTGCTCAAAGCCTGCATTGCCAGTTCACTCGGCTGCAGTGCACGCCGGACCTTCTGCCCAGTGATATTCTGGGGTCAAGTATTTTCTACCCGAACCGAGGGGAGTTCGAGTTTCGCAAAGGACCGATCTTTACAAATATCTTTCTGGCGGATGAGATCAACAGGACAACGCCCCGCACACAAAGTGCCTTGCTTGAAGCCATGATGGAGCAACAGGTCTCCGCGGATGGGCAGACTTATGCACTGGAACGCCCGTTTCTGGTCTTGGCAACACAAAACCCGTTTGAGTTTGAAGGGACATATCCACTTCCAGAAAATCAGATGGATCGATTTATGATCTGCACCGAGGTGGGTTATCCCAGTCGGGTCGCAGAGAAAGCCGTTCTCAATAGTCACCGGCAAGGAGAACTGGTCAACAAATTGCCCGCTGTCATCTTGACGTCCGAACTGATACTGCTGCAACAACAGGTTCGCACTGTGACCATTGACGAATCGATTGCCAATTACATGCTGGACCTGGTCAGTGCGACGCGGACACACAAAGAGCTCTCGCTGGGCGTGAGCACGCGGGGAGTCCTCTCACTGTACCGTGCCGTCCAGAGCCTGGCCCTGATCGAAGGTCGCAACTACGCCATCCCGGACGATGTGAAACGGCTGGCAATTCCGGTTCTGGCACATCGTGTTGTGTGTGGGGGAGTGATTCGCGAATCGCAACGCCGCCGTGCCCGACAGGTGATTCAACAGATCCTGGACACGATCGCAGTGCCACCCTGAAAACGGGAATGACCTGCGGTGATGGTCTCCTGCGGGCAATTCCATTTCTCGGGATCGCTCGACTCTGAAATCCAGAATCGTCACACTGGAGTCTTCGCCTCGATTCATTAATCCTGCACCTGCCCTGGCTGTGTGCTTGTTTTGAATTTCATTTGACGTAACGATTTTGACCATGACACAACTCAACAAAATTTCCTCCCGCATCACTCAGCCTCGTGCGCAAGGGGCTTCGCAGGCCATGTTATATGCCACCGGCATGACCGAAGCGGACATGAACAAAGCTCAGGTGGGAATTGCCAGCTGCTGGTACGAAGGCAACTCCTGCAATATGCATCTGCTGGACTTGGCAGGCCGTGTCAAAGAGGGAGTCCAGGCGGCCGATCTGATCGGCATGCGATTCAACACCATCGGAGTCAGCGACGGGATCTCCATGGGAACGGACGGCATGAGTTACTCATTGCAGTCACGAGACCTGATTGCGGATTCCATCGAGACCGTGATGGGGGCTCAATGGTACGATGCCCTGATCACTTTGCCCGGTTGTGACAAAAACATGCCCGGCTGCATCATGGCCATGGGACGATTGAACCGGCCCTCGTTGATGGTCTATGGAGGAACCATCAAGCCCGGCTGTGGTGTCAAGGGGACGAAGCTGGATATCGTCTCGGCGTTTCAGGCATATGGCCAATACATCGCCGGTGCCATCAGCGATGAAGAACGCCAAAGCATTGTGCGACACGCCTGTCCCGGTGCCGGCGCCTGCGGAGGTATGTACACCGCCAACACCATGTCCAGCGCCATTGAAGCCATGGGCATGTCTCTCCCCTTCTCTTCCTCCACTCCTGCTGTCGATCCGAAGAAATATGCAGAATGTTTCAACGCGGGAGCCGCCATCCGCAATCTGCTGGAAAAAGACATCAAACCGCGAGACATCATCACTCGGGCTGCGCTGGAAAATGCGATGGTCATCACCATGGCATTGGGAGGATCGACCAATGCCGTGCTGCATCTGCTGGCCATTGCCCGCAGCGTGGATGTCCCCTTGACAATCGATGATTTCCAGAAAGTTTCGGATCACGTGCCATTTCTGGCAGACCTGAAACCCTCCGGACAGTTCGTGATGGAAGACCTGCATAACGTGGGGGGGACTCCCGCCGTGCTGAAGTATCTGCTGGACGAAGGTCTGATCGACGGCAACTGCCTGACGGTCACCGGCAAGACGCTGGGGGAAAACCTGGAACAAGTCCAGGGTCTGCAGCGTGGACAAAGTGTGGTCCACGATCTGCAACACCCCATCAAGAAAACAGGCCATTTGCGGATTATGCGTGGAAACGTGGCTCCCACGGGGGCGGTCGCCAAAATCACCGGGAAAGAAGGTCTGAAATTCACTGGTCCCGCGCTCTGCTATAACCGCGAAGAAGACATGCTCCGCGGTCTGGAGAACAAGGAGATCAAAGGGGGCGAAGTGGTGGTGATTCGATATGAAGGCCCCAAGGGAGGCCCCGGCATGCCCGAAATGCTCACGCCGACCAGTGCTCTGATGGGGGCTGGTCTGGGTGACAAAGTGGCCATGTTGACAGATGGCCGCTTTTCGGGAGGTTCACACGGATTCATCATTGGACACATCACCCCGGAAGCCCAGGAAGGGGGACCAATCGGATTACTGCAGAACGGAGATCTCATCACCATTGATGCAGAAACCAACGAGGTCAATGTCGATCTTTCTGACGCAGAACTCGAAAAACGCCGAGCTGCTTGGACTGCCCCCCCGTATCCAGCCACTCGCGGCACGCTTTACAAGTACATTAAGAACGTCAAAAGCGCCAGCGAAGGCTGCGTCACCGATGAATAATGGGAAGAGATGAATAAGGGGAACAGCTGAATAAGGGGGGATCAGTCTTTTTCCCCGCAACAGCGACAATGCCTGGTGGGCAGGACACACCGCAGCCGACCTCGCTCGCGAGACCGTGGCCTGACAGGTGATTCCTGCCAACTCATTACCGCAAAATCTGGTCACCGAAAAATTCGGCGAGTTTCGAGACTTCAGAGTCGTCTCAACCAAAAAACCGCTTTCAGTATGTCGACATAAGTCTTCAACTGAAAGCGGTTTATGAAATTGCCCGACTAGGATTTGAACCTAGACTAAAAGAATCAGAATCTTTCGTGCTACCGTTACACTATCAGGCAAGAATTTGACAGACGGAGTTGCGGTTAAAATCGTAGTCGCTTTGGGTGGTTCTGCCAAGTCTGAATCTCTCGAAAACGAGCTTTCAATGGGCTCTCGTGGAACCTGAGGAGCTGCCTGCCTACAATGGCAATCTGGAATCAGGATTTTTCAATGCATATTCAGAATAGATGTTGAAATAAGAGGGTAGAACTCAGTGGCTGAACATCAGAAGGATGCGAGTACGCCGGTCGATCAGTTGCGGATCGAGCGGGCTGTCCGGGAAATTCTGGCAGCCATTGGGGAAGATCCAGATCGCGACGGATTGCAGGAGACGCCGGCCCGTGTGGCCCGCATGTATGCGGAACTCTTCTCCGGATTACACAAAAAACCGGCCAGGCATCTGCAAAAAACGTTTGAAGAGAACTATGACGAACTGGTTCTGATTCGAGACATCAGCTTTAACAGCATGTGCGAACATCATCTGTTGCCGTTCATTGGCACAGCCCACGTGGGATATATTCCCAAGGGAAATGTTGTGGGAATCAGTAAGCTGGCACGGATTGTGGAAGAGATTTCGCATCGTCCGCAGGTTCAGGAACGCATGACCGCACAAGTGGCAGACCTGCTGGTGTCCGAACTCGACCCCAAAGGGGTGATTGTCGTGATTGAAGCGGAGCATTCCTGCATGACGATTCGTGGAATCAGAAAGCCGGGGGCACTCACCGTGACCAGTGCGGTACGGGGACTGTTCAAAAAGAACGATTCCAGCCGAGCGGAAGCCATGTCCCTGATCTACGGCAAACGATGATTCCCGAGTTCGCACTCCGTCTGATTTGCGGATTGTCCGCGATGTGGTGCCTGGCTTCGCGCCGGCAGATCACATCGGGTTTCTTCCGCATTCAGATGTTACTGGTTCTGGGGCTCAGCGTGCTGGCCACAGTCACTGCCAACCAGTTTCCGCTCCGGGATTCTGAATCTGTCGATCGTATCCGGGGGGAAGTTTTCGCCATGAGTCTGCTGGTTTCCGGGCTGTCGTTTGTCGGCTCGATCGCATGGACTTTGGAACGACGGCGGGGCGGGGCAATCTTTGGCTGGTTGATTTTCGGCATTTCATTACTGGCAGTGTGCAGTCCTGCCTGGAGTTTTCGTGGCAGCGTCTTTTCAAGTGTCCAGTTTGCGCTGAATGCACTTTCTGCTGCCTGGATTCTGGGTGCCACCACAGCAGCCATGCTGCTGGGACACTGGTATCTCACTGCGACCGGGATGTCGTTGCAACCGTTGGTGAATTATTCGCGTCTATTCGGGTTGTCCGTGCTCGCCAGAATTGGAGTGGAAATTGGATCGGGACTGTCACAAAATCAGACGTCGGGAAGCAACTGGACGCTGCTGGTTCTACGCTGGGGAGGTTTATTGGGCCCACTGTTCATGGCCTGGTTGACCTTGCGAATTTTGAAGTACCGCAATACGCAATCGGCGACTGGCGTGTTGTATGCCGCTACAATACTGGTATTCATGGGTGAGATGGCTGCCGGTCTACTGGGGGGAATGCAGGTCGGTGGACCATAGATTTGCGCTGTTAGAATTGAGTGACCGTTGGATCACAGTTGAGATGCACCGGCTGGATCTGGATCATCCTGACAGAACACTTTCCTCATTCTTGACGTTGACCAAGTACTTGGGATCCTCGGATGTATCTGACTTATGTCTGTCCTCGTTGCCAGCATGCCAACCGTTCGGGAGAGGTGGCCATTGAGCCTGCGTTGACGTGCGGAAATTGTGGCTGGACAAAATCGATCGATGCGGCACAGGTCAAGGCGGAGTCATCTCCCGCGGAATGTCTGCGGTGCGGGAACGGGGACTTGTGGCGGCAGAAGAATTTTCCACAATGGGCGGGATTGACTTGTGTCGCCGTGGGAGCGATTTCCAGCAGTATCGCCTGGGGGTACCATCGACCGGTGCTGGCGCTGGGTATCCTGATGGGATTTGCCCTGCTGGATATGATTCTATATGTGACGATGGCGGATGTTCTGGTCTGTTATCGTTGCCGGACCAAACACCATCAGGCCGACTTCAGTCGACATGGGACATTTAATCTCGAACTGGCTGAACGATACCGGCAGGAGCGGATTCGCCTTGAACGTGCCGCAATTGGACAACCTGCAGAAGCCAACACATTGAGTGGGCATTCGCCTCTTCAGCAGCAATGAACTGATCTGCCTTGGATGAACAGCAGCAACGGATCGCGGAGGATCTGGCCGGACTCTTTACAGGAGAGTTTCGTTTCGATGATGTTGCGCGTGAAATTTATTCCACAGATGGCAGCCTGTATCAGATGCGTCCCCTGGGAATCGCCTTTCCCCGCCACCGAGACGATGTGGTTGTGCTGGCACTCTACGCACGGGACAACGAACTCACCCTGATTCCACGTGGAGCCGGTTCCGGAGTGGCGGGGGGCGCGCTGGGAACAGGGCTGGTCGTCGATTTTTCACGCCATCTCCAGCAGATTGAAATGATTGATGGGGAGACCGTGCGCGTGCAGGCGGGTGTGGTCCGTCAGCATCTCAATCAGGCACTGCGTCCCTTTGGAAAATACTTTCCTCCAGATCCATCAAATACTGCGATCACCACCGTGGGCGGGATGCTGGCGGTGGATGCTGCGGGGTCACACGCTGTCCGTGTCGGTTCTACCCGTGACCACGTGATCAGCATCGAAACCGTGCTGGCAGATGGGACTCTGTTTGAAGCCGGTGTTCATTCAGCAACCATCGGCCCCAGTGATTCTCCCCGTCGAAACGAACTGGTGCTGCAACTTCGGCAGTTGCTCCAGCAGAATCGAGAATTGATTCTGCAAAAGCAGCCACCACTGCAGCGCAACTGTTCCGGTTACCATTTGCGCACCGTCTTGCAGCAGAATCAAATCCATCTGCCCCGATTGCTGGTTGGTTCGGAAGGAACATTGGGGTTGTTTACTGCTGCAACGTTACAAACGTTGCCATTGCCGGAGCATCGGGCTGCAGCACTGGTGCTGTTCAAGGATCTCGAAAAAGCACTCGAAGCCGTCCAGGTGGTCATCCTGCAGGAGCCCAGTGCCTGCGATCTGCTGGATCGGCGTATCCTGTCACTGGCCCGAGATTCCGATCCCCGCTTTGCCAGTCTGATTCCCGCCAGTGCGGAAGCCGCATTGCTGATCGAGTTCGTCGAATTTGGCAATCAGCCGCTGCAGCGTCGTTTATCGCAGGTCTTGCGACTCATCCAGCAGACAGATTCCAATTCGCTGGTGGCGATGGAGGCCCATTCGTTTGACGATGTGGAATTTTTGTGGTCGCTGCCCAGCCGAGTGGTACCACTCCTTAATCAGTTGCGAGGAGAGACGCGGCCGATCCCGCTGGTGGAAGACATTGCCGTTCCGCCCCCCATTCTGCGCGAGTTTTTACTGCGGGCCCAGCGTGTGTTTCAAAAGCACTGGATCACGGCTTCGCTGTATGCGCATGCCGCTTCCGGACAGGTTCATTTTCGCCCATTCATGAGTATTCCCCACGCCGGGAACGCCAGTCAGATCGAATCCCTGGCCCGCGAACTTTATGAAGTCGCGATTTCTTGTGGTGGAACAATCAGCGGCGAACATGGAAATGGGTTATCCCGGACCGCTTTCATTCGGACGCAATATGGTCCGTTGTACCGGGTGATGGAGCAGGTCAAACGGCTGTTCGATCCACAAAACCTGCTGAATCCGGGTAAGATCATCAGTAATGATCCACATCTGACAATTCGGAATTTTCGCATTCCTCCTGTTGCGGATCAGGAAGCCAATCCGCTTGTTCCGTTGCAGTTGAAATGGGCTCCGGGAGAATTCGCCGAGACCACGCTGCGCTGTAATGGTTGCGGTGACTGTCGAGCGCAAAACAACATCTTTCGGATGTGCCCATTCTTTCAGATTGATCAACTGGAAGATGCCAGTCCTCGGGCGAAAGCGAACCTGATGCGTTCGATTGTGAATGGCACGATTGATCCCAAAACCTTTTCAACAGACCAGGCACGAGAGTTATCGGACCTGTGTTTCAACTGCAAGCAGTGCCATCGGGAATGCCCTTCGACGGTCAATATTCCTGCCCTGGCGATCGAGGCCAAAGCCCAATGTGTGGCAGCCACCGGCCTTTCCCACGCGGACTATCTACTTTCTCGGGCACATTCGTTTGGCAAGCTGGGCAGTACTTTTCCCCGTGTCGCCAACTGGGCCATTCACAATCGCCGTATCCGCTGGTTGATCGAGAAACTTTTAGGAATCGCTCGGCAACGCAAGCTTCCGCGATTTTCACGTGGGGAATTTCTGAAGATGATGCACGATTCCCGTTCGCTGACCGAACGGGCGGATGCGATCTATTTCGTCGATCACTTCGTGAACTATCATGATCATGAATTGGGACGTGCCTTTCTGCGGATCATGCAGCATCATGGGAAAACCGTGATCGTTCCCCGGCAGCAGGTGGCTTCCGGAATGGCCATGATTTCTGCCGGAGATCTGGATGCTGCCCGGGAACTGGCAGAAACCAATGTGAATCTGCTGGCGGAACATGCGCGGGAAGGCCGATCGATTCTCTGCACCGAGCCCACCGCAGCCGTCTGCCTGAAATACGAATACCCCCGACTGATTCAGCATCCGGACGTTCAACTTGTCGCAGATCAAACCATCGAAGCCGGAGCCTATTTGCAGCAACTGCATGCCAAAGGATTGTTGAAGACCGATTTTTCTCCCGTGGCGATGGAGTTTGGTTATCACACTCCCTGCCATGTCCGATATCTCTCCGGCGAAAGCCCACTGGCGGAGATTCTGTCATTAATCCCGGAATTAAAATTAAGCCGTATTGAAAAGGGCTGCTCCGGGATGGCGGGCGCCTTTGGCCTGACAGCCAAGAATTTCGAGAAGTCGATGGCGATGGGAGCCGGCCTGATGGCTGAAATGCAATCCCCCAGCTTTATTGCGGGGACGACGGAATGCAGCAGTTGCCAGATGCAGATGGAACAGGATTCTTCCGTTCCAACCCTACACCCCCTCAAAATCCTGGCACTGGCCTATCAACTGATGCCGGAACTGCAGGCCCGCATCACGTCTGCACGAGTCAAGAAAGCGGCGCGAAAATGAAGTATACGGTTCAGCTTTTCGCCCGCGCACGAGACCTCGCGGGCAGCGCTCTCATCGAACTGGAATTGCCGGAGGCAGCAGTCATCAGAGATCTTCGGCGAGAACTGGGGCAACAAGTTCCCACCTTGCTGGAGATTTTGCCGCACCTGCTTATTTCCCTGAACGAAGATTATGCACATGATGATCAGCGGATTCCCCCGGAAGCGAGAATTGCGTGCTTTCCCGCGGTCAGCGGCGGATAAAACATGCTGTTCCCGGCTGGGGGCGAATGTGTCTGGTTCTGAGTATGTCTGGTCTGATTGTAGATCGTGTTTTTACGGATGTTAAGGACTGATGGATCATGAAGACGTCAAACCCGGATCGCTGGGTCGAATTGACTTCCCAAGTGATTTCTCCGCAGCAACTGACTGACTTCGTCACCACACCCCGGGCGGGAGCGGTGGTGCTGTTTCTGGGAACGGTCCGTGAATGGACACAGGCCAGACAGACAGCTTCATTAGAATATGAAGCCTATACGAACATGGCACTTCGTGTCATGCAAGACCTGGTGGAAGAAACCTGCCAACGCTGGCCAATTCTCAAGGCGGCTGTTGTCCACCGATTGGGCTATCTGGGGCATTGCGAAACCAGTGTGGCCATTGCTGTCAGCTCGCCCCATCGTCACGACGCATTCTCAGCAGGCCAATATCTGATTGACCAGTTGAAAGTCCGAGTGCCAATCTGGAAGAAAGAACATTGGAAAGACGGGACGTCGGAATGGATTCATCCGGGACATTCCACCAATGACCCGGAACCAGGGAGAGAAAGTTCAAAACCGACATCGAGCAAGTGACTCTCTCGTCTGGACCAACTTGGTCTAGAGGGCTGAAGGACATCTCAAAATTTATTTCTTCCGGGCTTCAATGGCCCGTTTGACGGCTTGCCCCATATCTGCGGGGCTTTGTGCCACGACAACTCCCACTGCTTCCAGGGCTGCTACCTTTTCGGCTGCGGTGCCGCTGCCGCCAGAGATAATCGCGCCAGCATGTCCCATGCGTTTTCCCGGAGGGGCCGTTGCTCCCGCGATGAAAGCCGCCACGGGCTTGGTGACGTGGTCACGGATGTATTCGGCTGCGCGAATTTCAGCATCTCCGCCAATTTCCCCGATCAAGAGAATCGACTCCGTGCCGGGATCGTTTTGAAACATTTCGAGCAGGTCAATATATGGGGTACCGATGATTGGGTCTCCGCCGATCCCCACCGCGGTCGATTGTCCCAATCCTTGATTGCCGAGTTGCCAGGCGGCTTCATAGGTCAATGTCCCGCTCTTGGAAATCAACCCGACGGTCCCCGGTTTGTGAATGTATCCGGGCATAATACCGATTTTTGCAACGCCTGGCGTGATAATTCCCGGACAGTTGGGACCGATTAACCGAACATGAGGACGGGTTGCCAGAAAGCGTTTGACCTTTGCCATATCCAGAACAGGAACCCCTTCCGTGATTGCCACAATCAAACGGATTCCCGCATCCGCGGATTCCAGAATGGCATCTGCACAAAATGGAGGAGGCACAAAGATCAGCGAGGTATTGGCTCCAGCCTTGGCAACGGCTTCTTCAACGGAGTCGAAGACCGGAAAGCCGTCGACGGTCTCGCCCCCCTTGCCGGGAGTCACGCCTCCCACCAGGACCTCTTCGTTCGGGCGAAATTCCGCTGCATATTCCCGGCATTTCTGCGAGTGAAACAGTCCCGCTTTGCCGGTAATCCCCTGAGTAATAATCTTTGTGGAACGATCTACGAGAATGGACATTGATAGCCGATTGTCAGTAGCTGTGGAAAACGATCCGGATGGATCGATGAAAAAACGATCAATGCAAATTGCCGGCAGCCATCGGCACCCGCCGTCCTGACGATCGAAACAGGTGCCGAGCAGGAGCAAGCAATCATCACTCAATCACAAAAACGATGGTTTCATGACAAACGATGGTTTCATGACATTTGTTCCTGAGCCGTCTTGGCCTCAGACGCCTTGGTACGTGCCACGTAAAAACGTGATCCATCCAGGGTGAATCTGCTCGCTCAGTGTAAAAGAGTCATCCGGAGGACGGAAGAGATGCCGCCAGATCCCCCACAAATTGCCAATCCCGGCAATCCGCGGAAACGTTCAGTCCCGAATTTCAAAAACCCCTTCGATTTCAACGGCGATGTTTCCCGGCAAAGATCCCATTCCCACTGCACTTCGCACGCCGACTCCGTTTTCACCAAACAGGTCACGGAACAATTCGCTGCAACCGTTGATCACGCTGGGGTGTTGTTGGAAATCGGGAACAGCATTCACCATTCCCAGTAATTTGACCATCCGGACAATGCGGTCAAGATTGCCCAGGTACTCGCGCACGGAGGCCAGAATGGTGAGCCCCGTAACACGGGCAGCAGCTTTCGCCTGTTCCAGCGTCAAATCGCCTCCCACTTTGCCGGTGATGTACGTCTGATCCGGACGCAACGGGCCATGCCCTGAGAAATACAACAGATTTCCCATTTGCAGAACCGGCCGATAGACCCCGCCCGGTTTGGGCAGCGGCGGTAATTCCAGTTTCAGTTCGTTCAGGCGTGCTTCTGCCCCCATAACAGTTCCTTATGATCTTTGTCTGTGTGTTCAGTGTAGATGAGTGTTTTATCAACTTGAAAGACGGCTCATCGTTTCGCGGTGGTGGGCGTGACCTTGGAGTGGGATCAGG
>Ga0182739_1001422_pt1 | contig 25183 bp, 20 predicted proteins | sample eDN5th30CBELigBY_FD_128873 | JGI IMG/M metagenome (GOLD analysis project Ga0182739, IMG submission 128873) | Enriched backyard soil microbial communities from Emeryville, California, USA - eDNA 5th pass 30_C BE-Lig BY (version 2) (version 2) | ecosystem: Environmental > Terrestrial > Soil >... | reverse complement strand
GCGTCGACCCCTCCCGCATCAGCTTCGAGATCACCGAGACCGCCGCGATGCGCGATTTCGAGCAGGCCCACAAGGCGCTGCAGAATCTCAAGCGGCTCGGGGCGCGCGTGGCGCTGGACGACTTCGGCACCGGCTATTCGAGCCTCAGCCATGTCCATCGGCTGCCGCTCGACGAGATCAAGATCGACCGCAGCTTCATCGTGGACATCGAGAAGGACGCGGCGGCGCGCGACATCGTACGCACGGTGATCGACCTCTGCCGCAACCGGAACCTGATCTGCGTGGTCGAGGGCGCCGAAACGCCGGGGCAGGCGCTGATCCTGCGCTCGCTCGGCTGCCGGATCATGCAGGGCTACCTGTTCAGCCGGCCGCTGACCGAAGAACATGCCGGCGCATTCCTTGAAGCCGAGCGCCAGACGCAGATGCATATCGACGACCTGCCGGACAATGTCCGCGCCATGCTCGATCCCATCGCCGCCGCGCGCTGAGCGTCAACTCATTCGCGCGGCGAACTATATGGTCGAAGCGCTTTGCGTTCTGCAGCATCGCAATTTCCGACAGCCGGCGATCACCCCGGATCAAGTCCGGGGCCGATCTTTCGGGGCTATGCCTTGGCGGTCGTCTTTGCGAGGAGCGCAGCGACGAAGCAATCCAGCTCTTTCAACGGTCTGGATTGCTTCGCTTCGCTCGCAATGACGCCAGGCGAAATCCGGCCAATCCCTTGGCCTTCCGTCTGTCATTCCGGATTGTTGTGAAGCTGCAGGTCGGAAATCCATAACCACAGGGGTTATGGATTCCGGACTCACAGGCTAAAGCTCACTCCCCGGAGCGACGACGCCGACGGGACCAACCGGAAATCGCCTCATCTCATGAATCCCGACCTGGCCCTCGTCCTCGTCCTTCTCGCGGCAACCATCGTAATGTTCGCGTTCGGACGGCCGCGCATGGATGCGGTCGCGCTGACCATGATGACCGTGCTGCCGCTGACCGGGGTCATCAGCATGTCCGATGCCCTGACAGGCCTGAGCGACCCCAACATCGTGCTGATCGCGGCGCTGTTCGTCATCGGCGAGGCGCTGGTGCGCACCGGCGTCGCGCAGCGGATGGGCGATTTCCTCACCCGCCGCGCCGGCAAAAGCGAGGCGCGGCTGATCGTGCTGCTGATGGTGATCGTCGCGGGCATCGGCTCGTTCATGAGTTCGACCGGTGTCGTCGCGATCTTCATTCCGATCGTGCTCCGGATCGCCGCCAAGGGCGGGTTCGGTGCAGGCCGGCTGATGATGCCGCTCAGCGTAGCGGCGCTGATCAGCGGCATGATGACCCTTGTCGCCACCGCGCCCAATCTGGTCGTGAACGGAGAACTGGTGCGGGCCGGCCATGAGGGCTTCAACTTCTTCGCCTTCAGCCCGTTCGGGGTGCCGATCCTGATCCTGGCGATCCTCTACATGCTGTTTGCGCGCCGCTGGCTGGCGGCGGCCGAACCGCCCGCCGATGGGCCGCCGCGCCCGCGACTTGCCGAATGGATCGACGAGTACCGGCTGGCAAGGCGCGAATACCGGCTCAAACTCGCACCGGAATCACCGTGGGTCGGCAAGCGGCTGGACGAACTCGATCTGCGCGCCACCTCCGGCATCAACATCATCGCCATCGAGCGCGGCAAGCGCCTGGGCAGCAGCCTGATCCGGCCGACGGCGGGCACCGAACTGATGGCGGGAGACGTGCTGTTTCTCGACATCATCAATGCGGCGACGGAAATCAGTGACGTCTGCCACGACTTCACGCTTTCGCAACTGCCGCTGTCGGGCCGCTATTTCACGGATCATGCCCAGGACATCGGGATGGCCGAGTTTCTCATCCCGCCCGGCTCGCGCCTGATCGACCGGACGGTGGTCGAAGCCCGGTTCCGCACCGAATACGAACTCGCCGTCATCGGCCTCAAGCGCGGGGCCGCGGCCGTCGAGACTTCGGTGCTCGCTGAAGCGCTCAAGGCCGGCGACACGATGCTGGTGGTCGGGCCGTGGAAGGCCATCCGCAAGGTGCAGGCCGATCGGCACGACCTGATCGCGCTCGCCATGCCAGCCGAACTGGATGAGGTGATCGAAGAGCCGGCTCGCGCACCGTTCGCACTCGGCGTGCTGGTGCTGGTCGTGGTGTTGATGGTGAGCGGCGTCATCCCGAATGTCCAGGCCGCGCTGATCGGCTGCCTGCTGCTCGGGCTGTTCGGCTGCATCGACATGAATGCGGCCTACCGCTCGATCCACTGGCAGACGCTGCTGCTCATCGTCGGCATGCTGCCGTTCTCGGTGGCGCTGCAGAAAACCGGGGGCGTGGATCTGGCGGCCAGCGCATTGCTGTCCGTGCTCGACGGCGCGGGGCCGCGCACCACGCTGGCCGCCATCTTCGCGCTGACGGCCGTGCTCGGCCTGTTCATATCCAATACCGCGACGGCCGTGCTGATGGCGCCGATCGCGCTCGCCGTCGCTGCCGAGACTGGTGCGTCGCCCTACCCGTTCGCGATGATCGTCGCGCTGGCGGCGTCGGCGGCCTTCATGACGCCGGTCTCCTCGCCGGTGAACACGCTGGTGGTCGGGCCGGGAAACTATGCCTTCTTCGACTTCGTGAAGATCGGCGTGCCCTTCACGTTCGTCGCCATGGCCGCCAGCATCTTGCTCGTGCCGCTGTTCTTTCCGTTCTGAGCGAGCGTCCTTCCCTCATCGGCCTAACCCTGCGTCGCCGCGCGATGCTTCTTCGGCTTCATCTTATGCGAAAATCTGATGTTAGGGTCGAGCACGCCGGGTGACTTTGAGTGTGGCTTGGCAGCGTGAGGCTTGCCGGCGGATGGCTTGCCGGCGGATGGCTTGCCGGCGGAAGGTTTGCCGGCGGAAGGTTTGCCAGCGTGAGACTTACCGGCGTGAGACTTGCCGGCATAAGGTTTGGCACCCGAAGGCTTCCCGGCATAAAGCCTGGCATCGGAAGGTTTGGCGCCGGAAGGCTTGGCACCGTCGGCATGGGATCGCGGCGAAGCGCCCTTGCGATGGGGGCGGCCGCCGGCTTTCCCATCTTTTCGATCTTTCCGATCCTGCCATGGCGTCTTCGCGCGGGGCGCGCTCGGAGCATCGGACGCGGCTTCGGCCTTGGCCTCGTCGCTATAGCGCGGCCGGCCTGCATAGGGCGGCCTGCCCGGCACACCGGCGTCGTCTCCCATCGTTGCGCCAACGCGCGAGATCCGTCCCTCGTTAGCCTTCATCGCGCGCGCGGCATCCTCGAACTTGTCCGCGAAGTCCGCGGCGATCTGAAAGCGCGTATCGCGGTCGAATATCTTGATCGCACCGATCTCCGCCTTCGTCACATCGCCGGCCCGGCACAGGAGCGGCAGCAGCCATCGCGGATCGGCGTTGCGCTCACGTCCGATATCGAGCCGGAACCACACCATCTCGCGGCCATCGTCCCGCGCCGGGCGCGGGGGGCGGGGCTCGCGCCTGTCCGCGCGGGCGTCCCCATCTCGCGGCGCATGCCTGCGGTCCCGGTCCTGCTCGAACCGCTCCCGCGGCGCCCGCACGCGGTCGGCGGGCCGCGGCGGCGGGCCGGCATCCTCGGCCAGGTCTTCCGGTGCGGGAAGCTGCGCCCGATGCATGCGGACCAGAGCGAGCGCGATCTCGTCGGCCGAGCGTGCGCCCTGCAGCACCTGCGCAAGTTTCACATCTTCTTCGGTCGCGGGGTCGGTGAACAGGCTGCTGGCCAGAAACCGCTCTGCATCGCGCGCGCGAATCTCGTCAGCCGTCGGCGGCGGGGCCCACGTGACCTTGAGCCTCGCACCGGCCAAGAGTCCATCCGCTTTGCGCCTGCGGTTGAACGGCACGATCATCGCGCACAGGCCCTTGTTGCCGGCGCGGCCCGTGCGGCCCGAACGATGCAGCAGCGTCTCGGCATCGTTCGGGAGATCGGCGTGAATGACGAGCGCGAGCGCCGGCAGGTCCAGCCCGCGCGCCGCCACATCGGTCGCCACCAGCACACGCGCGCGGCCATCCCGCAGCGCCTGCAGCGCATGGGTGCGCTCGCTCTGCGTCAACTCTCCCGAAAGCGCCACGGCGGAGAAACCGCGTTCCACCAGACGCGCATGCGTCCGCTTCACCGTTTCCCGCGTCGAACAGAACACGAGCGCGGCGCTTGGCTCGTAATACCGCAGCACATTGACGACGGCATTCTCCGTGTCGCCCGGCACGACGCGCATCGCGCGATACTCGATGTCGGCGTGCTGCTCGTTGCGCCTCACCGTCTCGATCCGGACGGCGTCGCGCTGGTAGCGCCGGGCGAGCGCTTCGATGTCGCGCGGCATGGTGGCCGAGAACAGCAGCGTCTGGCGGCCTTCCGGCGTCGCGTCGAGGATGAATTCGAGATCCTCGCGGAAGCCGAGATCGAGCATCTCGTCCGCCTCGTCGAGCACGACGGCGGCGAGCCCGGTCAGGTCGAGCCGGCGCCGTTCCAGATGGTCACGCAGGCGGCCGGGCGTGCCGACCACGATATGCGCGCCATCGCCGAGCTGGCGCGCTTCGGCGCGCGCATCCATACCGCCGACGCAAGGGACGATGCGCGCTCCGGTGTCGGCATAAAGCCAGTCGAGCTCACGCTGCACCTGCATGGCAAGCTCGCGCGTGGGGGCGATGATCAGGCCGAGCGGCGCGGCGGCCTGCGGCAGACGTTCGTCGTTTCCCAGCAGCGTCGAGGCTATGGCAAGTCCGAAGGCTATCGTTTTTCCGGAGCCGGTCTGGGCCGAGACCAGGAGATCACGCCCCACCGCATTGTCCTCCAGGACAGCGAGTTGCACGGAGGTCGGGACCGCGTAGCCGCGCGCGGCAAGGGCGCGCCCGAGCGCGGGGTGGACGGACGGGAAGGTCATGATTTGTGGGAGCTTTTCAAATACAGGCGACGCGCCAGCCCCGATATGGGGCTGCGGGCGTCCATCGCCAATGGTCTGGTGTTGGCGTGTGCCTAGCCGGTTTTTGTCGCTGGCGCCAGCCTGTGGTTGGCGCGCCGCGCGCGGTATCGAACTCGCATCTTGACGGAACTATCATCTTTTACTTATCATAAGAAATGACTTATGATAATAATCTGGTGTTCAAGGCTCTGTCCGACCCCTCCCGGCGCTCGATCGTCGAGCGGTTGGCGGCCCGGCCGATGACGGTGCGGCAGATCACGGATGGAATGAGCATTTCGCAGCCGGCGGTGTCACAGCACCTCGACCAACTGAAGCGAGCCGGTCTCGTCCGGGTCGAAGGCAGAGGCGCGAGCAACGTCTACAGCATTGATCCGCAGGGCCTCGGTGTCGTGCGAGCGTGGCTCGATCGCTACTGGTCCCAGGCGCTGGGCAACTACGCCAAACTCTTTGAACCCGAGGGGAAGTAGCTTGGAACGGTCAATCTCGCCCGCATCGGTGCGGAAAACCCTGCTGGTGCGCACGGACACAGCCACCGCCTTCCACGCCTTTGCGCACAGGATGCACGCGTGGAGCCCCCCGAGCCATAGCCTGACGGGCAGCCGCACGGACATCGTCATCGAACCGCGCATCGGGGGCCGCTGGTATGAGACCGGTGAAGGCGGAGCCGAAGCAGATTGGGGTCGGGTTCTGGCCTGGGAGCCTCCGCACCGGATGGTGCTGGCGTGGCAACTGAATGCAAATTTCAGCTTCGATCCCGAGCTGACCACGGAGGTCGAGGTCCGCTTCGAATCCGCCGGAACAGGGCTGACGCGCGTGGACTTCGAGCATCGGAACATCGAACGCTTCGGCGCGGTGGCGCCCGACATCTTCAAGTCGCTCGATGGCGATGACGGCTGGGGCGGGTCGCTGCCGATGTTTGCCGACCTGTTCTCAAACGAGGGTGGCCAGTGATGCGGCGTCTGGAATTCCTCCTGATCGGCCTGCTTGCCTTTGGCGGCACGGGGCACCTCGTCGGTACGCTGACGGAGTATTCGCTGGGCAGCGAAGTTTTCGTCTGGTCCCTGACCGCGGTTTGCTACGTGTATCTCCTCGTCTTCCTTCAATTGCTGCGGATGTTCCGACCCGACGATCGGCCGGTAATGGTCGCTGCCACGATTGCAACGCTGGCATGGCTGGGCTTGGCGCTCGCCTTCGGCGCGGCGATCGGCAACATCGCGGATTTCCGGGCCCTGATGCACGCAGGGGTCTCGGCTGCACTTTTGATGACGACCTTTCTCGCGGGCGAACGACGGCCCGTCCCGTCCCGCTCGTGAGCACCGTTCGCGTCCGAACCTCGCAACGCGGCCGCAACTGATTGCTCGCCTCTCGGCGGGCTCCCGCGCGGAACCGTCGCGCATCCCAAAGGTAATATTCCGCGAAGAATCGTCCTTCGCAATCTGCGATTGCGTCGCCGGCAATAAGAACCAATTAAGAACAGTTTCAAAAAATCGTCGCCCGTGGCTTTATCTGGCACGCTAGATGCCGTGACAGGCCGCTCCATCCGCCTTACGTTCCAACTGGAGCGGGCTCGTTGGAGCATGGATCCGAAGAAAACTACCCCGGACCCGAGTCCGGGGGGCTGATTTTTTGGCAAAGTACGATGCTCGAGCAAGTCGCCAAGAAATGGCACCTATTCATTCATCGGTCAGGCAGCATGCTGTAGCCGGGGGCCAACAAGCCGGAGCTGTGAGACGCCGCACCGCGCGGAAACCTGTCGTGATGTTGCGAATGGCGTCGACTATAGTGTGAGCGACGATGTCCACACCCCAAGGTATTTCAAAGTCCCCCACCGGCATTGCCGGCTTCGACGACCTGACGCTGGGCGGCGTCCCGACCGGACGCCCGACCCTGGTCTGCGGCTCGGCCGGTTGCGGCAAGACGCTTTTCGCGACGACATTCCTGATCCACGGCGCGCGCGACTTTGGCGAACCCGGCGTATTCGTCACCTTCGAGGAACGTCCGGGAGATATCGTCAGCAATGTCGCGTCTCTCGGGTTCGCGCTCGACCAGATGGTCGACGATAACAAGATTGCCTTCGAATATATCGCGCTCGACCGCTCCGAACTCGAGGAGGCGGGGGATTACGATCTGGAGGGTCTCTTTCTCCGGCTCGAGGCCGCGATAGACTCAATAGGCGCCAAGCGGGTCGTGCTGGACACGATCGAAAGTCTGTTCTCGGTCTTTTCCAATGAAGCGATACTGCGCGCTGAAATCCGCCGGCTGTTCGACTGGCTGAAAGACAAGGGAATGACGACGGTCATCACCGCCGAGCGTGGCGACGGCACGCTCACGCGGCAGGGGCTGGAGGAATACGTCTCCGACTGCGTGATCCTGCTCGACCATCGCGTTCAGAACCAGATTTCGACGCGCCGCCTTCGCATCGTCAAATATCGCGGCACGGCCCACGGCACGAACGAATATCCGTTCCTGATCGATCAGGACGGCTTCAGCGTCCTGCCGGTGTCCACGCTCGGTCTGGATCACAAGGTCTTCGAGGAGCGGATTTCATCCGGCATCGCGGACCTCGACGGCATGCTGGCAGGCGGCGGCTTCCACCGCGGCAGCAGCATTCTCGTCTCGGGCGTTGCCGGCTCGGGCAAGTCTTCGGTAGCCGCGTGCTTCGCCGAAGCCGCTTGCGCCGCGGGCGAACGCGCCCTCATTTTTTCGTTCGAGGAGTCCGCCGATCAATCCGTCCGGAACATGAAGTCGCTGGGCATCGACATCGGCCGCTGGATCGAGTCCGGACAGCTGCGTTTCATGGCGACCAGACCGACATTTTACAGTCTGGAGATGCACCTCGCCGTAATGTTGCGGGAAGTGATCAGATTCAATCCCAGCGTCGTCGTCATCGATCCGATCTCCTCGTTCATGGAAAGCGGCGACCGCATGGAAATCCAGTCCATGCTGCTGCGCATGATCGACTTCCTGAAGGGACGCGGGGTCACCGGCGTGTTCACCCACCTCATGCACAGCCAAGGCGACCGGCGCGTGGAAACCGACTCGGGTCTTTCGTCGCTGATGGATGCGTGGATCCTGCTGCTCAACCGTGAGGTCGGCGGCGAGTTCAACCGGGAACTTTATCTGCTCAAGGCACGCGGTACATCGCACTCCAACCAGGTCCGCGAATTCATCATGAGCGACGAGGGCATCAAGCTCCTTCCGCCCTATCTGGGGGAGAGCGGCGCCCTGACCGGCTCCGCCCGCAAAAACGAGGAAGCCAGATCCCGGCGCGCCGAAGTGCGCCGCAGGGCGGATGTGGCGCGGGCCCAGCAGCAGCTTGAACAGAAACGGCGCCGGGCCAAGGCCCAGATGGAGGCGCTGCAGGCAGAACTCGATGCGGACGAAATCGCGCTCAACGCCATCACGGATGATGAGAGCGAGTATCTTCGCCAGGCAGCCGCGGATAAGAATGAAATGGAGAGGAGTCGCAAGTCCTAGCGACCGGCCGTGAATAGAAAGACATATCCATGAACCCTCGCAAACTCATTCTGTACGTTGCGGGACAGACGCCGAAATCTCTCGCCGCGATCGCCAATCTGGAACGGATATGCGCCGAACATCTCCCCGGACAGTATGAGGTGGAGGTCGTTGATTTGCGGCAGAATCCGAAGCTCGCCCGGGAACACAGCATCGTGGCGATCCCCACACTCGTGCGCGAGTTGCCGGTTCCCATCCGCAAGCTCATCGGCGACCTTTCCGATACGCACAAGGTGTTGGTGAACCTCAGCATCAGCGACGGTGTATGATGTCCGCGTCTCCTTCGGAAAAGGACCGCCTCATCGCCGACCTTCGCCTCACGCTGGCAGAGGCGGAGGAGACGCTGCGCGCCATCCGCGAGAACGAGGTGGACGCGCTCGTCATGCGCGGTCCCGTGGAGGAAGAGATTTTCAACATCGGCGGAGACGCCGAGTCCTACCGGGCATTCATGGAGGCCATGGAGCCGGGTGCGCTTGCGCTCGATAATGCCGGGCGCATTCTCTACGCCAACGGCGCGCTCACACAGTTGATCGGCAAGCCGCTCGCACAATTGCAGGGCAAGCGCCTGCTGGACGTCCTGCCATCCGACGCCGGTACGGAAATCTCGCTGCTGCTCGGCGATGCACACACAGCCAGACAAAGCCGCGAGGTCCGCTTTCCCCGCGATGGCGAAGGAGAACTCGACCTTCACTTCCTGGCCGCCGCCTTTCCGTTGCGGCTGGGCACGATCGCCGGCCACGCGGTGACCTTCGCCAACGTAACGGATCGGGTCTACAACGAGGGCGTCGAGCAGAGCGAGCACGCTGCCCGCGCGGTCATCGATTCCGCCAACGAAGCCGTTCTGGTTTGCGACCGCAACGGGGTCATCACCCACGCCAATGCGGCGTCCGGCATCGTCCATGAAGGCGAGCGCGTCGGGCGGGTGTTCGCCGACATCATCCCGCTGGTTTTTCGCGACACCACCGACCTCATGGAAGCCGACGACATGATCGCCATGGTCATCGCCGGCACGCCCTTGCGGGGGGTCGAAGCGACGGCGACGAATGCGCCGAAGGTGAAGGATTATCTGGTCAGCGCCGCGCCGCTGCGCGTTGCCGGCGACCGTATCAGCGGCGCCGTGATCACGATGGTCGATCTTTCTCAGCGCAAGGCGGCCGAGAAACAGCAGCAGCTTCTGGTGCGCGAACTCGACCATCGGGTGAAGAACACACTTGCCATGGTCGCTTCCATCAGCGCCCGGACGGCCGCCAAGGCCGATACGGTGGAGGCCTTCCAGGAAATATTTTCCGGCCGCATCCAGGCGCTTGCGGCGACCCACAATCTGCTCTTGCAGAATTCATGGTCGTCGCTGGAACTCGGCGAAATCGTCCAGTCCGAACTCGCGCCCTACGTCGAGGATGCCGCCGGCAATGTCACGATCGACGGCTTGAAAATTGCGGTCGCGCCCCGCGCAGCGATCGCTTTCGGTCTGGTCGTGCATGAGCTTACGACCAATGCCGTGAAATACGGCGCCCTCTCGCAGGAAGGCGGCCACCTCGCCGTGCGGGCGGTCGGTGGCGGCGCGGGGAAAAGCGAGCCCTTCGTCATCGAGTGGCGCGAAGCCGGGGGACCGCAGGTCCCGCCGCTGGGACGGAAGGGCTTCGGCTACACCGTCATCACGCGAAGTCTTCAATACGGTTCGGGCGGCGGCGCGGAGTTTGATTTCGATCCGTCCGGTCTTGTGTGCCGCATTTCGATTCCGCCGGAAGATTTGAGCTAAGGCTCTGTCACCCATCGCTCCGGGCAGGCTTTTTCGGAGCGATGCTCTAACGTCTGACGCATGATCCGATTCAACCTGAGCGGATCATGCGGGCGGATACCGACGAGAGCGCATCGCCACCCGGCGCATCCGGGCATGACGGTCGAGATCGACGTCACGGCTGTCGTGGCTGCCACCCAAAACCACAAGCGCTCGGGCCGCAGGCCGTACCGCGTGACCTTCTGCCTCGCGGCTTCAAGCTCACGGAGTAGACGAGCGATAGAGGCGCCCCATCCGGAAATGGTAATATTGCACTATCTTGGGCGATCGCCCTACAATCAATCAGCCTGACCATGCTTTCGGCCAAAGGGGCGGCCGATCGCGCATTTTTCGGGGGGAAAGAGACTTACGACACAGCAGGAGGAAACATCGATGACTAGACGCATTCGATTTGTGCTGCCCTGTGCGCTACTCACGTCATTCGTCCTGTTCGGGCCGGCCGCGGCCCAAAGCCCAAGCGGAGTTCCCGGACTCGCCAGCACCGCTGTGATGTCCGGCCGCGAACTGACCTGGGACATGGCCTTCCTCCCGGACGGCACGATGTTCTTCACCGAGAAGTGCCGTGGACTATCGGTCCGGCTGCCGGACGGCACTGTCAATGCCCTGCTCGGCATGAAGGACGCCAAGGGCTACGCCGACACCGCACCCGACCTCTTCTGCAGCGGTCAGGCCGGCATGAACGGCGTCGCGGTCGATCCGGACTTCGCCACCAACCGCTTCATCTACGTCTACTCGGCGTCGAACATGACGGCGCCAGGAACCAACCGGGTGCTGCGGCTGACGGTCAGTCCCGATCTGACCAAGGTGTCGAACCGGCAGGATATCGTCACCGACATTGCCTACAAGGTGGCGCCCAGCAACCATCCCTTCGGCGATGCGGGCGCGCATAACGGCGGGCGCCTCCGCTTCGGTCCCGCGGACGGCTTCCTCTACGTGACGACCGGCGACACCCACAATGGCGAGGTGCCGCAGAGCCCGACCCGCATCGGCGGCAAGGTGCTGCGCATCGACCGGGACGGCAAGGCCGCGCCTGGCAACAATCCGCCGTCGGGCTTCGATGCCCGCATCTTCACCTACGGACATCGCAACCCGCAGGGCATCTGTTTCCGCCCCGGCAGCAACCAGCCCTACACGGCGGAGAACGGCCCGTGGCATAGCGACGAGGTGACCGCGCTGACGGCCGGCGGCAACGGCGGATGGGACCCCCGCCCGAATATCGGCGGGCGCGGCGACTGCCCCGACAGCTATTGCGGATACTCGCCGAACCAGATGGGCGCGGTGGACCCGAAGGATCGGTCGGCGTTCATGCCGATGACCGACACCAAGACCTATCCCAATGCCATGAAGCCGGCCTGGAACAACGAGCTGCTTTCCCAGGGCATGTCTGCGTGCGTTTTCCTGGACGGCCCGCAATGGAAGGACTGGAACGGGCGGATGGTCGTGGCCTTCATGGGGATCGGCATCCACGGAACGCCGGTCGGCAATCGCCTCGACGTGCTCGACATCAAGCCGGACGGCTCGTCCGCCACCCGCACCACGGTGTCCTTGCCGATGCCCGCCGGACGCTTCCGCTCGGTCGTGCAGGCGCCGGACGGCAACATCTACGTGGCCACCGACCAGGGCGACATCTACCAGCTCAAGCCGAACTGAGCTTGATCAGCAGCCGCGCCCGCCCCAGCGGCAACGCGGCTGACTTTTTGCGGACCCGGTCTGACCACGTTCGTCGACATTCGCTATCCGCCTTCGTGGCTGATTCCGAAGTCGGCCAAACCACTGTTCTTCGATACCGTCGGACGTGGACGGCGCATGATGGGAGACCTGATTGCATGGCTGACTTTCGCCAACTCGCCGCGGCCTGCCTCGCGCTGCTTCTGACATCGTCGGTCGCCTTGGCAAGCGCCGAACTGGCCAGGAGCAAGAACTGCGTGGCCTGCCATTCTGTCGAACGGAAGATGATCGGTCCGTCCTACAAGGCCATAGCCGAGCGCTATGCAAAGGATGAATCGGCGATCAGGCTCCTGAGCGAAAAGATCGTGCAGGGCGGCGGCGGCAATTGGGGCCAGCTGCCGATGCCCCCTCAACCGGGCGTTTCGCCGGAGGAGGCGGAATCCCTGGCGAAGTGGATCCTGTCCCAGCAATAGCGCAGCGGCCGCGATGCGGATCCGACGCGATCCGGCAGGGGTGAGGTTATCAACCCACCGGACGGCTGGACCGAGGGACGGCCGTCAGGTCTTGGAAAGACTGGCGCCGGCGAAGATGAATCTGGGCACCGCTATGTCGCTTGGGACCTTTGCAACTTCAAAGTGAGATGGCGCGCTGCCGGCGCGCCGCCGCGTCCACTCTGACAGTTGGGAGTGTACCTGAAGGGACCGGTCTGCGCACTCAATAGTAAGAGCCGATCAGCCGGATCGCGAGTTCGACGTTGTAAGGCATGGACGCATCATACCCGTACATCTGGCCGTATTTCGGCCGCAGCTGCTCGGTCACACGTTTGATAATAGCGTCTCGCTGTGAACGGGCAAAAGCTGCATGGTTGTTTTCAGTGGGACGCATGTGATTTGCGAAAGCCTCTGCGCCTCGCGCCTCCCGCGTAGCGGCGGCAAGTTCGCGGAGAAATCCGATCTGAAACTCAAAATCCGCCTTGGAGCCGACATTGCCATGGCCACCGACGAAGTGAACCCAGTCGAGCGCCATAACCTCACGCAAATTGCTCTCGTGGTAGACGACCGTGTCTGAGACGGCGAAGCCCAACATCGGAAGCTGGTCGGGGTTCAACAGGTCGGGACTTTGTGCAATCCGCTCTTCCTTCAATAGCCAAGCCGAATGGTCGTCGGTATGCGCCGGCTTGTCGAAGCGATGCAGTTCGACGGTAAGCTTCTCGAATAGGAACGAATCCTTCAGGTTGGCCAAAACGTGCGTGGGCTTGGGAAGCCGGCTGTTCATGAAGGCCATCTTGTCTGCGGTGGCTTTGCTGGCCACGATGCGCAGTTCCTTTCCTGCCTTCTGCGCCTCGTCGACCCAGAACTTGCCATCGCCCACGTGATCAACATGAAAGTGCGAATAGACGATGGTCGTGACAGGCAGAGGCGTCACTTCACGAATTGCCTGCAACAACTGCGCGCCGCGACCTTCAAGCGCATCGAACAGTAAGACGCCTTCATCGCCGACATAGAACGTCGTTGAATAAAAGAACCGCTGAAAGAAATAGCTGCGATCTGTGAGCCGCTGCAAAACGTACGGTTGCTTCATGTTGCGCGTAAACAGCGCCTCGATCTTCGCCCCCGACTTGATTGGAGCTTTTGCCGACGGTTCGACGTAATCCGCGCCGACGGTCGAGGGCGCTTCCTGCGGCGTCTGCGCCAACGCAGGAAGCCCTATAAGCAGCATCGCCAAAAGGGTCGTGACCCTTCTCATCTTGCTTCTCCATTGCAAGCGAAACCGTTGGCGAGATTTGATCGCGCCACGACGGTAGCATGGACGAAGGATTGAGACCACGCGGTCGGGCGGACAAGACTCTCGCCAACGTCGGGGCGAGCACAGTGCCCAGCTTTGTTCCGGAATGGTGGAAATGTGGCGCGCCCGAAAGGATTCGAACCTCTGACCCCCAGATTCGTAGTCTGGTGCTCTATCCAGCTGAGCTACGGGCGCCCGACGCTGCGTCTCTTCCCGGGCTTCCGGGGACGGCTGCATCCGGGCGCATAGCTATCGCCTCACGCGGGCGATGGCAAGGCCGGATCGCGGGGTCGAGGCACACCAGTTACCTCCCGTTCCCGGTCGGCCCTGGCTCCCGGTCCGGCCCTCTCGACCGGCCCGCGTCCTCAAACCGCCCGCACCGGCACCGTCTTGGCCGGCCAGTGGCAGAGGTCACTGACGACGCAGCGCTCGCAGAGCGGCCGCTGTGCCTTGCAGATGTAGCGCCCGTGCAGGATCAGCCAGTGGTGGGCGTGCAGCTTGAATTCGGCCGGCACCACCTTTTCGAGCCGGGTCTCCACCGCGAACGGCGTCTTGCCGGGGGCGAGCCCGGTGCGGTTCGAGACCCGGAACAAATGCGTATCCACGGCGATGGTCGGCTCGCCGAAGGCGATGTTGAGCACCACATTGGCGGTCTTGCGCCCCACCCCCGGCAGCGATTCGAGCGCGGCGCGGTCGCGCGGCACCTCGCCGCCGTGCTCCCTGAGCAGCAGTTCGCACAGCGCGATCACGTTTTTGGCCTTGGTGCGGTAAAGCCCGATGGTCCTGATCGCCTCGCGCAGCCGGTCCTCGCCCAAAGCGAGCATCTTCTGCGGGGTATCGACGGTGGCGAACAGCGGGCGCGTCGCCTTGTTGACGCCGGTGTCGGTCGCCTGCGCGGACAGCACGACCGCGACCAGCAGCGTGAACGGGTTGACGTATTCGAGTTCGCCCTTCGGCTCCGGCATGGCGGCCCGCCAGCGGGTGAAGGCCTCGGCGATTTCGGTCCGGCTCCAGGGCTTGATCTTGCCGACGACGGCCTTGCCGTCCGCCTTGACGCGGGCGGTGGCCGCGCTCTTCGCCGGAGCACCCCTCGTGCTCTTACTCGTGCTGCTACTCGTGCTCTTGGGCATTGATCCCCTATATTGTGCCGTATGGCCGCCGACAACGACCCGGTTCCGGAACCCACGATCTTTTCAGCCGTGCTCACCCCGCACCGCTCGCTGAGTTCCAAAGGCTTTGTCATCCTGATGGCGCTGGCCGGCGGCGCGAGCTTCATCGCCGGCATGGTGTTCCTGCTCGCCGGGGCCTGGCCGGTATTCGGCTTCTTCGGTCTCGACGTGCTGCTGCTCTACTGGGCGTTCCGCGCCAGCTACCGCGCCGCCGCGGCCTATGAGCAGGTGACCATCACCCCCTCGACGCTGACGGTGCGCAAGGTCGGCCCGCGCGGGGCCGCGCGCGAGTGGACGCTCAACCCGCTCTGGGTGCGGCTCGAGAAGGAGGCGGACGAGGATTACGGCCTGCTGCGGCTGGCGCTGGTCTCGCACGGCCGCAGCCTGTCGATCGGCAGCTTCCTCGCCCCCTCGGAGCGGGAGAGTTTTGCCGCGGCGCTGTCGGCCGCGCTCGGCGAGGCGCGCCGCGGCATCGCGCGGCCGGTGGCCGGATAGCTCCCGGATGGCCAGTAACCGGGTGGCCCGCGGCTACCCGACGGCCTAGCTCTGGCGCAAGGTTATCAAACTCTGCGAGGAAGCCATGCTTTCGACAGCCCATGCTCCCGAACCGGTCTCCCTGACCCAGACCACCGATTACGACATCGTCCGCCGCGCCATCGCCTTCATCGCCGAGAACTGGCGCAGCCAGCCGGAGGTCGAGGCGATCGCCTTCGAGGCCGGCGTTTCGGCGACCGAACTCCACCACCTGTTCCGTCGCTGGGCCGGGCTGACGCCAAAAGCCTTCCTGCAGGCGCTCACCCTCGACCATGCCCGCCGGCTGCTGCGTGATTCGGCGAGCGTGCTCGACGCCTCCTACGAGGTCGGCCTGTCCGGGCCGGGCCGCCTGCACGATCTGTTCGTGACCCATGAGGCGATGTCGCCGGGCGAGTGGAAGACCGGCGGCGAGGGTCTGACGGTAAGCTATGGCTTCCATCCCTCACCGTTCGGCACCGCGCTGGTGATGGCGACGCCGCGCGGGTTGTGCGGCCTCGCTTTCGCCGATGCCGGCGGCGAGACCGCGGCGCTCGACGACATGCGCCGGCGCTGGCCGCAGGCGCAATATGTCGAGGACGCGGCCGCAATCGCGCCGCTGGCGCTGCGGATCTTCAACCCCACCTGCTGGCGGCCCGACCAGCCGCTGCGCATTGTGCTGATCGGCAGCGATTTCGAGGTGCGGGTGTGGGAGACGTTGCTGCGCATCCCGCTCGGCGCGGCGACGAGCTATTCCACCATCGCCGCCAGCCTCGGCAAGCCGACGGCCTCACGCGCGGTCGGCGCGGCGGTCGGGCGCAACCCGATCTCCTTCGTCGTCCCGTGCCATCGCGTGCTCGGACGCTCCGGCGACCTGTGCGGCTACCACTGGGGCCTCACACGCAAGCGCGCCATGCTGGGCTGGGAGGCCGGCCGCGTGCAGTAAAGCATCGCACCGAAAAAGCTTGCCCCGGACTTGATCCGGGGTGGTCGCCGGTTTTCGGAAATTGCGATGCTTGAACAAATGCCTACAGCCTTTGCGGCGGTGTCCGCCCCTGCTGCCGATTGACCCCCGGGCCTCATTGGCCCACAAGCGGCGCGGCTGAAAACTCCAAAGTGGGACGTTCCATCGATGCCGCAACGCCCGGTCATGCTGGTTGTGCTGGACGGCTGGGGCTGGCGCGAAGAGCCGGCCGACAACGCCGTGCGCCAGGCCCGCACCCCGAACTTCGACCGGCTGTGGGCCGCCTGCCCGCATGCCTTCCTGCGCACTTCGGGGCGCGATGTCGGCCTGCCCGACGGCCAGATGGGCAATTCGGAGGTCGGCCATCTCAATATCGGCGCTGGCCGCGTGGTGATGCAGGACCTGCCGCGCATCGGCGACGCGATCACGAGCGGCGAGATCGAACGCGCAGCGGCGCTCGTCGATCTCATCGCGAAGCTGAAGCAGAGCGGCGGCGCATGCCACCTGATCGGCCTCGTCTCGCCGGGGGGCGTGCATTCGCACCAGGACCACGGCGCGGCGCTGGCGCGCATTCTCGACAAGGCCGGCATTCCGGTGCGCGTGCATGCGCTGACCGACGGTCGCGATACGCCGCCGCAATCCGCCGCCGAAGACCTTCGCCGGTTTGCCGCTGCATTGCCGCCGGCCGCGCAGATCGCAACCGTCGTCGGCCGCTATTACGCGATGGACCGCGACAAGCGCTGGGACCGCGTCCAGCGGGCCTATGAGGCGATCGTGGACGCCAAGGGTCCGCACTTCGCCGATGCGCAGGCCGTCGTCGCCGACGCCTATGCGGATGGCAAGTTCGACGAGTTCATCGTGCCGTCCGTGGTCGGAAACTATGACGGCATTCACGACGGCGACGGCGTGCTCTGCTTCAACTTCCGCGCCGACCGCGTGCGCGAAATCCTCGGCGCGATGCTCGATCCGGCCTTCACCGGCTTCCCGCGCACGCGGCTGCCGAAACTCGCAGCGGTGGTCGGCATGACGCCCTATAGCGAGGAACTCGACAGGTTCATGTCGGCGCTGTTTGCGCCGCAGACGTTGCCGATGATTCTTGGCGAGGTCGTCGCGGCCGCCGGCCGCACCCAGGTGCGCATGGCGGAGACCGAAAAATACCCGCACGTCACCTACTTCCTCAACGGCGGGCGCGAAGAATGCTTTCCGGGCGAGGACCGCATCATGGTGCCCTCGCCCAAGGTCGCGACCTACGACCTGCAGCCGGAAATGTCGGCGCCGGAACTCACCGCCAAGGCGGTGGAGGCGATCGGCTCCGGCAAATACGACCTGATCGTGCTCAACTTCGCCAATCCCGACATGGTCGGCCACACCGGCAGCCTGCCGGCCGCGATCAAGGCGGTGGAGACGGTGGACGGCAGCCTCGGCGCGATCGCCGACGCGATCGGCAAGGCTGGCGGGGCGCTGCTGGTCACCGCCGATCACGGCAATTGCGAGATGATGCGCGACCCGGAGACCGGCGGACCGCACACCGCGCACACCACCAATGTCGTGCCGGTGCTGCTGGTCGGTGCCGGCGGCGCGGGTCTGGCAGAAGGCCGCCTCGCCGACGTCGCGCCGACGCTGCTGGAACTGATGGGGCTGACGCAGCCGGCGGAGATGACCGGCCACTCGCTGCTGCGCAGGATGTAGTCCGACCGCGACTATACCGCACACAGGTTATCGTACGATTCAACCTCAGTAGGTCATGGTCTAGCGACTGTCATTGCGAGGAGCGTAGCGACGAAGCAATCCAGTTATCCAACGATCTGGATTGCTTCGCTTCGCTCGCAATGACAGCGGAGCGCGTAGTCCGCGGCAAGTTTCTGCGCGATATTCAGTTCTTGAGCCTGTAGCCGGTCTTGAAGATCCACCAGACGACGCCCAGGCATATCGCGAGGAAGACGAGCGTCATGCCGAAGCTGACGCCGATATGCACGTCGGCGACCTCGTAGAAGCTCCAGCGGAAGCCGCTGACGAGATAGACGACCGGGTTGAACAGCGAGACCACCTGCCAGAACGGCGGCAGCACGTCGATCGAATAGAAGGTGCCGCCGAGGAAGGTCAGCGGCGTGATGATGAGGAGCGGCACCACCTGCAGCTTCTCGAAACCATCGGCCCAGACGCCGATGATGAAGCCGAGCAGGCTGAAAGTGAGCGCGGTCAGCACCAGGAACGCCACCATCCAGAACGGATGCGCGATGCGCAGCGGCACGAACAGCGCCGCGGTCCCGAGAATGATCAGTCCGAGGATGATGGACTTGGTGGCCGCCGCGCCGACATAGCCCAGCACGATCTCGAACGCTGAGACGGGCGCGGAAAGTATCTCGTAGATCGTGCCGGTGAAGCGCGGAAAATAGATGCCGAACGACGCGTTGGAGACGCTGTGCGTCAGCAGCATCAGCATGATCAGGCCGGGAACGATGAAGGCGCCATAGCTGACGCCGCCGATCTCGGTGATGCGCGAGCCGATCGCCGCGCCGAACACCACGAAATAGAGCGAGGTCGAGATCACCGGCGACACGATGCTTTGCAGCAGCGTGCGCGCCGTGCGCGCCATTTCGAAGACGTAGATCGCGCGCACGGCCTGCAGGTTCATCGTCTCTGCCTCACCAGATCGACGAAAATGTCTTCGAGGGAACTCTGTGTGGTCTGGAGGTCCCTGAACCTGATTCCCGCCTCGTTGAGCGCGCCGAGCAGCGCCGTGATTCCGGTGCGTTCGCCCTGCGTGTCGTAGGAATAGATCAGTTCGTGGCCGTCGGCGGCCAGCGTCAGGCCGTAAGGCGCCAGCGCCTCGGGCACCTGGTCGAGCTGCTTCTGAAGCTGCAGCGTCAATTGCTTGCGGCCGAGCTTGCGCATCAGTTCGGCCTTGCGCTCGACCAGGATGATCTCGCCCTTGCTGATGACGCCGATGCGGTCGGCCATCTCCTCGGCTTCTTCGATGTAATGCGTGGTGAGGATGATGGTGACGCCGGAAGCGCGCAGCGCCCGCACGACCTCCCACATGTCCTTGCGCAGTTCGACATCGACGCCCGCGGTCGGCTCGTCGAGGAAGAGGATGCGCGGCTCGTGCGCCAGCGCCTTGGCGATCATCACGCGCCGCTTCATGCCGCCCGAAAGCGTCATGATCTTGCTGTCCTTCTTGTCCCACAGCGACAGCGACTTGAGTGTCTTTTCGATATGCGCCGGGTCCGCGGACTGGCCGAACAGGCCGCGCGAGAACGAGACGGTCGCCCAGACGGTCTCGAATGCGTCGGTCGTGAGTTCCTGCGGGACGAGGCCGATCAGCGATCGCGCCGCGCGATAGTCCGTGACGTTGTCGTGGCCGTCGACGCTGACCGTGCCGGTCGAAGCGCGCACGATGCCGCAGATGATGCTGATCAGCGTGGTCTTGCCGGCCCCGTTGGGACCGAGCAGCGCGAAAATCTCGCCACGGTCGATCGTCAGGTCGATCGACTTGAGCGCCTGAAAACCCGAATCATAGGTCTTCGAGATGTTGGCGACGGCAATGACTGGCTGCACGGTTTGACTGTCGGGTAGGGGGAGGGACAAGGCGCACGGTCGACATGCGCGTTACAGCATCATGCCGATTCGTTGAACCGGCGTGATGCTGCAGGTTCTTGTTCAAGCATCGCTTATTCCGAAAACCGGCGTCCACTTCACCGGAAAATGCTCCAAGCGAGCGCCCGGAGGTATCCGGCGATCATGGCGACGGTCGGGCAGGGGGCGCAAAAACGCCTCCTGCCCCGTCGCGCGAGGCCCGCGCGACAGTGAATCGCGTTCGAACCGGGTCTGCCTGACCCTATCTGGCCCCTGACTTGCCCCCTACTTGGCCGCCTTGCGGTTCTGCTCCAGCCGGCGGTCGACCAGTTCCACCTGGGCGTCGATGGCCGGATGGCTGAGGCCCTGCTGGCGCGCGATGAGCTGCACCAGCTTGTCGGCGCGCTCGATATTGGGCGCACCGTTCTGCAGCGCGCGCGCGGCCGAGGCCGGGCGGACCAGCGACTGCGCCGCCGCGGCATATTTCTCGAACGGCACCAGGTCCTCCGGCTTCGCGCCGAGCTTCACGCAGAGGTCGAACACGAAATTGTAGACCGAGCGCGAGGTCTCGATGTCGCTGTGCACGGCCTCCTGCGCGGTGCGCATGCCGTCCGGCGTGACGCAGCGGTAATTGCCGGCCAGCAGCATCGACCACTTGGCGAGCGGCACGAAGATGGAATCGTGGACGCGCAGCTTCACCGGCAGTTCGATCTTGCTGCCGTCGCCGGGATCGAAGCGCGCCGCGTCGATGTCCTTCTCGAGCTTGCGCAGGATCGCGGTGTCGGCATCGGAGTCGAAGCGCGCGACCTTGAAGTTGGTCGGCAGCGTGACCATCAGCACGTTGACCGGCTCGTCCGGCGGGCGGATCGCCTGCGGGTCCGGGCTGCACAGCGTCAGCTTGCCGGGTTCGAAATTGTCCCACACGGTGGGGTCGGTATAGGCCGGCTTGAGCGCGTCGGTATCGAGGCCCGGGATGCGCTTGAGGTAGGCGAGCGGCGGCATGTTCATGATCGACATGCACGGCACCTTGGAGCGCGCCACCGCGTCGAGCAGCTCGCGCACACCGGGCGAGCGGTATTGCGGCTCCTGCATCGCGAGCCCGACCAGATCGAAGTCGGCAGGGTTCACGTCGCCCGGCCCGGCGGCGGAGAGCTTGCCCGGCAGCTTGCGGGTGTCGATCTCGACCGGCGCGCTGCGTCCCTTGACCGGCAGCCGCACACGCGCGCCTTCGGCATTGATCGCGTTCGCCTCGGCAGGGAGACAAATGAGCGTCACCTTGTGGCCACCGAACAGCAGCTTGGCCGCGAGGAGGGAACCGTAAGAGGCGCCCAGGATGAGAATATTGTAGGTGTCTTTCACGATGGACCTGCCCTGAATCTGAAGCGACGGGGGACCGCATAAATCGCGGCCGACAACTTGCGTTACCGCCCCTGCGTCGTGCCTTTTCTGATCGGCGGGATGCTATTGGGGAAACGCTGGCGGCGCAATAGATTGGCCGCGCAGGGCCGCGCGGTTGCGATGCAACAACGAAAGCGGCCGTACACCATTGCACTTCTCGCAAGCCGACGGGACATGAAATTCATCTTCGCGATCCTGAAGCTGCGGCCGCTCGGCGGGAAGGAGCGCGATTTCGTCGGCATCGTCGCCGCGTTCGTGGCGCGTGGCCATGAGGTCACGGTGCTGATGAGCGAATCACCGGGCATCAGCTTTCCCGACGGAGTCGCGGTGCAAATTGTTCCCGTCCGTGCCTGGACCAACCACGGCCGGCACCGCGCCTTCGCCGACGCGCTGAGCGGAGCGCGCCGACAGATGGACGACGATACCGTTCTGATCGCGTTCGACCGGGTGCCGTGCGCCGATTACCTGTTCGTCGCCGGCCGGCCGCTCGTCGCCGGTAATTTCTGGAAACGCGCGATGCCGCGCCATCGCGCCTTCGCCGATCTGGAGCACGCGACGTTCGGCACGGGCGGTACGGCTTTCGCATTCTTTCTCACCGAGGATCAGGCTGTTCGCTATCGCACCCGCTATGACATCGGGGAGGACCGCTTCGCGGTGCTGCCCACCACATTCGGCGTGGGCCGCGCGCTGCCGCGCGACTATTACGAAACGCGTGACGCCGTACGCGGCGAACTGGGGATCCCGGAGCGAATCTCTCTGCTGATCCATGTCGGCGTGAACGGCCACCTGAAAGGGCTCGACCGCGCGATCGACCTGCTGCCGCATTTGCCGGACGCGCATCTCATCGCTGTCGGAGACACCGGCGCGCGTTTCCGCTGGCAGGCGCGGCGGCGCGGGGTGCACGCGCGCACGCACTTTATTGTCTACGCCGCCGATCTGCCACGGCTGCTGGGCGCGGCGGATCTTCTGGTTCATCCCGCGCGCGACGAGAATACCGGCACGGTGATCCTCGAAAGCCTGCTTTACGGAATCCCGGCAGTCGTCTCGGCGGAGTGCGGCTATGCCGGACACGTGGCGCGCGCCGGCGCGGGAAGCGTCGTTGCTGCACCTTTTACACAGCAAGCGCTGCTGGCGCAGGTTGGCGCGGCGCTTGAACCGCAACGGCTCGAACAGTTCAAGGCGGCGGCGCGGGACTATGGCCCGCGACTGGTGGCCGAGGGCGGGATCGAAAGAGTCGCCGAGGCGATGCTGGCGACAATTCGTGATCGTTTGCAGGGACTCCATGCGGAAGCGCGCCGCAGGGAGCGAGGCGATATTGAACATGGCCGATAGGGCTTTGGCAGAAAGTCCGGCCCGGTTCGTTAAGCTGTCGTCCCGGACGCGCGCTTACGCGCGATCCGGGATCCATCTCTCCGCAAGCTCCTTGCGTGCGGTGCGGTGGATCCCGGCTCTCGCTTCGCTCGGCCGGGATGACAACCACGGGGCGGGGACGAGCGGAGCAAAAGGAGCCCTATCGGATTCTGCTTAACCCGTGCGGTAGGCGATTTCGGTCGCGGGGCTCGGCGCCGCCTTGTGTTCGCGCAGCGAGCGCCCGCTCTCGTCGACTTCGGCGAGCAGCACTTCATAGCCCCACAGATTTGCGAGTTGCTGCAGCACCTGCTCGGCTTCGTCGGCCTTGAGGAACACGCCATTCTCGACCTTGTGGTGGACAATCAGCCGCCGGTCGCCGGCGAGGTCCACGTCGACGACCTGAATGTCCGGCCGGTTCTGCCCGATGTCGTATTGCCGCGCGAGCGCGCGGCGGATGCGGCGATAGCCGGCCTCGTTATGGATCGCGGCGACGCGCAGATGCGGCTGGCTCGGATCGTCTACGAGATGGAAGAACCGCCATTCGCGGATCAGCCGCGGGCTGAGATACTGCAGGATGAAGCTCTCGTCGCGGTATTCCGCCCATACGCTCTTGAGCACCTCGGTCGGCGACCCGCTGCCCGCAATATCGGGGAACCATTCGCGGTCCTCCTCGGTCGGATCGACGCAGATGCGGTGGATGTCCGACATCATCGCGAAGCCGAGCGCATAAGGATTGATGCGCGGCGATTGCTCGAAGCTCGGCTGGAACACGACATTGGTGTGCGACTGCAGGAACTCGAGGAAATGCCCGTCGCTGATCTGCCCGCGCTCGGACAGGCGGTTCATGATCGCGTAGTGACAGTAGGTCGCGCAGCCCTCGTTCATCACCTGGGTCTGGCCCTGCGGATAGAAGTACTGCGCAATCTGGCGCACGATGCGCAGGATCTCGCGCTGCCAGGGGCGCAGCCGCGGCGCCGTGCGCTCGATGAAATAGAGCAGGTTCTCCTGCGGCAGATCGAGCAAGGCGCGCCGGCGCGCCTCGTCGACATTGGCCGGGCGCTTCGCCGCCCGCGTCGGCACGGTGCGCCAGAGATCGTCATAGACCCGCTCGTGATAGAGCTGGCGCTCGCGCTCGCGCCGCTCCTCCATGGCGAGTTCCGGCTTCTTGCGGCGCTGATAGTGGTGGACGCCGTGGCTGGTGAGCGCATGCGCCGCGTCGAGGATCACCTCGACCGCGCGCTTGCCGTACTCCTCCTCGCAGCGCGTGATGTATTTCTTCGCGAAGTCGAGATAGTTGATGATGCCTTCGGCGTCGGTCCAGGCGCGGAACAGGTAGTTGTTCTTGAAGAAGTGGTTGTGGCCGAACGCGGCATGCGCGATCACCAGCGTCTGCATGGTCGCCGTGTTGGCTTCCATGATGTAGCTGATGCAGGGGTCGGAATTGATGACGATCTCGTAGGCGAGGCCGCCCCAGCCCTTGCGGTACACCGCCTCGTGCTGCGCGAAGCGCTTGCCGAACGACCAATGCGCGTAATTGATCGGCAGCCCGTTGGAGGCGTAGGCGTCGAGCATCTGCTCGGCGCTGATGACCTCGATCTGGTTGGGATAGGTGTCGAGGCCGAGTTCCTTCTGCGCTATCTCCTCGATCGCGGCGTAAACCCGGCGTATCGTATCGAAATCCCAGTCGAGGCCGCGATAGAGAAGTGCGCGCCCGCCCTGATCTGACATCTCACCTCTCCTGAGCCTGGCCCTTCGCGCGGAACAGCTCACGGAATACCGGGTAGATTTCGCTACGCGACCGCACTTTCTTCATCGCCAACACGTCGGACTTCTGCTTCACCGTCTCGTAGGAGCCCCACAACTCGCTGTGGTCGATGCCGGACCGGCCGACCTCGATATAGGCGAAGTATTGCGACAGCGGCAGGATGGCATCCTGCAAGAGCGCGGCCACCTTGGGGCCGTCGCGATATTCGTTATCACCGTCGGAGGCCTGCGCGCCGTAGATGTTCCAGTCGTCCGGCCGGTAGCGCTCGGTGCAGATCTGCGCCATCAGTTCGAGCGCAGTCGACACCACGGTGCCGCCGGTCTCGGTGCTGTAGAAGAACGTGTTCTCGTCCACCTCCTCCGCCTTCTGGGTGTGGCGGATGAACACGATCTCCACATGGTGATAGCGGCGGCGCAGGAAGATGTGCAGCAGCATGAAGAAGCGCTTGGCCAGCTCCTTCATCTCCTCGGTCATCGAGCCCGACACGTCCATCAGGCAGAACATCACCGCCTGCGCCACCGTCTTGCGCTGTGGCACCAGTTGGTGGAAACGCAGATCGAGCGGGTCGATATAGGCGATCCGCCGCATGCGCAGTCGGACCTTGTCGAGTTCAAGTCTCAGCGCCGCCAGCCGCTCCGGATCGCTTCCCTCGCGTTCGAGGTCCTCGATCTCCTGCGCCAGCGCTTGTTCGCGTTCAAGCTTCGGCCGTTGCAGCGCGATGCGGCGCGAGAGGCTGTTGCGCATGGTG
>Ga0182739_1001420_pt1 | contig 25191 bp, 11 predicted proteins | sample eDN5th30CBELigBY_FD_128873 | JGI IMG/M metagenome (GOLD analysis project Ga0182739, IMG submission 128873) | Enriched backyard soil microbial communities from Emeryville, California, USA - eDNA 5th pass 30_C BE-Lig BY (version 2) (version 2) | ecosystem: Environmental > Terrestrial > Soil >... | reverse complement strand
TGCGCTCAACGCCGCCGTGGAGGCCGCTCGCGCTGGCGAGCAGGGCCGCGGTTTCGCGGTGGTGGCGACGGAAGTGCGCGCGCTGGCGCAGCGCAGCGCGACGGCGGCCAAGGAGATCAAGGGGCTGATCGAGAACTCCCAGCGCGCCGTGCAGGGCGGAGAGTCGATGGCGGCGCAGGCGGGCGAGCAGATGCAGAAGGTGCTGGACGCGGTGGCACGGCTTAAGGAGGTGACGGTGGAGATCGCTTCGGCGTCGGCGGAGCAGACCAGCGGCATCGAGCAGGTGAACGTGGCGGTGTCGCAGATGGATACGATGACGCAACAGAATGCAGCACTTGTCGAGGAATCGGCCGCCGCCGCGAGCGCGATGGCCACACAGGCGAAAGAGCTGCTGCAAGCGGTGGCGCGGTTCAAGACGGAGCGGCGGGCAGCTGCGCCTATGCCCGAAGCGCGTTACGAACGCCTGGTGCTGGCGGCGCCGGCGCATTCCTGAGCCGGGGCGCAGACTTTATGATGCGGCCAGGAGCGGCGAGGGTGCCGCTCTTGGGTATGCCAAGCACACGGGGGAATAGCTGACATGCAGGTTCTGTTGGTCGAGGACGATGCGATGTTCGCCGACGCGTTGACGCTGGCCCTCGAGGAACTGGATTTCTCGGTGACGCTCGTGCAGGACGTGGAGGCCGCCAAGGTGCTGCTGCTGCAGCATGGCTTTTCGATCGTGTTGCTCGACATCGGGCTGCATCGCGGATCGGGCCTGGACGTGCTGCGATTCCTGCGCAGGCGCGGCGACGAGGTGCCGGTGATCCTGGTCACTGCGCGCGATGCGCTGAGCGACCGCATCAAGGGTCTGGACCTTGGCGCCGACGATTACGTCATCAAGCCCTTCGAGCCCGCCGAGCTCTTTGCCCGCATGCGCGCCTTGCTCAGGCGCAGCGGCGTGTCGGGCGACAAGGTGCTTGCCTGGCGTCACGTGAGGCTGGACCTGGGCCGGCGCGAAGCGTTCGTCAGCGATGTCCCCACCCGCTTGTCGGAGCAGGAGTTCCGCACGTTGGAGATGCTGTTGCGCAATCCCGACCGGCTGGTTTCGACGGAGGAACTGCGCGCGCATCTGTACGGCGCGGAACGGCCCGGCGAGAGCAATACCATCGCCGTGTTCATCCATGCCCTCCGGAAGAAGCTGGGCAGGGACGCCATCGAAAACGTGCATGGCCAGGGCTATCGCCTGGCCCGACATCTTGCCTGATGCGGCGGGTCACGAACTCGTTGCGGGCGCAGGTCCTGTTGGGAATCTTCAGTGCGCTGCTGGTGTCGTGGCTGGTGCAGTTCGGGCTGTACTGGAACAGCCTGACGCGGGCCGAGTCAGGCGTGCGCGATCACGAGCTCAGTGCGGTCGTCGACAGCATGGCGTTTTTTCTAGGGATGGTGCCGGTCACGCATGACATTGCCTGGGATCTGCCGCTGCCGGACTTTCTGCTGCGCGAGGGCATCGGCAAGACCGAGGTCCAGGTCTGGGACCGCGTCAAGGATCGCCTCGTGCTGGCGTCGTCCGGTGCGCCCAGGACGCGGATGGTGCAGGCGAACACGGTGGGGTTCTCGTGCGTCAGCATGGACGGGGATACCTGGCGCGTGTATGCCGGGCTGGACCCGTCGGCCCGGTTCGAGATCGTCGCCGGCACGCCCACGCGGGCGTTCTACGCAGGGCTTGCGGACCGCTTCGAGTTTGGATCGATCGTCACGCTGCTGATGTTCGTCGGCATCGGCGGCATCACGATGCTGGTCGTCAGCCGCTCCACGCGCCAGCTTGGCCTGGTGGGCAAGGACATTGCGGCGGCCAGTGTGTCCGACGGCGTGACGGTCGATGAGCGGGCCGTGCCCGCCGAGGTGGAGCCCTTGATCCGAGCGATCAACGAGCGGCAGCGGCGGGTGGCGACGCTGATCGAAAACGAACGGCGATTCATCGGCGATGCGGCGCATGAGCTGCGCACGCCGCTGGCGGTGCTGGCGGTGTATGCGGACACGGCGTATCGGGTCAACGATCCCGTGAAGGCAAAGATGCTGATGAAGAAGATTGCGCAAACCACGCGCCGCAGTTCGCGCATCGTCGAGCAGTTGCTGGACCTGGCGCGCACGGATCGCAACGATATCCGGCTCGAGCCGGTGAACCTTGCGTCCGTGGTGGCGGTTGTCCTGCGGGATATGCAGGCCTCGTTCGTTCCCCGGGGCCAGCAGGTCGCGGTGGACGCCGCGCCGGGCCAGATCCTGGGGCAGGTCGATGCGCTGGGCATCCTGGTGCGCAATCTGCTGGATAACGCCGGGCGCTACAGCGGCGAGCACAGTTCGATCACGGTCGGGCTGCAGTGGAGCGCCGCACACGTCACGCTGGCGGTGGCGGACGACGGTCCGGGCATTGCCCGATCTCTGCGCGAGCGGATCTTCGACCCGTTCTACCGTGGCCCGGGCGCGCCCAGCCATGGCAGCGGGCTGGGGTTGGCCCTGGTGGCCAGGATCGCCCGTTCGCACCAGGCGCGCGTCAGGGTGGAGGAAGGCGCCGGGGGACGCGGCGTGTGCTTTTACGTCACGTTTCCGCGACCGGACGTGGACGGCGCCGCCGCCGGGAAGCGGGAATAATCGGGCGCGTTTCAGACGCACGCCTTTCACGGCTGCGCTTTTCAATGGGCGGCATATTGAAACCCCTTTAAATAAACCAGGAGCACGCCGCGGCCTAAGCGTGTCTTTTTGTGTCTGTTTTGCGCGTATTTGGCGTGACACTAAATAACGCCGAGTTACGCCGGGATGGTATCTGAACCGCATATATCGGGAGCACGGATGGTATCTAGTTCCGCAGGATATCTAGTGCTTGCGGCGATATTTCCGACGTAAGTACATATATGGGATGTATGCCGTAGACCTAATTGAATAATTAATGAGATATATCCACTTTTATTATTGGGGACGCAAAAAAAATCGTTATACATTGCCTCCTTTTTTCGAGAGCTGACCCTAAATTCACGCCGGCTGCATTATTACTTGCCGATACTTTTTAAACATATCGGTAATGTGTGAAAGGAAGCTCGATTAATCCGGAGGAATGAAGTTTTGGCAAACGGCACAAAGAAGTGGCTGACGGCGACGCTCGCCTTGAGCGCGTCCTATGGGGGTAGCGTCATCGCGGCGGACCTGACGATCGGGTCGGGCAATACGCAGGTGTTTGACGGGTCAGCCAACTTTCCGGGCGGAATCGACGTCAACGGCGGCACGGTGGTGATCGGCGGGAATGGCGGCGGGTCGGGTGTGGCGATCGGCGGCAACGTCAACGCCATGTCCAATGGCACGGTCGCGGGTTTCGGTTCGATCAATGGCGATCTGAATGTGACGGGCAACGCGCGAGTCGCGCCGGGCTATTGGGTCGACACGCCGACCGGCGTGTCCAACGGCAATCTGGTCGTGAACGGCAATCTGTCGATGAATAACGCCGTGTTCGATTTCGAGACCGGTTATGCGGGCCTGCCGATCACGCAGCCGGGCACGGGCGACAACATCACCGTGGGCGGCAACGTCGCGCTGAACAACACGACGTTGAATGTGAAGGTGAGCACGCACGGCGTCAACGCCGGGTTCTACCGCATCCTGTCGTACGGCGGCACCTTGAGCGGCTCGGGCCTGACGCTGGGCACGGTGTCTGGCGATTCGGCGCCGGCGGCGACGATCCAGACGCTGACGGGCGACAAGCACATCAACCTGGTCCTGGGCCCCAGCACGACCAACCTGTGGAACGGCAATGGCGTCGCGTCCGCGGCCAATGCGGGCGGCGGCGACGGCACCTGGAGCGCGGCGAGCGGCAACTGGAGCAGCCCGACCAACGCCACCGGCGCGCTGCCCGATGGCGGCTATGCGATCTTCACGGGCGCGGCGGGAACGGTGACGGTCGATGGCGGCGCCGGTCCCGTGCGCGTGTCGGGCCTGCAGTTCGCCACGGACCGGTATCGCCTGCAAGGCGCGCCCATCACGCTGGTGGGCACCGGCGGCAACCCGCCCGTGATCGTCGTGGGCGATGGCACGTATGCGGCGGGCAAGTTCGTCGACATCATCGACAACCCGCTGCAAGGCTCGGAAGGCTTTGTGAAGACCGGCGTCGGCTCCGTCATCCTGAATGGCGACAGCAGCAACCTGACCGGTCCCATCTTCATTGCCGACGGCGCGCTGGAGATCAACGGCAAGCTGAATGGGCCGATGGACATCGGCCGCGAGGTGGTGCTGGCGGGCGTGGGGCAAGTGGGCAGCACGACGCTGTATCCCACGGCCGTCATTTCGCCGGGTAACGATGGCACGCCGATGGGGACGCTGACGGTCAACGGCAATCTCAACTTCGGCCAGGACACGATCTATCGCGTGCATGCCGATCCCACCAGCAGCACCAGCGACCGCATCCATGTGACGGGCGTTGCGTATCTCGATGGCACGGTGGCGCACGTCGGTCCGAACGGCAACTATGCGCCGCGCACGACGTACAACATCCTGACGGCGGACGGCGGCATCCAGGGCCAGTTCACCGGCGTGTCCAGCGCGTATGCGTTCCTGACGCCGACGCTCAGCTATGACGCGAAGAATGCGTTCATGACGCTGTCGCGCAATGACGTGCCGATCGGCAGCGTGGGCGACACGGACAACCAGACCAGTGTCGGCGATGCGCTGGACCAGGAAGCGCCGCCGTCGAGCGGCAATGGCTCGGCATCCACGGGCAACGGCACGACGGCCCCGAGCGGCAGCGGTTCGGCCGCCACCGGTACGGAATCCACGCCCGCGGGCACGAATCCCGTCGCGCCGGGCGCCGGCTCGTCGCTGGTCGCCAGCGGCAATGGCGCAGGCCAGGCCACGGGCGCCAGCCAGGTGACGCAGGCCGTGCTTGCCATGACGCCCGACCAGGCGCGCGCGGCCCTGAAGCAGCTTTCCGGCGAGGCGTACGCCAGCACCGGCAGCGTGCTGCAAGGCCAGGGCGACGCGGTGCAGACGCTGCCGCTGGCGCACCTGCGCGGCAATCTCGATGCTCCCATGGTCGCGGGACGTCCGACGGCCCAATTGGGCATGGCGTCTTCCGATGCCCTGCCGCAAAGCGGCGCATCGCCCATCTGGGCGCAGGCCTTCGGCAACTGGAGCACCTTCGGGGGCGACGGCAACGCGTCGAGCGTGCACCAGTCGGCGGGCGGACTCTTTGTCGGCGGCGACGGCGCGGTCGGGGGCGGCTGGCGCCTGGGCGGCGCGGTGGGCTACACCGGCAGCCACAACTCGGTCGCCGATGTGTCGTCGCGCATGAGCGTCGACAGCTACACGGCAACGGTCTTCGGCGGCAAGAACATCGAGGCCGGACCGGGACATTTCCGGTTCATGGCGGGCGCGGCCTACACGTGGCACGAGATCGACGCCAAGCGCAATGTGGCGGTCGGCGGCCTGAACCAGCGGCTCGAATCGTCGTATGACGCCTCGTCGACGCAAGTGTTCACGGAGCTTGGCTACAAGCTGCCGCTGGGCGACGCCTACGCGATCGAGCCCTTTGCCGGCGTGGCCTGGAACCAGGTCCGCACGCGCGGTTTCCAGGAATCGGGCGGCACCGCCGCGCTGCGCGGCGAGGGCAGCACGGACGATGTGACGAGCACCACGCTGGGCCTGCGCGGCGCCATGCTGATCGGCTCCGACAGCGCGCCGGGCCGCCTGACGGCCACGGTGGGCTGGCGCCATGCGATGGGCGATGTGAAGCCGACGCAGAAGCTGGCCTTCGAGGGCGGCAGCACCTTCACGGTGTCGGGCGTGCCCATCGCGCGCGACGCCGCGGTGCTGGGGTTGGGCGCCGAAGTGGCGCTCACGCGCAACACGACGGCCGGCGTGGCCTACGACGCGCAGTTCGGCGGCGGCAACCGCCAGCAGGCGGGCATGTTCAAGCTGATGACGCGCTTCTAAGCCGGCATGGGACGTGACCGGAGGGATGCCCGGGCCAGGGCATCCCTCCGGTCACGATGCCGATCATGAATCCGCATCGTCGCGACGCGCTGCGGGCTGGGTCCAGGGACCTGGCCTTCAGCGCGTTTTTTTGCCCGCGTCCTCTTTGGCGATTCCTGCCGGCAAGGGCAGCCCTTCGGTCCGTGCCAGTCTTTCCATCGCGATTTCGAGGATTGCGCGCGCCTGGCCTGCGGCGCGGCCCAGTTCGTTGTGCAACTGCGCGTCTTCGTCGTTGCGCGAGGCGCACTGGGCGCTGTAGCGCTCGAAGCTTCCCACCATCAGCAGCAGGTCCGCCAGATGCCTCGGGCACTCGCATTTGAGTCCGCTGCCAGACGCCATGATGGTGAAGAGCGCGTACTCATCGAATCGCAATTCCGGCGGCGCGCTCGGCGCCTGGACCGGGGGCAGCCGCTCGCCCGCCAGCGCCGAGCGGCACAGCAACAGCAGTTCGCCGATGTCCGCCGGCACGCGCGCGGCCAGGCAGCCGTGCGCGCGCAAGGCGCGGATCGTCGCGCTGGCGCAGAAGCGGTACAGCACGACCACGGCGGCCCCGCCGCAGGCTTGCGCGGCGGCGACGATCAGCGGCATTGCGCTGTCGTGCAGTTCGGACAGTTCGATCACCAGGACTTCGATGTCGCCATCCGGCGGCGCGAGCGCGACCTGATCCAGCGCCGGCCAGTGTTGTTGCACCACCAGATCCAATCCGTCGCGGCCGCTGCCGGCAATGCGCCGGGCCAGGTTGGCGCCAATGACGCCCAGCCTGAGCGGTCCCTGCGGCTTGGGTTGCCGGGCGGCCGCGCCGGCGAGTTCCTGCAACTGGTCCATGGACATGGGCGCCAGCACGCCGATGGCATGCCCCTGATCGACCAGCTGCTTGAGCAGACTGAGCCGGCGGACCTGTTCGGCCGAGTACAGCCGTTGTCCGCGCGCCGAGCGCTCGACCTGCGTGAGGTTGTAGCGGCGTTCCCAGACGCGCAGGGTTTCCGGTGACAACCCCGCCAGGCGGGCCGCCACGCCGCTGCGATAGGTGATGTGGCTGTCCTCTGAAGCCGGCTGCGCGGGTTCCATGGCGTTCCCCATTGCTTTCCCCTGTGTTGACCCGTTATTGAACCGATAATGTTGAATTGTAGCGGTTCAAATCATGGACGAACAGCTTTTCGCCGCGTAAATTCACTTCCTAAGCGGTTCAGATTCCCGCTTTCGCCGCTTGTAAACCCCCCGCCGCTGCGGTGCGGATCAATTGGACAAAGGAGTCAACCATGAAACGTCTTCTGGCAGGTATTTCGCTCTCCCTGGCGCTGGGCAGCGCCTATGCCGCCGACATCGTCGACACCGCCAAGTCGGCGGGGTCTTTCAATACCCTGGTCACGGCCGTGCAGGCGGCCGGGCTGGTCGATACCTTGAAGGGGCCGGGCCCGTTCACCGTGTTCGCGCCGACCGACGAGGCCTTCGCCAAGGTGCCCAAGGACAAGCTCGACGCGCTGCTCAAGGACAAGGCGGCCCTGACCAAGGTCCTGACGTATCACGTCGTGCCCGGCAAGGTCATGGCCAAGGACGTGAAGGCCGGCCCCGTGAAAACGGTGGAGGGCAGCTCGCTGACGGTGACCGTCAAGGGCGGGACGGTCATGGTGGATAACGCGAAAGTGGTGAAGACGGATGTCGTGGCCGACAACGGCGTCATTCACGTCATCGATACCGTGCTCATGCCGAAGTAAACAGGCGGGAAAGATGTCCGGCCTTGATAGGCCACGGCAGGAGCGTGGCCTATCCTTTTTGCCCTGCGCCGCGCGTTGCTGCGACGCGTCGGGCGCGTCCACGGCGGCGCTGTCGCCCTGGACGTCGTGAGGTTTCCTACGTTCGATGCACGTGCCGGCCCGCCGGCAGCGGCGCCGTCGAACGGTCGGGCGCTCCCGCAGGTTCCGGGCGCAGCCAGATCCACACCAGCACCGCCGCCATCGTCAGGCACAGCGGCCAGACGACCCAGGGATGGGGAATGGTGCGCGTCATCACGATCATGCAAAGCGTCATCGACACCGTGGCCATGTATTTGGCGCGGCGCGCGACCATGCGGCCGTTGTGCCAGTTGTGCAGCATGGGTCCGAACCAGCGATGTTCGTGCAGCCAGCGGTGCAGCCGGGGCGAACTGCGCGCGGCGGCCCAGGAGGCCAGCAGCACGAATTCGGTGCTGGGCAGGCCGGGCAGGAATACGCCGGCGACGGCGAGCGCGATGCTGATGAAGGCCAGCGCGAGGTACAGCGCGCGGACCCACGGCTTGCGTGGCGTCATGCGCCGAGTTCGAAGTGCCGTTCGAGCAATTCGCCGAAGCGGTCATAGGCCGCGTTGGCGCCGGCGATCACGGCGTCGTGCGTGGCCGGGTCGAGCGTGTCGCTGTCCAGCGAGGCGACGAAGCGGCGCCAGACGAGGGCGCGGCCTTCCGGGTAGGCGGCCAGGTTGCGCGCGCCGAAGTCGGCCGACAGGCCCAGGTCGGCCTGCGCCTGCTTGAAGAGGAAGGCGGCGCCCAGCGTCGAGCCTTCCGACACGTACAGCCAACCCAGGGCTTCGGGCATGGTCACCCCCACGCTGGCGATGCCATCCTCGGGCACCGCGGCGTCCAGGTCGCGCAGGTCGGCCAGCGAGGCGTCTTCGCGGCCGCGCGCCTGCAGGTCCGGCACGGCGCGTTTGACGGCGTCGTCCTGGAACAGATATTCCACGTCGCGCTGGAAGAGGTATTGCGCGGCGACGAAGCGGGCGTAGGCGATGCGGCTCGAAAAGGGCGCGCCGCGTTCCATGAGGCGATGCATGCGCTCGTGCTGGTCCGCGGTTTCATGCTTGAGGCGGTGCGACAGCGAGGGACGTTCGAGGGTGTCGGTGGTCATCGTCAATGAGGGATGAGGGTCATGGGGAAAGACGATCCATCGGGGAGATGGATGATGATGAGTCTTATTATTTCGCAGCGTCTGCCCGATGACACGTTAAAGATGCTTAACAATGCAATGCCCCGGTTTCAGAAGCCGGCTTCGCGCACCAGCACCGCCGCGCCGCGCCGCCATGCGCGCCGCAGCAGGCTTTCGGCCTGTCCGTCGATGACCACGGTGCCGCGCAGGGCCTGCAGGCGCGGCATCGCGGCACCGGAGGCGTCGGCGGGGCGCAGCATCACGCGATAGACGGCGCTCTCGGGCACGAGCCCTTGCGATTCGGGGTCGGGACGACCCGCGCCCTGCGGCGCCTGCACGGCGGCGACCGCGCCGCCATGGGTGGAGCTCAGTTCGGGCGCGGCGTTCAGGCGCCGGGTGGCGGTGGCGCCGATGTCGGCCACGATCAGGGCGATGGCGTCCTGTCCGGGGTCCTCGGGCAAGAACCGCGCGCGGGCCCCGGCGCGCAGGCGATGCAGGTCGCCTTCGGACGCGTAGGCTTCGACGATCATGTGCGCCGGATCGGCCAGCGAGGCCAGCCATTCGCCTTCGCCGACCCATTCGCCCGGCGCGAGCGGATCGGCCAGCTCCGCGGCGACGCCGTCGAAGGGCGCGCGGATGGTGAGCTGCTGGCGTTGGCGCGACAGCACATCGAGGCGCTCGCGCGCCGCCTGCAGTTCGCCGGCGGCGACCGGCACCGAGGCGGCGGTGTCGCGGGTCATGGCCTGAAAGGATTGCTGCCATTGCAGCAGCCGGATGCGGCGCGCCAGCGATTCGATCTCGTGCGCGATGTCGGGCGCGTCCAGCACGAACAGCGTCTCGCCGGCGCGGACCGGCTGGCCCGGGCCGATGGCGATCTGCTGGATCTGCGCGCCCGCGGGCGCGACGATGCGGGCCTGCTGCGCCGCGCGCATCAGCGCGGGCGCCTCGACGCGCGTGCGCCACGGCACGATGACGGCCAGCACCGCGATCAGCGCGACGCAGGCCGTGATCCGGCTGCGGCGGTTCCAGCCGCCGCCGCGATGGCGGGTCAGGCGTTCGCGCCAGGCGCGCAGTTCGTTGTAGATGGGGCGCAGGACGAACGCCACGATCTCGATGGCGAACAGGACGATGCCCAGCAGTTTGAATGCCATGTGATAGACCAGCAGGGCAATGCCCAGGAACAGGAAGAATCGGTAGATCCACACGCAGAACGCGTAGGCGATCAGCGTGCGCTCGCGCCACGGCGCGAACACCTCGGGCCGGTCCTCGCCCAGTCCGAACAGCCATTCGCGCAGCCGCCACCGCGCCAGCGCGAACGACCGGTTCTGCAGGTTGGGGACATTGAGCGCATCGGTCAGCAGGAAGTAGCCGTCAAAGCGCATCAGCGGATTGAGATTGACGGCCAGGGTCAGCAGCCAGGTCGTCGTCGCCAGGGTGAACGCGGCGCTGCGCAACATGCCGTCGGGCAGGAAGCTCCACGCGAGCGTGGCCCAGGCGGCCAGCGCGGTCTCGGCCAGCATGCCGGCGGCGCCGATCGACATGCGCTGGCGCCGGCTGGCCAGGCGCCAGGCCCCCGACGTGTCGGTGTACAGCACCGGCCACATGACCATGAACGCCACGCCCATGGTGGCGACGCGGCAGCCATGGTGCTTGGCCGCGTACGCGTGGCCCAGTTCGTGCAGCACCTTGGCCGCGCCCAGCGTGACGGCGGCGGCCAGCGCGCCTTCCAGCGTGAAAAAGTGCAGGAAGGTGTGCAGGAACTGGTCCCACTGGCGCGCGGCGAGAAACAGCCCCAGTACGCCGGCCGCCAGCGTCAGCCGGAAGAAGACGCCCGACAGCAGCGCGCGCCGCACCGCGGGCAGCGTGCGTTCGAGAAACGCGTCGGGACGGACCAGCGGGATGCGGAAGAACAGGTACTGGTGGACCAGGCTCTTGAGCCAATGGCTGCTGCGCCGCGCCTGCGCTTCCTTGGCGTAGCGCGCGATGGCGTCGGGGCCGCGCAGTTGCGCCAGGCTGTTGGCCTGCAGGAACTGGGCAAAGTCCTGGACGTCTTCCTCGCTGACCGCCAGCGTGGTGTCGCGGGCCGCCGCGCTGGCCACCGCATCGGCGCTGCCCAGGCCCCAGCGCGCCAGCATTTCCGCTTCCGCCCAGCCGATCTGGAAGAACAGGCCCCGGCCCGGGTCTTCCAGCGTCCAGGCCGGCGAGCCGTCGTGGTTGGGCGGTGCGCGATGCAGCAGCAGCTCTTCGCGCAGCGCGGGCAGCGCGCCGCTCACATGCCCAGCCATACGCGCAGCGTTGACAGCGGTTTGCGCAGCAGGTAGCCGGCCAGCGGCGTGCGCTCGCCGTACAGCTTTGCGGTGCCCTTGAGACCTACGCGCGGCTGCGCGGCCAGCGCGTCGTCGTCCAGGCGCGCCCGGACGCGATAGGCCATGGTGCCGTCGGCGGTGGGGGCGGCGCGATAGCCCACGCGCAGCAGCGTGGCGGGCAAGGGATCGGCCGGCGCGGTGTTCAGAAAGAGGCGGACCGGGGCCTGGTCCGGCAGCGCGATGGCGTCGCCGACCGGCAAGTGGATGTCCAGTTCGACGTCGGCCGGGTCGGCGACCATCATGATGCGCTCGCCCAGCGCGACGGGCTTGCCGATCCAGTCGGCCGGGTCGTCGAACAGCACGATGCCGGCGCGTTCGGCGCGCAACTGGGCGCGCGCCACGGCCCGGGCATAGAAGTCCATGTCGCTCGCGGCCTGTGCGCGCTTGCCCTGCGCCAGCGCCAGCGTGGCCTTGCTGCGGTCGTCGACCAGCGCCTGCTGCTGGTTCTGCCGCAGCTCGGCTTCGGCCACGGCAAGCGCCTGGCGCGCGCTTTCCAGCCGCCCTTCGAGGTCGCGCACGTCCAGCGCGGCCAGCAACTGGCCTTTCTCCACGGCCTGGTTGGGCGTGACGGCGATCTGGTCGACCACGCCCTGCAGCGGCGCGCGCACGGCCATCGGCGCGCGCGCCACGATTTCGGCGGGCGCCAGCACCGATTGGCGGACCGGCACGAACAGGAGCGCGACGGCGGCCAGGCCCAGCGCCAGCCAGATGCGCGTGCGGCGTTTGCCATGGCGCAGGCGGGACCACCAGGCGGCCGCCCCGCGCGGCGCCCGCGCGGGCGCGAGGGCGCGCCAGGCGTGGGCGTAGGCGTCGGCCAGCAGGCCCAGCATCGCGGTCTCCGCGCCCGTCCACGGGGCGTCGCGCCACAAGGCCAGCAGGGCGTCGCGGGGGCGCGCGCCGTCTGCCGCATCCAGCGGCAAGCGCAGCAGCAGGCCATGGCCCGGCAGATGCTCTGCCCACATCGCCTGTTCATCGGGACTGGCGGAAAAGGCCCCGCTGGCGTTGTCGTCCGCGCGGCGCGACAGCAGGCCGGCCAGCCACGCCGTGTAGGGCGCGTTCGCGTCCGGCACGGCCAGGCCCGACAGCGCGGCGATCCGGCCGTCCGCGCCGGCGCCCGGCAGCCACAGCGCCGCCTGCCGGTACGGCGCCAGCGCATGCGTGTCGTTGACCATCAGGAAGCCCAGCCCCTCCGTGTCCGCGCACGCGCGTGCGCGCTTTTCCAGCTGGAGCAGCGCGGCCAGCCGCTGTTCTCGCGAGATGGCGTCTGTCACGGTGCGCCCGTGGCCGGAAGGTTCACGCGGACGCTGCCGCTCATGCCCGGCAGCAGTTGCGCGGCGGTGTCCTGCGCATCCGCGAGGCGTCCGATGATCTTGACCGACTGGCTGACCGGGTCCACCGCGCCCGCGATGTGCGACACCGCGGCCTCGTAGGTGCGTCCCGTCTCGTCGACCGTGATGCGCAGCGCCGAGCCGGGCTTGAGCCAGGCGAGCCAGCGCGACGGCACGATCGCTTCCAGCTCGAAGGCCGAGTCGTCGTAGATGCTGAGGAGCTTCTCGCCTTCGGCCACGCTTTCGGCGGCGCGCGCGTAGGTTTCGCCGACCCGGCCCGCGAACGGTGCGTTGATGGCGCAGCGGTCCACGAGGACGCGTTCGGCGCTGCTTTCCGCGCGCGCGACGGCCACGGCCGCGCGCGCCTGTTCGACGTCGGAACGGCTGATGGAGCGCAGCGCTTCGAGCTGTTCGGCGACGGCCTGCTTTTTGCGCGCGGCCGACTCGGCCAGCACGGCGCGTTCCAGGCGGGCGCGGTTCAAGGCGCAGTCGTAGGCGACCAGCACATCGCCCTGCTTGAAGCGGTCGCCCTCGCGAAACGGCAGCGCGTCGATCTTGCCGGACAGGCTGCTTGAGATGACGGCGCGGCGCGCGGCCACCAGTTGCGCGCGGGCGCTGTCGGGGGCGGGAGTGGCGGCCGCGGCGGGCATGGCTGGCGTTCCCGCCGCCGGCAGCGGCGCGGCCAGCGGGGTCGGTCCCGGCGCCTGGGCGAGGGCCGCGGGCGGCAGGGCCAGGCAGACGCTCAGCAGCAGGCCCGCGCGCGTGGCGGATCGGATCACGTTCCGCATATCAGCGCGCGGCCGCCGGCAGGGCCGAGGCGTCCGACGGGCCGGCGGCGGCCACCGAGCCCAGGCTGCTCCACAGATTGCCGGTGACCGTGCGCAGCGCGGCCGGGATGGCCGGTTCGATGACGGGCGCGGCCGCGTCGGCCACGGGGGTGGCGACGGCCAGCCCTTCCGGCGCGCCAGCCTGCGGCGGCGGGGCCAGGCGCGGGATGTCGACGTGGCCGCTCTCGATCTGCCGGTTGGTGTCGGCGATGTCGCGCGCCAGGCTGGCCAGGCTCTCGTCGGCGATGCGATCGGGCAAGGGGTCGATGCCGGCCGCCTGGTAGATCGTGTTCTGCGCATTGACCAGCTCGGCATAGCTCAGGTCGCGCGCCCGCGTGGCAAGCAGCGTTTCGACCTTGGCGCGCACGACTTCCAGGTGCGTTTCCGCGCTGCTGCGCGCGGCGTTTTCGGTCTGCACCTGGATCGCATCCTGCAGGCGGCTCAGCTCGCTGGCGCGGCGAAAGGCAGTCTCGGCACGCTGGCGTTCCAGCCATGCGATGTGGACCTGGCTGAGCACCGTCATGCGCAGCGCCTGGCGCCGCAGTTCGGCCACTTTCTCGCGCGACTCGCCGGCGCGGCTGATGGACGACCACGACAGCACGTTCAGGAGGTTCCAGCTGACCTGCATGCCGGCGTCGGCCCAGTTGTTGTTGACGAGGTATTTGTTGCTGTCGTAGTTCAGCCCGCCGAAAAGCGAGGCGTTGGGCAACAGGCGCAGCAGCGACATGCGCGTTTCCAGCACGGCGTTGCGCGCGAGGTAGCTTTCTTCGCGCAGTTCCGGACGGCGGACCATGGCCAGGGCCTCCAGGTCCTGCAGTTCGTAGGCCAGGGCGGGTGGCGCGAGCGTGGCCGCGTCGGGCGCGGCCAGCTGGAAGTCGGCCGAGGGCGGCAGGTTCATCAGCGTGGCGAGCCGGGCCTTGGCCTGCGCCAGTTCGTTGTCCAGCGCTTCGGTCTGGCGCACCATGTTCAGCAGGTCGCGCTGATAGCGCAGCGCCAGGATGGGCGCCACCAGCCGCTTCTGCTCGGTCTGGCGCGCGTATTCCAGCGTCTGGCGGGCTTCGGCCAGGGTCGAGGCCACGCGGTCCTTCAGGCGTTCGGCGGTGACGGCGTTCCAGTAGGCCGTGCGCGTCTGGCGGATGATGTCGGCCACCACGCGGCGGCGGCGCTCTTCCGCGGCCAGCGCCTTGTTGCCTTGCGCCTTGGCGCCGAAGTAGCTCAGGCCGAAATCCAGCACGTTCCACGTCAGTTGCAGGTCGGCCGTGTGCGTGTCGCGCTCCTGGCTGGTCGAGGGCACGAGCGACTGCTGGCCCGTGGCCAGCGATTCGCTGGACGAACCGTAATCGTTGTTGCGCGCGCGCATGCCCGCGCGGGCGGTCAGCTTGGGCAGCATGCCCTGCTTCTGCACGTCCACCAGGTCGTCTTCCAGCGCGCGCTCCATCAGGGCCAGCCGCTGCTCCAGGTTGTACTTGACGGCGCGGGCGATGGCTTCGTCCAGCGTGATGGGACCGGTCACCGGCTCCTGGCGGGCGAACATGGCGCCGCGGTCGGACTGGTCGAGCTGGAGCAGGTCCTGCGTGCTCAGTGTTTCGGGCGGCGTCACGGCGCAGCCGGCGAGAACGGCGGTGGCGAGCACCGTCAGGGCGAAGCGGCGGGCGCGGTGTGTCATGGGCGTTTCGGAATCAAAGAAAGGAGTCATGTCTGAATCAGCTTGCTGCATGGAGAGGGGCGGCCTGCCGGGCGGCGGCGGCCGGATCGGAGGCGGCGGGCGCGGCGTCATCGTCCAGGGACGCGAGGAACTGCCGCGCCTGCGCCAGCACGTCCTGCGCGGCGCTGTGGCGCAGTTGCTGGGTCAGCGCGGGCTTGTCGGCGGCGAGGGCGTCGTCGCGCGTGGCGAGCGCGGCGCTGTCGTCGCGTCCCAGGCCCAGGCGGTCGCCGGACACGGTGATGGCGATGGCGCGGGACTCGCCGCTGGCGGCGCGCACCACCAGTTGCAGCGACAGCGTCTGAACCTGGGTCAGGCCCGGCGCAACGATGAGGCCGCGCGCGGCGTCCAGCCGCACGCCCGGCGGCAGCGCGGCGCCATCGGCCATGCGCAGGGTCATCGAGGCGATGGGCGTGCTGCTGCGCACGAGGCCGGCGGGCAGCGCGTAGACGTGGCGATTGCCCGCCGCGTCGGCGCGCCAGTGGCCGGTGAGCGCCGCGGCCGCGACGGACAGGCCGGGCGCATCGGGGCTGGCCAGCACCACCAGCGGGGATTTGATGCCGGCAGGCGCATCCAGCGTGAACGGGCGCGCCGCGTCGGCGTCGCGCCGGTCCAGCGAGTCCGCGAGCAGCGCGTCGAGCAGCGCCGACGACGTCCATGGCGCCGGCTTGGACAAGCCGTCGTGGCCGGGAACGTCGAACGGCTCGGACGGTGCGGGCGCCGGTTGCCCGAGACGCTGGCGCAATAGCTGCAACGCGTCTTCGCCGTCGTTCAACGGATCGCGCGCAAACACGGCAAAGCGTTGCGTGCTGAGGTCGGGCGGCGGCGGGTCGGCCGGCGTGCCGGGGTTGGGATTGGCGTTGGGGTCCGGGTTGGTTCCAGGGCTTGTTCCAGGATCCGTGCCGGGGCTGGTGCCAGGATTTGTGCCTGGAGTCGTTCCAGGATCCGTGCCCGGATTCGGCGCCGTTTCGGCCGCCGTCACCGTCAGCGTGACGATGCGCGACACGCGGGCGCCCGAGGCGTCGGTTGCGCTGACCACCACGGCGACGCTGCCGGCGGACGTGGCCGTGCCGCGTATCGTCAGGGTCGCCGGGTCAAAGACCAGCCCGTCCGGCAGGCCCGTGACCTGCCAGGTGAGCGCATCGCCGTCAGCGTCGGTGAAGAGGCCGGCGGGCAAGGTGTACGCGTAGGGTTCGCCGATGCGCGCGGCGTCGGGCGCCAGCGGGATGCCGCTGTCCACCGGCGCGGTGTTGGGCGGCTCAACGGCTTCCAGGACCAGCTCGCGCGACGCCGTGGCGCCCTGCGGATCCGTCACGGTGATCACGATGGTGAATCGTCCGGTGTCCGCGATCGTGCCGGAGATCGTGCGGGTGGCGGGATCGAACACCAGTCCGGCCGGCAAGCCGCTGACGCGCCATTGCAGCGCGTCGCCGTCGGGATCGTTGAACAGGGTTTCCGGCAACGTCACCGAATAGTCTCGGCCAGCCATCGCCGGGTCGGGCGTGTAGGCGTCGCTGCCCGCCTCGGGCGCCTGATTGGGCAGCGCGAGCGTCACGTCCACCGCGTAGGCGGCGCTGGCGGCCTCGCCGTCGTTCAGGACCACCGTGATGGTGCGCGTGCCCGGCGCGCCGTCCGCGCCGGCGTAGGTCACGCGGTGCAGCAGCGCGTTGGCGTCCGCGCGGCTGATCTGCGCCGTGAAGCGCAGCGTGGCGACGCCGTCGGCCTGCGTCAGCGTGGCGATGGGCTGGCCGTTGAACAGGATGACATCGCCGTCGCGGGTGTAGCCCTCGCCCGCCAGGATGCCGTAAACGTCGCCCGGCAGGCCGGTGAAGGTGACGCTGGCGTCCTGGTAGTTGTCCGCCGCGTCCATTTCGGCATCGCTCAGCGCCAACGTGGGCGCCAGCGGGACCGGCTCGCCATCGGTCACATAGACGGGCGGGGACGCCGGCGGCGCGTTCAGGACGTCCAGCCCGTTGCCCACCACGATCACCGCGCCGTCCGCCGACACGGCGATCCCGGTCGCGCCGTCCAGGCTGTGCGAGGCGATCAGCCCGAGGCTGGCGGTGGCGTAGTAGTTGAGCGTGCCATCGGCCAGCGTCACGAAGAGCGCCTTGCCGTCGTCGGACAGCGCAATGCCTTCCACCGTCTGGTCGCCGCTCAGGGTGCCCAGGTGGGTGAGCGCGCCGGTGGCCGCGTTCAGGCGGAAGGCGTAGATGGCTTGCGGGTTTTCCTGCACGACGGTCTGCCCCGTCCAGCCGTCGTAGGAACTGGTGCGGCTGTTGGACACGAAGAGGGTGCTGCCATCGGCGCTGACGGCGATGTGCTGCAGGTTGGAGAACGAGACCGTCTGGCCGGCGGCGTCCGTGCCGCCGCCCTGGATATGCGTCAGGACGGACAGGGCGCCGCTGCCGTCACGGCGGTAGACGATCAGCGTCGATCCTGCGCTGGTGTTGGTCACGACGAACAGCAGGTCGCCGCGCACCGCCATGTCGGTGGGCTGCCACAGGAACGGCTCCGCGTACATGTCGCCGCTGACGGCGCCCACGTAGGCAAGCGCGCCGGTCTGCGCGTCGCGGTTGAAATAGACGATCCCGTAGTTGTTGAGCAGGTACAGGTTCTGGCCGTCTTCGGACAGCGCAATGCTCTTCAAGTCATAAAGGCTGCCGCCATCCAGCTCGTAGTTGCTGGTGATGGTGGCCTGGTGCGTCAGGGTGCCGTCGGCGGCCACGCCAAAGACGCCGATGGCATTGCCGTCGGCGCGCAGGGCGTACAGGCTCTTGCCGTCGGCGGAGGTCACCAGTTCCTTGACGCCCGCAAGATTGTCCGCGGCGGCGAACGTGCGCAGATAGGTCAGCGAGCCGGTGTCGCCGTCCCGGTCGAACACGGCAATGGCGCCCTTGCCGTCGGCCACGTAGACGCGGGTTCCATCGGCGGACACGACGCTGGCGGTGGGCGTCTCCAGCCCGGGGATCGTCGTCAGATCCTGCACATGCGTCAGGTCGCCCAGCGACAGCACCGGATCGGCGTCCACCACCGGCGCATCGTTGATGGCCGTGATGTCGATGGAGAAGTCCATCGTCGTCGATGGCAGTCCGCGCTGGTCCGCCAGCGTCACGCTGATGGCCACGCTGGCCGCGGGTGCGTGACTGTCGTTGGCGTAGGTGATCTGGCGCAGCGTGTTCTGCACGTCGGCCGTCGTGGGGATGGACCCGGCCGCGCTGCTGAAACGGATCGTCAGCACGCCGTCGGCCTGCGACACGGCGCCGATCGCCACGCCGTCCTTTTTCAGGACGCCGTTTTCCAGCGTCAGGCCGTTGTCCGGCTGAAAGCCCAATGTGTCGGCCGCGCTCTTGCCCGCGCCCAGTGTTAGGGTCAGGACGCTGCCGTCGTAGTTGCCCGCGCCGCCGTTGAAGGCGTCCATCTGCGCGTCCGCCACCACCCCGCCCGGCGCGATCAGGACGGCGTCGGCGCGTTCGGTGTAGGGCACGTCTTCGCCGCCCGTGAGCGTGGGCGGGGTGTTGGGGCTGGCCGGTCCGGTCAGCGTGACGGTGGCGACCTTGTCCGCATCCGTCGAGCCATTGTCGATGTTCCCCTCTTGCACGGTCAGGCTGATCGTGCGCGTGCCGTCCAGCGGGCTGCCGGTGTTGGCGTAGGTCAGGCTGTCGATGACCTGCGCGGCGCGGTCCGAAGAGGCGTTCAGGTAGAGGGTGACCGTGGTGACGCCGTTGGCGATGGTCACCATGTACTGCTGGCCCGTGGGCAGGGTCTGCGGGCCGTTGGAATCCGCGTTCAGCGGTATTCTTCCGCCGCCCACGCCCAGGACGTCCTGGGCATTGGCGGGACTGATCGTCACGATCACGCGCGCCACGTTGTCCGCGGACTCGATCGTGTCGACGGTGGTGCCGTCGAACAGCTTGACCGCCTCGCCCTCGGCCTGGAACGTGGGATCCAGCGGCGTGGTGTCGATCTCCGGCGGATTGTTGACGCCCTCCAGGTCGATGCGGGTCAGAAGTTCGTCGCGGTGGCCGTCGCCGTCGTGCAGCTCGGTGCGCAGCACGATGCTGGCGCCGTCGCGGGTGGGGTCGTTGCTGGCATTGCGGTAGGCGATGCGGCGCAGCACGTCCTGCGCGTCGGCCTTGCTCAGGGACGCGGTGAACGTCAGCGTCAGCACACCGTCCGCTTGCGTGAACGTGGCCACGGCCGCGCCGTTCAGCAGGATCAGGCCATTCGCGGCGTCCAGCCGCAGGTTGCCGCCGTCGATGAAGCCATAGCGGTCGTCGGCGTGCCCGCCGTCCGCGCGCGCCACCGTGATGCTGGCGCCCTGGTAGTCGCCCTGGCCGTTGTCCAGCGCGTCGAGCTGGGGGTCGGCCAGCGTGGCCGACGGCAGGATCGCCACCGGCTCGGATCCCTCCGTGTAGGGCACGGAAGCGGGCTCCAGGTTCAGCACCAGCAGGCCGTCCCAGAACGGGAACTGGCCGGCCAGATAGAGCTTGGTGCCGTCCTCGCTGAGCGTGGCGCTGCGGATATCGCCGAACGAGATGCCGTCACCGAACGGATCGCCATAGCCCGTGACCTCGCCGACCCGCACCGGCACGCCGTCCGCGCCGCGGCGGTACACGCCGATCGCATCCGCGCCGATGACGAAGACGGCCGATCCATCCGGCGAGACCACGACCTGCCGGACGTCGCCCTGCGGCAACGTCGTGGCGAGCGCGGTGAGCTGGCCGTCCGCGGCCACGGACAGGGTGTGCAGGCGGGTGTCGTTGCCGTCAAAGTCGACGACATAGAGCGTCTTGCCGTCGGGCGACCCCGTCAGGGACTGTGTGTAGTAGTACTGGTCGGCGGCGGCCGGGTCCTTGCCCTGCGCGGCCATGATGAAAGTCGGGACGCCTGTCTGGTCCACCGCGAACACGCTGGCCAGCGTGCCGCCGCCCGAGGTGCCGACGAAGAGGAAGCGGCCGTCTGCCGACAGCGCCAGCGTGTTGGCGCCGTCCAGCTGCAGGCCGGTATCGCCCGCGTCGGTGAGGGTGCTGACCAGCGTGAGGCTGCCGCCGTCCTGCCGGAAGACCAGCAGATTCTCGCCCGCGGTCGCGTACACCATGCCGTTGGCGGACAGCACATCGCGGATCATGCCGTAGTCGTTGACGACGTCGGCGCCGAAGCTGCCTTGCGCGGTCAGTGCCCCGGTGCCCGCATCGCGCGAGAACAGCGCGACGCCCTGGCTGCCGATCACGTACAAGGACTTGCCGTCGGCCGAAACCCGCAGCGTTGCCGCGCCCGCCAGGGCGCCCACGTCGCCGTTCTCGATGGTCTGGAGCACGCGCAGCGAGCCGTCCGCGTTACGCTCAAGCACGTACAGCGTGTTCAGTTCGACTTCCTGGAACGTGTTCCAATCGGTTTGGGTGGTGGTGCGCAGCACATAGAGCGTTCCCTCCACCTCCGACACGGCCAGCACGCCGTCCAGGGCGTCGAATGCGCCGTCCTCGCCCAACTGCGTGATCAGTTCGTCCAACCCCAGCGAGTCGGTGGGCGTGACCAGGACGGGCGCTTCGTTGCGCAGGACCAGCCGGGCGACGAGGTCCGGCTCGGCGGTGTCCTGGCCGCCATTGTCCGTGCCGCCGCTGTCGCGCACCGCGGTCAGCGCGATGCTGCGCTCGCCCATCGTCGGGGACGAGGCGCGGTTGGCGTAGGCGATGCCGTCGATCAGCGCGGCGGCCTGCGCGCCCGTCATGCCGGCCGCCGGCGTGATCGTCACGGTGGCCGTGCCGTTGTCCAGGGTGACGGTGTAGGCATGGCCCGACGCCGTGACGCCCTGCCCGGCGGCCAGCGGAATGGCGACGCCGTCGATGGTCAGCGTTTCGCTGGCGCCGTCGGCGACCGGCGACACGACCAGGGTCAGGCCGTCGATGGTCTGCCCGGCTTCCACGGTGGAGATCGTGGTGCCGTCGAAGAGGCCGATGGCCGCTTCGCCGGGGTCATAGGTGGCGTTCACCGGCGTGGCATCGACGACCGGCGCATCGTTCACCTGCGCCACGGCCAGATCGAGCACGATGCTGTCCACGCCGCTGGCGTACTGGTCGCGCACCTGCACTTGCAGGCGGATGGCCGCGCCGGGGTCCTTGCTGGCGTGCGTGTAGGTGACCTGTTGCAGCACGGCGTTCGCGGTGGCGGTGCTGACCTGGCCGGTGAAGGCGATGGTGAGCAGGCCGCCGGCGCTGGTGAAGTCGGCGATCTTGGCGCCGTTCAGGCGAATCTCGGCCCCGACGAGCGTGAGGCCATTGCCGTCGGCAAAGCCATAGACGTCGCCGGGGTTCGCGCCGCCTTCGCGCACCAGGGTGATCGACGCGCCGTTGTAGTCGCCCGCGCCCGCGGCCAGCGCGTCGTAGTCGGCATCCGAGAAACTCAGGCCCGCGGCCGGCTGCAGGGTCTGGCCTTCGGCGTAGCTGCCCTGGATGGCGTTTTCGACGTCGATGTGTCCGAGGCCGCCGGCGTTGTAGAAGCCGCCCACGTACATCGACGTGCCGTCCGGCGAGAGGCCGAAGCGGAAAGCGCGGTAGCTGCCGGCCGAGGCGTCCTGCGCAATGGTCTTGACCAACGTGGGCGCGCCGTCCGCCCCGATGCTGTACACGTTGATCGTGCCGACCAGGCCGCCGGCGTAGAGCGTCTTGCCGTCGGCCGACAAGGCCAGGCCCCAGAGCTGGGACCCGGTGGCGGAGACCTTGGTCACCGTGTTCGTCGCTGGATCCAGGCGCAGCGTCAGGACGCCCGTGGTGCCGGTCGACACATAGATCGTGTCGCCCGATACCGCGATGCTGCGCGCGAAGTTGCCGATGTCGCCGGTGCGCGCGACCAGTTGGGTCAGGCTGCCGTCCGGGTTGGCGGCGTAAATGGTCAGGGTGTTGGCGCCGGCCACGAAGACGCGGCCTTGCGCGTCCACCGCGAGGGTCGATGCCGTGCTGAAGGGCTGGCTCTCATACACGCCCGCCGACGCAAGCTGCCCGTCCGAGCCGATGCCATAGGCGTACAGCGTATTGCCGGCGATGGCGTACAGACGGCCGTCCTGCGAGACGGCGATCTGCTTGACCTGCACCTCGCCAAGCGCGACGCTCTGGCCGGTCGGGGCGAGGGTGCCGTCGGCGCCGACGTTGAACCCGGTCAGGAAGTAGCTGCCGCCACCCTCCTTCTGGCCCACCAGATAGACGTGCTTGCCGTCGGCCGAATACACCGCCGAAGCCGCGCTGCCCAGGCCGTCGATCTCGATGCCATTGGCCTCGATGCCATCGTTCGCGGCGCCCTGCACGAAGCGCTGCACCAGCGTCAGTTCGCCGGTGTTCGGATTGCGGGTGTAGACGCTGAGCGTGCTGTTGCCCGTCGGCGACACGGTATGGCCGCCGGTGGCGTTGCCCAGCACGATGACGGTATGGCCGTCGTCCGAGACCTCGACGCTGTAGACGTAGTCGCCATAGCCGTTGATGCGGCCGTCGGCGGTGTAGGTAAGGTCGCTGCCGTCCACGTCGAATGCGGGGGGCTGGTTGGCCGCTTCCGCGGCGGTGACCACGCGCAGCGTCATCGTGTGATCGGCGGTCAGGCCGCCCGCGTCGGTGACGCGCACGGTCAGGACGTAGTCGCCCACGACGCCGGGCGTTCCGCTCAGCGTGCGCGTGGCGGCGTCGAACACCAGGCCCGCGGGCAGCGTGTCGACGATGCTCCAGGTGAGGGTGTCGCCGTAGCGGCTGTCCAGGTCCGAGAACATGTCCGCGCGCAACGACGCGCTGAAGTCGCTGGCGCCGATGGTGACCTGCCCGAAGGATGCCGGCGCGCTGGCGCTGACGACGGGCGCGCGGTTGTCCGTCTGCGCCACGACGAGGTCCAGGTTCAGCGTGACGCTGGCGCCGTAGGCGTCCGTGACGGTGATGCTGATGGGGTGCCGGCCGGCGGCGACCGTGTTGCCGGAAATGGTGCGGGTGTCGGGATCGAAGGCCAGCCCCGCGGGCAGGCCGGTGACCCGCCATTTCAGTGCGTCGCCGTCCGCATCGCGGAAAAGATCCTCGGGCAGGATGGCGCTGTACGCCGACTCGGTGGTGACGGGCGCGGGCGCGTAGTCCGTCGCGACGCCGGGATCGATCTGCGGCCCCGTGTTGCTCCGGAACGTGATCGCCAGGGCGTCGCTGTCCAGCGCGCCGTCGTTGGCCTGCACGGTGAGCGTGATGAAGGTGCCTGCCGCCACGCCGGAATTGCCGTAGCTGATCTGTTGCAGCACCTGATTGGCGACGGCCGTGGCGGTGTCGCCGACGAAACGCACCGTCAATGTGTCGCCGTTGACGGCGTAGGTTGCGATCTGCACGCCGCCGCGGGATATGACGCCATAGGACATCGACAGCCCGTTGCCGTCATCGAACCCGAACACGCCGCCCGGCACGGAGGCGGTGATCGACACGCTGGCGCCGCGGTAGTTGCCGGCGCCGTTGTCCAGCAGGTCGTAGTTGGGGTCGGACAGGTTCACGCGATCGCCCAGCACGGTGTCCTGGCCCAGCGTCAGGGACTGGATCGTCGTGTAGCGGCTCAGGCCGTTGCCGGCCACGACCAGCGACGTGCCGTCGCCCGACAGCGCGAGGTCCGCGCCGCTGGTCTGGCCCTGCGCGCTGCCGATCAGCGTCAGGCCGCCATTGGCCGCGACGGCGTAGACGCTGACCGTGCCGTCCGTGGTGGCGGCATACAGCAGCGTGCCGTCGGCGTTCAGCGCCAGGCTGCCGATGTTGTCGCTGGCGACCGTGCCGGCGCGCGTCAGCAGGTTGTCGGCGCCGAGCGTGAAGACGGAAATGTTCTGCGCGCCGGGCTGGCCGACGAATAGCAGCTTGCCGTCCGCGGACATGCTGATGGCGTAGTCGACGGCGGCCTGGCCGGTCTGGTCCAGCAGCACGCTGTCGACCAGGCTCAGGGTGCCGTCGGCGCCGCGCGCATAGAGCTTCAGCGTGTGGCTTTCGCCCGACAGCGCGGCGCTGTGGATGACTGTGACATAGCCGCCCGCGGTGGCGATGCTGGCATTGCGCACGGCGTCCAGCCGCTGGATCTGCGTCAGCGCGCCCGTCGCGGCGTCCCGGCTGAAGACCAGTGCCTCGCGGCCGAAGTTGTTCGACGCGTCCACATACACCTGGGCGCCGTCGTCCGAGATCGCCAGTCCGCCGGTGGAACCCTGGCCCACGGACAGCGTGGCCGCGTGGCGCAGCGCGCCGTTCGCCTCGACGTTCCACTGCATCAGGTTGCCATTGCTGGAAATCGTGTAGACCGATTTTCCGTCCGCGCTTACCACCAGGTGATTGACCGTGCCCAGGTCGGCTGCGGTGATCTCCTGCGATTTGCTGAGCAGGCCCGAGGCCGCGTCCACGGAAAAGACCGACAGCGTGCTGTCGTTGCCCGCCGCGTAGACGAACTTGCCGTCTGCGGAATACGCGACCTCGTTCGCGCCCGCCAGGCTGCCCGTGCCGAAGTATTCGGCTTCCTGCATCAGGTCGCCCGTCAGCACGGGCGCCACGTTGATCCGGCTGTCGATGTCGATCGTCGCCGTGATGGCGCTCAGGTCCGTCGACTGGCCGCCGGCGTCGGTCAGGCTCTTGAGCGTCACCGACACCTTGCCGCCGTCCACCGACTTGTCCAGGATCTGGTACGACATGCCGTCGATCAGCGCCTGGACGCTGGCGGGCTCGGGCTGGAAGGCGTCGAGCTGGATCGTGACCGTGGTGGTGTTGCCGCTCACGGCCACGGTGTAGAAATAGCCGTCCGCATTTCCATCCGCATCCGTGCGCGTCGTGCCGCTGCCGCCTTCCAGCGCAATGGTCTTGCCGTCGATCACCAGCGCCTGGTCGCTGCCGCTGCGATCCACCGTGACGACGAGCTGGGACAGCTCATCGGCGGCGCCCGTGTCGGTCTGCACGGTCACCCCGCTGAACAGGTCCACCGGCGCAAAGCTGTCCGAACTGTCGGTGACGATGACGGTCGCCTCCGTGGGGGTGGCCTCCACGCCCGGCGCCGCGTCGGTGGGCGGCGCGGCTTGCGCGGCCACGTCGACGGCGGTCGTGACGGCGG
>Ga0182739_1001419_pt1 | contig 25192 bp, 26 predicted proteins | sample eDN5th30CBELigBY_FD_128873 | JGI IMG/M metagenome (GOLD analysis project Ga0182739, IMG submission 128873) | Enriched backyard soil microbial communities from Emeryville, California, USA - eDNA 5th pass 30_C BE-Lig BY (version 2) (version 2) | ecosystem: Environmental > Terrestrial > Soil >... | reverse complement strand
TGATCGGCCCCTGGCCCGCTCCGGGTTGGTCGAGCAAGGAAATGGCGCGCTCCATCCCCGCCAGCTTCACCTCCTCGCGCTGGTGGGCGAGCAGCAGCACGCTCAGTTCAAAATCCGACAGCGGCTGTGCGGGATCGGCCACCGGGCTCAACAGCCCGGGAAACAGCGGCCGGATCACCTCCGGCCGCGCCAGGTTCAATGCCCGCTTCAGCACCACGGGGATCTCGGCGCGCGCCGCGAAATCGCGCCGGACGGCGGACAGGTTGCCGACGTGGCGCCGGTACTTCACGACCCGGTGATCGAACAGCCCGATGCGAAAGCCCTGGCCCGTGGCGCGCAGCCAGTAGTCGTAATCCTGCAGCTGGATCAGCCCCTCATGGAAGCCGCCGAGCGCGTCGGTGACGCGCCGGTGCATCGTGGCGGACGGCGCGCAGAAGTAGTTGTCGTCGAAGAACAGGCTCACGAACACGGAATCGTGCCGGCGCGGGTTGAAAAACACGGGGTAGCCCGCGTCGTCCAACGGCTGGCCGTCGTCGTCGATCAGATCCGGACGCGAGAAGACGATGTCCCACTCGCCCGATGACAGGATCGACACTTGGTGGGCAAGTCGGTCCGGCGTGCACACGTCGTCGCCGCCCATCAGGGCGATGATCTCGCCTTGCGCCACGCGCAGCGCCGCATTGGAAGCGGCGCTGGGCCCCTGGTTCTGCTGGCGGATGAGCAGGACGCGTTCGCCGAAGCGGCTTGCGACCAGATCGGCGGTGCCGTCCGTGGAGCCGTCGTCCACGACGATGGCTTGCACGTTGGGATAGCGTTGCGACAGCACGCTGTCGATCGCCTGCACGGCAAGCTCTCCCTGGTTGTAGACAGGGATGATTACCGAGACGAGAGGGGCTTGCATGGTGAAACGCGTCAGCGCATGAACTGCTTGATGTGCGCGATGACTTCGTCCACCTGGGACAAGGGCATCTGCGGCCAGATCGGCAGCGACAGGGTCTGCGCGGCGGCCTGGTTGGCCAGCGGCAGGCTGTCGGCGGCGATCTTCAGGTCTGCGTACGCGCCTTGCTGGTGCGGGGCGATCGGGTAGTGGATGAGGCAGGTGACGCCCTGCGCGGCCAGGTGGGCGGCCAGCTCGTCGCGCTTGCTCGTGCGGATCACGTAGAGGTGATAGACCGGCGTGGCGCCGTCGACCGATTGCGGCGTGTGCAGGTCGGCGATGCCTTGCAGGGCGGCGGTGTAGCGCTCGGCGATGGCGCGGCGGCGTTCATTGCCATGGTCCAGCGCGGGCAGCTTGACGCGCAGGATGGCGGCCTGCAGTTCGTCCAGGCGCGAGTTCACGCCCGCCACTTCGTGCACGTATTTCTTGTTCGAGCCGTAGTTGCGCAGGCGGCGCATGTCGGCGGCCAGCTGGTCGTCGTCGGTGACGATCGCGCCGCCGTCGCCCAGGGCGCCGAGGTTCTTGCTGGGATAGAAGCTGAAGCCGGCCGCGTGACCGAGCGAGCCGGCGCGCTTGCCCTTGTAGTAGGCGCCGTGCGCCTGGGCCGCGTCTTCCAGCACGAAGAGGTCGAATTCGCGGGCGATGGCGTTGATGGCGTCCATGTCGGCCGGCGACCCGTACAGATGCACCGGCATGATGGCCTTGGTGCGCGGGGTCACGTGATCGCGCAGGCGCTTGGCGTCGATACCGTAGGTGGCCAGGTCGATCTCGACGGGCACCGGCGTGGCGCCGGTCATGGAGACGGCCAGCCAGCTTGCGATGAACGTCTGCGACGGGACCAGGACTTCGTCGCCGGGACCGATGCCGCGCGCGCGCAGCGCCAGCGCCAGGGCGTCCAGGCCGTTGCCGACGCCGATGCAGTGCTTGACGCCGCAATAGGCGGCGAATTCTTCTTCAAACGCCTGCAGCTCGGCGCCCATGATGATGCTGCCGCTTGCCAGCACGCGCGCGAAGGCGTCTTGCAGGCCGTTGCCCAGTTCGGCGTGGCCGGCGTTGATGTCAAAAAAGGAGATCATGATGGGTTCTTCTCGGCGACGGCTTTCAGGAAATCCGCATAGTTGCGGATGTAGTCGGATTCTTCGTAATGCATGGACGCCAGCACCAGGCAGACGGCGCCGGACGAAAAATTATTGAGCTCACGCCACACCAGCGACTTCATGAGCACGCCCTGGAACGGACGATTGCACGTAATCGTGCGCTTCTCGTAGCCGTTGTCCAGCAGCAGGTCGAAACTGCCGGAGATGCCGATGACGAGCTGCTGCAGGTTGTGGTGCGCATGGCCGGCGCGCATTTCCCCGCTGGGCACGTCGTACAGGTAGTAGACGCGCTGGATATCGAACGGAATGTGCTTGTTGCCTTCGATGAAGGTCAGGTTGCCGCGCGGATCCGTAATCTTCGTGAGATCGATGAGCTGGATGGCGTCATCGAGCGACTGCGAGGGTTTGGAGTTCATGTCGTTTCTCATTTTCTATAGCATCCGTTGCTGCGTTGCTGCGTTGCTGCGTTGCTGCGTTGCCATGGGATGGGTCTAAATCTGATCCAGTATTTTCTGGACGTCAATCGAATAATCGTCGTGCACGCTGTACTTGTCGTCGCGTACAAAGGCCCGCGGGCCCAGCACGCAGGACACGCGCGCCTGCGACACGCGGCCCAGCAGTTCCCACAGGTACAGCTGGTGGCTGGGATGATCCGACGCCAGCACGATGACCTGCGCGCCCGGCTCGGCCCACACCATGTTCGTGAGCTGGGCGCCCGTGGGCGCGACGATGACTTCCGCTTCGCGGAAAATCGCGATCTGCGTCGGGATGTCCAGGTTCTCCGTGCGCATGATCTCGAATCCGCGCGCCGCCAGGGCGCCCTCCAGCTCCTGCTGGTTCGTGAGCTGCCGCAAACCGCCGCTGCGACCAACGTAGATCCTGCGCCTGCGCCCGCCCGGCTGGGCCGGAAACTGCGCCTTGCAACGTTCGACCGCGGCACGGATGCGGGGCACGTCCAGGACCGACAATCGGTTCGCCTCGCCAGCTTCGTAGGAGTCGACCACCGACGAGACGTCCGATGGGTAAAAAAGCGTACCCACCCGATACATGGTTTCCGATTCCATGGGCAGGATCGGACGGCCCGGCGTGTTGGCCAGTTCCAGCAACTGCAACATATTATTGTGCAATGCGCGCTCGACCAGATAGGGCACGCTGGCAGGCAGTTGCGCTTCCTCGGCCAATATCATCCGGGGCAGCGTTTCCACGACGAAGTGGAAGTAGTTGTTGGAGTACTCGTGCATGAGGTCGATGCCGGCCTCGACCCAGTTCGCGGGCTTGATCAGGAAGTCCAGCATCACCTTGCCGTCCGCATCCAGATGCGCATGGCGGTATTTGACGGCGGCGTCCTTCACGTCGCGGAACGCGGCCATTTCATCGTGCCGGATGTGTCCGCGCGAGGCGAGGTACCGCGTGCCGCCCAGCGCCAGGGCGTTTTCCACCTTGGCGACATAGGGCAGTCCCGGGTAGGGCGCGAGCGGGGTGGTTACGCCCTGTGCGCTGCGTTCGGCGGCCTGGAACACGCGCTCCCCGCCTTCGGGCGTGGCAACGAGCGACTCGACGCTGGCCAGCGGCAGTTCCAGCGTGCCGGCGACGCTTTCCTGCGAGACCACGGGCGCGGCAAGCAGGCGCGCCAGGGCTTGCTCGTCCGCGAAATCATAGGGGCCGCGCACGGCGGTGCGTTCCTCGCGCGCGCCGGCAAGCACGTAATGCGTGAAGGGCGTACCCGGCCATTTGGCCACGTCCGGATTGCGCAGCAGATACCACTTCGGGTCGAATCCCGGCCCCGGGCGATAGCCCGCGGCTTCGCCGATCTGCACGAAGTGGGTGAGCGGATCGCGTGGATAGTCCGCGACTTCCGGATAGGTCTTCAGATACCAGACCGTGTCGAAATAGGGGTTGGGGTTGCAGCCCTGGCGAAAACCCGTCGTCATGTAATGGCGCAGCGCCCCGCCGTCCTGGACGCGGACGATCGGGTACTTGTGCACGTACCACGGCGCGCTGAAGTAGGCGCACGGGCTGCGCCCTTCCATGGCGCCCGCGCTGACGTAATGCAGCAGCGGATTCGTGCCCGCGGCCGCCACGTCCGGGTTGTGTTCCAGATACCAGGTGGTGTGGAACAGCGGATGCGGGTTCAGGCCCTGGTCGGCGCCCTCGGACAGGTAATGGGCAATCGGGTTTTCCACGCTGGCCAGGTCAGGCCGTTGCGTGCGGTACCAGTCGGCATCGAAGAAGTCCGCGAGCGCGGGCCCCTGCGCGGCCGGCCGGCGGGACAGGCGCGCGAGCGCCCGCTTCAATAGTCTGGGTAGTGCCTTGATCATCGGGTAGCGCCAGGGGGCCGGACAGGGGTCATGGTGATGGCTTCAGGGTTCAATGGCCGAAATAGGCCTGGCTGACTTCCTGGGGCGAGCCGTCCATCTTGATGCGGCCATGCTCCAGCCACAGCACGCGGTTGCAGGTGTGCAGGATCAGGTCCTTGGAATGGCTGGCGATGACCAGGATGCGGGTGGAGGCCACCAGTTCGTTCAGGCGCTGCTCGGCGCGGGCCTTGAAGCCTTCGTCGCCGACCGACAGCCATTCGTCCATCAGCAGGATCTGGGGGCGGATGACCGTGGAGACGGAAAACGCCAGGCGCAAATGCATGCCCGCGGAATAGGTGCGAATGGGCATGTCGATGAAGTCGCCCAGTTCCGAGAATTCGATGATCTCTTCGACCTTGTCCTTGATCTCGTTGCGGTTCAGGCCCAGGAGCGCGCCGCGCAGGAAGATGTTCTCGCGGCCGGTGGATTCGGCGTCGATGCCAAAGCCGATGTCGATCAGCGATCCGATCTCGCCGTCGATCGTGGCGGTGCCGCTGGACGGCGCATACACGCCGCTCAACACGCGCAGCAGCGTGCTCTTGCCCGCGCCGTTGTGGCCGAGCAGCCCGACGCGGTCGCCGTCGTTGAGCTGGAAGGTCAGGTTCTCCAGTGCGCGGATCACGACGCGGCCGGATTGGTCGGCGCTGATCTGGCCGCCGGTGGCGACCTGGAACAGGCGCTTTTTCAGCGAGCGCGCACTGGCGTTATAGATGGGAAAGTCGACGCAAACCTGGTCGAATTTGATGGATGCCATGGTAGCCAGAATCTGTGAAGTGAATGCTTAGAGCCAGTAGGCGATGCGGCGGCGATAGCGGCCATACAGGGCCAGCGTGACCAGCCAGCCGACGGCGGCGAAACCCAGGGAAGCCAGCCAGTTCACGGCCTCGGGCGCATAGCCCAGCAAGGGATCGCGGACGATCTCGAGCAGGTGATAGAAGGGGTTGAGCGTCAGCATGTACGTGCCGGCGCGCTCGGGCAGCAGGCTGGGCAGCCACATGATCGGGGTCAGGTAGAAGATGACCTGCATCGCGCTGGCGATGATCTGGGGAATGTCGCGATAGCGGGCGCAGACCACGCCGAGCAGCAGCGAAATCCAGGTCAGGTTCAACAGCAGCAGCAGAAAGCCAGGCACGGCCAGGAACGCGTCCCAGGTGACCGGCTTTTGCACGGCGAGCAGGACCAGCGGGAAGATCACGATGTTGTGCGCCAGGATGATCATGTTGCGCCACAGCAGGCGGAACACGTGCACCGCCAGCGGGATGGGAAGCTGCTTGATGACGGCGTCCGCCGCGATGAAGCTGGTGCAGCCTTCGGTGATCGCGGTGGAAATGAAACCCCACAGGATCAGGCCGATCGCCAGGAACGGCAGGAACTCGTCGATAGGGGACTTGAAGATCTGGCCGAACACGATGCCGATGGTGCCGATCATCACGCCCATGCTGATCGTGAGCCAGAAAGGACCCAGGGCCGAGCGCCGGTAGCGTTGGCGCACGTCCTGCCAGCCCAGCGTTCCGACCAGCGGGTAACGCTTGAGGGCAGTGGCGATGTCTGCGATTGCGTGGGTGATAAACATAATGGGATCAGGAACGGTGAGTAACGCGGGAGCAGGTCAAGGGGGTTGGGCGAAACACGGCGCGCGGCCGGGCGCCGCGGTTCAGGACAAGAGCGGCCTGTACACGCGCGCCATGCCCGACGGGATGTCGGCGGGGGTGTTCACCGGGATCAGCGTGTCAGGCAGGGGGTAAAGGGCGCGCACCGACACCTTGGCCCATTGGTAGCCGCTGGCCTCCACCGAATACAGAAAAGCGCGTTCCACGGCGTGCGCCAGCGTGCCGTCGATCTGTCCCGCTTCGTCGTCGAAGTCGGCGAACGACAGGTCCAGGTTGCGCAGGCCGCGCAGCGCATCGGTGCGGCACCAGAACATCGAGCCGGTGGGAAATTCCAGGAAAATGCCTTCGTGGATCTCCACGCCCATCTTGGTGAGAAGCGCGCGGCTGGAGGCGTAGTTCGCGCCCCAGCCCATGATCGGGCGCAGATAAAAGAGGTGCTGCGGAAACACCATGCCCACGCGGTCGTGCTTGAGCAGTTCGAAAATGGAGGCCACGATCTGCGGCGAGCCCAGCAGGTGCTCGTACAGGTAGTGGCGCCAATCGGCGAGCGGCGTGCCGCCGTGCGGCGATTTTTTGGTGTGCAGGCTGAGGGCCAGGTCATACCGGTCGTAGACATCCGCAAACCCGTACAGCTTGGGCGCGATGTCGCGGCCGCGGTTCTCGAACACGCGGACTTCGACGGAGCCTTTGTCATAGCCCGCGAAAGCGGCTTCGATGGCCTGGCGTTTTTCGTCGGAGGTCGTCGAGATGTACAGGTCGAGCTGTCCGGGAACGTTTTCAAGGTAGCCGCGCATTTCCGCGCACAGCTCCGGGTAAAACGCATGGATGATGGCGCACGCCCGGCGTCCGTCGCGCGCGGCGGGCGCGCGGAACGGCACTTCGAAGGCGTAATCCTCGTTGTCCGCGGGCCGGTTGGACGGCGCCGGCGCGGCCGGGGCGGGGGGGCGCAAGGCCTGTTTGATGCCCTGTACGCCGCCCTGGCGGAACAGCCGCAGCGCCTTGGCGGCGGCCGGCAACAGCCCGCCTTCCGCCCGCGCCAGCTGGCGGGCGCGCCGTAGCGCTGAGAAATACTTGCTGAAAGCCATGGTCAGGGAGCGGTTCCTTCTTGTTGCTGCGCGATGGTCCACGCCCACGTGCGGCGCATGCCTTCGTCGAAAGACGTCTGCGGCTGCCAGCCCAGCTCTTCGCGGGCGAGCGAGATGTCCAGCACGCTGCGGGGAATGTCGACGGACCGGCCTGGCGAGAACTGGACCTCGGGCGACAGGGCGGACACCTGCTTGATGGCGTCCAGGATTTCGAGCAGGCTGCGGCCCTGGCCGGCGCCGATGTTGAAGACACGGGACGAGCCTTCGTGCTCGGCGGCGCACAGCAGCGCGTCGATCACGTCGGTGACGTACACATAGTCGCGCACGGTCTGGCCGTCGCCCCAGATGTGGATCGGTTCATGCGCGGCGCATTGATGCATGAAGGCCGCGATGACGCCCTGGCCTTTGAGGGACGTCTGGTAGGGCCCGAAGGGGTTCGCCACGCGCAGCACGCGGTACTGCAGGCCATGCAGGTATTCATACAGGCCCAGGTATTTCTCGATGGCGAGCTTGGAGATGCCGTAGGCCGTGACCGGATCCGTCGGGGCGGTCTCCGGGGTGGGCACCTGCTGGGGCATGCCATAGATGGTGCCGCCCGAGGACACGAAGACGATCCGCGTCACGCCGGCCTCGCGGCACGCTTCCAGCAGGCGCAGCGTGGGCGCCACGTTCGATTGCAGGTCGGCGAGCTTGTCGATGTTGGCGCTGGCCGGCGTGGTGGCGTTGACCAGGTGAAAGACGGTGTCGCAGCCCGAGATCGCCGCGGCCACGCTGGTGGGATCGGCGAAGTCGCCCGATATCCATTCAATCCCGTGCAGGGCCGACGGAAAGGACTGGCGGCGGCCGAAGGCGCGCAGGGACGCGACCCGGGGCCGCAAGGCCAGGCAGAGATTGGTGCCGAGAAACCCGCCGGCGCCGAGCACCGCGCACCGCATGTTGTTCAGGTGGGGCAACGGTCTGACCTCGTGGTGGGAGACGCAGGCGCCGTGCCTGGCAGGCTGGAAAGAATGGCGCCCAGCCGACGGCCTTCAACGGCCCAGTCGGTTGCCGAGCAGGTGGCAAACCCGCCGGCCTTCAGGCGCTGGGCCTGTTCAGGGTGCCGGAGCAGATCGCAGATGGCGCCGGCCAACGCCGGCACGGTCGGCCTTTCCAGGCGGGAATTCTCATCGGTCAGCAGCCATTCCGTGTACGGCGCGCGGTTGCTGACTACCGGCACGCCGCAGGCCATCAGCTCCAGCGGCAGCAGCGACAGGTTCGAGAACGACAGCACCAGCGCCGCATCGCATTGGCAGTAGAGTTCGGGCAGATCGGCCAGATCGACGATGCCGGGATTCTCGTAAGCGAAGGGAATGGCGAATTCGGAGAGGTCCGCGCCCGCCAGCACAACCTGCGTGCCCGGCAGTTCGCGCACCACTTCGGCCAGCACCATGATGCCCAGTTCGAAGGAGCGCCGGGGCGTGTTGGGCCGTGCGTAGAAAAACACGCGCTTGAGCTCAGGATTTTGGCGCGGCAGCGGCTTGTAGAGGTCGCGGTCGTAGGAGAACCCGATCGCGTGGGTCGTCATGCCGTAGTCGCGGTTGAGCACCGAGGCCAGCCAGGTGCCGGCGGTGACGCCGGTGAAGCCGAAGCGGTAAGTCTCTTCGGCGAAGGTGCTGGACGAGCCCGAGGGGAAGAACCAGGGCTCGAAGTCCTGCACGAAGTAGCACTTGTGCCGCGTGGACTGGAAATTGCGGACGTCGTAGGCGGTGTGCCAGGCGGTCGCGAAGGTGATGTGCGCGGGCGGGGCCTTGTCGGCGCCGATGTAGACGCGCGCCTTCAGCGGGAAGAACCACGCGGCGATCTCGCGCTCGACCATGGCGGGATCCTGTCCGGGCGCATTGGTGATGACGATCCTGCAGTCGAACCCCTGCTCTTCCAGATAGCGGACGAAACGGAAGATGTTCAGGTGTCCGCCCGAGCCGCGGCCCACCGCCGGGATGAACCAGTTGACGGTGTTGGCCGCCGCGTCGCCGTCCCGATAGGGCTGGCCGACCGGCTTTTCCAGCACGAACGAGAACTGGCTGAAGATGTCGCTTTGGCCGAGCGCGCGGCGGCGCGCCCGCTGCATGGCGTACCGGCACGTCGCCACCAGGCCATGCTGGGCCCGGTATCGGTTTGCGCTCCTGACCAGCTTTGGGATTTTCGACAGTTTCATCGCTGCTTGGCTCCCCCTCCGGCCATGGGCAGGCCGAGCAATAGACGGCGGTCGCGGGACAGCCAGTTCCGCAACCGGACGGGCAGTCGGTCCGCGCGCGAACCGAGGTAATGGCCGAGCGCGCGGGCCAGGTTGTCGAACGGCATCCTGGCCACGGTCCTGCGGTGCGTGCGCAGCATGCCCGTGTGCTTCGCATAGCGCAGGTCATTGACCGTATGGCCGATGCAGCTCTTGAGCATGTGCAGGATGCCGGGCGACAGCACGTAGCCGAACAGGCGGTACAGGGCATAGGACTCGTCGAAGCTGCGCTGCAGCTTCTCGAACAGCGCGTAATCGTGCGAGTGGTAGACGACGCCGTCCGCGCAATAGGCCTTTTTCCAGCCGGCCTCGATGATCTGCTTGGCCCAGATCTGGTCCTCGGCAAAATCCACGTCCGGGTACGGATGCGCTTCCCACACCGAACGGCGCAGCAGCGCGTTGTTGTCGGAGAAGAAATGCAGGCGCTGCCGGTAGGTTTCGTCGCGGTCGTAGCGCTCCCGGTCGTCCAGCGCGACGACGGGCTCGGCCGAGAAGTTGTTGAAGTGGCCCACCAGGTCCCGCTGGGTGTAGGGGCTGGCACTGGGATACGCGATGTGCCGTCCGAACACGCCCGCGATCCGCGGATCGGCGTCGGCGGTCTGAACCATCGCGCGCAGCCAGTGGGCGTCGGCGGGCAGCGCGTCGTGCGTGATGACCGCCGCATATTCGCCCGTGGTGCTTGCCACGGCGAGGTTGCGCGTCTTGCCGTGGCCGAACTCGGTGGGCGGGATCTGCAGCAGCCGCACGCGCGGATCGGCGAAGTCGCGCACGAATTCCACGCTGCCATCCGTCGATCCGGAGTCCACGACCAGGACGTCGTAGTCGAACGGGGTGTCCTGGCTGCAGACGGCCGTGAGCACCTGCCTGAAGATCGGGCCGGGGTTCTTGGTCGGGATCACCACCGAGGCCTTCAGGGCGCCGGTGGCCGCGGAGGGCGCAGCGCTCTGCTCAGGCGTAGACATGCGCCTCCGTCAGGGATTGGCCCTGGCTGTCCTTGGCCGACAACTTGGGCTCGCCGTCCAGGGGCCAGTCGATCTTGAGCGTGGGATCGTTCCAGGCGATGCAGCGCTCATGCTCGGGCGCGTAGTAGTCGGTCGTCTTGTAGAGGAACTCGGCGGTGTCGCTCAGGACCAGGAAGCCGTGGGCAAAGCCCGCCGGCACCCAGAGCTGGTGCTTGTTGTCCTCGGAGAGGATGGCGCCGACCCATTGGCCGAAGGTGGGCGAAGATTTGCGGATATCCACCGCCACGTCGAACACGCTGCCCTGGACGACGCGCACGAGCTTGCCCTGCGCCTGTTCGATCTGGTAGTGCAGGCCGCGCAGGACGCCCTTCACGGAGCGCGAGTGGTTGTCCTGTACGAAATCGAGCCCCATGCCAATGGCGTCCTCGAAGGCTTTCTGGTTGTAGCTTTCGTAGAAAAAGCCACGCGCATCCCCGAACACCTTGGGTTCGATGAGTACGACGTCGGGGATGGCAAGTGGGGTGGCTTTCATCAATAGACCTTCTCGACCAGCAGTCGCTGCAGATACTTGCCGTAGCCGTTCTTGGACAGCGGCACGGCCAATGCTTCAAGTTGTTCGGCGGAGATCCATTTCCGGCGGAACGCGATCTCCTCGGGGCAGGCCACCTTCAGGCCCTGGCGGTTTTCCAGCGTGGCGATGAACTGGCTGGCTTCCAGCAGCGATTCGTGCGTGCCGGTGTCCAGCCAGGCGTAGCCGCGGCCCATGATTTCCACGGACAGCTTGCCCTGTTCGAGGTAGGCGCGGTTCACGTCGGTGATTTCGAGCTCGCCGCGGGCCGAGGGCTTGATGTTCTTGGCGATGTCCACGACCTGGCGGTCGTAGAAGTACAGGCCGGTGACGGCGTAGTTGGACTTGGGCGCCTTGGGCTTTTCCTCGAGCGACAGCACGCGTCCGTCCTGGTCGAATTCGGCGACGCCGTAGCGTTCCGGATCATGCACGTGGTAGGCGAACACGCTGGCGCCGTCGGTGCGCGCGTTGGCGTTGTCCAGCAACTGGTGGAAGTCGTGGCCGTAGTAGATGTTGTCGCCCAGCACCAGCGCCGACACGTCGTTGCCGATGAACTGTTCGCCGATGATGAAGGCCTGCGCCAGGCCGTCCGGCGAGGGCTGGACGGCGTACTGCAGATTCAGGCCCCATTGCGCGCCGTCGCCCAGCAACTGCTGGAAGCGCGGGGTGTCCTGCGGCGTGGAGATGATCAGGATGTCCTGGATGCCCGCCAGCATCAGCGTGCTGAGCGGGTAATAGATCATCGGCTTGTCGAAAACCGGCAAGAGCTGCTTGCTGATGGCGAGCGTGGCGGGGTGCAGGCGGGTGCCGGAACCCCCGGCCAGGATGATGCCTTTGCGTTTCATTTAAGCGTTTCCAGTTTCGTCAATTGATCAATCACGCGGTCGGCGTGGACGCGCCAGTCCGGCAGTTGCAGGCCCAGCGCCTGCGACAGCGCCGTCGCGTCGAGCGTGGAATTCCGAGGCCGTCGGGCCGCCGTCGGGTAATCCGCCGTGCCGATGGCGTGCACGTCATCGGCCGTCAGCTTGAGTTGCGCACCATTGTGCAGGGCGCGGCCGATGATGTGGCGCGCGAAGGCATGCCACGACGTGGAGCCGCTGGCGGTCAGGTGGTAGATGCCGCTGGGCAGATCGCCCTTGCGGTGCGCGGCGATGGCCAGCAGCGTCACGTCGGCGATGAGTTCGGCGCCGGTCGGCGTGCCGTGCTGGTCGGCCACGACGTTCAGGGTGTCGCGCTCGCGCGCCAGGCGCAGCATGGTTTTCAGGAAATTGCCGCCATGGGTGGAATACACCCAGCTCGTCCGGAAAACCAGGGCCGGGCAGCCGGACTTGATAATCGCGGATTCGCCGGCGAGCTTGGTGGCGCCATAAATGCTTTGGGGATTGGGCGCGTCGCTTTCGATATAGGCGTTCGATTTTTCTCCGTCGAACACATAATCGGTCGAATAGTGCACAAGCAGTGCGCCGGTGCTGGCGCAATAATCGGCCAGCACGCCGACCGCGTCGGCATTGACCAGGCGGGCAGTGTCCTGATCGCTTTCGGCCTTGTCGACGGCGGTGTAGGCCGCGGCGTTGACGATGACCTGCGGCGCGGCGTCGCGCAGCACGGTTTCCAGGCTGGCGGGGCTGGCCAGGTCGCATTCGTCGCGGCCGAACGCCAGCACTTCGCCCAGCGGCAGCAATGCGCGCTGCAGCTCGTGGCCTACCTGTCCATTCTTGCCTAATAGAACTATCCGCATGATGGCTATATTTTGTTGAAGACGGCTGCGGCGAGCAGGCCTAGGTTGCCCAGCAGGGTCTGGCGATAGATTCCCGACGTGGCAACGCCGAAGACGCGGCCGAACAGGCCTTTTTTCCGGGCTGACGCAAAGCGATTGAACGTCTCGCGGTTCTTTTCTGTCAACTGCGCCTGCAGCGGGGAAAGCATCTGTATGTTACGGTCATTCCAGTCCCGCAAATGGCCCTGCAGCAGCATGCGGATCCGCTCCACGCGCGCGCTCATGCTGGCGTTGGCCCCGATCAGGTTGCCGCCATGCTGGCGATACAGCAGCGAAGGGCGCGGATCATAATGGATCTGGCCGCCGCAGCCGCTGATCAGCAAATATACCCACCAATCGTGCGCGACCGCTTTGGGCTGCGGGCCCGCATTGAGCAGCAACTGGCGCGCGGCGTCGTTGAACACCATGGTGTTGCCCCCGCCCACGTTCTGCGTCAAGGCGTTGGCGAAGGACGGCGGGCGCGTGAAGAGCGGCGAATAGCCGATGGGCGCGCCGGCGCCGTCCACCAGTTCGGTACGCGTACAGTACAGGGCCGGGGTCCCCGGCGCCACGCCGGCATGCCATTGGACGGCGCGTTCCAGTTTTTCCGGATGCCAGATGTCGTCCTGGTCGGAATAGGCGTACAGGTCGGCCTGGACCTGCGGATTGCAGGTCAGCGAAAGAAAGTTCGCCACGAATCCCTTGCGGGGGCCTTCCACCACCTTGAGCTGGCCGGGCGCCCACTTGTCCGCGTAGCGCGCAAGAATGGCGCGCGTGTCGTCCTTGGACCCGTCGTCCGATGCGCACACGATCCAATCGTTGTAGGTTTGCGCTTCGAAGGAATCCAGCTGTTCAGGCAGATATTGCTGGCCCTCATAAGTGCACAAGAGAATGGCGACTTTCTGGCTCACTGGGCCACCTGTACTGATAATGATTGCAAGCCTTTGCGAGGCTGGGGCGGCGTGATGATTTCAGGGATGGAACTGCCTGAAATCCGATGCGTTGCGGGCAGGCTCCGAAACCGGATTCGGGTTGCAGCGTTGATAAGTCAAGCGCGGCAGCGCGCTTTTCCTTTTAGGGCTGCAACCCGGCCCGGCTTATATCACGAGGAATATTGGGTATCGACCCAGTTGCGGTACGAACCGCTGGTCACGTTGGCGACCCAGGCGGCATTGTCCAGATACCACTGGACCGTCTTGCGGATGCCGCTTTCAAAGGTTTCGGCCGGGCGCCAGCCCAGTTCGCGTTCCAGTTTGCCGGCGTCGATCGCGTAGCGGCGGTCGTGGCCGGGGCGGTCCTTCACGAAGGTGATCTGCTGCTTGTAGGACTGGCCGTCAGCGCGCGGGCTGAGCTCGTCGAGCAGCTCGCACAGCGTATTCACGACGTCCAGGTTGGCCTTTTCGTTCCAGCCGCCCACGTTGTAGGTTTCGCCCAGCACGCCCTTGTCCAGCACGCGGCGTATGGCGCTGCAATGGTCCTTCACGTAGAGCCAATCGCGGATCTGCTGGCCGTCGCCGTAGATGGGCAGCGGCTTGCCGGCCAGGGCATTGTGGATGACCAGCGGGATGAGCTTTTCGGGGAAGTGGTACGGCCCGTAGTTGTTCGAGCAGTTGGTCGTGAGCACCGGCAGGCCGTACGTGTGGTGGTACGCGCGGACCAGGTGGTCGCTGGCGGCCTTGCTGGCGGAATAGGGGCTGTTGGGCTCGTAGGGGTTCGTTTCGCGGAAGGCCGGGTCGTCCTTGGCGAGCGAACCGTAGACTTCGTCGGTCGAGACGTGCAGGAAGCGGAAGTCCTGCTTTTCCTGCGCGGGCAATTCGGACCAGTAGGCGCGCACGGCCTCCAGCAGGTGGAAGGTGCCGACGATGTTGGTCTGGATGAATTCGCCGGGGCCGTGGATGGAGCGGTCCACGTGCGATTCGGCGGCGAAGTTCAGCACGGCGCGCGGTTTGTGCTTGGCGAGCAGCTCGGCGACGAGCTTGGTGTCGCCGATGTCGCCCACCACCAATTGGTGATTGGGATTGCCGGCCAGGGATGCCAGGTTCTCGGGATTGCCCGCGTAGGTGAGCTTGTCGAGCGTGATGACGGGCTCGCTGCTTTCGCCGAACCAGTCCAGGACAAAATTCGAACCGATGAAGCCGGCGCCGCCGGTGACAATAATACTCATTCTTTATTGGATCCTTGAGCCGTGAGCGCGTTGCGCAAACCCGCTCGTTAACCCGCAATTATGCCGGAACTGGGCCTCGGCGAGCTTATAAATGAAACAGAGTGTCGGTAGCAATATTTTGAATCCCGACCTGCTTGCGGCCCCCTGGCTTGCAATTCCTCTCAGGGGTTACGTGGCCTTACGGGCATTCGGGCTGGTCCAGAACGTGTCCCCGATATCGAGCGTCTTGTTCAGATGGCGCGCCAGCACGAACATCAGGTCCGACAGCCGGTTCAGGTACTGGCGCACGGGCGCACGCACGGCCTCTTCGCGCGCCAGGGCCACCACCGCGCGCTCGGCGCGCCGGGCCACCGTGCGCGCCATGTGCGCCACCGCCGCGGGGCGCGAGCCGCCGGGCAGGATGAATTCGCGCAGGGGCGGCAGCGCGGCGTTGTAGTGCGCCAGGCGCGCATCCAGGCGGGCGACCTGCTCGTCCGTGATGGCGGCATGGCCGGGAATGCACAGCTCCGCGCCCATGTCGAACAGGTCGTGCTGGATGGCGAGCAGGTCCGCCGCCACGTCGCCGGGCAGGGTCTCGGTCAGCAGCAGGCCGATGACGCTGTTCAGTTCGTCCACGTCGCCCAGCGCGGCGATGCGCGGCGCGTCCTTGGGCAGGCGCGATCCGTCCCCGAGTCCGGTGGTGCCGTCGTCGCCGGTGCGGGTGGCGATGACGGATAAGCGGTTGGCCATGGATGTCCCGATCTGGTGAGTCAATGAAGTAAGAGCCAGGAACCTGGAGCCGGGAGGCTTGCGTCCGGTGGTAAGCGCCTGCGGCCGGCGCGGCGCGGTCGGCAAACAACCGTCAGGATTGTTGCGCTCTGGCCCAGGAACTGTTGCATTCGCGCAGTATCCTAGCACTGTAGAAAGTGGAAGGGGCCTGGCCTGATTCCGGCTTACCCCACAGATGGAGGTTACATATGGGTTTTAACCGCAAGTACGCAGCGCCCGTGGCCATTGCCACGGCGATGGCCGTGGTGACGCTGGCGGCGCCGTTGGCGTTCGCGCAGCAGGCGGACGCCACCGGCGAGGTGCGGCGCGTGGATGCCGCCGCGGGCAAGGTCACGATCAAGCACGATGCCATCAAGGCGCTGGACCTGCCGGCCATGTCGCTGGTCTATCAGGCCGATCCGGCGCTGCTGGCCAATATCAAGGCGGGGGACAAGGTCCGTTTCACCGCCACCCGCAAGGACGGCAAGTATGTGGTGACGGCAATTACGAATTGACGCCGGACCCGGAAGAAAAAGCCCTGCCGCAAGCGATTGCGGCAGGGCTTTTTTGCGTCTGGGGCGGGGCCGGAGCCCCGGGCCGTCAGAGCACGTAGCGGGCCAGGTCCTGGCTGCTGGCCGCTTCGGCCAACTGCGCATTGACGTAGGCGGCGTCGATCTTCACATGCTTGTCCTGGCTGGAGGTGGCGTCGAAGGACAGTTCGTCCAGCAGCTTTTCCATCACCGTATACAGGCGGCGGGCGCCGATGTTTTCGGTGGTCTCGTTGACCTCGAAGGCCAGTTCGGCCAGGCGGCGCACGCCTTCGTCGGTGAATTCCAGCGCGACGTCTTCGGTGGCCATCAGCGCCGTGTACTGCTTGGTCAGCGAGGCGTCCGTGTCGGACAGGATGCGCACGAAGTCTTCGGCGGTGAGCGATTCGAGTTCGACGCGGATGGGGAAGCGGCCTTGCAGTTCCGGGATCAGGTCGGACGGACGCGACAGGTGGAAGGCGCCCGACGCGATGAACAGGATGTGGTCGGTGCGGACCATGCCGTAGCGCGTGTTGACGGTGGTGCCTTCGACCAGCGGCAGCAGGTCGCGCTGCACGCCCTGGCGGGACACATCCGCGCCGCCGGATTCCTGGCGCGCGGCGATCTTGTCGATTTCGTCCAGGAAGACGATGCCGTTCTGCTCGACGTTGGTGATCGCCACGGCGCGCAGGTCTTCTTCGTTGACGCGCTTGGCGGCTTCTTCGTCGACGATCAGCTTGAAGGCCTCGCGGACCTTCATTTTCTTGGGCTTTTTCTTGTCGCGGGCCAGGCCGGCGAACATGCCGCGCAGTTGTTCGGCCATTTCTTCCATGCCGGGCGGCGTCATGACGTCCATCTGGGGCGCGGCCTGGGCGACTTCGATCTCGATTTCAAGATCGTCGATCTTGCCTTCGCGCAGGCGCTTCCTGAAGGTCTGGCGGGCGCTGTTGTCTTCGCCGCGCAGCGGTTCGCCGGAGGCGCCGCGGGGGGGCGGGACCAGGGCGTCCAGGATGCGGTCCTCGGCGGCGTCCTCGGCCTGGGTGCGCACGCGGCGCATTTCCAGCTCGCGCGTCTGCTTGATGGAGTATTCCGTCAGGTCGCGGATGATGGTGTCGACGTCGCGGCCCACGTAGCCGACTTCGGTGAACTTGGTGGCTTCGATCTTGATGAACGGGGCGTTGGCCAGCTTGGCCAGGCGGCGCGCGATTTCGGTCTTGCCGACGCCGGTCGGGCCGATCATCAGGATGTTCTTGGGGTGGATTTCGTTGCGCAGGGGTTCCGCGACCTGCTGGCGGCGCCAGCGGTTGCGCAGGGCCACCGCGACGGCGCGCTTGGCGCGATTCTGGCCGACGATGTACTTGTCGAGTTCGGAGACGATCTCTCCGGGCGTCATGTTGGATGCGGACATGAGGGCGGATCCTTGGAGCTAAGGCGGGCTGGGAGGGCGCCGCGGCGCAGGCTGCGCCGCGCGGCGGGCGTCAGTCGCCCAGCGTTTCGATGACGTGGTTCTGGTTGGTGTAGATGCACAGGTCGCCGGCGATCTCGAGCGATTGCTTGATGATCGTTTCGGGCGGCAGATCGGTGTTGCGCAAGAGCGCCAGCGCGGCCGACTGGGCATAGGCGCCGCCGGAGCCGATGGCGGCCAGGCCGTGTTCGGGCTCCAGGACGTCGCCGTTGCCGGTGAGCACCAGCGTGTGCTCGGCGTCGGCCACGATCAGCATGGCTTCCAGCCGGCGCAGGACGCGGTCGGTGCGCCAGTCGCGGGTCAGCTCGACGGCCGCGCGCATCAGGTTGCCCTGGTGCTTTTCGAGTTTGGCTTCGAAGCGTTCCTGCAGGGTGAACGCGTCGGCGGTGGCGCCGGCAAAGCCAGCGAGGATCTTGTCGTGGTAGAGGCGGCGGATCTTGCGGGCCGTGCCCTTGATGACGATGTTGCCCAGGGTGACCTGGCCATCGCCGCCGAGCGCGACGCGGTTGCCGCGGCGCACACACACGATGGTGGTGGCGTGAAATTGTTCCATGCGTTCCTTCCTTTGAAAGGATTAGCTGGGGGCGGTCGCAGGGATATCAAGGTCTGGCCAGCGCGACAAAAAAGGCCATGCTGAACCAGCATGGCCTTGCAGTGGCGGTGCGAATGCGGGACGGGTCAGTCGCCGTACAGCTTTTGGCGCATCTCGCGGCGTTCCTGCGCTTCCAGCGACAGGGTGGCCGTGGGGCGGGCGAGCAGGCGGGGGATGCCGATGGGCTCGCCGGTTTCTTCACACCAGCCGTATTCGCCGCTGTCGATGCGGGCGATGGACTGCTGCACCTTCTTGAGCAGCTTGCGCTCACGGTCGCGGGTGCGCAGTTCCAGGGCGTGCTCTTCCTCGATGGTGGCGCGGTCGGCGGGATCCGGCACGAATTGCGTTTCACGCAGGTGCTCGGTGGTTTCGCCGGCGTTGGCCAGGATGTCCTGCTCGAGTTGTTTGAGCCGTTCCTTGAAGAACGCCAGTTGGCGGTCGTTCATGTAGTCGGACTCGGGCATGGCCAGCAATTCCTTTTCGCTGGGCAGATCAATCGCCGTATCGCTCGTCGACTTGCTTGATTTTTTGGTTGCTGCCTTGGTAGCCATGTAAACACTCCACTATGAATCGATCCTGGCGCGGGCGTCCATTCCCGGTCCGTGTTACTTGTTGCCTACGCTATCCGTACCTCACAGTACTGCCTTCGTCGCATCACGTCACGCAGGAATGGGGATTACCCCGCCAGGCACTGCTCCAAGCCCCGGGTGAAAATCTCCTGGGGCAGCTTACGTCCGATGAACACCATCTTGGTGGACGGTTTCTCGGCCGCGGTCCACGGCTTGCCGGGTTCGGCGCCCATCATCATGTGCACACCCTGGAACAACATGCGGCGGTTGATGCCCTTCATGTACAGGATGCCCTTGTAGCGCATCAGGTCGGGGCCGTAGACCTGCACGACGCCGCCCAGGAATTCCTCGAGGCGCGCGGGGTCGAACGGCTTGTTCGAACGGAACACGAAGGCGCCGATTTCGTCGTCGTGCTTCGGGTGGTGATGATGGGCATGATTGCAGTGCGCGCCGCATTCGCCATCGTGGTCGTGATCATGGTCATGGTCGTGACTGTGGTCATGGCCGTGATCGTGCCCATGGTCGTGATCGTGGGCATGGCTGTGGGCGGCGTCCGGATGCTCATCGGCCAGGAATTCCGGGTCGATGTCCAGAATGGAATTCAGGTTGAAGCCGCTGATGTCGATGATGGACTTGAGGTCGACGTCGCCGAAGTTGACGGCGGTGATGGGCGCGCGCGGGTTCATGTGAACCAGGCGGTGGCGCAGCGCTTCGTAGTCGACGTCGTTGACCAGGTCTTTCTTCGAGATCAGGATGCGGTCGGCGAAACCGACCTGCTTCTGGGCTTCGGGCTGGTTGTCGAGGGTGGCCATGCCGTGCTTGGCATCGACCACGGTGACCACCGCGTCCAGGCGGTAGTACTCGGCAATGTCGTCATCCATGAAGAACGTCTGGCAGACGGGGCCGGGGTTGGCCATGCCGGTCGTTTCGAGGATGACGCGTTCGAAAGTCAGTTCGCCCGCTTCGCGCTTGGCGCGCAGGTCGGACAGCGTGCGCATCAGGTCGCCGCGCACCGTGCAGCAGACGCAGCCGTTGGACAGTTCGATGATTTCTTCGTCGCTGTCCTGCACGAGCAGGTCGTTGTCGATGCTTTCCGGTCCGAATTCGTTTTCGATGACCGCGACGCGGCGGCCGTGGAATTCGGTCAGGATGCGTTTGAGCAGGGTGGTCTTGCCCGCACCGAGAAAGCCGGTGAGGATGGTGACGGGAACCATTTTGTCCAAACTGCGCGGGGTATTCATGGCGAAGCTGCTAGCGTGAAGTCAGGGCGTGGAATACAGCGCCTGACGGGGTTTTCAGTCCCTGCCGATTGATGTCTGCCACAGGCTGCGAAGGCCGCCGATGGCGGCCGGACGCAGGATTACAGCACAGTCGGGGGCAGGGGGCAAACCCCGGGCCAACCCGGGGGGCCGAGGCCGCCAGATGGCAGCCGTACGCCGTCAAGATATCAGGCGATACCTCTATTTGGGGGCGGTTTGCCGGCTTTCAAGTGCGGCTTGCGCGGCGGACGTGGATGGCCCGCCCGTCGGGACGGATCCAAAGGATGAGCGGGGCGGCGCGGGGTCAGCCGTTCAGTGGTGGTGGTGATGGTGTCCGGCGTCGGCCGGCTGCTTCTTCTGGCACTGCGGGCACAGCGCGCGGATTTCGGTTTCGTGCGTGGCGAGCGCAAAGCCCGTCTGGGCGACGCGTTCGGCCAGTTGCCGGCTCATGGCCGGATCGGAGACTTCGGCCACCGCGCCGCAACCGGTACAGACCACCAACAGGTCGTGGGGCGCGCCGCCGGCGTCGTGGCAGGCGCTCCAGGCATTCACGGCGTCCAGGCGGTGGATCAGGCCTTCGTCCATCAGGAAATCCAGGGCGCGGTACACCGTGGGGGGCGCGGCGCCGGGGTGGACGGCGCGCATCGCGTCCAGCAGTTCGTAGGCTTTCAGGCTGCGCCCGTGGCGCAGCAGGAGTTCAAGCACCTTGCGGCGGATGGGCGTGAGGCGGCGTCCGCGCTGCGCGCAGAGCGTTTCGGCGACGCTGAGCTGAGCGCCTACGGTATCGCTGCGGGGTGGACGGGACGGAGCGGACATGGCGGGCTTTATCTGAATGGAAAACGCGCGCGACGCGCGCGTGAGATGCCTGGAAGGTAGCAGAAAACCCCGGGGTGCGGGAGCCGGCGCCAGCGTCCGGATAGTTTAGTTATGATATAACATAATAAAACTGTCATTGCCGCGTTCCCCGTCGTCCCCCATGTCCCATTTCACGCTCCTGCCCCCGCGGCCCGGCGCCGCGCCCGGCCGGGGCACGCCGCCCCGATCCGCGTTTCTCGTTTCCGCCTGGCGGCGCATGGCCTGGGCGCTGGCCGCGTCGGTCCTGCTGTGGGGCCTGACCGGCTGGGCGCTCGACTGGTGGCCGCGATGAATGCGGCGCCCATCACGGTGGAGCTGGCCGACGCATCGTTCGGCTGGCACGGGCGCGCGGCGCTGCGTTCGGTGTCGGGCAGCTTCGCGCCCGGCGGCATGACGGCCGTGGTCGGACCCAACGGCGCGGGTAAGTCGACGCTCATCAAGGGCATCATGGGCGTGCTGCGCCCGATGACGGGCAGCGTGCGCATACGCGGCGCGGGACGCTCCGCGCTGGCCTGGCTGCCCCAGGCGGCGGAGCTGGACCGGTCGTTTCCCACCACCGTGCTGGATCTGGTTGCGATGGGCGCGTGGCGCCGCGTGGGCGGATGGCGCGGGTTCGGCCGCGAGGAGCTGGACCGCTGCATGCAGGCGCTGGAAACGGTCAACCTGGCCGATGCCGCGGACCGGGGCGTGGATACGCTGTCGGGCGGGCAGATGCAGCGCACGCTGTTTGCCCGGATGCTGGTGCAGGATGCGCCGGTGCTGCTGCTGGACGAACCCTTCGCCGCGGTGGACAGCCACACGGCCGAGGAACTGATGGCGCTGCTTTGCGGCCTGCATGGCCAGGGCCGGACCGTGATCGCGGTCCTGCACGACCTGGACCTGGTGCGCGACCATTTCCCGGAATGCCTGCTCCTGTCCGGGTCGGTGGTGGCCTGGGGCGATACGTGCACGACGCTGAGCGACGCGCACCTGAAAGCCGCGCGGCAGCGGCAGGCGGGGGCCTGGGCATGACGCTGGCGCAGTGGGTGGTATCGCCGTTCGTGGATTTTGGCTTCATGCGTCGCGCGCTGGCGGGCGCCTGCGCGCTGTCGCTGGGCGCCGCGCCGCTGGGCGTCTTTCTGGTGCTGCGGCGCATGAGCCTGATGGGCGATGCGATGTCGCACGCCATCCTGCCCGGCGTGGCCGTCGGCTTCCTGATGGCGGGCCTGTCGCTGGGGGCGATGATGCTGGGCGGCATCGTCACCGGTCTGGCCGTGGCGTTGCTGGCCGGGCTGGTGGCGCGGTTGACGCCGCTGCGCGAAGACGCGAGCTTTGCCGCGTTCTACCTGATATCGCTGGGGCTGGGCGTGCTGCTGGTATCGCTGCGCGGCTCCAACATGGACCTGCTGCATGTCCTGTTCGGGACGGTGCTGGGGCTGGACGACGCGGCGCTGCTGCTCGTGACGGCCACGGCCAGCGTGACCCTGCTGGCGCTGGCCGCGATCTACCGCCTGCTGGTGGCCGAGTGCCTGGACCCCGGTTTCCTGCGCGCAAGCGGCGGGCGCGGCGGCGTGGTGCACATGGGCTTTCTGGTGCTGGTCGTGGTGAACCTGGTGGCGGGCTTCCAGGTGCTGGGCACGCTGATGGTGGTGGGCATCATGATGCTGCCCGCGGCCGCGGCGCGCTTCTGGGTGCGCAGCGCGGCCCGCCAGATTCCCCTGTCGGCGGCGATCGGGGTGGCCGCGTCGGTGGCCGGCCTGCTGGTCTCTTATCACTTCGACGTGCCGGCCTCGCCCGCCATCATCCTGGCGGCCGGCGCCTGCTATCTGTTTTCCATCGTGGGCGGTCCGCAAGGCGGCCTGCTGCGGGCGGCGCGACGCGCGCGGCCTGCCTGAGACTACTTAAGGAGATTCGCTATGCGTTCGAATTCGCCGGCCCGCCGCCGGGCGTTGCTGGCCATGGCCGGCGTGTGCCTGTCGGCCATCCTGGGGACCGCACAGGCGGCCGAGCCGCTGAAGGTGGTGGCCAGCTTTTCCATCCTGGGCGACATCGTGCGCGAGGTCGGGGGCGCCGACGTCAGCGTGACCACGCTGGTCGGGCCGGACGGCGACGCCCACGGCTACGAGCCCACGCCTGGCGACGCCAGGAAGCTGGCCGAGGCGCGCGTGCTGATCGTGAATGGCCTGGATTTCGAGACCTGGCTGCCCCGGCTGACCAAGGCGTCCGGATTCTCCGGGCAGACGGTGACGGCTTCGAAGGGCGTCAAGCCGCGCGCGTTCGGGAGCCCGGGCGAGGGCCATGGCGGCACCGACGGCCACGATGACCACGATCACGATCATGGCCATGATCATGATCATGACCACGACCATGACCACGATGACGATCACAAGCATGGCCATCATCATCACCATGGCGCCGATCCGCACGCCTGGCAGAACCTGGCGAACGGCGTGATCTACGCGCGCAATGTGGCCGATGGCCTGGCCGCGGCCGATCCGGCGCACGCGCAGGCCTACCGCCAGCGCGCCGACGCGTACATCGCGCGGCTCAATGCGCTGGATGCCAGCGTGCGCAAGGCCTTCGACGCCATCGCCGCCGATCGCCGCAAGGTCGTCACCTCGCATGATGCGTTCGGCTATTTCGGCGATGCCTACGGCGTGACGTTCATTCCCGCGATGGGCGTGTCGACCGACGCCGAGCCGTCGGCGCGCGAGGTGGCCGCCATCATCGAGCAGGTGCGGCGCGAGAAGGTGCCCGCGGTGTTCGTCGAGAACATTAGCAGCCCCAAGCTCGTCCAGCAGATCGCGCGCGAGACCGGCGCCAAGGTGGGTGGTACGCTTTACTCCGATGCCCTGTCCAAGCCCGGACAGCCGGGCGCCACCTACCTGGAAATGTTTGAATGGAACGCACGTCAGCTTGCCACGGCCTTGCAGCCCTGAGCGCCGTGGCGGCGCTGCTGGCGGCGGGCGCCGCCAGCGCGCATCCGCACATGTGGATCGACGCCCGCGCGCAGATCGAGATCGATGCCGGGCAGCGCATCACCGCCGTCCGCCAGGTCTGGCGATTCGACGAGATGTTCGGGGCCTATGCCACGCAGGGGCTGAAAAAGGGCAAGGACGGTTCGCTGCCCGCCGAGACGCTGAACGGCATGGCGCAGGACTGGATGAAGGCGCTGGGCGAGCCGATCTCCCATTACTTCACTCGGGTGACGGTGGACGGCAAAAGCGCCGCCTTCGCCGCGCCGCGCGATGCCCGCGTCGACTGGAATCCCAAGGCCTCGCGGCTGACGCTGACGTTCACTTTGCCGCTGGCCCAGCCCGTTGCGCCGGGCGCGGGCGGCGCGCAGGTGGATATCTACGACCCCACCTATTTCGTGGCCTACGCTTTTGACGAGAAGGGCGCGGTGTCGCTGGGCGGTCCGCGGAGCGCGGCCTGCACCGCCGACTATCGCAAGCCCAAGGAACTGGATTGGAAAACCATGCAGCAGCTGGCCGCGATCCCGGCCGACCCGGACGCGTTGCCGGACGAACTCTTTGCCATCACCAAGGGACTCACGCACCGGATCGACGTGCGGTGCCCCTAGGCCGTCGCGCGGCGGCGCTGGCGCTCCTGCTTGCGATGCTGGGCGGGATGTCCGCCGCGTTCGCGCAGGGCGCGCATCCCTTCGGGGTGCCGGAAAGCGGAACGGGACTTGCCGGCCCCGGCTGGCTCTCCAGCTTCTTCGGCAGCGTGTCCGTCTGGCAGTCGCATTTCTACCGGCAGTTGACGGGCGCGGTGCGCGCCTGGCAGGCAGACGGCGGCGCGGCGTGGGCGTTGGTGGGCCTGTCTTTCGCCTATGGCGTCTTTCATGCGCTGGGGCCCGGTCATGGCAAGGCGGTGATTTCCTCGTACGTGCTGGCCAACCGGCAGACCGCGCGCAATGGCGCGCTGCTGGCGCTGGCGTCCTCGCTGATCCAGGCGCTGGTGGCGATCCTGCTGGTGGCCGTCCTGGCCATGGTGTTCAACGCGACCGCGGCGACGATGAACGAGGCCACGCGCTGGCTGGAACTGGCGTCTTATGGGCTGGTGACGCTGCTGGGGGCCTGGCTGGTGTGGATCAAGGCGGTGCGGCCGCTGGTGCGGCGGGCGGCGGGCGCGAAGGGCGGGCTCGCGCACGGCCACGGCCACGATCATGACCACGGGCACAGCCACGACCACGATCATGACCACAGCCACAGCCACAGCCACAACCACGACCACGACCACGCGCACGGTCACTCGCATGGCCGCTCGGCCAGCCACATCCCCGCCCACTCCCATTCCCACCACGGCCTCGATTGCGGCTGCGGCCATGCGCATGTGCCGGCGCCGGAGCAGGTTGCCGGGCCGCTGAACTGGCGCCGCGCGGGGTC
>Ga0182739_1001418_pt1 | contig 25193 bp, 13 predicted proteins | sample eDN5th30CBELigBY_FD_128873 | JGI IMG/M metagenome (GOLD analysis project Ga0182739, IMG submission 128873) | Enriched backyard soil microbial communities from Emeryville, California, USA - eDNA 5th pass 30_C BE-Lig BY (version 2) (version 2) | ecosystem: Environmental > Terrestrial > Soil >... | reverse complement strand
GCCACATGCTACTTTGTTGAAAATTCATCCCTGATATGTGTATCATACGATCCCTCATTCCAATCTTAAGTATCATTCTTATGATTTAGTGTATTGAGGATTCGTTTTAATGTGTATCGCCTATAATCTAAATTTCCGATAACCTCTATATAATTTCAAAAATCGCTGTAGTTGGCATGTAAAGTATGTTTGCTCACTGCAGACTTTCCTCTAAGCCACCAACAAATTAAATGGTATGATAGTAATGTCATTAACACTATAGGAGGACTCCATGAAAAAAACTGTCAAAGTAGTAGCTGCTATTATTGAAAATAAGGAGAATGAAATTCTTTGTGCGTTAAGATCGCCCAATATGAGCCTTCCTAACATGTGGGAGTTTCCAGGTGGAAAAGTAGAACAAGGGGAAGACCTCCACTCTGCTATCGAAAGAGAAATAGCCGAAGAACTAGGATGCAAAATTAAAGCGAATGATGTATTTAATGAAAATACGCACGAATATGATACATTTATCATTACATTGATTTGCATAAAATGTACAATTGTAGAAGGCACACCTATTCCAAAAGAGCATTCAAAACTGATTTGGCTGAAACGTGAAAATTTAAGTTCACTTAAGTGGGCTCCGGCGGATGTTCCGGCTGTTGAGGAATTAATGCGGTCATAAAATGATTTAAGTACGCACTGAAAAACCTCTTTACACATAGGCAAAGAGGTCATAAAAACTGAAGGATTTCTTTAAATACAATAGACGGTTGTTCTGCTAATACATGAGCATATACAGTTTTTTCACTATGAGCATTTTTAATATGCAATGTCTGTTCTGTTTTGTTCATTTGAATCGTTATATCTTTAAAGGTAAATGTCTCTATACGGGATACTTGCTCAAGATTCGAATGATCTAAATCCATTTTAATTTTATCTGAAATTCGCCTTAACATTCTCCATAAAGTAGTTTCCTGTTTGTTTTTCATATATAACTCAGGAAGTTCTCTTGCCTCATTGAGTAACGTTAACGTTGTCATCATATACGTAGCAATTCCATATTTGACAGGCTTAATAACATACTTTGTATTTCTCCAAACATCAATAGTCAGACGGATATATTCAACGTCACCTTGTGTGTAAGACTGCATTTCTTCAACTTGCCCGTATACGGAAATACCATTTCCCAAGCCTATTCCTGCTTTTACGTAGAGTGCAATGTATCTTGCCTCTTGCCAGCCTTTTCTCAGCAGCTGCTGCGGAATCTCGTAACATCTATTTTTTCTAAAGTCTTGATAATCCGCTTCACTAGCAACTAAACCGACAAATACTTTCTCTTCGATACTTGATTCCCATTCTTGTTTCGCTCCTCTAGGTAAAATACCCTCTTGCTGAATCTCCTCAGGACTTTTTTCAATCAATCGCTCCACAAACTGTTCCACAAGATTCGTTGCATTTGGTAAAAAAGGCAGCCCGCCAATGTTGACTTTATCTATGCTTTCATAAAAATGATGCTCCTGATATACAGCTTCGTCTGACCATGGAAATAACACATACGCACCAAAGGCCGTGCGCTCGTACGGTCCGTTATTCATCATAACCAGTGAATCACGATATCGGTGCATCGTGTTGATATCCTCCTCTAAAGGCCCAGGAGATTGATAGCGTTTTTTATAATAGCTGCCTTCTTGTGCATAATCGATTCGATATTTCGCATCGAATACATAGTTATAACGATAATCTTTCCCTTTCTTCTCAATCGTCAGCATCGTATCTGGCTTTTGTGGAATAGTTGGCAGGTTCTTCTCGTATTTTTGATAAGTAAGTTCAATCTTCTCCTTTGTAATAGGATGTTGAAATACTCTTTTAGCTGTACGATTCGCCTCTAAATTGACAAATAATCCTTCTCGACTAACTTGAACGATATCTTGACTTAGCAACGTATACTTCTTCGTTAAGATTTGTCCTAGTTTCAAGAAAGTCCAATATTCATATAGTGTTGCTACATCTTTTACTGACATTTGATACAGCTTTCCTTGAAGCATAAGTCCTTTAGAGACAGTTAAGAAAATTTGAAAAGCATCTCGATATCCCGGCGCCATCTGAAGCACTAAGCTCATAACGGATTGATTAAGCGGGCCAATCTTCCTCCAAAATTCCGTTTTCCTTCTCTTCTCCAATTGTTGTTTCATATCTGTCAGTCGTTTCATTAATTCCGGGTCGGGCTTTTCCTTCCAACGCTTTTTCTCCTTCTCAATACTTATCATTAAATCATCGAGCTTATGGATAAGCCTCTGCATCATCCACTTCACATAGCGATTTTCCCTCGTATCATATTGTAGCTCTTTCTTTGGCTTCATCCCGGCACGCGGCATCATCACTTTGCCATGAATTTCAATCCCATTCTCTACTTCAACAAACAACTGACTTCTTCTTTGCAAATATTTACGAGAATGAGAATCTAACTTGTTAAGCTGATCACCGCGAACTTTTATATAAGTTTGTTCCAGCTTATGATGAGGCTGCTTTTCAATCTGATTGATTGCTCGAATAAACTGCTGAAAGTGCTTGGAAATTAAACGATAAAATTCAGCTCTGCTTGGGTTTCCATCAAGCTTAATACTAGCTCCTAAATACGTTTTCTTTATAAAATGAAAAGCTAAGTTATAAATTTCATCATTGACCTCTGAAAGCAGCTTTCGGTAATCTTTTTGATAATCAAGCTTTGATGGAAAAATTTCTAGTGTAACCTCTGCTAATGACTTGTCTAAAGAACGAATTCCAAATGTTGTATAGCCTACTTCATTTTGAAACTGAAGATTGCCCGTCAATACTTGTATCCCTGCTAATTCCATTGATGTTATGGACCATCTTAGTAATGGATGCTCATGATAAAATTCCAGTGGATGATTGTTCTTTGGAACGACGATCACTTGATACGTTCCATTCTCAAAAAAGATTGGACGGACCTGCTGGGAAGTCGTTAACGTTTGCTGTTCAATATCATACACTTCAATAGTCTGAACAGTTTCACCGTAAACAGAAAACTCCATCGTATCATGATAGTCCATAACCCGATATTGTTTTAATCCTTCGTAACGATGATGATACGGCTTCCCTTTAATCACTAATGAAAATTCATCAGCCTCTATTTTGACTAATTCAACATCATCACGAGACCCAGAAGGAAGTGAACCCATCATCCCTTAACCTCCTAAGCATCTCCAACACCTTTGCTGCACTCTTTGGATATTTAGCAAACTTCATATCATTGTCATAGCTTTCAAATTCATCAGTATATTCTTTACCTGTAAATAAGCGATACAAGCCCATTAATAACTGCTCAACGCGTGTGTCGCTTCCTGAAATACGCGGCAGAATTTTTTGAAGAATACAGTGGTCAAAAGCTTGCTCAAAAGACATCAGTTTACTATCTTCGTTGTAAGCTAAATAAAAACAGATTTCATCTCTCACCCGATAACCAATATGCGCATTCGTTAACTGTAACGATTGATTAATATGTTCTAATTCAGTTGTCACCTTGTGTACAAGCTCCGAATTCTCTGAATAAAGATCTTTCAAGTGCAGGTATTTTGAACAAAGCATGCTATTTCCAATTGCAATAGACTCGACTTCGCTTTGCTCCTCAAGAAAAGCTAAATTCGATAGCTCGACACGATTAAACTCAATCGTATTCGCACGGTCGAGCACCTTTTTACTAAACGGATAGGTTGTTTCATCCATATTAACTGTTCCAATGATGTAAAGGTTCGTTGGCAGCTTAATGTCTTTATTCTCCGACTCATCCCTAAGAAGAGTAGACGTAACCATCTCCCCTTCCTGCCACTTACGACTCTCCATCACACTTAAAATATCACTAAAATAATGCTCCACTCGTGCCAAGTTCATTTCATCCAACAATACAAAATAAGGCTTCTCTGGATTCCTGTCTGCCTCTAAAATCGCCTTTGTCAGCGGCCCTTTTATAAAATCTCCCTTAATATCCGTATACCCAAGTAAATCTGAACCATCATTCCAATCAGGTCGAATCGGAATCAAGACAAACTGACCATTCTCTTCCGTAGCCCCCATACTCTCCGCAAACCACTGAACAATTTTTGTTTTTCCAGTACCAGAAATGCCGGAAAGAATGACAAATGGTTTCGTTTTGATAGATAAAAATAAATTAATTACTTCCTCTTTTGTGTAGAAGAAACCTTTGGATTGGATGTAGGAATGGATGTGGGTGATTAGGTCTTGGCTCGTCAAAAAGGGATCTGGCTGTTCTCTTATCTGTTTAACAACCTCTTCTTCTTTCTTAGATGTATAAATTGTTGCTTTTCTATAGAGCCATTCCAGTTCCTTAATGACTTGTCCCATTTCACTTGTTATATCTTCATGATGTAGAACATCCTGTTTTGAAAACACTTTACCAATCCTAATCCAGTTTTTACCATCAGTTTCGATTACATTAAGTACATTTTCCCTTATATCACTGTTGTTAATAAACTGTTCTAGCATTACATAATTTCGATAATCCTCTACCTCTTCCTTATTGGTCCAAATCTTGTATTGCGATATATCGATATTATTCTCTTCTATCCATTTATCAATAGAATTAACCCAGCTATTATGTATCTTTCGTTCTTCATGCAATGCCTCATTTTTATAACCATGCCATTCAAGGTATACTCTTAAATTATCCTTACTAATCATAGCTGCAATGCATGAAGGAACATCTAACAGTTGTTTGTCCTTTATCCTCGACCAAAATCTTTTAGATAAATTTCCGCTATTTTGCCAATTTTCCGTGTTCTCAATTGTTAAATCATCACTATCCGAATCCCTCAATGACCTTTCAACAATCTTCTTCCATTCGTTCCAAGCAGATGTGTAATCCTGCTTTACTTGTTGAGCTCCTTCTTCGTGTTTTCTATATATAAAATTAGTTCTTTCAAATACATCAAATGCGTGATTGGTAATTCTCATAGATACTCCTTCCTTAACTGCACAAATTTACCTAATATGAATTATATCAATATTAATAATCCCAGTAACAGATAATAAAGAGGAATAAACCTTATGAGGGGATTTTTACATTAGGCTCGCAAAAAAAACTGTTTGAAGGATTCATTTTTATAACAAAAAGCCCTCGCAAAATTACGAGGACTGTGTAACCTATTTAAAACAAACTCAACTGTTTCGGATTGTGTTTTACCGCTTCAGTGTCTTCTTTTTCTATCTCAAAAATTCGTTTACCCATTCTTTCTACTAAGCCAACGACCAATGCATTGCCCATACAGAAATATCTCATTCGATCAGACATACCATCTGTCCAATTATCTGGGAAGCCATTAAGTCTCTCACATTCCACAGGAGTGAGGACTCGCAGCCTATTTGTTTGTGGATCTTCAACAACGTGACTGCTTCGATTCACTGTTCCTTCACTTGTCAACATTGTTCTTCCTGGTTTATCTAACGGTTCAGGAAAGGCCATTCCACCTTCTGAGAAAGTATATTTATGTCCAGTAGCTGAAGTACGTTCAATTTTCTTAGGACCCTTTAAATATTTAAACTTCTCAATTGCACTTTCATTTAAATAATATTTTTCTTCAACATTTTGTTGGAGAATATTACGTAATGGAATGAACGGTTCTATAGCAGGAACTAATTCCTCTGTATACACTAGACCTTGACGCATGATGCCACCATTTAAATATTTAGCCGAAAATTCTTCAGATATCTTAACTATATCAAGTGGTAGATGAAACGAATGAGGCAAATGTTTCTCAGAGGATTGTTCTTCAACTGGGAAGGTTTTAGCAAAGAACCCTTCTTCATGTAACATGTTACGTTCTTCTATTTCAGTCATTCTTTCCATATATGGTGTATCATTACGAATAGCAAAGATGAAAACTCGACGACGGCGTTGGGCTTGTCCATACTCTGCTGCGTTAATAACTCGCCATTCTACGGTATAATTTAAATCACGAAAACTTGCTAACATAATAGAAAAGTCTTTTCCTCTTTGCTTCGAAGGAGACTTTAATAACCGATCAACATTTTCAAGTAATACATATTTAGGTCTTATTTCCGTTAACATTCGAACAATATCCCAAAATAGGACTCCCTTTTTTCCTTGGATACCCATTTCATTAGATAAACTGCGTGCGACTGAGTAATCTTGACAAGGAAATCCTCCGACCAGTAAGTCAATATTCATATCTCGTAAGTTTTTCTCGTCCACTGTTGAAATATCTTCGTTAGAATGGATGCCTCTATTGTTAAATTGGCGAGCATAGCAATCAAATGCGTCTTGTGCCTTCTTTGATGGTTCCCATTGGTTTCCCCAAACTACATCAAACTCATTAGTTGCCTCCAGACCAAGTCGAAACCCTCCTACACCAGCGAATAATTCTATTACTCTTAACATGCTTAAACATCCTTTCAGTACAAGAAATTTATAACTATTAATTCTGTACTAAAGTTCTTAGATAAGGTCAATCTAGATTAGTTTATAATATCACAAAGAAGGAAATGTTTCATTTATCCGAGTATGATGGAAATAACTTTTCCACAGCTTAATTATACCAAATACAGAACATACATTCTAACCTTTTTCTATTTATTGAACATTTCCTCCCTATCATCTATCGTTTAATTAATAACCAATTCCTTTATTAGGATAAAAAGGAGCATATGCCATGGAATATCAAACAAAAGATGAGTTACTCTCTAAAGCAAAAGAAGCAGAAGGAAAATCATTTAAAGAGTTAGACAAATACAATCGACTTGGAAACATTAATGCCAAAGGAGCATTAGGTCAAGTAATTGAAGAAAGCTTTTTCGAGTACACCGTGAACTCCGAAGCTCGACCTGACTTTGAAAACCTAGGTGTAGAATTAAAGGTAACTCCTTTTAAAAGAAATAAAAATCAATCGTTATCTGCAAAAGAACGGCTTGTGTTAAACATTATTAATTACATAGAGGAAGTAAACACTACTTTCGATACATCTAGCTTTTGGAAGAAGAATAGAAATTTGTTGTTAATGTTTTATGAATGGCTGCCTAATGTAAATCGGCAAGATTTCTATATACACAAAAGTATTCTGTTCCAATACCCTGAAGAAGATCTAGAAGTAATTAAACAAGATTGGAAAACCATCGTTGAGAAAATTCGAAACGGAAAAGCTCATGAACTATCAGAAGGTGATACCAATTATCTTGGGGCCTGCACAAAAGGCTCAAATAAAAGCTCACTACGTTCACAACCTTTTTCTGAAATCAAAGCCATGCAAAGAGCATACTCGTTAAAACAATCCTATATGACCAGTTTAGTCCGTAAATATGTGAATCAAGAAGAAATGATTAGTTTTGCCAAAGCTGAAGAATTAAAAACCAAAACACTTGAAGAAATATTAACAGAACGCTTTGCTCCATACATCGGATTAACAGATTTAGAAATTGCGAACCGCATTGGAATAGAATACAAAAATAAATCAAAAGCTTTTGTTACCAATCTTATTAGTGCTTTATTAGGAATAAAAGGAACTAAACTGGATCAAATAGCTGAATTCGCTAAAGCAAACATTCAGTTTAAAACCGTCCGTCTTGAACCAAACGGAAAACCTAAAGAAAGTATGTCATTTAAAAATATTGATTTTCAAGAATGGACAAGTGAATCGTGGAAGGATAGTTATATCCGCAATCTGTTTCTTGAAACAAAATTCCTCTTTGTAGTTTTTGAATATAAAGAAACAAAAGAGCAAAATCCAAATCGTCAACTGTTCTTTAAAGGGATAAAGATATGGAATATGCCCTACTCTACAATTGAAAAAGAAATCAAACAAATCTGGGAAGAATTGAATAAATTAATCACAGAAGGGTTGCAGATTAATTATGTAAAAAAGGGCAAGAAAATAGTCGAAACCAATAATCTGCCTAAAAGTAACTTTAACGGTATAGCTCATATTAGACCTAAGGGCAAAGATGGTAATGATAAAGTTATACTGCCAAATGGACAAGCAATTACTAAGCAGTGTTTTTGGTTAAATAATGGATATATCACAGAGATAATAAATGAAATATAGATTGAATTCAAACATAAAAGTACCCCTGAACCTGAAAACCTAAGATTCGGGGGTACTTTCTATATTATTTTATTCTCTCATCCAATGAACTAATATTAATCAACACTGGATTAGTTTGTTTTAGTTTTCCATCATTCTGAAGCATTGGCCCAGCTACAATACATTGTCCTTTTTTCAAGGTAGACAATTTTCGTTCCCATTCTTTTCGTGCATGACTATCTTGAGCTAAATTAGCTGCAATAGAGCTAATCTCATTTTCTGGAGGCATAAAATAAATTTTTTGACTGGATCCTTGTAATCGCGAAATTTCATCAATTGCAAACTGACCTCTAAAGGATTGGGTAGCGTACCAACCTGACCAACCAAACTTTCTTCCTTCAGTTAAAATTTTAGCGCTCGGTGATGATTCACGATGGTCCAGGTTTTGCGCTTCATCCAGAATAACAGGCAACGGTTTATTTTTATCACCGTGATTTAATTGATAATTCCATAAATCCCAGAGGATGAACTCAGTAATCATCATTTGTACTTCACGACTATATCCTGTTAGTTGGACGATAAATACCTTGCCTTTATTAGACAACAATTCACCCCAATTATATTGAGCATCACTTCTAAACGGATTTTTATCAATTAATGGCTTAATTTGTGACCTTGCCGTTTTAGCTGGTCCAGACTCACCGTCCAGCTCCTCTAACATTAACTCTAGATTCATACTATCTCCATATTTATCTAATCCTCGTAGAACTGCTTCGTAAATCGCATTTTGTTGCTGGATTCCTAAATCTTTAAACACGGATGAAAAAACACCTTTAATCCGTTCAGCAATGTCTATATCATCTTCATTAATGTAGACGTCCTCATCTAATTCCTTCTGATTACGTTTAAATGGATTAATCGGGAATTTATCGCGTGCTACCAAAAATTGTTCCAGGTTATCCCCTAGTTGTTCTTTAAATTGTGGCTCTAATTTTGAATTTTTAAAGCCATCGGTATAATCAAAGATAATGTTTGAAATACCTTTACGTGACAGTTCTAACAATAAACATTGAATGAAATAGCTTTTCCCTTGTCCTGATTTACCCGATATTAACAAATGTCGATTAGCCAATTCAGGATGACCATACTCCCAGTATATTTCTTTTGATGATCCTTCAACAGTCCCCAACAGCACGCGAATATTTTTTAAATCCTCGATAGGGGGTGACTTAGTTTCACCATCTTCTAATTCAATTACTTCACTTGTATCCTCAATTATTTCAGGTCGGGGAGTATCTCCACTCTTTGTACTATCGCTATCCTCAGCCACTTCTTGATTCAATTGATATTTATAAGCTAATAAACTTTCTGGTCTGATATCCGTTTTTCCTAACCTAATCTTTGTTTTCAGCTCTTCAATTTCTGTTACTACTCCTGAATACCCATCTTCCTCCGTTAATTCAACAATTAAAATATCATCTTCTAAATTAACAGACCGCCAAGATTGGTCCTTTTTAAAAGATAAAACAGCACCTTTTCCAATAAAAGGTTGAAGGTGATTACCTAATTGATAATTATCGCTGAGTAACCGATCTTTAAACTCCTCAAGTTTACCATAATTTTTCTCTGGCCAAATGGCATTAGCAATCAATTTCTCAGCATTAGACAGTAACAATTGAACAAAGAAGTTCCTAAAGAATTCATTTTTAAACCAATATTCGCCTTCTTCATTGAACTTAGCCAATTGTGTAGAGAACAATCTTGCTGTCTTCGTTATTTGTTCTTTAGCTTTTGTAATAATGGTTTCTTGATTAAAACCAATTTTCACTTCGACAGGATAGTAATGCACATATAGATTATCTTCTCGGTTCTCAACACCTATCAACAAAATGTCATCACTATGCATACCTTTAACGTTTAAATTTTTTGCTGAGAATACCCCTTCACTCTTGGTTAATCTAACCGCTCCAGCAATCCTTAAAATTTCCTCTAATGATATTGGAATCCAAAAGATATTTTCATGATTAAGTGTACTTAAAATATATTTAATAGCAGAAATAATGCTTAATTTTTCCCGAGAGAATTGTCCTTTACTGCCAATAATTCGAAGTAACCACTCACCATTTAAACTATTAAAGCTGCGGATTGCGGTCTCAATTTGTTTGGAGTTTGTTTCAATATCCTTACTTGCTAAATAGTTTTCGATGATTAATTTATACTGGTCAGACTTATCCGTCACCGTAATTGCATCATACTGAGTAGACGAAGAATACTGATCGCTATAATGGATAACCAATAAATTTCGAGAAGTATTTTGGAAAAAGTCCAAATCCACACTTGGCTCAATAAATGTTACCCAGTAAGAAGAATCATATAGTTGGTTTAAAACTGCTTCATCATAATTCGCCGTTCTAGTAACAATGGTTTCATTTTTACGATAAGGATTTGTACCACCGCTATCTAAATTGCTAGCAAGCTCATTTAAATATTTTGCAACAATCACCAAATCATTCATTTGGCTCTTCGCATGCTTAATGCCGAAACCAGTTCGGTAATCTTCGCTTGTTTCTAAAAAGGATACTGATGATAGTAATCCACCTATGGATAATCCCGTTTCAATTTCGTCGATTGCACTCTTAGCTGCTGTATCATTCGAAACCATTTTATAAAATGCAATATGGGCATATCCATATTCTTCACTTGCCAAAGGCTTATAATATAATACATTTTCACGAATAAATCTTAATACATCTGCTCCATCTAGCTTTTTCGTTTCTAATTTAACATCAAACGTTTCCTCAAATTCTTCAACACTATCAATAAAAGAAAATTTCTCAAAAGCACTAATCACATGCTGTTCTTGATAAAGCGCTACTTCAATTGGAACAATTTCTGTAGGTCCCTTTTTATCAATTTGTTTTTTAATAAAATTGATTAATCCCCTTACTACCTCATAATCATTACTAATATTAATAGTATTAATTTGAATTGGTGATTTAGCATGTTTTAAGAAGAGGTAAGGAAAATGCTCAACAAATTGACTTAACTTCTCTTCTATTACATTTGATAAAAAGGAATTGGATTCACCAATAGCTACTTTGTGATGAGGCTCAAAAATCAACCATTCCGGCGCACTTTTTTGAACAACTGGACGGTACAGCTGTTTTGCAGGTCCATATATATACGGCAATAAATTATTAGGATGCAAACGGTCTAGAATATGTGTTTCGATTTGTTCATTTTTCAATCGCTTGTGAATTTCTAACTGATATGCGACATTTAGTGGATGTAGTGGAGTAAATAATATTTTATCTTCCTCTACAATTGTTCCTAGCTTAAATAGGTTTTTGATTTCCTCTGTCAAAATCATATTCTCTGGAATACTAACAATTTGTTTCACAAATTCTTGTACGTAAACAATGGACAATTCAAACTGTTCATCATTTAAAAACGCAAGACTTGGAACTAATCGATTTACTTTAAAATATTGTAATAGGTCTGTATATGCCTTTTCCATATCAGGGTGTATAGTTAACGGATTCTCTATAAGTCCTGAAACGTCTCTTTTTGCGAAAAAAAGATTCTTTTCTATCCATTCCTGCTCCAATAACAAATACTCTTTATAGTCCTCTCTTGCTGAAAACTCACGTGTCCCCTGTTTTAACTTATTCGTATCGACGTCGTACTGGAAATTCTCTTGATGCTCCCGTTTTAGTTTCCATATACGATTACCGGTAACAGGTGTAACCTTCGATGACTCTTCCAAAATAAAAAACGGAATACACGTTTCATTTGTTTGGATTTTGAAAAATAATTTATCATCATCCCAAGCGGATGATGCCATTGATATTTCAAAAGCTGAATTGCGCTCTTTAAATATCTGATTCTCTTCTTCAACAAACACTTCTTCTACACCGCTAGCCTTATCCCCAAAGATAATCGGTTCTTCTTTCTTTTTAATCACAATGGATCTCAACTTTGGATTAACTTCATATAGAGTTTGTAGATTTCGTAAAAATTCCGGATTACATTCTACAATTGAAAAATAGAATTCATATTTTGATTTTGTTTGATTATTATGTGTATAGATGACTTGATAAAAGGACGTATCATTTGGATTATGGGGCAACGTTACTTGTAGTTTTTTACCTGAAACTGCACATAATAATTCCGATTTTTTATGAATATAATCCTTTTTTAATCGATCATCAAATTCTAGAGTAAGATTGACTTGTTCTTCTCTTGTCGGATTAAAAATGATGATATGGCGCTTTCTTTGACCCGATTTAGTTTCTAAATGAGGCTTTTCCCAATAAACAAGGCCCTCATTTGTTTGTTTTTTTGCGGATTCAATATATCCTAAGGCCCTATCTCCTTTTTTAGCGTTATCAGCTGATTCTTTGACAAAACCATAATTCAATTCTGACCAGTTTTCTCGTTTTAATGATTGTACACCTTTATCATCAAACAAGTTATCCAGTTGATTTTCTAGATTTTCATACTCGTGAATATGCTGCACTTTTTCGAATAACGCATAATTTTCCTCTAATCTTTTCTTCATTTGATTTGGAGTAAATTGCTCCAACTTTTCATCATAAAACAACCCTAAATTTGCATAATCTTTTGGCGCGATATTACCTTGAGCTAAAAATCCTAAGATTTCTTCATAGTCCCATAAAGAAGATTGAATAAATGCTTCATCTAACTTTTTATTTAAATGAAAAATCAATACTTCTCTTTGATCACGGTTAAGAGAAGATTTTTCAATTTCTTCTTTTAATGTTTTAAGAATAGATTTGACATTGAATGGCATCCCTTCCTTTTGCAAATCACTACTTCCACCACGAATACTATCTAGGGTTTCATGACAAATACTCAATAATGCTGTATTTGCCCATATGCCCTTTTGCTCACTGACCTGATTTCGAAGGGTTACAAGAAAATCGGGCGTAACATTTTCAGTAGTAGCTGCAACTACTACTGGTATTTTTCCTGATATTTGTAGAGTAAACGTTTTATAAAGTGAACCTTGCTTATGTTGATAATAAAAACTTTCAGAACTTTCATATCCATTAAGCACATCATAAAAAGTTTTTACTTGTTCTTCATTATCAAACTGCAAATAAAAACGCTCTCCGCCTTGCAATGATTCTTGACTTAAATACGAAATAAGTTTATCTGATAGATACTTATAAAATTGGTTTAACATACTGCGCATCACCACTATCACTCTTTTTATCTAGCAAGTTTAATTTATCATATAGCTTTACAATTTCTTCTCGTGAATATCGATCAAAAGATAATCCTCGTAATTCTAACTCTACAAATACTTGCTTTAATGACTTTCTTTCATTCTTCAAACTTAAAGCTGTCAATAACAACAATAAATCCTGACTTACATTTAGCATATATCCTAACGATCCCCGAGTTTTTAAGAAATACCTTTTCCCTATTTCTTCAATTGATAAAGGATAACGGTTCTGAGGTCCTTGCATGGATGGCTTTTCATATGCTTCTTCAATACTTAAAAATAAATTCCCTACTAAGGAATCATAGTCTAACTCTAAATTCCCCTCTAATTCAGATAATACTTGGTGAACCCGATATTCAATAATCCAATCCCTTACCATTTCCAAAAACATAGTTTGCTCATCATTTGCAAGATTTTCGAATGTTTCTTTAAGTTCAGAATAAGTTTGTGAATTATCTGTTCCCATTAGAAAATTCAAATGTTCTAAGCAGTTAATATCTATTAAAAGATTCCGAGAGGATTCCTTAATCATATGATAACCATAGTTATAGCTTTTTCGACTTTTACTTGTTGCCTCCCAATCTAAGGTAAAAAAGACCTCATTATTATGGTTAAATTGAGCTTTCCCTTTTTGAGAGAGTTTTAATGTTAATTGTGTTATATATAAAAAATAATAATAACTTACAAACATTTCATAATGATTTTTAAAATAGTCCTCATACTGCACTAAAAATAAGAAATCCTCTTGGAACAACTCAGTAATATAAGGAAGTTTACTTATATACTTTTGTTTTCCCTCTATACGCTCTAGACCATTTAATTGATTCAAAATGAGTTTTGCAACCAAATCTTTGGATATATGTTTTTCAAATATACTTTTTAAATGAGTACTATCCTTAATGAGCACTTCTGCTAAAAATTTGCCTATTTCCTGTTCGCCTTTCATTTCTGCCCCGCTGCAAAAAGGCAAGTACTGGAAAACATGTGGGTGAAACACTTTAATACTTTCATTTTTATCTTGTAGAAACATACGTAATATTTGTTCAAAATAAGGTTTATCTTCTGAGGATACTTCAATCAAATTAGCAGCCTCTTTAATGATTTCTTCAATACTCAATTCTTTTGTTAATCGATTCGTACATAACTGACGCGTAAATTCTCCTAGCACTCCTCCAAATCCATTGCGGAACTTCGCTCGCTCCGTACCTCGGGTTGTAAAAGGAAAAAAAACACTTTTTCGGTTAATCGTATGTTTTAACCCTACTTTATCAGCTTTAATCGATAAGGAATCTCTTAACTGTTGTAAATTTGTTTTTTCAACCATTTCTTATTCCCTTCTAAATGTGAATTCTTCAAAATCTTCGTCGTACACTAGTTTAAATGATTTATTAGATTGTAAATTAACAAACAGTAATTCTTTTTCTTTATTTCCGTGTTTCATAACTTTTTCAATAAACTCAACAAACTGAATGCAATCTTCTTTATCTTTCTTATTTGGTCGATAACCTTTAAACAATTGAATCAGCATTTTGTATAATGGAAAATCTATTTCTAAAAATACGGGATTCAATTTATTTTCATCCCCAAAGGCTACTTGTATCGTTAATCGGAACCGATTCAATACACCTTGTTCACTAGTTGTCAGATGTTCCACATAAGGCTTAATATTTAAAAACTGAGCTACTTGAATATCTTGATTTGATTTATCGATATATACATAATCATTCTTTGGTTTACCATTCCAAAGGAAAATAGATTCCTTCAATAACGTAAATAAACTCTTTATTCCTGACTTACTGCCTATATTGAAATAATACAAATAGAATAGGTATTGGTTATACGTTTCATCAACGAATACCCCTTTTACTCGTTCAGATAAGAAGAATGAAAGACGTATAAGAGATTTATTGTACAGCTGTCGAGAAGCATTACTTAGGTCATGAAATGCCCCTAATCCATTTATCTCCTTTTCCCACTCTTGAATTTGAGACAAATCAATATATTTCCCAAATGTTTCTTGAATATCCATCGTATTATTCAATTCAATTAAAATCTGATCCAATAAATTGGAACGTCTATGGATTGGATCGAGTTCAGAAATAACCGCTAGTAAAGGAGAACGTTCTCTACCGTCGAATATTAAATTAGGTAATAACGCTTCCGTTTTTTGAACAGCATCTGAATTATAATAATCTACCTCCATATTCGCAGGTACCACTATATCATGAATAAAATTAAATAAAGCTCGTGTTGAAATAATAACCTTATTCTTAATAATGGCTTGAATTAATAGATTAATAATCCCATTTCGTATCTGCTCCAACATAAGTAATTCATAATTTGTCATAAAAAAGCCATGAATTTTATTTTCTTTATCCTTACAGTAGGCTCTGTAAAAAGGATTTTCTTGTGACGGATTCACTATCCTTTCTAGCAATGTAGAAAAATAGTGTGAGACCGGACCATTTTCCGTTAATTCAAATGGTTGATAATCGCTAAAGCTAATTAAGTGAAAATGTTCACTATCTCTGTTGGCTGTTATCGATACTTCCTCAAACACATTTGCCTCTGTAATAAACTGAGTTAGTATTTTAAAATTTTGTTTGGCATGCTCTGATTCAATAAAGTTATGCAATACTCCAAGATTTATAGCTAAAATCAGCTTTTCTGTAGACGTTTGAATCTTTTCATCGCTAAATGGCATTAATACTTCAGATAATGTATCTAGTGAACTTTTCTGTGGATCAAAACTCTCCGTGGCATCATTATGAATCATAAATTGATCATCAATTTCAGGATGCTTCTTTTTTAGATATGCTAATAAGTGTGATTTACCGTCCCCCACACTACCACATAAAAAAATCAATTGTGATTCCCTTACCATAGCAGAATCCTTTAATGTCTGTTCTAAATCATCTTGAATGGAGCGCTTTACATGTAGGTAATCTTTAAATGAACTAAATTGATTTGAATTTTCTATGGCTTCTTGAGAAGACTCTTTTAATTTTGAAAGCTCTTTTAATAAATAACTTTCTCCTTCTTCAAGATCAAATTCAAATTCTAGCTCCTTTTTTTCTTGATTAATTTCTTTCAATTCCTCCTCTGAAACAATTACTGTATTTACAGATTTGGCTGGAAGATCTACTGCTGCTTCCGATTTAGCAGCAGCTAATATGAGCTCTAATTTCTCTTCTAAACTAGAAGTCTTTTCCTCTAATTTACTCATGACATCAGCTGTACTCTTTAATTTAGGATTTCTATATTTAGGTGGCACGAATGAATAATCACCATACACTTCCATCAACCAGACTGATATCTCAAATAATCGCTTATGCATTTTAAATGCATTTTCTATATCAGCATCTATATATTCATGGGATGCCTTATTCCCTAACTGTCGAATTGTATCTAATGAACGAGCAATTTCTTTAGATAAGATTTCTTCCTTCTCTAATAACTGAATTCGTTCAACCAATTTTAAATAAGAAAAATTATCTAAATCATCATGCTGACTCGCAACCTCTTTTAATAATTCCTCAGAAAATATTCGGCCTTTTATTAAAACAGTTTGAGGATCCTGATAAAATATATCTTCAATCTGTCGCCCCAAATCTGCTAACTTTGGAAACCTTTCTTGTAAAAAATCAAAATTATAATAATGCAATTAAAACCACCTCAAAATGTATATAAACTCAATAAATGTTTACAATGAAAAAATCATTACTATTACCTACACCATTTATCATTATAACAAATGCAATTATACGATCCCATTAATAAAAGGTAATTGGCTTCCATATAGATAATCCAGTAGATGAAAATTTCGGAAATTAGCATCTTCCTACTTAAAACACTTGACTAAATAGTTTCATTGAAGTCTTACTCTAAATTGAACTGAACGAAAGCTATTTATTGTAATTCCCAAAAGAGGATATAGATAGACCGCTTTAAGGTTTGGCTGCAAAATATCCCGACAACTATCTGACTTCATTCTTATTTGTGGATAGTCGAGGTTATGCAAGTACAAGATACGATTATGTGAAATGAATGGACCATAACAATTTGCGTTTATTGTATGTATTCCTATTAAAGAGGAGGCATGACAAGAAATGGACATTATGAGGTATAAAGAATCTGATACGGAAGAAATTGTTTCCTTGTTCTATGATACGGTTCATTCAGTTAATGCCATTGACTATTCACAATTACAAATAGATGCATGGGCACCAAAGGCTGAGAAGGAAACGAGGGTTAACACTTGGAGGAAGTCTTTAGGTCAACATATAACATACGTTGTTAAAGTGAATAACCATATTGTTGGCTTTAGCGATTTAACCTATAGCGGGCACTTAGATAGACTGTACGTTCATAAAGACTATCAAGGGCAAGGTATAGCTACAGCCTTAGTTACGGTGCTTGAATCTGAGGCAAGAAGGTTAAATCTTTTAGAAATTGACACGGAAGCAAGTATTACAGCTAGGCCATTCTTTGAACATCAAGGATATAACGTTGTTTGTTCACAAACTGTTGAACGTAAAGGTATAAAATTAACTAATTTTAAAATGTCGAAAAAACTATAGCGTTAAGGCCTCTAACTAATTGGTGCAGTTGTTTTAGAAAGGATTGGGAAACCTTTTGTCCCCTCATTTTAACCAATTTAGCAAAATTAACATTTAACACAGCTACAAAAAAAGCATGAGCCCCTAAAGGTTCACTGCTTCTTAAGTAAATATCTTTATAATCCAATCCTCTTGGCCACTTCTCTCTGAATATCTTTCATATCAAACGGAACAATTACATTTTCTGCAAGGTCTCGTTTACTTTCTAACAATTCATGCATAAGTTCTTCAACCGTTCCTTGCGGGAAATTGTTTGTATCGGTCGTAATAATTTGATAGACATGTACATCTTTGGTTTGACCAATTCTGTATGCACGATCTGTCGCTTGATTTTCAACTGCAGGGTTCCACCATCTCGTATAGTGAATAACATGATTGGCACTAGTTATCGTTAGTCCTACACCGGCAGCTTTTGGTGACAGCAGCATAATACCAAATCCAGGTGTATCATTAAACGCTTGGACGACTGCTTGACGGTTTTTCGTATCTCCATCAATGACCGGTACAGAAACACCATATTTCATCATAAAAATACTTTTCAGAATAAAATGGAGCTTGCGAAACTCTGTAAAAATTAACACTTTTTCATTCTTCCGATGAATGTCATCGAGAATATCTAGCGTCATTTTCAACTTTGGTACGTCCTGTTCTGACAGTGCCTCGTACTGTGGGATAATAACACCAGGATGTCCATACATTTGGCGTAATCGCATTAACATATTCAAAATGGCAATCTGTCCCGTTTCTTTCGTTTCCAGCATCGACTGCGCCAAAGATTTTTGAGTGCTAGAAGCTTCCACATAAGCAATTTGATCCGGGTGTTTCTTCGGTAACCGATCGTCTAGAACACCCTTTTTCGTCCGTCGCAAATAATAAGGTTTAATAGCTTCGAGCAATCCATCATAGTTGCTGCTCTCGATATAGTTGCGGCAAAACTCCCTCAATGATTGTAAGTATCCCGGCTGAACAAAGTCCATAATAGCCCAAAGTTCCTCCAAACTATTCTCAACCGGTGTACCGGTCATCGCTAAACGGAACGAAGACTGCATCGCTCGCAATGCTCTTGAACGCTGGCTTGAGTGTGATTTAACATTTTGTGCTTCGTCGCAAATCACGGATTGGAACTTCACTTTTCCTAAAATAAGCTGATCAATCTTTAACGTATCATAGCTCGTAAACACCAAATCATATTGAGAGATTCTATTAGCGGAAGACAACCTGCCTGACCCTCTATGAATATATAAAGATTCCAATAATGTCGGGGCGAACTTTCGAATTTCTTCGACCCAGTTTTCAATTAATGCGATTGGAAGAACAATGAGCGTTGTTTTCAATTTCTGCTTAGCCTTCATATGAAGTAAAAAGGTAATCACTTGGATTGTCTTACCGAGCCCCATATCATCTGCCAGCAAACCACCGATTCCTTCTTCTTCTAGATGGCAAATCCATTGAAATCCTTCTAATTGATGGGCAAATAAATCAGCCTTTAAATCCGTAGGAACCTGATAAGAATTTACCTTTAGAACATTTGTAGAATCTAGACTATATTCAAGCATATCTTCATTATCTTTAATATCCAGAGCATAATTTTGCTTAACTGAAGGTGTGATATCGTCGAACTCTTCAAGTAATTGCTTCCGGAGTGTTGGATCTAAATATACCCATTTGCCTTCATATTCTACGTATTGCTGATTCGGATATTTTTCCATTAACTCCTTCAAAAAGGATGGTTCATAAGGAAGGGCCGCACCTGTTTCTTCATTAAACCATTGTATCCCTGTGCCTCCGCCATACGACGCCTTTACACGCTCTATCGGAATCAAACCGCGAACACGATCCGAAAATGCCTCTAAATCAATTAGAAAGTCATGTTCAGGAAGAACGGCTGACGGATTTTCCAAAAACAAAGGTACCTCTTCACCTTGAATATGACGCTTTTGATTTATAGCTTGTAAATCTTCGACTACTTCTTTTGTTTTCACAAAACGATTTCTCTTCATCCCATCTCTGAAACTCGTGACAGCGTATGGCTGATTAAGGGTTTGAGTCTCCATATCAGATCCACCAGTAGGGATTAATTCAATGTGTTCATGACTGTGCACCTTTATATCCAAGTCATAGTTATCAAGAACACTGTAAGTCTCATTCGCTAAAAAGTTATCAAACTTCAAATCTGCATCACGAGCAAGCTTCTGACATAAACCAATTTTTTGATAACCGCTCTCATACTGCTCATTCATCGCTGCTTTTAATTGATAAGTGCTTTTAGGGAGCAGATACAAGTCTTCACTTGTTTCATAAATTGCCCCTTTTTCAGCAGCTATTCGGTCTAAATTGCGACCATCCTCAAGCATGAGCTTTAATTGCAGATTCCCCTCTTCAGGTAAAGAAGTAAGTGATAACGTTCCACTGATAGCAGCCGGTTCACTTGGCAATTTTAACGTTTGAAGTAACTCTTTCCCTTCAGACTCTTCCAGAATTTCATAATAAGACTCATAAGATAGGTGCTCATCCTCTATTAAACCTGCATCATTCAACTGTTCCCAGGCAATATATTGTACAAAGCCTGGAAGTTTATAATATTGTTCAACTTCATTCGGTTTCAGAGGTGTCTGAAGAGGCATTGTTTTCTTTCCCTCTTGAATAAAAAATGAAAAAGTAACACCATTAACGTTCGGAGTTAAAGTCATCTTCAATTCTTTCTGCTTCTTTTTGAAGAACATCTTCATTCACCTCCCACCTTAAATTAGATTTTAACCAAGAATCGAACGTGTCTTGCCACTGGTTAGCATGTCGGAGCCAACCATCTTTATAAATCAGATGTCGCTCCATCAATTCACTTCTTTTAACCTCTTTCACTCGCATTAACGGTCTATTACTAAATTGTTCTTGTTCCTGCAGCATTCGATCAATTTTAGGCTGAAAATGAAGGTTAAAAGTTTTAGTAGTATACACATACACAGCCCCTACATCCAATACTTCCATAATAACTACGTCTGGAAAATACATAATCAATGTTTTCCGTTCATCAGTTACTACTGCATCTTCCAACTTATATATGAACTTCTTCCAATATACAAACCGCTCATGATTTTGATTGACTTGATCGAAAAAACTCTTTAATTCCAAACGTAGAATCCATTGTTGAAATCTCTTTTTTTCACTCTCTCCGACTTCTCTCCATAGCATCGGTTTTCGTCTATATGTTTTCAGCTTTTCGTAGATGAGTTTCCCTAAACCCTTTACGTTGTTCAATTGACAGTTCTTAATCAAATTTTCCGCCATCTTCTGCTGCTCTTCATTAGTCGCCTGATTAAAGTAGTTCTTGTATAAGTCTTTTTCCTTAATAAAAAAGTCTTCATCTGCAAATCCAAGAACATCCATTAATACTAATTTAAAGAGAGGAAAATTCTCATTTAAATAAAAGGTTTCTAATTCCTCTAGAAAATCTCTCTCCCCTTCATAGGCAACCGTGGCAAGATGACGAATGGGGTCTTGACTCAATAAATACCCCTTCCATTTTTGAACCTCTTCTTTTCCCATACGTTTTTGAATGCGTTCCTGATGAACAGCATACGAGTATTTAAAAATCTTCCACATCTCATCTAGATTGCATGTCTGGTAGACTACATCCGCCATCACCCGAAACAATCGATAATCATTTTTTGCGTTCTGTTGTGTTACGCTAATGATATTTTTCTTTGCGGTTTCATCTAAATTATCTCGATATAAATTGGGCACGAGTAATTTTTCTCTGCGCTTCAAACTATTAAACCACTTGTTGAACTCATCACTTTGATACCTTTGTACCTCTTCAAATTGATTTTCAAGCTTTTCAAATGTTCCTTTAAATTTTTCATTGGCATTCTCTACTTTATGTTCAACAAATAATTGCCGATTATCACGAATCCAAGCCTTTAAAGAAGTAGGTTCATACACATATTTCATTCTTTCACCAACTCTTCAATCGCCTTGATTGCTTCGTCATCTTTTAAACGGAACAAAAATTCTACCCTTCTTGAACGATTCGCATCATACTCGCCCTTTTTGTTTGTCAAAGGCTGACTAAAACTCCGTCCATTAGCAGTAATATATTTCATCGATAATTGTTTTTGTGGGAAGTTTGGAAACTCCTTACTATAAATATAGGATAATACAGAATAAGCTCGGTCTTGAGATAAAGCCATATTGTACATATATGTACCATTTTTATCCGTATGTCCCTCGATGATAACTGATGATATTTCATCTCTAAATCGATCTTGCAGCAATATATCTAGATATTGTGGTATGAATTGCTGTAGAAATACTTTACCCTGATTGGAAATTTCCGTAGAATTTGAATCGAATAATACCCCACCAGGAAGACGAATTGCCCCTGTCTGCTGGTCAATTTCAATCGATACATTGGATTCTTCAAATGCTTCTGTCAAGGCTTTAATAATTTCACTTTTTACAGTAACCACTTCTTCAATTTGCTTTTCCTTCTCTTCCTGAAGTTCACGATAGTCCAAAATAACGACAGTTAAGATTAAAGCAAAAATCATTAACATAGCGCTCATTAAATCCGCATATGACATCCAGTAATTAGTTTCTTCACGTTTCCGGTATTTCATCGTTGTATCACTTCTGCCACTTTTTCAATATTCTCTGAAAGATCCTCTAGATTATCAATGAAATCCTGCTGTACATCTTTAAATTGATAGACAAGATTGCTAACTTCAGAGACTGCCTTCGTTAATGTTTCATCAAAATTACTATATGTCTTGCTTAATCCTGCATCAATATTGTCAGCAAACTCTTTAACAGACATTCCAAGTGTTTGTCGCGTCTCTTCAAACTGACTTTTAGTTGTTGTCCAGCTCTCTTTCATAGTTTCTAGCTGTAACGTCATATCATTCATATAACTCTTCGTCTTTTCTAATGTATCCTCAACAACAGAATTCGTTTGTGTTCTCATTTGGACAAGCTCAGGCAATAATCTAGCTTGCGAAGCCTGCATTTCCCTTAGTTGTTGTTTCAAATCTGTTAAGTTTCCTGTTACTTCTCTTAAATCAGGTGCAATAGGACTTAACTCCGCTACAACGACCTTGACACTGTCTAATAAGCGATCCGATTCTATTAATGAGCGTTCTTGAGTCGTTAATGCTTTCGTAAATCGGTCTGTCATATCTTTGAACGTGCTAGACATTGTGCTCGACACCGTTACGACTTGCTCTAGAAGTTCTTTATATTTCCCCTCAACCTGGCCGTTGAATTGAGTAAATGATTCACTTAAATTATCATACTTTTGAGCCAATGCTTGGTTGCTTTCCATGACATTTTGCTGAAGTGGTAACTGTTGTTCCGATAGCTTCTGCAGTGATTGGAATGTTCCTTGAACATCTACGATAAAGGAAGACATCTCTTTAAAGCTTTCACGCATATCGACCATTTCCTCCATCGTCTGTCCAAATTGCTCCACCATTTGCTCTGTTTTCTTGAAAGTATTAGATTGATACTTTTCTGTTTCCGCAAAATTAGTCACAACCTGCTGAACAGTCTGCATCATTTGCTGCTGCATCCCTTGAGTATCCTGAATAAGCGTACCAAAATTTGCAATTGTCTGTTCTGTACCGCCCGTAATTTGCTGCACTAATCTTTCGGTGACATCTTGACTACTATTTCTTGTCAATTCTACTTGAGATTCTAGTAATTTTGCTTGCACACCCATCCCCTCTTGAAGAGATGAAAATTGATCATTTAATTGACCAAACACTTCGGATAATTGTCCATTTGACTGTTGAAGGGACGAAACGACCGGCTGCATAGCTTTTTCCATCGCGTCAGTCAATAATGTTTTCATATGATCCGCTTGGCTACGGGAAATTTTCTCTAAACGATTTAAGAATAACTCTTCATCATCGGTACTCAACAAATAATCCAGGCGCTCTGCATGCCAATCTAATTCCCGATTAAGACGACTACTAATGAAACGATCAAATACTGTCCAAACAAGTGATAGAGATACACCTAATACAGATGTATAAAAGGCTACTTTCATCCCACCAAGCAGACTTCCAATGCCAGTTTTTAGCGCATCAGTATCACTCATATTTAATTCTGCTAAACCTGCAGATAACCCAATAAATGTACCCAATACCCCGATACTGACACTTATACCTGCACCAACATCCATCAATTGTCGGTATCCCATATGATAGTGCATAACATCAAAACCAAAGAATGGTTCTACTCGAATTCTTTCATCCGCCTCTTTTTCCGAAGATCGATTGTAATAGCGATCCCACAATCCTTTATATTTCGATTTATTTATACCTTGAAAAGCTTCTTGAATTTTTCTATCAATATCTTTTACTTCATCTCCTTCTCTTCTATTCATTTGAGAAAGAGTGACTTTCATTTTTTTCATGACATTCATTTCTCTCTTGATTCTATATGCTTGATAGACTGCCATCCCAAGAAAGATTAAAATTTGAATGACAAGAAAAATATTCGTAAATCCTTCTGTACCGATTTTATTTATCAACGAAAATAAGGCCTCAAATACCTCATACACTGTTGCATCCCTCCCCTAGACGTACTTTTCCCATATTTTATAATAGATAAGTCTATGTAACTATTCAATAGGTAAAATATTCAACCGTAACAGTAGGATATCTTTCTTTATCAGAATAACTTACATTTTCATTGATATCTCTGCATTCTAACTTAATGAGGTTTGATTTGTATCAGCAAACAATACTAGATTATTTGCTATTTTCTAATTAGTATTCTATATAAAATCACAAAACCAAAATCCTTTTTATAGGTATATTGAACTACTTGTTTAGTATAAAAAAAGCTTGAGGTCCATTCCTCAGGCTTTGTTGTTGCTATCCTTAGTGAACAGTACCAGGCACTATTCAATTTAAAAGGTATACAGTTACCATACACTCAAATTATTCTCTCCATACGGGTACTCCTGTATCAAAAAAGGAAGACAAGACATTTACTAATGGCGGGAAAAAAGAAGTTGGAATGAAGGACTTGTCAGGATGGGAGGACCCCCACCCTTAACGAACGAGCTGTTTACAAGTTGGACAAGTAATCTCGTTATCCGGTTTAAATGTTATTTGTTTTAGATCATATCTTGTGAAAGTAACATACACGTGATATTTTTCTCCACATTCACAATAATTTTTATCTTTTACAATATGCCTTACATTGGATCCTTTTAATAATATAGTAGGAAAAAACATGTACATCCCCTCTTTTAATAGGCTTTTCTTC
>Ga0182739_1001416_pt1 | contig 25211 bp, 21 predicted proteins | sample eDN5th30CBELigBY_FD_128873 | JGI IMG/M metagenome (GOLD analysis project Ga0182739, IMG submission 128873) | Enriched backyard soil microbial communities from Emeryville, California, USA - eDNA 5th pass 30_C BE-Lig BY (version 2) (version 2) | ecosystem: Environmental > Terrestrial > Soil >... | reverse complement strand
GCATGCCCTTCGATCCGGGCAGCGTGCGCGACAAGATCGCGGAATGCCTGCTGCGCGCGGCTTCCGAGCCTTGATCCGTCGCGCCGCAAGCCCGCCTGGGGCGTCAAAAGAAAAGAGCCCCGATTGGGGCTCTTGCGCCGAAGGGGCTCCTGCCGTTACAGCCGGTCGCAGCGCACCGTGATCGGGTGATCGCGCAGGGCGGTCATCACGATGTCGTCCACCTGGCCTTCCACGTCGGTGATCACGTAGCCGATCTGGCCGCGCGTCTGCAGCGTCTGGCTGACGATGTTCAGGCCGTGCTGGGCCATCAGGTTGTCCAGCGCGCCCAGCGCGCCCGGCGCGTTGCGGTGCACATGCAGGATGCGCGTGCCGCCGGCCTGCTCCAGGAACGGCAGTTCGGGGAAGTTGACGGCGCCCTTGGTGGTGCCGGCCTGCAGGAAGCGCACGAGTTTCTCGGCCACTTCGCGGCCGATGTTCTCTTGCGATTCCTGCGTGCTGCCGCCGATGTGCGGGGTCAGGATGACGTTGGGCATCCCGATGAGCGGGCTGGCCAGCGGTTCGTCCGGACCCTTGGGTTCGGTGGGGAACACGTCCAGCGCGGCGCCGGCCAGGTGCCCGGACTTCAGCGCCGCGTGCAGCGCGGCGATGTCCACGACCGTGCCGCGCGACGCGTTGATCAGGATGGCGCCGCGACGCATGCGTGCGATGGTCTCGGCGTTCATGATGTTTTCGGTGGACTTGCCGCCGGGCACATGCAGCGTGACGACGTCGGCCTGCTCCAGCAGGTCGTTCAGCGTGCCGGCGGGACGGGCATTGCCCAGCGGCAGCTTGGCTTCCACGTCGTGATAGATGACGCGCATGCCCAGGCTTTCGGCCAGGGTGCTGATCTGCGAGCCGATGTTGCCGTAGCCCACGATGCCCAGCGTCTTGCCGCGCGTTTCAAACGCGCCCGCGGCGCTCTTGTCCCAGTGGCCCAGGTGCACGCGCGCGTTCTTTTCCGGAATGCGGCGCAGCAGCAGGATGGCCTCGCCCAGCACCAGCTCGGCCACCGAGCGCGTGTTCGAGAACGGCGCGTTGAAAACCGGAATGCCGCGCTGCATGGCCGTGTCCAGGTCCACCTGGTTCGTGCCGATGCAGAAGCACCCCACGACGCGCAGGTCGGGGTTGCCGGACAGCAGGGCGGCATCCAGGTGGGTGCGAGAACGGATCCCCGCCACCTGCACGCCGCGCAGGGCGTCGTGCAGTTGCGACGGCGGCAGGGCCGCGGCGTGCGTGACGATGTCGGTGTAGCCGGCGGCCTCGAAGACGGCGCGGGCGCTGGGATGGATGTTCTCGAACAGGACGATTTGTGCCATGACTGCCAGGGGGTGGGTGAGAAACGGTTTTATTTATTGTGGACCATTTCTGCTGCAGTGCGGCGAGTAGCCATTGAGGCGGTGTGGGTGAATTGTTTCATAGCAAGGGCGCGCGCCCGGCCCGCACACGCTGCCTAGCGGTACGCCTGGAACACCTTGGCTCCGCCGCGCTTGTCCACCAGCACGACATCGTGCGGTGTCTTGCGGCCGCCGTATTCCGGGCCGTCCATGCCCGGCGACCCCAGCGGCATGCCGGGCGCGGCAAGGCCCGCGGCGTCCGGCTTTTCCCGCAGCAGCCGGCGCACGTCGCTGGCCGGCACGTGGCCTTCGACGGCGTAGCCGTCCACCATCGCGGTGTGGCACGACCCATAGTCCGCCATGCCCGCATTGCGGCGGATGGGGCCGGTGTCGTCGACGTCGTGCGTGGTCACGGCAAAGCCGTTGTCGCGCATGTGCTGAACCCAGTCCTCGCAGCAGCCGCAGGTGGGCGTTTTCCAGACCTCCACCTTGACCGGCGTTTGCGCGGCCAGGATGGCGGGGGCGCACAGGGCCGCGGCGATGACGAGGCGGCGTGTAAGACGGGAAACGTTCATGATGCTCCGTGCAATGCGTGAGGTTGTCCGTGGGGCCGCGCCGGTCAGAACCAGAAGCGCACGCCCGCCATGACGGCGGCCTGGGACCGGCTTTCGCCCGCGTCCGCCGCGTAGCCTGCGGTCTGGCCGAACTTGCGTTCAAAGGATACGCCAACATATGGCGCGAATTCCCGGGTGACCTCGTAGCGCAGGCGCAGCGAGAACGAGCCGGCCGAAAGACCGGCGCCGACGCCACGGTCCGGATCGTCCTTGCCGTAGAGGCTGGCCTCCAGTTCGGGGGTGAGGATCAGCCGCTGGGTCAGCAGCAGGTCGTATTCGGCTTTCAGCGCCAGCGCGCTGCGGCCCGACGGACCCGCGTAGGCGGTGGCCTGCAGTTCGATGTCGTAGGGCAGCACGCCTTCGATGCCGATGGCGGCCCAGTTGCGCTTGGGGCCCGCGCCGATGTCGCGGCGCGCACCCAGCTGCAGGTCCCAGAACGGCGACACGGCATGGCTCCAGAACGCCTCGACCTTGCCGTCCGAGCCGCCGCCGCTTTCGCGTTCGCCCTCGCTCTTGAGCAGCAGGCGGTCCGTGGCGGTGCCGAACCAGAAGCGGCCATCCCACTCGAGGGCGTTGTGTCCGTCGCGATTGTGCGATGCGCCGAACTTGTCGAACAGGACCTGCCACGTCGGCGCGTTGTCCATCATGTGCGGATGGATGCCATAGCTGTCGTAGCCGCGCTCGCCCGCGCCGTCGCTGGCGGGCAGGCTGCCGATGGGCGGGGCGGCGGAAGACCCGTCCGGGTCCGCCGGGCCATGGTCCATGCCGGCGTGTTCAGGTGGCGCGGGGGCGGGCGGCGCGGCGTGGTTCATCGCGCCGTGATCCATGCCGGCGTGGTCGGCCGCGCTCGGCTGCGCCCAGGAGGCGGGACCGGTCAGCGCGATGGCGATGGCGCACGCGACCAGCGGGATATGCCTGGATTCGAGGGGTTTCATCGATTACTCCACCACGACCGCCCTGAACATGCCGGCCTCCATGTGGTACAGCAGGTGGCAGTGGTAGGCCCAGTTGCCGCGCGCATCGGCGCTCACGCGATAGCTGATGCGCTGCGCCGGATTGAGCGAGATCGTGTGCTTGCGCACCTGGAAGGCGCCGTCGGGCGATTCCAGGTCGCTCCACAGCCCGTGCAGGTGGATGGGGTGCGTCATCATCGTGTCGTTGACCAGCACGAAGCGCACGCGCTCGCCGTAGCGCAGCACGATGGGCCGGGCGTCCGAGAACTTCACGCCATTGAACGACCACATGTAGCGTTCCATGTTGCCCGTCAGGTGCAGCTCGATCTCGCGCGACGGCGGGCGATTGTCGTCCGGCTCGCGCACCGAGCGCAGGTCCGCATAGGTCAGCACGCGGCGGCCGTTGTCGCGCAGGCCGACGCCGGGATCGTCCAGCCGGGTCGAGACCACGTCGGGCAGCATGGCATTGCCTACGCCGCGCTCGGCGGGGTAGGGGTGCCGGACCTCGACCATGCCACCCTGGTCCGCGCCGGCGCCATGGACGTCCGCGTGTTCCATGCCGGGCATCGCGCCGTGGCTCGTGGCCTCGCCGGCGGCGCCGTGCGCGGCGTCCTTGCCCGGCGCGCCGTGTTCCGCGCCCGTGCCATGCGCCATGCCCATGTCCATCATGCCCAGGCGCTGGACCGGATCCAGCGCCGGGACGTCGGCCTGCATGCCAGTCCGGGGCGCCAGCGTGGCGCGTGCGTAGCCGGAGCGGTCCATGGCCTGCGAAAAGATCGTATAGGCGCGGTCTTCCCGGGGTTCGACGATCACGTCATAGGTTTCCGCGACGCCGATGCGGAATTCCTCGATCTCCACCGGCCGCACGTCCTGCCCGTCGGCGGCCACGACCGTCATCTTCAGGCCGGGGATGCGCACGTCGAAGTACGTCATTGCCGAACCATTGATGAATCGCAGCCGCACGCGTTCGCCCGGCTTGAAGAGGCCCGTCCAGTTGCCCGCCGGCGTGGCGCCATTGGTGAGGTAGGTGTAGGTCGCGCCGGACACGTCCGCCAGGTCCGTCGGGTCCATGCGCATCTGTTCCCACATGAGGCGTTCAGCCAGCGCGCCGCGCCAGCCCTGTTCGCGCGCGTCGGCGGCCAGGCTCTGCACGGTGGGCTGGATGCGGTTGTAGTAGGCCGGCATGACCTTCAGCTTGTTGAACACGCGCATCGGGTCTTCGTCCGTCCAGTCCGACAGCAGCACCGTGTAGTCGCGGTCAGCGGCGATCGGATCGCGGCGGCGCGGGTCGATGACGATGGCGCCGTACAGGCCGGTCTGCTCCTGGAATCCCGAGTGGCTGTGATACCAGTAGGTGCCGCTCTGGCGCACGTCGAAGCGGTAGGTGAAGGTCTGGCCGGGATCGATGCCGGGAAAGCTCATGCCTGGCACGCCGTCCATGCCCGTGGGCAGGAGGATGCCGTGCCAGTGGATCGACGTCTGTTCGCGCAGCCGGTTGGTGACATGCAGGGTCACCGTGTCGCCTTCGCGCCAGCGCAGCAGCGGCGCGGGAAGCTGCCCATTGACCGTGGTGGCGATGCGCGCGGCGCCCGTGAAATTCACCGGGGTCTCGCCGATGTCCAGGTGGAATTCGGTGCCGCGCAGTTCCTGGGGCGGCGGGGGCGAGGCCAGGGCCGACCGCCAGCCGCCCAGCGCGGCCAGCGCGCCGCCAGCGGCCAGCCCATGCACGAAGCGCCGGCGCGAGGGAAGAGAGAGCGCCGTCATGTCACAGCACCGAGACCGAACCCTTCATGCCCGCGGCGTAGTGGCCGGGCTCCAGGCAGCCGAACGACACCGTGCCGGCCTTGTCGAAGCGCCACACGATCTGGCCGCTTTTGCCGGCGTCCAGCGAGATGGCGTTGGCCTCCTCGTGCCGCATGCCGGGATCCTTCATCATCATGGCGTAGTGCGCCTTCAGGTCGGCGTCGGTGCCCAGCACCAGTTCGTGCCGGATCTTGCCGCTGTTGCGCACGTTCAGGCGCACGGTCTCGCCGGCCTTGACGTCGATGTTGGCGGGCGAAAAGCGCATGGCGTCGGACATGTCGATGTCGATGGTGCGCGTGACGCGGGCGGGGTCGCCCGGCTTGCCGATGGAGCCGGCGGCGGCCGGCATGGCGTGGCCCTCATGGCCAGGGCCGTGACCGCCGGCGGCGAGGGCGGCGCCGGACAGGGCCAGCGCCAGGGCGGCGAGCGTGGTGCGTAGCAGAGTGCCTTTCACGAGAATCCTTTCGGTGTGACCGTGATGGCACTCTACGCGGGCGCGGGTGACCCGATCCTGTCCCGCAGATTACGTTTTTGTCATGTTCGCGCAAGCGGCGGGCAGGTCGGCGCTTCGGAGCGTGATGCCGACCACGGTGCCGGACGCGTCGGACCTCGCATCGGCCTCGCCGCCGTGCATGCGCGCGATCGCACGCACGATGGCCAGACCCAGCCCATGGCCTTCGCTGCGAGGCGCGCGCGCCTGGCCGGTCCGGAAGAAGCGGTCGAAAATGCGCGGCAGGTCCGCGGCCGGGATGGGCGGGCCGGGATTGCGCACCTCCACGCGCGCGCCCGCGTCCAAGGGCGAGCACGCCAGCACGATTTCGCCGCCCCGTGGCGTGGCCTTGATCGCGTTCGAGATCAGGTTGGCGAGCGCGCGGCGCACCAGCCCGCGATTGGCGGCCACGGTGGCATCGCCCTCGCAGCGCAGCCGCACGCCGTGTTCCTCCAGCGTGGCGTCGTAGTATTCCGCCACGCGCCGCGCTTCGGCGGCCAGCGACACGGACGCCAGGTCGGCGGCGCGTTCGCCGCGGTCGGCGCGGGCCAGGAACAGCATGTCGTTGACCAGGGTTTTCAGGTCTTCCAGTTCTTCCAGATTGGATTCCAGCGCGTCGCGCAGCGCCGCGGCATCGCGCGGCGAGGACAGCATGACCTGCGTGCCGTTGATGAGCGTGGCCAGCGGCGTGCGCAGTTCGTGCGCCACGTCCGCGTTGAAGCCCTCCATCTGCTGATACGCCGCTTGCAGCCGGTCCAGCGTCCGGTTGAAGGAGCGCACCAGTTCATGCAGCTCGCGGTCGGTGTCTGCCAGCGGCAGGCGGCGGGCCAGGTTGTCCGGCTGGATGCCGGCCGCCTGCTCGGACAGCCTGCGCGCCGGGGACATGCTGCGCCGCACGGCCCAGGCGGCCAGCACGACGGTGGCGCCGACCCACAGTGCGCAGATCAGGACCAGCGCGGTGCCGTAGGCGTAGAGAAACTGCGCACTGGTGCGCGTGCTGACCGCCACGGTCAGTTGCCCGCCGGGCAGGATGCGGTCGTTCATGGCGACGCGCAACCCGCGCATGCGGCCGCCGTCGGGCGCCTGCAGCAGGACCTGGCGGCCGTCGGCTGTCTCCAGCGTTTCGGGGGCGGCGCCGCCGTACACCACCTTGCCCTGGGCGTCCTCGATCCAGATGCCCAGTTGCGCCTGTCCCGCGCGCATCTGGTCGAAAGTGGCGGCCAGGTCGTTCAGGCCGCTGGCGCTGTTCTGCATGTCGATCAGGTGGTCGATCAGCTCGAGCTTGCCGCTGACCTCGGTGATCTCCTGGCGTTCGACTTCGCGCTTGAGCGCCCAGAACAGCGTCGCGCCGGCCAGGCTGGACACGAGCAGGGCGATGGCGCCCAGCAGCACGGTCAGCCGCGCCTGCATCGAGCGCATGCGTGGCCGCGTCACGTCGCGGGACCGCCCGCCGTGCTGTCCGCCGGGGGACGCGATTCCAGCACGTATCCCATCCCGCGCACGGTGTGCAGCAATTTCGTGGCGTAGGGATCGTCCAGCTTGCCGCGCAGCCGGCGCACGGCTACGTCGATGACATTGGTGTCGCTGTCGAAGTGCATGTCCCAGACCTGTTCGGCCAGGGTGGTGCGCGACAGCACCTGGCCTTGCCGGCGCAGCAGCAGGGCGAGCAGGCTGAATTCCTTGGCCGTCAGGTCCAGTCGCTGACCGCCGCGCTGGGCGCGGCGGCGCGCCAGGTCCAGCTCCAGGTCGGCCAGGCGCAGCAGCGTGGGCTCCTGGGAGCGGCCGCGCCGCAGCAGCGCCTGCACGCGGGCCGCCAGCTCCGAGAACGCAAAGGGCTTGACCAGGTAATCGTCGGCGCCGCCTTCCAGGCCGCGGACCCGGTCTTCCACCGCGTCGCGCGCCGTCAGCATCAGGATCGGGGTGTCCTTGCGCGCGCGGACCGACGCCAGGATCTCGAAGCCGTCCATGCCCGGCAGCATGACGTCCAGCACGATCAGGTCGTAGGCGCCCTCCAGCGCGAGATGGCGGCCGTCCACGCCGTCGCGGGCCACGTCGACCACATGGCTTTGCTCCGACAGGCCCTTTTTCAGGTAGTCGGCCAGTTTGGGTTCGTCTTCGATGACCAGGATGCGCATGGCCAAAAATTTACCACTCGCGCCGCCTGCCCGGCGGCGGGTCAGGCGGTTTCGTCGATGGCCACGCGGTCGGGCGGAAAGCGCAGGGTGAAGACGCTGCCCTTGCCCGGTTCGCTGGTGATGAGCAGTTCCGCGTCGTGGCGCATGGCGATGTGCTTGGTGATCGCCAGCCCCAGGCCGGTGCCGCCCACCGCCCGCGACCGGCCCCGGTCCACGCGGTAGAAGCGTTCGGTCAGGCGCGGCAGGTGGCGCGCCGGAATGCCGATGCCGGTGTCCTGGACGCTGTAGCGTGCGCCGCCCTCGGGCTCGCGTTCCCAGCGCACGGTGATGGTGCCCCCGTCCGGCGTATAGCGCACGGCATTGGTCAGCAGGTTGGAGAAGGCCGAGGTCAGTTCGTTCTCGGCGCCCAGCACGTCCAGCGTTTCATCGATGTGCCAGACCAGTTCGTGCCGGCCACCCGACAGCGCCTCGATCTGCTGACGCGCCTTCTGCAGCAGCGCGCCCATGTTGACGGCGCGCGGATCGCTGCCCGGAGACGATTCCAGCGTGGACAGCGTCAGCAGGTCTTCCACGATGGCCTGCATGCGCTGGGCCTGCTCGTGCATCATGTCGATGTACTGTTCGCGCTGTTCCTGCGGCAGCGCGTCGTCGGGCAGGTCGCGCAGCGTTTCCAGAAAGCCCGCCAGCACCGTCAGCGGCGTGCGCAGTTCGTGCGACACGTTGGCGACGAAGTCGCGCCGCGTGGTTTCCAGCCGTTCGATCTGCGTCACGTCGCGGGTGATGAGCAGGCGCTGGTTGCTGGCGTAGGCCGTCAGCTGCATCATCATCAGCCGTTCCTGGCCCTGCTGGCCCAGCCGCACCAGGATCGGCTCGGGCCAGGACGGGCGATGCGCGTACTCCACGAACTCGGGCGCGCGCAGCAGGTTCAGCAGGTTGTGGCCGCGGTCGGCGGGCAGGCGCAGGCCCAGGTGCTGGCGCGCCATGCGGTTGCACCAGTCGATCTGGAAGTCTTCGTTCAGGGTCACCGCGCCATCGGGCAGGGCCTGGGCGGCCGCCAGCATGCCCTGCATGGTGTCGCGGGTTTCAGCCAGTTCGCGCGCGCGGGCGCGGGTGTAGCGATAGAGGGGGGCGAGGATGTCGTCCCAGGGTCCCACCGAGGCGGGCGGCGCGGTGTCCGGCTGGTTGGCCCAGCGCGACACCAGCGTCAGGCGCCAACTGCGCCACAGCAGCATGGCGGTCAGCGCCGCCGAGAACACGATCCAGCCCGCCGGGTCTCCAATGAGCCATTGCGCCAGTAAGGCAACCACCGCCCACAGGGCGACCAGAAATAGAGTGCGCAGCCAGATCATCGTGCGCAAGTTTTACCGCGTGGGGAGCTGTGCCGTAAACCGATAGCCGCTGCCGCGGACCGTTTCCACGTGCGCGTCATGGCCGCTGGGTTCCAGGGCCTTGCGCAGGCGGCGGATGTGCACGTCGACCGTGCGCTCTTCCACGAACACGTGGTCGCCCCAGACCTGGTCCAGGAGCTGCGAACGGGAGAACACACGTTCGGGGTGCGTCATGAAGAAATGAAGCAGGCGGAATTCGGTGGGGCCGATCTGCAGCGCCTGGCTGTTGCCCGACAGGCGATGCGTCACCGGATCCAGCTTCAGGCCGCCCACGTCGATGACGTCATCGGTGAGCTGGGGCGCGCGGCGGCGCAGCACGGCCTTGATGCGGGCCATCAGCTCTTTGGGGGAGAACGGCTTGGTGATGTAGTCGTCGGCGCCGGCTTCCAGGCCGTCCACCTTGTCCTGCTCGGAGCCCTTGGCGGTCAGCATGATGACCGGGACGGCGCGGGTGCGCTCATCGTTGCGCAGCTTGCGCGCCATCGCCAGGCCGGACGTGCCGGGCAGCATCCAGTCCAGCAGGATCAGGTCGGGAAGCTCGGCGCGGATCAGCGTCTGAGCCTGGTCGGCGTCGAAGGCGCGCAGCACTTTGTGCCCGGCGAAGGACAGGTTGACGGCGATCAATTCCTGGATTGCGGGTTCGTCTTCGACGACGAGGATGGTGCTGGACATATTGAATTTGGCACACTTCGGAGCGCCGGCGCGGCGCGAACATTGCGATAGTATGGCCGCAATATTTCAGGTATGTGACCGCGGCGCGCCTTCTGGCGGGTCCGTCCGCCGCCGGCGCGCGCCCGATAGGCTACCATTGAACGATATATCGGGAATCCACCATGCAAAACCCCTCCGAATCGCAACAATCCTCCGGCGCCGGCTCGGCATCCACGCACTTCGGCTTCCAGTCGGTCCCCGAAAGCGAAAAGGCCCGCAAGGTCGCCGAAGTGTTCCATTCGGTCGCCCAGCGCTACGACGTCATGAACGACTTCATGTCGGCCGGCCTGCACCGCGTCTGGAAGGCCTTCACCATCGGCCGCGCCGCCATCCGCCCCGGCATGAAGGTGCTCGACATCGCCGGCGGCACGGGCGATCTGGCCAAAGCCTTCGCCAAGCGCGCCGGTCCCACGGGCGAGGTCTGGCTGACCGACATCAATGATTCCATGCTGCGCGTGGGCCGCGACCGCCTGACCGACGCCGGGCTGCTGGTGCCCACCGCCGTGTGCGACGCCGAGCGCCTGCCGTTTCCGTCCGGCTATTTCGACCGCGTCAGCGTGGCCTTCGGCCTGCGCAACATGACCCACAAGGACCGCGCGCTGGCCGAGATGACCCGGGTGCTCAAGCCGGGCGGCAAGCTGCTCGTGCTGGAGTTCTCGCGCATCGCCAAGCCGCTGTCGCCGGCCTACGACTGGTATTCGTTCAATGTCCTGCCGTGGCTGGGCAAGAAGGTCGCCAAGGACGAGGCCAGCTACCGCTACCTGGCCGAATCCATCCGCATGCACCCCGACCAGGAAACCCTGGCCGACATGCTGCGCACCGCCGGCCTGGAACGGGTGCAGTACTTCAACCTGACGGCCGGCATCGCCGCCCTGCACGAAGGGGTGCGCCTGGGCTGACGCCCGGCGTCGACGGCCATTGCGCCCGCCCGCGGGGAACTTGTGGGGCGCAGGCTTGTCCGTTATTCTTACACCATTCAGATAACTGTAAGGAAGTCGCGCAGATGGTCCCGCGTATTGCGGGGCCCTCCCGTTGCTCGGGGCAACGGGGGCGCGAGTACGAGGGAGCAAACCTATGTCCAAGTTCTGTCTTTCGCGGTTTGTCGCCGCGGCGCTCATCGCCGTTTCCGGCGCGGCGCTGGTGACGGCGTCGTTCGACGCTGAAGCCCGCCGTGCGGGTGGCGGCGCCAGCGTCGGCCGGCAATCCTCCAATGTGACGACGCAGCGCCAGGCCACCACGCCGCCGGCTGCCACCAACAATACGGCGGGCGCCACCGCCGCTCCGGCAGCCGCCGGCGCGGCCACGGCCGGCGCCGCGGGCGCTGCCGCCAAGAGCGGCGCGTCGCGCTGGCTGGGCCCCATCGCCGGCATCGCCGCCGGCCTGGGTATCGCGGCGCTGCTCTCCAGCATGGGCCTGTCGGGCGCCTTCCTGGAGTTCCTGTCGTCCGCGCTGCTGATCGCCGCCGTCGTGTTCGCCGTCATGTTCATCATTCGCCGCCTGCGCGGCGCCGGTCCTCGCACCGCGACGCAAGGCGCGTTCGGTGGGGCCAACAACGCCTCGGGCCAGCAACAGCAGCCGATGTGGCGTGAATCGCTGAAGCCGGGCGCCGCCGCGCCCGCGGCCGCCGCGCCGGTGGCTGCAGCGCCTGTTGCGCCGCCGGCCGTCCTGCCTGCGGCGGGCGATGACAACAACTGGTTCGTGCCGGGCGATTTCGACACGGTGAACTTCCTGAAGCAAGCCAAGGAACAGTTCGTCCGCATCCAGGCCGTCTGGGACAGCGGCAGCACCGATGGCCTGCGCGAGTTCCTGACCGATGACCTCATCACCGAGCTCAAGCCCCAACTGGCCGAGCGCGGCGCGGCGCCCAACAAGACCGAAGTGGTCCTGCTGAACGCCGAGATGCTGGGCATCGAGACCGTCTCCGACGGCCACCTGGCCAGCGTGCGCTTCTCGGGCATGCTGCGCGAGGCCCCGGGCGCCGAGGCTTTCCGCTTCGAAGAAGTCTGGAACCTGTTCAAGCCGGCCAACGGCGGCTGGTTGCTGGCCGGCATCCAGCAGATCCCGGTCGAGCACGCCAGCTGAGCCTGACGCACCGGATCGACCGATCCTCTGCCGCGGGCGCCGCAAGGCGTCCGCTCGAACCGGCCCCCAAAGGGCCGGTTTTTCCATGCGCCTGGGCAAAACAGGCTCCCATCTAACCCGTTACACTCCCGATTTACCCATCAACTTCGGCAAGCCCTCCCGGGGTCCTTGCAACCGCCATGCTGCCTTTTCCGTTCCTGCCAACTCCCACGCGCCTGGCCATCAGCGCCCTCAACGCCCTGTTGCGGCGCGAGGACTGGGCGCGCGAGCGCCTGGCCCGGCATGCCGGCAAGACGGTGCGCTTTGCGGTGGGCGGCTTCACGCTGGGCTTGTCGATCGACAGCGAGGGCCTGGCTGACCAGGCCGACCCGGCCGTGGTGCCCGATGTCACGTTGACCGTGGCCCCCGAAAAGCTGCCGCTGCCGCGCCTGGGCGCCGGGCACGAGAAGCCCGATTTCGCCGAGGCGACACACATCTCCGGCGACGCGGCGCTCGCGCAGGTGGTGGCGGACCTGTCCAAGCAGTTGCGCTGGGACCCGGAAGACGCGCTGGCGCGCGTGGTGGGCGACATCGCCGCGTTGCGCATCGTGGGCGGCGCGCGCGCCGTGGCGGGCGGCGCCCGCACGGCTGGCCAGCGCCTGGCCCAGAACGTCTCGGAATACCTGGCTGAAGAAAGCGGCGTGCTGGCGGGCCGCCCGGCGCTGGAACAATGGCGCCTGGACCTGGCCGAACTGAACGCCCGCGCCGATGCGCTGGCGCGTTCGGCGGCCGCCCTGCAAACCCGCCTGGCCTCGGCCGGCGCGAAACGGGGCGCCTGATCCATGTTCCCCTTGCTGCGCCTCTTTCGCATCATCGTCGTCTCGCTGCGCTATGGCCTGGACGAGCTGGTGCTGTCCAGCCTGAATCATCCGCTGGCCACCTGCCTGCTGCGCGTCATACGCCTGGGCACGCGCCCGCGCCTGCCGCGCGGGCAGCGCCTGCGCCTGGCGCTGGAATCGCTGGGCCCCATCTTCGTGAAGTTCGGGCAGGTGCTGTCCACCCGCCGCGACCTGATTCCCGCCGATATCGCCAACGAACTGGCGCTGCTGCAGGACCGCGTGCCGCCGTTCCCGTCGGCGCAGGCGGCCGCCTGCATCGAGGCGGCGCTGGGCGCGCCGCCGGAAAAGCTGTTCGCACAGTTCGACGTGGACCCGGTGGCCTCGGCCTCCATCGCGCAGGTTCACTTCGCGGTGCTGCACGATGGCCGCGAAGTGGCCGTGAAGGTGCTGCGCCCGGGGATGCTCAGCATCATCGAAAAGGACCTGTCGCTGCTGAAAGTGGTGGCGCGCATCATCGAGCGCCTGGGCGCCGACGGCCGCCGCCTGAAGCCGCGCGAGGTCGTGGCGGAATTCGACAAGTACCTGCACGACGAGCTGGACCTGGTGCGCGAGGCCTCCAACTGCAGCCAGCTGCGCCGCAACTTCGGCCCCGAGTCCGGCCGCGGCGACATGCTGATCGTGCCGGAGGTCATCTGGGAATACACGGCGACCACCGTCTTCACCATGCAGCGCATGTACGGCATGCCGGTGGGCCAGGTGGAGCGCATGCGCCAGGCCGGCATCGACATCCCGACGCTGGCGCGCACCGGCGTGGAGATCTTCTTCACGCAGGTCTTCACGGACGGCTTCTTTCACGCCGACATGCACCCGGGCAACATCTACGTGTCGGACCGCCCGGACACGCTGGGCAGCTATATCGCGCTGGACTTCGGCATCGTGGGCTCGCTGTCCGAGTTCGACAAGAATTACCTGGCGCAGAACTTCCTGGCCTTCTTCCACCGCGACTACCGCCGCGTGGCGCAATTGCACATCGAGTCGGGCTGGGTGCCGGCCGACACGCGCGAAGAAGAACTGGAGGGCGCGGTGCGCGCCGTCTGCGAACCCTACTTTGACCGGCCGCTGTCGGAGATCTCGCTGGGGCAGGTGCTGCTGCGGCTCTTCCAGACCTCGCGCCGGTTCAACGTCGAGATCCAGCCGCAGCTCGTGCTGCTGCAAAAGACCTTGCTGAACGTCGAGGGACTGGGCCGCCAGCTCGATCCCAACCTGGATCTCTGGAAGACCGCCAAGCCCTACCTGGAACGCTGGATGCGCCAGCGCGTCGGGCTCAAGGGCCTGCGGCAAAGCCTGGAAAAAGAAGCGGCGCAGTGGTCGCAGATGCTGCCCGCGCTGCCCAGGCTGGTCCATGACCACCTGAGCCGGCCCAACGTCTCGCCAGCCCTGCTGACCGAGATGATCCAGCTGCGCCGCGCACAAGAGCAGAACAACCGGCTGGTTGCAGCGCTGGTTGGTGTGCTGGCGCTGGCCGTCGGGGTCGCCTTATGGGCCCTGACCCGATAGGCGGCGCGATGATCTAGACCTCTACTGTCATGTTTCATTCATGAAACGGTCATCATAGCTTCGCGGGAGACGGCGAAAAATAGCGCTGCGGTGGATGGAATGCAGCGCCACGCCTACAAGACGCGCGCGCCATTCACTCATTCTCATAGCCCCACTAGGGGGACGAATACAAGGGCAGAACATGCTTTATCCTGAACTCTTCAAGACCATGGAAGCCGTGCGCTGGAACATGGCGCACGACATTCCCTGGGGCGATTTCGACCGTAGCAAGCTCTCGGACGAGCAGGCCCACACGATCAAGATGAACGCCATCACCGAGTGGGCGGCGCTGCCGGCCACCGAGATGTTCCTGCGCGACAACCGCGGCGACAGCGATTTCTGCGCGTTCATGTCGGTCTGGTTCTTTGAGGAACAGAAGCACTCCCTGGTGCTGATCGAGTATCTGCGGCGCTTCCGCCCGGACCTCGTGCCCACCGAGGAAGAGCTGCACAACGTGCGCTTCGAGTTCGACGCCGCGCCGGAACTCGAAACCCTGATGCTGCATTTCTGCGGCGAGATCCGCCTGAACCACTGGTACCGCCGCGCGGCCGAATGGCACACCGAGCCGGTCATCAAGGCCATCTACAAGACCGTGGCCCAGGACGAGGCGCGCCATGCCGGCGCCTATCTGCAGTACATGCGCCGCGCCCTGCATGACCGCGGGCAGGACACGAGCGAACAGGCCCGCCTGGCGTTCTCCAAGATCGGCGTGTTGATGGCGTCGGCCGGGCGCACGCAGCAGGCGCTGCATCCGACCAACCTGCACGTCAACAAGGACCTGTTCCCCAACGACACGGTGCAGTCGCGCCTGCCCGAGCCGGGCTGGCTGGAGCACTGGCTGGACGCGCAGATCCGCTTTGACGGCGTCTGGGAGCAGAAGGTCGCCTCGCGCATCCTGCACATCCTGTCCAAGCTGATGGATCGCAGCTTCGAGACGGTCAAGGACCTGAACCGCTATCGAAAGGAAATGACCGCGCTGATCGTGCCCAAGGAAAAAGAGATCATCCTGGCGGGCGCCTGATCCCTCCTATAATCGCCGCATGCCTGCCGCCCGTTTCGAATCCAAGGTCCTGTCCCGCGACGACTGCGTCGCCGCCGTCGCCGCCGGCCGCTTTGCGCGGCCGCTGGTGTTCACCAATGGCGTGTTCGACATCCTGCATCGCGGGCACGCGACCTACCTGGACCAGGCGGCCCAACTGGGCGCCACCCTGGTGGTGGCGGTCAACACCGACGAATCGGTGCGCCGCCTGGGCAAGGGCGCCGAGCGTCCGCTGAACCGCATGGAAGACCGCGCGGCGCTGCTGGCCGCGCTGGGCTTCGTCACCGTGGTCACGTCCTTCCATGAAGACACGCCCGAAGCCCTGATCGGCCAGCTCAAGCCTGACCTGATCGTCAAGGGCGGCGACTACGACATGGAAAAGCTGCCCGAGACCGCGCTGGTCAAGACCTGGGGCGGCCGCGCGGTGGCGATTCCCTTTGAATTCGAGCGCTCGACGACGGCGCTGGTGAAGAAGATCCAGGCGGGTTGATCCCTGCCGGAACCGCGCTCAGCGCGGCATGTGCAGCAGCCGGTTGATCGCTTCCAGGTCGGTCTCGGCCAGGATGCCGCTGGTGGCCTTCAGGCGCAGGCCGGATAGCACCGTGCTGTATCGCGCCAGCGCCAGGTCGCGCTGCGTGGCGTAGAGCTGCTGCTGGGCGTTGAGCACGTCCAGGTTGATGCGCACGCCGACCTCGTATCCCGTACGGTTGGCTTCCACGGCGGCGCGGCTGGATTTTTCGCCGGCCTCCAGCGCCTGGATGCGCGCCAGCCCGCTGGTGACGCCGGTGTAGTACTGGCGCGCGGCCTGCACGGCCTGGCGGCGCGCGGTTTCGAAGTCGTAGCGCGCCTTCTGTTCCAGCTCGACCTTTTCCGTGACCTGCGATGAGACGCCGCCGCCCGAGTACAGCGGTATGGACAGCACCACGCCGATCGTGTTGTCGATCGGCTTGCCGGGCGCCGCATTGCGCATGACGGCGTCGCTGGCGCTGCCGCTGGTGGCGCGCAGGTTCAGGGTGGGATAGTGACCGCTCTTGGCGATCTGGATCTCGCGGCCGGCGATGCGGGTGAGCAGTTGCGCGCGCAGCACCTCCAGGCTGGAAGATTCGGCCTGGTTGCTCCAGTCGGCGATGCGGGCAGGCTGGGGCGCGGGAAGCCTCACGCCGTAGGGCAGCTCGGCCAGGGCGCCAGGCGGCGTTCCAATGATCTTGGCGAGCTCGTCGCGGCGCACTTCCAGGTCGTTCTGCAGCCGCAGTTCCTGCGCGACGACGAGGTCATAGCGCGACTGCGCCTCGTACGTGTCAGTGATGGTGGCGTTGCCGAGCTCGAAGTTGCGCTTGGCCGATTCGAGCTGCCCGGCGACGGCGGCCTTTTCGGCCTCGGTGGCGGTCAGCGTGTCCTGGGCATACAGGACGTTGAAATAGGCGTCAGCGACCCGCAGCAGCAGGTCCTGGTAGGCCTGCTGGAGCTGCACTTCGACGTCGGCGACGATGAGCTTGGACTGCTCGAAATTCTGCCAGCGGCCCCAGTCGAAGAGCGGCTGGGTCAGCGCCAGGTCCCACACGCCGCGCCCGCCGCTGTAGGCATAGGACAGTCCGCGGGTGCTGCGGGTCTCCTGATAGGCGCCGCCGGCCTCGGCGGTGATCAGCGGCAGCAGCAGCGCGCGCGCCTGCGGTTCTTTTTCAAGGCCCGCGCGGTAGTTGGCCCGCGCGGCGGCATAGGTGGGGTCGTTGCCCAGCGCGGCCTGCCAGACCTGGATCAGGTTCTGGGCGGATGCCGTCAGCGGGCCGACGCTTGCGGCGCAGGTGAAAACCAGTAAAGCCGTAAGCGATCGGACGCGCATGATCATTCAACGATACGCCGGGCCGCCGGACGCGACGCCGGCCCCATGGGGGCCGGGCGGGTGGCGGCGGGTTTGCGGGGTCAGAACTTGAACTGGGACACCGCGACGCCGCGCAACGGCTTGATGACCGTTTCGAAGAGGTTCACGGTTTCGAAGCTGGCGGCGGTGGTGCGGGTGATGCGACAGGCCGTCATGACGGGCGCCTGGCCAACCACCACGACAAGGCGGCCGCCCACGCGCAGCTGGTACTTCAGCGCGTCCGGCACGACCGGCACGGAACCGGTGACCAGGATGGCGTCGTATTCAGTGGAGCCCCAGCCATTGCGGGCGTCGCCGGTTTCGACCTTGACGTTGGTGACGTTGTTCATCTGCAGGTTCTGCTGCGCGAAGGTCACCAGGCGGCTGTCGATTTCAACCGAGGTGACCTGCTGCGCCAGGTAGGCCAGCAGGGCGGCCTGGTAGCCCGAGCCCGTGCCGATCTCCAGCACGCAGTCGGACTTGGTCAGCAGCAGTTCCTGGGCGAGGCGCGCTTCGACCTTGGGGGCCAGCATGGTCTGGCGCGTGTTGACCGCATTGATCTCCAGCGGCAGCTCCAGGTCGGAAAACGCCAGCGCGCGCAGGGCCGGCGGAACGAATTGTTCGCGGCGCACATCGAACAGCGCTTGCAGCACGTTGGCGTCCAGGACATCCCACGGGCGGATCTGCTGTTCCACCATGTTGAAGCGGGCTTGTTCTACGTCGGGCAGGGTCGAAGCGTTCATGACGGTCAGAAAAAACAGAGGAATCAACAGGCCATTGTACCGATTCGTAGCGTCCTGTGACGACGCGCCGGCGCGGCAGATGTTTCAGGCGCGGCGCACGGTCCCGGCCACGCGGACGGCGCCCCGCGGGGCGCCGCCGTGCGTGGGGCCGCAGGCCCCTACCACCAGGCGTGGAAGTGGTGGACCGGACCGTGGCCGGAGCCCACCGACAGGCGCTCCGCGTGGCGGATGGCCTCGGTGAGGTAGGCCTTGGCGCGCTTGGCCGATTCCGGTACGTCCCCGATTTGGGGCAGCAGCGCGGCCAGCGCGGCCGACAGCGTGCAGCCGGTGCCGTGCGTATTGGCGGTGTCGATGCGGTGGCCGGGCAGTTCGATCATGCGGTCGCCGTCGTGCAGCAGGTCGATGGTTTCGCTGCCGGGCAGGTGGCCGCCCTTGACCAGCACCCAGCGCTCGCCCGAATGCGCCAGCTTGTTGCGCAGGCGTTCGGCCACGCGGCGCATTTCCTTGACGGTTTCCACGGGCCGCTCTTCCAGCAGCACGCCGGCCTCGGGCAGGTTGGGCGTCAGCAGGGTGGTCAGGGGCAGCATGGCTTCGCGCATGGCGCCCACGGCGTCGTTTTCCAGCAGCAGGTCGCCGCTCTTGGCGACCATGACCGGATCCAGCACCACGTGGGCGGGCGTCCATTTGGCGAGCTTTTCGGCCACCACCTCGATGACCGGGCGCTGGCCCAGCATGCCGATCTTGACGGCGTCGATGCGCACGTCGGTGAACAGCGTGTCGATCTGCAGGCCGACGAAGGCGGGCGGCACGGGCGAAATGCCGGTCACGCCCTGCGTGTTCTGCGCCGTGAGCGCGGCGATGATGGCGCAGCCATAGGCGCCCAGCGCGCTCATGGCCTTGACGTCGGCCAGGATGCCGGCGCCGCCGGACGGGTCGACGCCCGCGATGGTCAGCGCGTTGGGGATGGGGCGGCCGCTGGCGGCCGGCTGGCGGGAGTTCATTTGGCGGGACCGGCGGTGATCAGCCCTTCGGTGGGCGAGCTGGGCGCGCCGCTGTACAGCTTCTTGGGCATGCGGCCGGCCAGGAAGGCCTCGCGGCCGCCTTCCACGCCCTTCTTCATGGCGCTGGCCATGAGGACGGGATCGCGCGCGGCGGCGATGGCGGTGTTCATCAGCACGGCGTCGCAGCCCAGCTCCATGGCGATGGCGGCGTCGGACGCCGTGCCGACGCCGGCGTCCACCACGACCGGCACGCGGGCCTGGTCGATGATGAGGCGCAGGTTCCAGGGGTTCAGGATGCCCATGCCCGAGCCGATCAGGGACGCGAGCGGCATGACGGCCACGGCGCCCATGTCTTCCAGCATGCGGCACTGGATGGGATCGTCCGTGCAATAGACCATGACCTTGAAGCCTTCGTCGACCAGCGTCTTGGTGGCCTTGAGGGTTTCGGGCATGTTGGGAAAGAGCGTGTGCGGGTCGCCCAGCACTTCCAGCTTGACCAGATCATGGCCGTCCAGCAGCTCGCGCGCCAGGCGCAGCGTGCGCACGGCGTCGTCGGCGGTGTAGCAGCCGGCCGTGTTCGGCAGCAGGGTGAATTTCGAGGTGGGGACGTAATCCAGCAGGTTCGGTTCGCCGGCGTTCTGGCCGATGTTGGTGCGGCGGATGGCGACCGTGACGATTTCCGTGCCGCTGGCGTCCAGCGCCGCGCGGGTCTGTTCGAAGTCCTTGTACTTGCCGGTTCCGACGAGCAGGCGCGACGAATAGGCGCGGCCGGCGATGGTGAGGGTGTCTTGTGTGGTCATGGCGGTGCTTCAAAGGGCGGGCGCGCACGATGCGAGGCCCGCGGGGGACTGGCTGTTGGTGCACGAATGATAAAGCAGGACGCGCAAGGGCAGGACAGGCCCCCGCCCGGCGCGTTCCACTATTTGCGGATCGCGCGCGTCAGCGCACGCGGTCCAGGTCGGCGCAGAGGGACTCGGCCGCGTCGATCAGCCGCGGCCCGGGCCGGTACAGCGCGTCGGCGTCGATGCCGTAGACGTGGCCCTGGCGCGCCGCCGGCAGGCCCATCGCCTGCCATGCGGCCAGGTTCGCCCGCGTGTCTTCAGGCCCGGCAACGCCGGCCAGCACGACCTCTGGTCGCGCCGCAAGCACGCCTTCCAGGTTGACCTGCGGCGCCACGATGGACGCCTGGCCAAAGACGTTGACGCCGCCGCACAGGCGCAGCGCGTCGCTGACGATGCTGGCGTCGTTCAGGGTGTAGATGGGATTCAGGCCCGCCTGCACGAAGACGCGCACCGGCCGGCGGCCGGCATAGCGCGTCTTCAGGGCGTCCAGCCGGGCGCGCAGGTCGCGCGCGGCCGCGTTGGCCACGGTTTCGGTGCCGAACAGGACGCCCATGCGCTCCACCGCGCCGGGTATGGCCGCCAGCGTCAGGGGATCGCTGTAGAAGACCGGCACGCCCAGCTTGTCCATCACGCGCGCCAGCGGTTCGGCGGCGCCCGGCTGCCAGGCGATCAGCAGGTCGGGGCGGGCGGCCGCCACGCGTTCGGCGTCGGGCTGCGTGCCGTCGCCCAGGATGGGCAGCGCGCGGGCGGCGGGCGGATAGTCGCTGCCGCGCACGGTGCCCACGAGGAAGTCGCCCGCGCCGGCGGCGTAGGCCAGTTCGGTGGCGTGGGGCGCCAGCGTCACCGCGCGGCGCGCGGGCGCCTCCAGCGCGACGTTGCGGCCGCGGTCATCCTGGACCTGGATGGCCGGCGCGCCGCGCGCGAGCGCCGGGCCGAGCGCCAGCATCAGCGCCAATCCGGCGGTCGTCAGGACGCGGTAGGAGGTCATGCGGCGGCTCGGTCGGGTTGGCGCAAGCGCCGGGCAGCAATCAATAGCGTAGCGTGAGCGACGCGTAGAAGTTGCGGCCGGGGGCGGGGTACAGGCTGTAGTTGGCGACCGGACCCAGCATTTCGAACGAGGCGTTGCCGCCGCGGATGCCGTACGTGGCGTACTGGCGGTCGAAGATGTTGTTCACGCCCACCGCGGCTTCGATGTTGCGGGTGAACTTGTACGCCAGCTTGGTGTTGAACAGCACGTACGCGTCCAATTGCTTGTCGAACTGGTTGGCCTGGTCGTTGTCCATGCGCGACTTGCCCACGTATTGCGCCGACACGTTCCACAGGAAGGCGTCGGTGGGGCGCCAGGTCACGCCGGCGTTGGCCAGCCACTTGGGCGCCAGCGGCACGGTCTTGCCCGCGAGGTCCACGCCGGCGTAGGTGCCGGAACGGAACTGCGCTTCCATCCAGGTCAGGTTGGCGTCCAGGGTAAGGCTGCTGGAAATGGCGGTGTGGCCTTCGAGCTCGATGCCCTGGCGGCGCGTCGGATCCAGGTTGGTGTTGGCGCCGGTGCCCGGTCCCCACAGGCCGTCGGCCAGCGGGTTGTACTGGATCTCGTTGGTCAGGTCATAGTGGAAGTACGACAGGCGCGCGCTGCTGGTGGCCGACTGCCAGGTGACGCCCAGTTCCTTGTCGATGGAGGTCTGGGGCGCCAGCGGCGACTGGACCGACAGCAGTTCGTCGGCGTTGGGCAGGCGGAAGCTGCGGCCGACCTTGCCGTACACGCCGAAGCCGCCGGACAGGTCCTGGCGCACGCCCAGCTGCCAGGCGGTCAGGTGGTTGCTGCGATTGGACGGCGTGCCGGACCCCGAGATCACGTCCAGGTCGTCGGACGCATATTGGCGGCGCACGCCCATCGTCACGTAGGTGCTGTCCGTGGCGCGGATCTGGCCTTCGGCGAACAGGCCGTACTGGTGCTGGCGCGACTGCCATTGCGACGGCTCGAAGTCGTAGTACGCGTTCTGGTCGGCCGTGGTCTTGGCTTCCTGCGCGTCGGCGCCGAAGACGATGCTGTGGCCGCCGTTGATCGGCAGGCGGTAGCGCACGCTGGCGATGTTCTCTTCCAGCTTCTGGTCGCGCAGCGTGTCGCCGAAACCGTCGTAGGTCAGGCCGCTGAGCTTCTTTTCGCGGGTCGACAGGTCCGAGTACAGCACGCCGGCGCCGATGGCCTGTTCGAGCTGCAGGCCGAAGGTGGTGGTCGTGGTCTTGACGTAGTCGACGTCGTTCTTCGAGCCGCGCGGATCGTCCTGGTATTCGTTGACGCCCGTGAACGGGTTGATCGTGCGCGGGCCGGGCAGTTCCAGCTTTTGCGTGGTCGTGCGGCCGTACAGGCGGATCGAGCCGTCGTCGTGGCGGAACGTGATGCCGCCGCCGCCGCCTTCGCGGCGCTCGCCGCTGTTGTCGCGGTAGCCGTCGCTGTGCAGCGACTGCATGTAGGCGTCCACGCCCACCTTTTCATTGTTCATGGCGACGGCGGCGTCGTACTGGCGCAGGCCGTAGCTGCCGAAGGTGGCGGTGGCGCGGGCGGTCACCGGCTCCTTCGTGAAATCGGACTTGGTGATGATGTTGATCACGCCGCCGGTGGTGCCGCCGCCGTACTGCACGGAGCCGCTGCCGCGCACGATTTCGATGCGTTCGACCTGGTCCAGGGGCACCACGCCCAGGCTGGGCGCCGACAGGTCGTTGGTGTTCTGCTTGACGCCGTCGATGAGGATCAGCGTGTTGCTCGCGCCGGTGATGCCGAAGCCGCGCAGATCCACGATGGCGTTGTCGCTGGAGCTGGTGGTGTTGATCAGGTTGATGCCGGCCTGCGTGGAAAGCAGGTCCTGCATGGTGCGGGCGCTGCTGGCGGCAATGTCCCGGGCGGTGATGACCGAAATCGACACCGGCAGCGTGCGGCCGTCGGTGGGCACGCGCTGGGCGGTGACGGTGATGCTGTCGAGCTCTTGCGGGGTGGGAGCGGTTTGCTGGGCGGCGGCGATGGCCGGAGCGATACAGAGCAGGGCGCCGGCATAGCGCCGGATGGAGCGGACTTTCATCTACTTGACCTCGAAGCGACCCGCGACCCCGCAGGCCATTCACGATGGGGAGGATGCCCGGGCGCCGGGCGGGCCGTGAGGCCGCGTGACGTGGGAGAGGCATCCTGACGAGCGAACAGGCCGGTATCGGGCTGCCATGGGCGCATCTGCGCGCATGGGGACCGTTGCGGGGGCAGCACAGGCTGGACATGGGGAGCTGCCGGGCGCCTTCTGGGCGGCGCGGCGGCCCCGGGGGGCGTCTTCCTGTTTCCCGTTTACCTTTCGCGCGCGGCGGGCAAGTGTTGCGTCCTTGCCCGGCCTGGTGCGCCGAAAGCACCGGTTCGGGGCCGAAACTGTATCACCGTGAGGCGCGCGAAGGCCCATTTTGTTACGATCAGGGCTTGTTTTTCCGGCGTTTTTCGCGTTTTAGCCACATCTGCGCTGCCGTGGCCAACCCCCTTTGGACCTGATCGTGTCGTATCCCCGCCTGCCGTACCCTCCCGAAGCCTATACCCGCGGCGGTGACTTTGCCCGCCTGCTGGGCAAGCGCATCCTGATCCTGGACGGCGCCATGGGCACCATGATCCAGCGCTACAAGCTGGGCGAAGCGGACTTCCGCGGCGAGCGCTTCGCCGACCACGGCAAGGACGTGAAGGGCAACAACGAGCTGCTGTCGCTGGTGCGCCCCGACGTCATCTCGGAAATCCACCGCCAGTACCTGGAAGCCGGCGCCGACGTCATCGAGACCAACACCTTCGGCGCCACCACCATCGCGCAGGGCGATTACGACCTGCCGGAACTGGCCTACGAACTGAACCTGGAGTCGGCCAAGCTGGCGCGCCAGGCCTGTGACGCCTACAGCACGCCCGACAAGCCGCGTTTCGTGGCCGGCGCGCTGGGCCCGCAACCCAAGACGGCGTCGATTTCGCCCGACGTGAACGACCCGGGCGCGCGCAACGTCACCTTCGACGAACTGCGCGTCGCTTACATCGAACAGCTCAACGGCCTGCTGGACGGCGGCATCGACATCGTCCTGATCGAAACCATCTTCGACACGCTGAACGCCAAGGCCGCCATCTTCGCCACCGAGGAAGTTTTCGAGCAGCGCGGCATCCGCCTGCCGGTGATGATCTCGGGCACCGTGACCGACGCGTCCGGCCGCATCCTGTCCGGCCAGACGGTCGAGGCGTTCTGGAACTCGGTGCGCCATGCGCGCCCGGTCACCATCGGCCTGAATTGCGCGCTGGGCGCCGCGCTGATGCGCCCCTACGTGGCCGAGCTGTCCAAGATCTGCGACACCTACGTCTGTGTGTATCCCAATGCCGGCCTGCCCAATCCGATGGCCGAGACGGGGTTTGACGAGACGCCGGCCGATACCTCGGCCCTGCTCGAGGAATTCGCGCGCGCCGGGCTGGTGAACATGTCGGGCGGCTGCTGCGGCACCACGCCGGACCACATCCGCGCGATTGCCGAGAAGGTCACGGCGCTGACGCCGCGCGTCGTGCCCGAGATCCCGGTCAAGACCCGGCTGTCGGGCCTGGAAGCCCTGAACATCGACGAGGACACGCTGTACGTCAACGTGGGTGAACGCACCAACGTGACGGGCAGCAAGATGTTCGCCCGCCTGATCCGCGAAGAGAAATACGACGAGGCGCTGGCCGTGGCCCGCCAGCAGGTCGAGAACGGCGCGCAGATCATCGACATCAACATGGACGAGGCCATGCTGGATTCGGTGGCCTGCATGCACCGCTTCCTGAACCTGATCGCCTCCGAGCCCGACATCGCGCGCGTGCCGGTCATGATCGACAGCTCCAAGTGGGAAGTCATCGAGACCGGCCTGAAGTGCGTGCAGGGCAAGGCCGTGGTGAACTCCATTTCCATGAAGGAAGGGCTGGAGCCCTTCCGCCATCATGCGCGCCTGTGCCGCCGCTACGGCGCCGCCGTGGTGGTGATGGCGTTCGACGAACAAGGCCAGGCCGACACGCTGGAGCGCCGCAAGGAAATCTGCGGCCGCGCCTACCAGATCCTGGTCGAGGAAGAGGGCTTCCCGCCCGAAGACATCATCTTCGACCCGAACGTCTTTGCGGTCGCCACCGGCATCGACGAGCACAACCACTACGCCGTGGACTTCATCGAAGGCACGCGCTGGATTCGCGAAAACCTGCCCTACGCCCGCATTTCGGGCGGCGTGTCCAACGTCAGCTTCTCGTTCCGCGGCAATGAGCCCATGCGCGAGGCCATCCACACCGTGTTCCTGTACTACGCGGTCAAGGAAGGCATGACGATGGGCATCGTCAACGCCGGCCAGCTGGGCGTGTACGCCGACCTGGATCCCAAGCTGCGCGACCTGGTGGAAGACGTGGTGCTGGACCGCGCCGAGCCGGTCGGCAAGACCGATCCCGACGACGAGCGCACGCCCACCGAACGCCTGGTGCAGTTTGCCGACACCGTGAAGGGCTCGGGCGCCAAGAAGGAAGAGGACCTGGCGTGGCGCAATGCCGACGTCGAGCAGCGCCTGTCGCACGCGCTGGTGCACGGCATCACCGCCTTCATCGTGGAAGACACGGAAGAGGTGCGCCAGAAGATCGCGGCGCGTGCGACAGGCGCTGCTCGACGTCGGCATTGCGCCACGCCAGGTCCTCTTCCTTCTTGGCGCCCGAGCCCTTCACGGTGTCGGCAAACTGCACCAGGCGTTCGGTGGGCGTGCGCTCG
>Ga0182739_1001415_pt1 | contig 25213 bp, 29 predicted proteins | sample eDN5th30CBELigBY_FD_128873 | JGI IMG/M metagenome (GOLD analysis project Ga0182739, IMG submission 128873) | Enriched backyard soil microbial communities from Emeryville, California, USA - eDNA 5th pass 30_C BE-Lig BY (version 2) (version 2) | ecosystem: Environmental > Terrestrial > Soil >... | reverse complement strand
CTGATCCCCTGCCGTGCCGGGTTCGCCCGCCGGGCCGGGTTCGCCCGCGAGCGCCAGCCAGTTCGCGAGCATCCGGTGCCCGCCCTCGGTGAGCACGCTCTCGGGATGGAACTGCACGCCGTGCAGCGGTAGCTCCCGGTGCGCGATCGCCATGATGACGCCGTCCGGGCCCGTCGTCCGGGCTGTGACCTCGAGCGCGGCGGGCAGGGTTCCCTCGACGATCGCGAGCGAGTGGTACCGGCCGGCCGTGAACGGTTCGGGAAGCCCCGCGAGCACACCGGTGCCGGTGTGGGTCACGAGAGATGTCTTGCCGTGCATGAGTTCGGGGGCGGATGCGACGACCCCACCGTACGCCTCCGCGAGCGCCTGATGACCCAGGCACACCCCGAGCAGCGGCATCCGTCGCCGTGCCGCCGCCTCGATCACGGCGATCGATGCGCCGGCGTGCCCGGGCGTGCCCGGGCCGGGTGAGACGAGCACGGCGTCCACGGCGTCCAGAGCGCGCTCGACGGCGTTCTCCTCCGGATCGTCCTGCAGCGTTCGGCTGCGGACCACGGAGACCGTCGCGCCCAGCTGCGCGAGATAATCGCACAGGGTGTACACGAAACTGTCGTCGTTGTCGACGACGAGGACCCGGGGAGCGAGGCGGCTCATCCGATCACGACGTCCGCGGGAGTGAGCCACAGTCCGACGAGGGGGAAGACGTAGACGAACAGGGCCCACACGATCGCGGCGGCGGCCACGAGGAGGATGAGCAGGCGCACCCACCACGGACCGGGCAGAACACGCCAGAGCGCTGCGTACATCAGGCGGCTTCCTTCACGGGTGTGGGCGTCTCGGTGGGGGCCGGGGGCTCGGGTAGCAGAACGGCGGGCGGCCCGTCGGCGCGCGGCTGGAACGAGTCGAAGGACGAATAGGCGACGATCCGCTCGATCGCCGTGTGCTTGGGGGAGCAGCTCGTGAGCGTGAGATAGCGCTCACCCGCGGGTGTCGAGATGTCCTGCGGGACGGGATGCAGCACGTTCACGGCCCACGGCTTGACGTACTCGAGGTTGCGGAAGCGGTACGTGTACCAGCCGTCCGGAGTCTCGATGACGATCGGATCGCCCACGCGCAGTTCGGCGATCCGATAGAACGGGGAACCGCCGTATCCGGTCCGATGCGCGGCGTAGGCGGAGTTGCCGACCTCGCCCGGCATCTGCGTGCCGGGGTAGTGGCCGATGCCGATCGTGTCGAGCGTGCGCGAGCGCGAGACACCGCCGGCCATCTGCACGGCGTAGTCGGGACCGAAGCTCGGAATGTACATGATGCCGAAGACCTCGCCGTCGCCGGGTTCGGGCGCGACGGGCGGCACGATCTCGGCCGGTTCGGTGGGCACAGGCGGCTCGGTCGGTTCGGTGGGCTCTTCCGACGCATCCGGCGTGGGGTCGGTCGTCGCTTCCGCGCTCCACTGCTGCGCGAGCTCGTGGGCGCGGGCGTTGTTCTGGGCGCCGGAGATGATGTCACTGATCCAGAGCTGCCAGGCCACGAACAGCAGGACGATGACACCTGCCGTCAGCAGGAGCTCGCCGGCGACGCCGACCACACTCACGCGTCGTCGTTCGCGTCCGGACGTCGGCGCCCCCCCAGGCGGCGACACCCCCACCCCCGAAGTGTCCACGCAGCGATCATAGTCGGAACAGCCCGGGAGGAACCTGACGGCTACAATCGAACGCATGGCCCGTACTGACGACGTCGACTCCCCCTCGAGCAGCGACGCCGACGCTCCCAACCCGGTGTGGTTCAAGCCCCTCATGGTGGGCTTCATGCTGCTGGGTCTGGCGTGGGTGCTTGTCTTCTACATCTCCGGGGCGCGCTTCCCGATCCCCGGCATCGACAGCTGGAACCTCGCGATCGGCTTCGGCATCGCGCTCATCGGCTTCCTCATGACGACGCGGTGGCGCTGACGCGAATTACACGCGTGTGATTCATCCCCAGGTGTGGATGAATCTGTGGATAGATTCCCCCGCATCCATCAGTGGATGATCGCGGCGACGACCGCGAGCACAACGAGCGCGACCCCCGTGCCCACGAGCAACGCGAGCTGCTGTCCGCGCTGATCGGCCCGTCGCGTGCGGGCGAAGATGAGTCCCAGCAGCGCGCCGACGACGAGTCCGCCGATGTGCGCCTGCCACGCGACGTAGAAGCCGGGGATGAACCCGATCACGAGGTTGATCCCGAGCACGATCAGGATGCCGGTGATGTTCGCGCCGATGTGGCGTCCGATCACCAACAGGGCGCCCAGGAGGCCGAAGACGGCGCCGGAGGCACCCACAACCCAGATGCCCGGTGCGATGAGCGCGACCCCGACCGAGCCACCCAGCCCGCTGAGCAGATACAGCGCGAGGAACCGACCGTGACCGAGGAGTGGTTCGAGGCTGCGCCCGATCATCCACACCGCCAGCATGTTCAAACCGACATGCCAGATGCCCGAGTGCACGAGAAGCACCGTCAGGGCACGCCACGGCTCCCACCCGACACCCCACGCGGGGTCGAGGAACGCGCTGTTGAACGCGAGCCAGTTCCTCAGCGGCACGCCCGGGATGATCGCCGCGAGCGACACGACCGCCGTGATCCCGACGATCCAGTAGGTGACGAGCGGTCGCGAATCGAGCCGGCGTACGGCGGATGCGGCGCGACGCACGCGCGGGGGAGTGGCCTGCTGCTGCGCCTTCATACACTCGGGGCAGATGACCCCGACGGCGGCGGGCGTCTGACACTCCGGGCAGACAGTGCGCAGACACCGCTGGCACAGCACGAAGCTGCGCCGGTCCGGATGCCGGTAGCAGTAGTCCTCGGGGTTGTGCGCCGGGTTGCCCGCCGAGTCGTGCGGCGTGGTCACTCCGGTCAGGCCGCGACGACGTCGATCGACTCGATGACGACGGGCTCGATCGGGCGGTCGCCGGCCGCCGTGGGAACCGCGGCGATCGCGTCGACGACGGCGCGCGAGTCGGCGTCGGCGACGGCACCGAAGATCGTGTGCTTCCCCTGCAGCCACGGCGTCGGGTCGGTCGTGATGAAGAACTGGGAGCCGTTGGTGCCCTCCACCTCACCGGTGATGGCGTTGCGGCGCAGACCGGCGTTGGCCATCGCGAGGATGTAGGGCTCCTGGAAGTTCAGCTCGGGGCTGATCTCGTCGTTGAACGTGTAGCCGGGACCGCCCGTTCCCTGTCCGAGCGGGTCGCCGCCCTGGATCATGAAGCCGGGAATGATGCGGTGGAAGATGACCCCCTTGTAGAGGGGTCCGTCGCCGGGCGCACCCGTGGCGGGGTCGGTCCACTCGCCGGTGCCGTCGGCGAGGCCGATGAAGTTCTTCACGGTGCGAGGGGCGTGGTCGCCGTAGAGGTCGACCGTGATGTCGCCGTGGTTGGTGTGCAGGGTTGCTTTAGCAGTGGGGGCGGGCATTCGTCCATCATGTCATGGAGTTTCCTGCGAAACCCGGCCGGAAGCGGCTCGCGTGGCAAGATGGGAAGAGCGTCCGTCGCATCCTGAATGAAGGAGAACCCCGTGAGCCTCAGCCGCAAGCGCAAGAAGGAACTCAAGAACCTCCAGCAGTCGGCGAACCGGCTGTGGGATTCGCAGCAGGTGCTGGTCGGGGAAGCCGCGGGAATCGCCCGTGAAGCCAGCCGTCAGCTGGGCAACTTCTCGCGCGAGCAGGTCATCCCGACGGTGCAGAGCGCATACGGCGAGCGCGTGCAGCCGTACGTCGACAAGGGTGTGCGCTTCTCGCGTCACATCGTCGGCGACAAGGTGATCCCCGCGGCGGGTGCCGTCGTGGGATCCGCGCTGTCGGTGTGGGATGCCGCGAACGAGACCCGCGCCCGGCTCGCCTCGGGCGACGGCTTCGCGCTCCCCGACTCGAAGTCGGTGGCCCGCAGCGCGGACAAGTACGGCAAGAAGGCCAGCCGGCAGCTCGCCGCACGCTTCAACGCCGCGGTTCCCGAGCCCAAGCGCGGCATCGGCGCGGGCGGCGTCATCGCAATCGTCCTCGGTGTGGCTGCGGCCGTCGGCGTCCTCTACGCCGCATGGCAGACGCTGCGTGCGGACGACGAACTCTGGGTCGCGGACGACCCGCTGCGCGCGCCCGACGCGTGAGTCTGGACCGCGTCCGGTGAGTCTGGACCGTGTCCGGGAAGCCGCATCCGCCCTCGGACTCGACATCGAGGTGCGCGAACGTCCCGACGCGCGCAGTCTCGCGGAGGCCGCGGCGCTGCTCGGTCTCGAGCCGCGCGAGATCGTCAAGACCCTCGTGGTCAAGCGCAGCGACGACACGTACCTGTTCGCGCTGATCCCCGGGGATCGCGCGATCTCGTGGGCGAAGCTGCGTGCGCTCGTGGGCGTCAACAAGCTCCAGTTGCCCGACCCGGACCGCGCGTTCGCGGCGACGGGGTATGAGCGCGGCACGATCGTCCCGCTGGGCAGCACGACCGCCTGGCCGGTGTACGCCGACGCGAGCATCCTGGGCGGGCGCATCGCCCTGGGCGCGGGCGCCCACGGCTACAGCCTCTTCGTCGACGCCGACGCCCTCGTGACGGCCCTGGACGCCGTGGTCGCCGACATCTCCCAGCCCGCCGGCGCGTAGCCCCGGCGCCTGAGTGCGCGTCCCACGGGCCTCGCGGACGGGCCTCACGGACGGGCCTCACGGACGGGCCTCGCGGACGGCGAGCGTGCTTCTGGCGGACGAGAGTGCGGCGTGCACCCACCATCTCGTCCGTCAGAAGCACGCTCGCGGCTCGGGGGCGCGGTGCCGGGGCGGACCGGGGGCGGGTGGCCGCGCGAGCCAGAGGCGGGGGCTCGGCGAACTGGTGGGGGGCGTTCACCACGGCCTGTCGCGCCAGGTCGTGTTGAAGCCCGGCGGCCACACTGCCCCTAGAATCAGGGCATGTCTGTCCCTGTGAGCCACCTCGACCGGATCTCCGTCGATCCGGCGGTGTGTCACGGTAAGCCGATCATTCGGGGAATGCGCTGGCCAGTTCAGGTCGTGCTTGAGTTGCTCGCGAGCGGGATGACCTTCGACGAAATCATCGACGACCACCCCGAGCTTGAGCGCGAAGATCTCCTTGCCGCTCTTGAATTTGCTGCGGCGCAGGCAGGTGGGCAATACGTCGTGTCAGCGGTCACGTGAAGTTCCTTGTCGATCAGCATCTTTCGCCGAAGCTATGCGTGTGGCTCGCCGCCCAGGGGCATGACGCCGTGCACGTGTCGGTGATGCCGCTCGGCGCACGCACGCCCGACTCCGACATCATCGCGAAAGCCGACGCCGAAGATCGCGTCATCGTCTCGAAGGACGCTGACTTCGTCAACAGCCTGTTGATCACCGGTCGACCGAAGCGGCTCCTCGCGATCAAGATCGGGAACACGTCGAACGCCGTTCTCGTCGCCGAACTCGCGCGCTACCTGGACGACATCGTGATTGGTCTCGCAAGCGCCGCCTACGTCGAGCTACGCCCGGGACTGCTCGTGCTCCACTCGGGGAGCGGTTCTGAGACGCCAGAATGATCCGGATCGAACTCGTCTAGAAGCGGCGGGATGGCGGGGCCAGACTGAGCACGTGAGTAGCGACGTAGGCACAAGGCGGGGTCAGACCGTTGCCGGAAGCATTCGGATGTCAGCCGCCGTTGCCTCCTTCTCAGCGGGGTCGCGGTGGTGGCCGCCGCCGTGCTTCCGCAGCTCTATCCCGTGTGGGGCACGCCTTGGGTGGATGTGCTCGACGTCTTGGCTGACAACATTGACATCTGGCGGATCGACTCGGTGCTTTTCCTCGCGTCGGCGATACTTACGCTCGTCGGCGCGGCGCTCGCGTTCTGGCCGCGGCGGGATGCACTCGGACCCCTTTGGGGCGGGTCGCTGCTTGTGCTCACCGTCGGCACGACGCTCTGGGTGCTCAATCTCGCGTTCCGCCTCACGGTCGTCGTCGCCGTCGCGCAGTCCGGTGAGGTGGGCTCGGACCCCTTGTTCGCTGTCGCCTCGAGCCTCGTCGGGCTCGGTGTGGCGCTGCTGATCTCCCGTCGCTTGGCCCGCTGGGTGGGATGGACCACACTCGCCCTTGCCGTCGTCTCGGCCATCATCTTCTCTGTGTTGCGGGACATGCCGCCCGTTGTCATCTACCTCCCCGCGCTGCTTTGGGGCGTCGCCCTGTTGCTTCCGCCTCGCGGGCCGATGTGAGAGTGCCGACGCCCTAGGTCACGCGCTCAGCGCACGAACTTCCGCGTGGATGGCGAGGGCCGCCTGCCGCAGTTGCGCAATTGTCAGGTCTGGCGTCCTGACGTACTGGTACACGAACGACGGCGCGAAGTGATTGAACTCCTTCCGACCGTGATGTTCCTGGGGCAGTCCGGCAGGGAAGCGGAAGAACTCGGGATGCGCCCGACTGATCTCTTCGCGCCGCTCGCGCGATTCCGAGGTGCGGCCATCGATGCCCCGGCCCCAGAGGACGGCTGCGCGGCGAAACTGGTCGCCCTGCAGTTGCCAGCCCAGACGCATGTCCACCCCGTCGACACGCGCCCGCTCCAGTACCTCGACCAGCGGAGTTGCATTGCTCAGGTCGCCCTTGGCGGGGGTTTCCAGGCCGGGGATCGCAGCATTGAGAAGCCGCGCGACGCGTTGGGCCCGAGCCTTCTGCAACGCTGCCCGCATCTGAGAAGTCGAGATCGCGCTGAGCAGACTCCACGGCAGCCAGACGGGTTCATCCTCGGACTGCACATCGACCGACGCCACCAGGTGGTGAAGGTCGCTCACGAGTGCGGCGTACCGGCGCATCGTCTCCACCTCGTAGGTCGAGTCCGTCGGCAGCGCGTCCCGGAGGCGCATCGCGAGTTCGGCGTAACCGAGGTGGCGCCATTCACCCAGGTCGAAGTCGGGCGCGCTGACCGACAGCAACACCAAGGCGGGACGCGGCGACCACGCGGACGCCGCTCTCTCGTACTTCTCGAGTTGAACGCGATCGGGGAGCGAGAAGACTTTGTTCTCGATGACCAGCGGCGCACGGTCGGGCCAGTGGAAGACCAGGTCCATGTGCCCGCGTTCGCGATCGACCCACCGCCCGGTGTCTTCGCCCGCGCGCGCGAACGGTCGGAACGTCGCGTCGGCCGCCGCGGGAAGTTGATCGAAGTACCAGCCGATCAGGTTCGAGTGGAACAACTCACGTTGCCCATGCATGATCCGGCCGAGCGGGTTGGCCTCGATGCGGGCAGCAATCGTCCTGAAGTCCTCGTCGTTCACCTCGCCACGGTAACGCCCAAGAGCACCGGTTGCCGGAAACGCTTCGTCAGTTGTCGGGGTGGGATGGCCATCTCCCATCGGGGACAATCGAGGTATGACTGCAGACCGCGTGACGACTCGGTCGCACCGGAGCGTGCGGGGGTTCGTAGGTGCCGTCGTTGCCGTGTTGCTTCTGGCCGGATGCGCCGCGGACCCCGGGGAGACCGCGACGGGCGAGACCACCGAAGTCACCGTGACGGTGGAGGGTATGCACTTCGTTCCCGACGTCGTCGAGGTTCCTGTCGGCAACGAACTCGTCGTGACCTTCGAGAACACGGGAACCGACGTGCACGATCTCGTCTTCGCCAACGGCGCTCGCTCCGAGCGTCTCGATCCGGGGCAGAGCGGCGTCATCGAGGTGGGTGTGATCTCAGCCGACCAGGAGGGTTGGTGCTCCGTCAGCAATCACCGACAGCTGGGCATGGAGTTGGTCGTGCGCGCCGTGGGTCGCGAGGACTGAGCATCCGGAATCGTGGAGCCTAGGAGATTCGAACTCCTGACATCTTGCTTGCAAAGCAAGCGCTCTACCAACTGAGCTAAGGCCCCGTGGGGTAATCCGCTCGGAACCACCCCGCACGGGTATGCGAGGGTGAACGAGAGGGTGGGGCTACCAGGACTTGAACCTGGGACCTCTTCATTATCAGTGAAGCGCTCTAACCGCCTGAGCTATAGCCCCGTGTGGGATCGACGGCGAGCCGTCAACCTCCAAGACTTTACCCGAGAGAGCCGGGATTTTCGAATCGACTCTAGTTCGACGTGAAACCGACCAGCAGTCCGCCGGTCACCTTCACCGCGAGGTTGTAGATCGCCGCGACGACCGCACCCAGTACCGTCACGACGATGAGGTTCAGGATGGCCACGACCGCCGCGAATGCCATCACCTGAGGCAGTCCGACGATCTCGGTGATCGAGACGCCGTTCTCGGAGAAGCTCATGAAGAACTCGTCGAACTTCTCGATCACGGTGGTCGCCTGCAGCACCATGTAGATGAGGAAGAACGACACGACCGTCACGATCGCGATCGCGATCGCCGCCAGGAAGGACAGCTTCACGGCGGACCAGAAGTCGATGTAGACCAGGCGCAGGCGCACCTGCTTCGCGTTGGTCTTCTTACTGGACTTCTTCGCGAGCTTGTCGGCAACGGTACTCATACGTCAACTCTCGTCGGGGGAGGAAGGCGCCTCTGCGGGGGTGTCGGTTTCGGGCGCGGCATCCGGTGTCTCGGACTCGAGGCCCCGCTCGCTGTTGCGGGCGATCGCAAGGATCGTGTCACCGTCGTCGGGGCGGGCGAACACGACACCCATCGTGTTTCGACCCTTGGCGGGGACCTCGGCCACGGCAGAGCGTACCACCTTGCCGCTTTGAAGAACCACCAAGACCTCGTCGTCCTCCGAGACGATCAGACCGCCCGCGAGGTCGCCGCGCTCGTCGGTGATCTTCGCGACTTTGATGCCCAGGCCGCCGCGGGACTGCCCGCGATACTCCTGGATCGAGGTGCGCTTGGCGTATCCGCCCTCCGTCACGACGAACACGAACCCCTCGTCGTGCGCGACGCTCGCCGAGAGCAGACTGTCCTCCCCGCGGAACTCCATGCCCTTCACTCCAGCGGTCGCCCGGCCCATGGGACGCAGCGCCTGATCGGTCGCCGAGAAGCGCAGCGACATGCCGTGGCGGGAGATGAGCAGAATGTCCTCGTCCTGCTCCACCAGGAGGGCGCTCACGAGTTCGTCGCCCTCGTTGAGGTTGATCGCGATGATGCCACCCTGGCGGTTGGTGTCGTACTCGCGCAGCGCGGTCTTCTTGATCTTGCCCTCGCGAGTGGCGAGCACGAGGTATGTCGCCACACCGTAGTCGCGGATGTCGAGGACCTGCGCGATCTCCTCTCCCGGCTGCAGAGCGAGCAGGTTCGCGACGTGCTGACCCTTCGCATCGCGACCGGCCTCGGCGATCTGGTATGTCTTCTCCCGATAGACGCGGCCCTTCGTCGTGAAGAACAGCAGCCAATGGTGGGTCGTCGTGACGAAGAAGTGCTCGACGACGTCGTCGGCGCGCAACTGCGCTCCCTTGACGCCCTTGCCGCCGCGGTGCTGTGAGCGGTAGTTGTCGCTGCGGGTGCGCTTGACGTATCCGTCGCGCGTGATCGTGACGACCATCTCCTCTTCGGGGATGAGGTCCTCGTTCGTCATGTCGCCGTGGAAACCGCCGAGGATCTCGGTGCGGCGGTCGTCACCGTACTTCGCGACGATCTCGGTGAGCTCCTCGTGGACGATCGTGCGCTGGCGCGCGGGCGTCGCGAGAATGTCTTTGAAGTCGGCGATCCGAAGCTCAAGCTCGGTGGCCTCGTCGACGATCTTCTGCCGCTCGAGGGCGGCCAGGCGCCGCAGCTGCATCTCCAGGATCGCGTTGGCCTGCTCGTCATCGATGTCGAGCAGGTCCTTGAGGCCGTCACGGGCCTCTTCGACGGTCGGGGAGCGGCGGATGAGCGCGATGACCTCGTCGAGCGCGTCGAGCGCCTTGAGGTAGCCGCGCAGGATGTGCATCCGGCGCTCGGCCTTCGCGAGACGGAACTGGGTGCGCCGGACGATGACCTCGATCTGGTGCGCGACCCACAGTGTGACGAAACCGTCCAGGGGCAGGGTCCGCGGCACACCATCGACGATCGCGAGCATGTTCGCGCCGAAGTTCTCCTGCAGCTGCGTGTGCTTGTACAGATTATTCAGCACGACCTTCGCTACAGCGTCACGCTTGAGCACAATGACAAGGCGTTGCCCCGTACGACCCGAGGTCTCGTCGCGGATGTCGGCGATCCCCGAGATCTTGCCGTCGCGGGCGAGGTCGCGGATCTTGATCGCGACGTTGTCGGGGTTCACCTGGTACGGCAGCTCGGTGATCACGAGGCACGTGCGGCCCTGAATCTCCTCGACGTCGACGACGGCACGCATCGTGATCGAGCCGCGCCCCGTGCGGTAGGCATCCTGGATGCCCCGCGTCCCGAGAATCTGCGCGGCGGTGGGGAAGTCCGGCCCCTTGATCCGCTCCATGAGGGCTTCGAGCAGCTCTTCGCGCGACGCATCCGGGTTCTCCAGCGCCCACAAGGCACCGGCCGCGACCTCGCGGAGATTGTGCGGGGGGATGTTGGTGGCCATGCCGACCGCGATCCCGACCGACCCGTTCACGAGCAGGTTCGGGAAGCGCGCGGGCAGCACGGTCGGCTCCTGCGTGCGCCCGTCGTAGTTGGGCTGGAAGTCGACGGTGTCTTCCTCGATGTCGCGCACCATCTCGAGCGCGAGCTGGGCCATCTTCGTCTCGGTGTACCGCGGTGCGGCCGCACCCTGGTTCCCGGGGGATCCGAAGTTCCCCTGACCGTCGGCGAGCGGATAGCGCAGCGACCAGGGCTGCACGAGGCGCACGAGCGCGTCGTAGATCGGCGCGTCGCCGTGCGGGTGGTACTGACCCATGACCTCGCCGACGACGCGGGCGCATTTGGAGAACGACTTGTCGGGGCGGAAGCCGCCGTCGTACATGCCGTAGATGACTCGCCGGTGCACGGGCTTGAGGCCGTCGCGCACGTCGGGCAGCGCACGCCCGACGATGACGCTCATGGCGTAGTCGAGATAGCTGCGCTGCATCTCCGACTGCAGATCGACCTGGTCGATCTTGCCGTGGTCGTGCTCGGGAACCGGCCGCGCCGATTCAGGATTCGACGCGGGATTCGACTCGGGCGTGATGTCGTCAGTCATTCAGGTTTCTCCGGTGATCGAACGGGTGCGAGACACCCTGTCGAGATCAGATGTCGAGGAAGCGCACGTCTTTCGCGTTGCGCTGGATGAAGTGCCGTCGTGACTCGACGTCCTCGCCCATCAGGGTCGAGAAGATCTCGTCGGCGGCCGCGGCGTCATCGATCGTGACCTGCAGCAGTGTGCGGGTCTCCGGGTTCATCGTGGTGTCCCAGAGTTCCTTGTCGTTCATCTCGCCCAGACCCTTGTAGCGCTGGATCCCGTTGTCCTTGGGGATGCGCTTGCCCTCGGCCAGTCCCGCCTGCAGCAGCGCATCGCGCTCGCGGTCGCTGTAGACGTATTCGTGCGCCGAGTTCGACCACTTCAGCCGGTACAGCGGCGGCTGGGCGAGGTAGACGAAGCCGGCCTCGATGAGACCGCGCATGTAGCGGAACAGCAGCGTCAGCAGCAGGGTCGTGATGTGCTGGCCGTCGACGTCGGCATCCGCCATCAGCACGATCTTGTGGTAGCGGGCCTTGTCGATGTCGAAGTCTTCGCCGATGCCCGTGCCGAACGCGGAGATCATCGCCTGGATCTCGTTGTTGCCCAGGGCACGGTCAAGCCGCGCCCGTTCGACGTTGAGGATCTTGCCGCGCAGCGCGAGGATCGCCTGCGTGTGCGGGTCGCGTCCCTGCACGGCCGAGCCACCCGCCGAGTCACCCTCCACGAGGAAGATCTCGCTGATCGAGGGGTCCTTGCTCGTGCAGTCCTTGAGCTTGTCGGGCATCGAGGCCGACTCGAAGACACTTTTGCGCCGTGCGGTCTCGCGCGCCTTGCGGGCGGCGAGCCGCGCGGTGGCCGCCTCGATCGCCTTCGTGATGACGCGCTTGGCCTGATCCGGATTGCGGTCGAGCCAGTCACCGAGCCGATCGCCGACGACCTTCTGCACGAACGCCTTCGCCTCCGTGTTGCCGAGCTTGGTCTTCGTCTGCCCCTCGAACTGGGGCTCGGACAGCTTGACGGAGATGACGGCCGTGAGACCTTCGCGCACGTCCTCGCCGGAGAGGTTCTCGTCCTTCTCCTTGAGCAGACCCTTGGCCCGGGCGTACTTGTTGACGAGCGTCGTCAGCGCCGCCCGGAAGCCCTCTTCGTGCGTGCCGCCCTCGTGCGTGTTGATGACGTTCGCGTAGGTGAATACGTTCTCGGTGTAGCTCGTCGTCCACTGCATCGCGACCTCGACCGAGATCTTGCGGACGTCGTCCTCCGACTCGAAGTCGATGATCTCGTCGTTGACCGCGTCGGCCTTGCGTACCTTGTTGAGGTACTCGACATAGTCGACGAGACCGCGCTCATAGAGGAAGTCGTCGTGCGGCTGCACGAGCACGAGTTGCCCGTCGACCTCTTCGTCGTAGGCCTTGTCGGGTCGTTCGTCGCGCACGCGGATGCGCAGGCCCTTGTTGAGGAACGCCATCTGCTGGAATCGGGCACGCAACGTCTCGTACTCGAACTCGATCGTCTCGAAGATCGCCGGGTCGGGCCAGAACGTGATGATCGTGCCGGTCTCGTCGCTCTCCTCGCCGCGCTCGAGGGGCGCAAGGGGGGTGCCGCCGTCGCGGAACGACTGCCGCCACACATACCCCTGGCGTCGCACCTCGACATCGAGTCGCGTCGACAGCGCGTTCACGACGGAGGATCCCACACCGTGCAGTCCGCCGGAGACGGCATATCCGCCGCCCCCGAACTTGCCGCCCGCGTGCAGCACGGTCAGGACGACCTCGACCGTGGACTTGCCTTCCGTCTTGTGCATATCGACGGGGATGCCGCGGCCGTTGTCGATGACGCGCACGGCACCGTCGGCGAGGATCGTGACGTCGATCGTGTCGCAGAACCCGGCCATCGCCTCGTCGACGGAGTTGTCGACGATCTCCTGCACGAGGTGGTGCAGCCCACGGGGTCCGGTCGAACCGATGTACATGCCGGGACGCTTGCGGACGGCCTCGAGGCCTTCGAGCACCTGGATCTCGTCGGCGCCGTACGCGGGCGCCTCTCCGTCCGGCTTTCGAGTGCCCTCGGCGGGTGGGGAAACGGAAGTGTCTGCGGGGTCCGTCGGGGCGCCGTCGAAAGAATCGGAAGTCATAGAGAAAATGCGCTCCAGATCGGTGGTATGCGTACTCTCATTCTATCCGAGGAGGGCTCTGGATGCGGCATTCTCGGCGCCGCTGAGCCACTGAAATCGGCGGAGCCACCCGCGATGGGCTCTCAGCCGTAGGTATCGCGCGGACCACGCCCTGGAGCGACCCTGGGACCCCATTTCCATGAGGGGACGTCCGGGCCCAAGAAGCGGATCGACTCGACCTTGGCTTGCGGATGCGCCGAGACGACCCGCGTGAGGATCTCCGCCCGCAGGAGCGAGAGCTGCTTCATCCACGCGGTCGAGTCGCACCGGACGGTGAGCACCCCGTCGTGCAGACCGACGGGAACGGCGTGCGCCGCCGTCTCCTCGCCGGCGACCTCCGCCCACGTGCGCAGCACGTCTTCGCGCGCGATATGCGAGCTCCATCCGGCGTCGCGGACGAGCTCGTCCAGCACGTCGTCGATCCCGTGCGGGTCGCGGCCGGCCGTGAACGGACCCGCCTCGTCGTCCGGGTCCACCTCGACGCGCCGACGGCGACGGGTGGGGACGGGCAGACCCCGCAACCGCAAGTAGACCTCGCTCGTGAGCGGCAAGGAGGAGTCGGGGGTCTCAGGCATCCCGCGTGCCTTCGACAACTGCACGGGAGTCGGAGTCGGCACCCGCGTCGACGATTCGTCCGGCGTCGATGCGCACCGTGCGGGCGCGCAGCGACGCGGGAACATCCGACTCGACGGCGGCCGTCACGATCACCTGCTCGTACGACGCGGTCAGCCCGGCGAGACGGTCGCGGCGCCCCGCATCCAGTTCGGCGAAGACATCGTCGAGGATCAGCACGGGATCACCCGCCGACGACTGCGCGCGCAGCACCTCCGCCGACGCGAGCCGCAGCGCGAGCGCGACCGACCACGATTCACCGTGCGACGCGTAGCCCTTGACCGGCAACCCGCGGATGCGCAGCAGCAGATCGTCGCGGTGCGGACCCACGAGCGTCAGTCCCCGCTCGAGCTCGAGCGGGCGACGGGCGGCAAGCGCGGCGCGGAACAGTTCGGCGGTCGGGGCCGTCCCCGCGGCCGGCGCGACGACATCGGCACCGGAGTCACCGGAGTCACCGGAATCCTCGTCCGGATCGGCTCCTCGGATCGACAGCGTCCAGGACAGCTCCGGTGTGTGGTCGGCTCCCGCGATCGCGGCGTAGGCGTGCACGACGGGATCCCGCAGGTCGTCGATGAGCGCCTGTCGCGCATCGATCACCTGGGACCCGAGCGCGATGAGCTTGTCGTCCCACACATCGAGCGTCGACAGGGCGTCACCCCGGATGCCGCGGGCGCGCGCCGACTTCAAGAGCGCAGAGCGCTGCTTGAGGACGCGATCGTAGTCGCCGAGCACGCCCGCGAGCCGCGGGAACCGCTGCACGAGCAGCTGATCGGCGAACCGCCGCCGGGCGGACGGGTCGCCCCGGACGACGGTCAGATCCTCCGGCGCGAACAACACGACCTGCGCGTAGCGTGGCAACTCGGCCGGACGCACGTTCGCACCGTTGACACGCGCCTTGTTCGCGCCCTGCCGGTTGATCTGCGTCTCCAGCTGGATGCGCCGCTGCGCGTGCGACATGCGCACCCGCACGATCGCCGCATCCGCCCCCTCGCGAACAAGCGGCTTGTCCGACGAGACACGATGCGAACCGAGGGTGGCCATGAAGCCGATCGCCTCGGCGAGATTCGTCTTTCCCTGCCCGTTGCTGCCGACGAACAGGTTCGCCCCGGGAGCCAGGCTCACCTCGGCCGCCGCATAGTTGCGGAAGTCGACGAGGCTGACATGCTCCACGATCACGCAACCACCCTAGTTCGGCGGTCCGACGCGGGCCCGTGCCGGCTGTGGCGCCGCGAACGGGGAGTCAGCGCAGCAGGAGGTTCGGCTGGAGGAGGTACTTGAACGAGTCTTCGCCGGCCTTGTCTACCGACGTCTGCGCCGTCACCAGCACGGGGCTGAGCTTGTTGGCGTTGTCGGAGGACGTGAACGTGATGCGCACGAACTCGCTGCGCACGGCCTGCAGCGCCTCGAGCAGGTACTGCGGGTTCAGGCCGAGCACGACCTCTTCGCCGAACAGGTGCGCATCGACGGATTCGGATGCGCGGGCCTGGTCGCCACCGGAGGCATCCATCGTCACGCCTTCCGACGAGAACGTGAACCGCAGCGGCGCGGAGCGATCGAGCACGATCTGCACACGGCGGACCGCTTCGGCGAGCTCGGCCGTGTTGACGACCGCGTAGTGGTCGGTCTGCTCGGGGAACAGGCGACGCACGGGCGGGAAGTTGCCCTTGATGAGCAGCGATGTCACGGTGCGCTCGCCCGAGGAGAACGCGATGATCTCCCGGTCGCCCGTGCCCGAGAACGCGACGCGGATCTCGCCGGAGTGCGCGAATGTCTTGCCGACCTCGGTCAGCGTGCGCGCCGGGACGAGTGCCGTCGTCTCCGGCGCGGCCGAGCCGCCGTCCCACGGCAGTTCGCGCAGTGCGACACGGTACCGGTCGGTCGCGACGAGGCTCAGCGTCGTGCCCGTCACCTCGAGCTGCACTCCCGTGAGCACGGGAGTGACATCGTCGCGCGACGCGGCGAACGCGACCTGGGCGATCGCGGTCGCGAAGTCCTCGCCCGGGGCGACGCCGGCGTCACCGCTGACTTCGGGAATCGCGGGATATTCCTGCACCGGCATCTCGGGCAGCGTGAAGCGCGCCGAACCGCACGTGACGGCGATGCCCTCGTCCTCGCGGGAGATCTGCACCGGCGCGTTCGGCAGGCGGTTCGCGATCTCCGACAGCAGGCGACCGTGCACCAGGATCGTTCCCGGTTCGTCGACGGTCGCCTCGATCACGGTGCGTGCGGATGCTTCGTAGTCGAACGCCGCGAGGGAGAGCCCCTCGTCGGAGGCGGTGATCAGCACACCCGCAAGAATCGGCTGCGGGTTGCGCTGCGGAAGCAACTTGACGACGAACGACACGGCGTCGCTGAACACATCACGGTTCACGTGGAACTTCACTGCAGGCGCTCCCTCGACGAGATACCGGGCGGCCGACCGAGCGGCTGTGGCCCTGGGCTTTCCCATGCTAGTGCCGTGACGCCGGTCCCGTGCCACCCGTCTTTCCCCACCTGCCCTGTGTGGAAGTCATCGGAGAGTCATTGATGAAGAGAGAGAGATTGTCATGGTGTTAACGCCTGTGGAAGGTGTGGACAACTCCGGCGATGCGTTCAGGCTCATGGGAACTACATCCGTGTGAGATGTGAGTGACGTGCGGATGAGGTGTGTGCCCAGCGATGGCGCGGCATCCGAGCATCCGACCGCTTTCCACAGCGACGCCCGCGGTCGTGCACAGATTCCCGACGCGAAAGAAATGTTATCCACAGGTTTTCCACACTGTGCAAAGCCGACATAATGTCGCTGCGAGGGGTTCGTGTCAAGCGACGATTCGGGCATATGTCGTGCGGAGGCGCCCGATGACGACGCGGGGAATGTGCGGCCGGATGCGGTTCAGCGCGCGAGTTCAGCGCGAGGGCGTTCAGCGCGAGCGGCCGAGCGCCTGCGTGATGTCGGTCACCTGGTTGTAGAGCGAACGACGCTCCTTCATGAGATCGCTGATCTTCTTGTATGCGTACATGACCGTGGTGTGATCCCGGTTGCCGAAGAGCTGACCGATCTTCGGCAGCGACAGGTTCGTGCGCTCCCGGCAGAGGTACATCGCGATCTGGCGCGCGGTCGCGATCGACTGCGACCGGCTTGAGCCGTACAGGTCGTCGACGCTGAGCTTGAAGTACTGCGCCGTCGCCGCGATGATGTCGGTCGGCATGACCTGGGTCGCGTCGTCCTGATCGACGATGTCGCGCAGCACGGTCTGGGCCAACTGCACATCCAGCGCCGAACGGTTCAGGTTCGCGAACGCCGACACCCGGATCAGGGCGCCCTCCAACTCACGGATGTTGCTGGACACCTTGGTGGCGATGTACTCCAGCACATCGTCGGGCACCTGCAGGCGCTCGGACTGCGCTTTCTTCCGCAGGATCGCCTCGCGCGTCTCGAGGTCGGGCGCCTGCACGTCGGTGATGAGGCCCCACTCGAAGCGACTGCGCATGCGATCCTCGAAGCCCGTCAAGTGCTTCGGCGGAACATCGCTTGTGATCACGACCTGCTTGTCGTGATCGTGCAGAGTGTTGAACGTGTGGAAGAACGCCTCCTGCGTCTCGGCGCGCCCCTGCAGGAACTGGATGTCGTCGATGAGGAGGATGTCGACGTCCCGATAACGCGCCTGGAACGCCGCGCCACGGTTGTTCGCGATCGAGTTGATGAAGTCGTTCGTGAACTCTTCGCTCGAGACGTAGCGCACACGGATGCCCGGATACATACTGATCGCGTAATCGCCGATCGCGTGCAGAAGGTGTGTCTTGCCCAGTCCCGAGTCGCCGTAGATGAACAACGGGTTGTAGGCCTTGGCTGGCGCCTCGGCGACCGCGACCGCGGCGGCGTGCGCGAACCGGTTGGACTGCCCGATGACGAAGTTGTCGAACGTGTAGCGGGGGTTCAGCCGCGTGTCGCTGCGGCTTGCCTCGACGTGCTCGACCGGAGCATCCGAATAGGGACGCTGCGCGGCGGGCACATGTACGGGCGTGGGATGCGTGTCCTCGGGGAAGGCGTCGTCGATGTCCGCGGTGACGGGCAGGTTGATCGGCTGCGTGAGGTGCGCGTCGACGATCTCGGGGTTGACGACGACCCGGAAGGTCGCCGCACCGGAGTCGTGCTCGACGTGCGCGAGGGCCTCCATGATCGACGTGCGCATCCGCTTGTTGAACTGCGCGGCCGTCAGATCGTTGGGAACGTCCAGATACAGCGTCCCGCCCATGACACCCTGCGGAACCGCGAGGTTGAGGAACCCGTGCAGCTGCGGCGTGATGCGGTCGTCGTCGCGGAGGTGATCGAGCACGGAGGTCCAGACGGAGACATCTGGAATATCGTGCTGAGACATGGCCCCCCCGGGTTTCGGATCGCGCTGGCGTCATCCTCGTGGCGCGTCATGGCGGCCTACGGGTCGGGCCGGACCAGCCTGTGGATAACTATTGCGGACTCACGGTAGTCAGCCGTTGCCGCGGAGCAAAATCCACTGTAGGACGCCGCGGCGTGTCATGGCCAGAGTTGCCGGCGCCGCGGGATAATTCCGCGCCCGGTTTGTCGACCCGATGCCCTTCGGCGTATCCTTAGGAGGTTGACCTATGCCTATTGGGCATCTCAGCCGTCCTCTCGTCTCCGGTCCCACGTCCCGGTGACCCGAAGTCCTCCGGAGTTAATCATGAGCAAGCGCACCTTCCAGCCCAACAACCGCCGCCGGGCCAAGAAGCACGGCTTCCGTGCCCGCATGCGCACGCGCGCGGGCCGCAGCATCCTCTCGGCGCGTCGCGCCAAGGGCCGTACCGAGCTCTCGGCGTAGTCGCACTGCGGCTCGCGATCAACCGGTGCTCTCCAGGGCCAACCGACTGACCAGCGGGTCCGACTATCGCCACGTCGTCCGCCGGGGAGCTCGCAGTGCCGCATCGCACACTGTCACGCACGTCGTCACCGTTTCAGGTGGGGGCGTGCGTTTCGGTTTCATCGTGGGACGCAACGTAGGGGGGGCCGTCGTGCGCAACACCGTACGCCGCCGGCTGAAGGCGGTCTGCCGTGAACTGCTCCCGCACGTGATGGGTGGGGCGGATGTCGTGATCCGGGCACTCCCCGCATCCGCGACCGCCGACTATGCGACCCTCCACCGAGAGGTCGAACGCGGTCTGCGACGAGGGGGTGTCGTGTGAACGAACTGACCTCCGCGATGACCGGAACCGGCGCGTTCGACGCGCGCCGCGGCTGGCAGGCGCTGCGTCTCGCGCCACGAAACCTCGGGATCGCCGCGCTGCTGGCATACCGCGCCACGATCTCCCCCCTCTACGGCGAGGTGTGCAAGTACTACCCGTCGTGTTCCGCCTACGCCGTCGGTGCGATCCAGCAGCATGGCATCGTCATCGGCTCGGCACGCGCGGCCGCACGCCTGGCGCGCTGCCACCCCTGGGCCATCGGCGGAGTGGATGACGTCCCGCCGCACGCAGATTTCCGGCACGAGCTCACCCGCCGCGGGTTCGTCGTGCCATCCTCCCCAGAAAGGACCGATCCGTGACGGATCTCTTGTTCGCCAGCACGCCGGCCCCGACGGATTCCGGGGGTGGATTCGATCTCCTCGGCATCATCCTCTGGCCGCTGAAGTGGGTGGTCGAGCTCATTCTGGTGGCGTGGCACTGGGTGTGGACGTCGATCGGGTTCGGCGCCGCCGACGGTATCACCTGGGTGCTGTCGATCATCGGGCTCGTGATCGTTGTTCGGGCGGCGCTGATTCCGCTGTTCGTGAAGCAGATCAAGAGCCAGCGCAAGATGATGGAAATTGCCCCTGAACTGCGAAAAGTTCAGGAGAAGTACCGCGGCAAGAAGGATCAGCTCTCGCGTGAGGCGATGAGCCGCGAGACGATGGCGCTGTATAAGAAGCACGGAACGACGCCGGTGTCGAGCTGTCTCCCCCTGCTCGTGCAGATGCCGATCTTCTTCTCGCTGTACTCGGTGCTCTCCTCCATTGGGCAGCATGTCAAGGACGGTGTCGGCGGTGTCGGCTTCCTCACGCCGGAGCTGACCCTGGAGTTCTACGAGGCCAAGCTGTTCGGCGTCGCGTCGCTGCACGAGACGCTCATCAATGCGTTCGAGTCGAACAACACGACGGCCATCATCATCCTGATCGTGCTCGTGATCCTGATGATCGCGTCGCAGTTCTTCACGCAGCTGCAGATCATCTCGAAGAACCTCTCCCCCGAGGCCAAGACCGGCCAGGCGTACCAGATGCAGAAGGTCATGCTCTATGTCCTTCCGCTGGCGTTCATCTTCTCGGGTGTGTTCTTCCCGCTCGGTGTCGTCATCTACTGGTTCGTCTCCAACATCTGGACGATGGTGCAGCAGTTCATCGTGATCCGTGAGATGCCGACCCCGGGATCCGACGCCGCGAAGGCGCGCGAGGAGCGGCTGGCCCGGAAGGGCAAGGCGCTGGACGCGAAGGGCAAGATCATCCCGATGGAGAAGTACCTCGCCGAGCAGGAACGCCTCGCGAAGGAGGCCGAAGCCGCCAAGGCCGCGGCGCCCAAGCGGCAGCAGCCGATGGGCAAGCAGCGCGCGAAGAAGCAGCAGCAGGGTCGGCCGGGTGGTTCGGGTGGTTCGGGTGGTTCAGGTGGGAAGAATGCGGACAAGAAGCCGTGAGTGAGGGTGGGATCATGACGGACGACGTGCAGCCGGATGCCGAGGCATCCGTTTCGGAACTCGAGCGCGAAGGCGACGTTGCCGCCGATTACATCGAGGGACTCCTCGACATCGCCGATCTGGACGGCGATATCGATCTGGACGTGCGCGGGGGCCGTGCGTACGTGTCGGTGGAAGCGCCGGAAGAGGCACCGGATGCCCTCGCACGACTTTCGGACCCGGAGACGGTGCGCGCGCTCCAGGAGTTGTCACGCCTCGCCGTGCAGGCCTCAACTGGGCGGTTCTCGCGTCTCATTCTCGACGTGGGCGGGTCCCGCGATGCGCGCCAGTCGCAGCTGGAGCAGCTTGTGCTGCGCGCGATCGCACGGCTGGACGAGGGTGCCAGTCAGGCCTCGTTGCCGGCGATGTCGAGCTACGAGCGCAAGCTGGTGCACGACATCGTCGCTGATCGTGGCTTTGTGTCCGAGTCGTATGGCGAAGGCGCCGATCGGCACACCGTCATCCGTCGCGCGTGATGTTTCACGTGGAACATCGATGATCGAGCCGGAACCCACGAGCGCCGCCGACGTCTTCGGTGACCGTCTTCCGCTCGCGCGCGCGTTCACCGCTGCGTTGGCGGAGCATGGCGAGGAGCGCGGTCTGATCGGGCCGTTGGAGCTGCCGCGGTTGTGGTCCCGCCACATCCTGAACAGTGCGATCATCGCGCCGCTGTTCACGGCGGGCGCCGAAGTCGGTGATGTGGGATCCGGTGCGGGACTGCCCGGGCTCGTGTTGGCCATTGCGCGACCGGATGTGTCGTGGGTGCTGATCGAGCCCATGGAGCGTCGAGTTGCGTGGCTGAACGAGCAGGTTTCGGCACTGGGTCTCGACAACGTGCGCGTGGTTCGTTCTCGTGCCGAGGACTATCGACCGCTGGCGTCCCTCGACCAGGTGACGGCACGTGCCGTGTCGGCGCTGCGCACACTGATCCCGATCGTCGCTCCCCTGGTTCGCCCCGGTGGTGAACTGATTCTCTTGAAGGGTGCCGGCGCTCCGCAGGAGATGGATGCGGCGGTGAAGCAGATCCGACGCTTCAACCTACACGACGTCCGCGTCGAGGTGGTGGGCGAACAAGTCCTCCCCGAGCCCTCCCGCGTCGTCCGCGCCACCCTCGCCGAGTAGCGCCCGTCGGTCGTCGAGGACCGCCCACGCTCCCCCCGGTCGTCGAGTAGCGCCCGGAGGCGCGTATCGAGACGCCCACCCGCACCAATCACGCCTCCCGCCGCCACACCTTGCGTGCCAATCCGTGGAGCGCCCCGAACCGTCCGCTGATGAGAGCGATGCGCTTCGCGCGCCCCCACCCCTGGACTTGCTTCTCACAGTCGAACGCGTCATCTATCCGGTCGAACTCTTCCGAGCACACGAGATTGACGGGTAGCCGAGTACGTGTGTAGCGGGCGCCGAGACCGGCGCTGTGCTCCCAGAGGCGTTCGTCGAGGTCTCTCTTCGTGCTGCCGACGTTGAACGACCCGTCGGCGCACTCGAGGATGTACTTGTTTGGCATCCCTCGAGCATCGACGTATACCGACGGCGTCGAGCGCCAGCTCCCCGCGTTCCGTGGACACGTTCCCAGTTCGCTTGCTGTGGAGGAGTATTCGCAATGTTTCACGTGAAACGGATGCGATCTCGATACGCGCTTCGCGCTACTCGATCACCCCACCGGTCGTCGAGTAGCGCCCGGAGGGCGCGTATCGAGTCGCAAGCCTCCCGTGTGGCTGTTTCACGTGAAACGGTTGGGGATCTCGGTACGCCGCTGTGCGGCTACTCGATCACCGGGGGCGTCGGTGTCGGGGCGTTCGCGTAGGGTAGAGAAGTTCGCGAACGAGTGGGAGATGTTTCACGTGGAACCAAAGCCGACGGATGCTGACACATCCTTCGACGACACTCCGCTCGCTCGGGAGATCCGCGACCTCAGTGCGCGCCGCCGTGCCCTTGCCGCCCGCGACGTGACTCTGCCTCGCACGACCCAAGTGTTGACGGTCTCCAATCAGAAGGGCGGGGTGGGGAAGACCACCACGACCGTCAACCTGGCCGCCGCTCTCGCCGATCACGGTGCCCGGGTACTGGTCATCGACCTCGATCCTCAGGGCAACGCGTCCACGGCACTGGGCGTGCCACACACGGCCGACACCCCGAGCGTCTACGACGTACTGATCGACGAGTTCCCACTCGCCGACATCGTGCAGACGAGTCCGGAGTCCCCGAACCTCCTGTGCGCGCCCAGCACGATCCACCTTGCCGGCGCCGAGATCGAACTGGTCACGCAGGTCGCACGCGAGCATCGTCTGCGCACGGCTCTCGACGACTACCTCTCGTCCACAGAGGAGCACATCGATGTCGTGCTGATCGATTGTCCGCCGTCCCTCGGTCTGCTCACGATCAACGCCTTCACCGCCGCCGGACAGGTCCTCATCCCGATTCAGTGTGAGTACTACGCCCTCGAGGGCCTCAGCCAGCTACTCGGTAGCGTGCGCATGATCCAGAAGCACCTCAACCCGCCGCTGCACGTGTCGAGCATCCTGCTCACGATGTTCGACGGACGCACGCGTCTTGCGCAGCAGGTAGCAGAGGAAGTGCGATCGCACTTTCCGGAGGAAGTGTTCCAGACGATCATTCCCCGATCCGTACGTGTGTCGGAGGCGCCGAGCTTCGGGCAGACGGTCATCGCCTACGATGGGCAGTCGGCGGGGGCGATCGCCTATCGCGAGGCAGCGGTGGAGCTCCTCGACCGCGCCGTCGCCCGGGAAGCGGGCAGAACAGGGGAGGAAGCCTGATGGCAGCCAAGCGAACGGGTCTGGGTCGAGGTATTGGCGCGCTCATTCCCACGAGTGAGCCGAGTGAAGCGCGGCCCGTCGACGTCTTCTTCCCCGGTGCCCGTACCAAGGAGCCGTTGCAGGCGGATGCGGGAGAGTCGACCTCCCGCGGCAGTGTCGCCACCGTCACCCGCACGGAGGACACGGCCGACCAGGCCGTGCTTGCGGAGATCCCCGGGGCACGCCTGATCGAACTCGATCCGCACTCGATCGTGCCGAACCCGCGTCAGCCGCGCACGAACTTCGATCCGGACGACCTCGCTGAACTGGTGCACAGCGTCCGTGAGTACGGAGTGCTCCAGCCCGTCGTGGTTCGCCCGCGCGCGGAAGACGGCACGTACGAGCTGATCATGGGTGAGCGGCGGACACGCGCCGCGCGCGAGGCCGGCCTCGCGGTCATTCCCGCCCTGGTGCGTGACACGGCGGATGAGGATCTGCTGCGCGACGCACTCCTGGAGAACCTGCATCGCGCCGAGCTGAACCCGCTTGAGGAGGCGTCGGCGTACCAGCAGCTGCTCGAGGACTTCGGAATCACACACGATGAGCTGGCGACCCGCATCGGACGGTCCCGCCCGCAGATCAGCAACACGATCCGCCTGCTCAAGCTCCCGGTGCCCGTGCAGCAGCGCGTCGCAGCCGGCGTGCTGAGCGCCGGGCATGCGCGCGCGATCCTATCGCTCGACGACGAGGCCGCCATGGCACGGCTCGCCGACAAGATCGTCAACGAAGATCTCTCCGTGCGTGCCGCGGAGGCAGCCGCGAAGGGGGTGGATGCGGCGTCGCGCCGACTCCCGAAGCCGCAGGCCGGCGCGCGTCGCGGTCACCTCGACGAGGTCGCGGAGCATCTCGGTGATCGGTTGAACACGCGCGTGAAGGTTGGCCTTTCGGCAAGAAAAGGCCAGATCATCATCGATTTCGCGACGATTCAGGATCTGAATCGAATCCTCGCCGAGATCGGCGAGCCCACGTACGGGGCACCGGCGTAGTCGTCGATCTCTCGATCTCCGGTGCTTTCCCGGTCGTCGAGTAGCGCCGCAGGCGCGTATCGAGACGAACGCAGCCGGAAGTGGGGGATCTCGATACGCGCTTCCCGCTACTCGATCACCGGGGAGGCCCGCTGCGCGCGCGGGGGATTAGCCCAGGTAGGGGGCGAGATCCTGCTCGAGGGCGAACTTCGGCTTGGCGCCGATGATCGTCGTCTTCACCTCACCGGCCTGGAACACCTTCATCGCCGGGATCGACGTGATCTGGTACTTCATGGCGAGGTCCGGGTTCTCGTCGACGTTGAGCTTGAGGATCGTGATCTTGCCGGCGTTCTCCGCGGCGATCTCGTCGAGCACGGGGGCGACCATGCGGCACGGGCCGCACCACTCCGCCCAGAAGTCGACGAGCACGGGCCCCTCGGCCTGAAGCACGTCTGCGTCCCACGTGGTCGATGTCGTGGCCTTGGCGGTCATGGATGTCTCCTTGAATCAGTGACGCCGGTGTTCCCGGCCGTCGTTGGGTCGAACGTGCCTGTCCCGCGGATTGTTCCCGCGGGAGTCACGCGACGCTGGTCTGGGGCAGGTTGTCGAGCTGCGAGGCGTCGGTTTCGGGGGCTCCGGCGTCATCGAGGGCGGCGAGGAAGTGCTCGACGTCGAGGGCGGCGACGGTTCCACTGCCCGCGGCGGTGACGGCCTGGCGGTAGGTCGGGTCGATGACGTCACCGGCCGCGAAGACACCGGGGACGGAGGTGCGCGACGAGCGTCCGTCGACCCACACGGTGCCCTCGGCCGTCAGTTCGAGCTGGTCGTGGACGAGGTGGGTGCGCGGGTCGTTGCCGATCGCGACGAACACGCCCTCGAGCGGCAGTTCGCGCTCGGTTCCGTCGACCGTGGAGCGCAGGAGCACGCCGGTGACGGCG
>Ga0182739_1001414_pt1 | contig 25217 bp, 23 predicted proteins | sample eDN5th30CBELigBY_FD_128873 | JGI IMG/M metagenome (GOLD analysis project Ga0182739, IMG submission 128873) | Enriched backyard soil microbial communities from Emeryville, California, USA - eDNA 5th pass 30_C BE-Lig BY (version 2) (version 2) | ecosystem: Environmental > Terrestrial > Soil >... | reverse complement strand
GTCTTGTGCTCGGCGAGCTTTTCGGTGGCGCGGTGCAGCAGCCCGATGTGCGGGTCGGCACGTTGGATGACCTCGCCGTCCAGCTCGAGTACCAGGCGCAGAACGCCGTGAGCGGCCGGATGCTGAGGCCCGAAATTCAGTGTGTAGTTTTTGATTTCAGCCATGCTTAGCGTCCTGCTCCGTAGCCTTCTTCACGGACGACCCGTGGGGTCAGTTCGCGCGGTTCTATCGTGACCGGTTGATAAATAACCCGCTTCTGTTCCGTGTCGTAGCGCATTTCGACGTTGCCCGAAAGCGGGAAGTCCTTGCGGAAAGGATGCCCGATGAAGCCATAGTCGGTGAGGATGCGGCGCAAGTCGGGATGCCCTTCGAACACGATGCCGAACAGGTCGAAGGCTTCGCGTTCGTACCAGTTCACGGCAGGCCAGACATCGACCAGCGACCTGATGACCGGGAATTCGTCGTTGGGCACAAAGGCGCGCACGCGCAGGCGCCAGTTGTGCCGCACCGACAACAGATGCAGGACGACGGCATAGCGTTGCGGATGCAAGCCGGGCTCGACCACAAATGTAGGAGCACCCCAGCCGGAATAATCGACGCCACAGAGATCGATACAGGTATCGAAAGCCAGCGCCTCGTTGTCGCGCAGCGCCATGCAGGTGTCGATCCATGTGTCGGCCGGCACTTCGAGCGTGAGTTCGTTCAGTGCCAGGGTCAGCGGTATCGAGTCGCCGAATGCGGCAAGCAGATTGTTTTGTAGCGTTTCGAGCCGAGTCATATTACGAGCAGTTCAACGTTGAGGGTGACAGCCAGGCTGAGGCATGCTGCTAGCGAGCAATGGTGTTGGTCAGGCGAATCTTGTTCTGCATCTGCAGCAAGCCGTACACCAGCGCTTCCGCCGTTGGCGGGCAGCCCGGTACGTACACATCAACGGGAACGATGCGATCGCAGCCCCGAACCACGGAATACGAATAATGGTAGTAGCCACCGCCATTGGCGCACGAGCCCATCGAGACCACCCAGCGCGGCTCGGCCATCTGGTCGTAGACCTTGCGCAAGGCGGGCGCCATCTTGTTGCACAGCGTACCCGCAACAATCATCAGGTCGGACTGCCGGGGACTGGGACGGAAGATGATGCCGAACTGGTCCAGGTCGTAACGCGCGGCCCCAGCATGCATCATCTCTACCGCGCAACAGGCCAGGCCGAAAGTCATGGGCCACAGCGAGCCCGTCTTCGCCCAGTTCAGAAACTTGTCTGCGCTGGTAGTGATAAAACCTTCTTTCATAATGCCGTCAATAGCCATGATTTTGCCTGTTTGCCCAAGCGGCCTCGTAACGAAGCCTTGGGCGTAGTAATGAATGCAATGACTTGAATGTTTGCCCGTTGGGACTGCTTATTCCCAGTCGAGCGCGCCCTTCTTCCACTCGTAGACGAAGCCCACGGTAAGAATGGCCAGGAACACAAGTACCGTCCAGAAACCAACGAGGCCTATGGTGCCGTTGGCAATGGCCCACGGAAACAGAAAGGCGATTTCCAGATCGAACATGATGAAGAGGATGGCAACGAGGTAGTAGCGCACATCGAACTTCATGCGTGAATCCCCAAAGGCCTCGAATCCGCACTCGTAGGGCGACAGCTTCTCGTCGTAAGGACGGTGCGGACCGAGCAACCGGCCGCCCAAAAGCAAGGCAAACCCGATAAAGGTCGCGAACACGATGAATAGCAAAACGGGGAAGTACTGTTGCAGATTCATGCCGCCATCCAATCACAATAAGTAAACCCTAGGATTGTAGCATTTTGAGAGCGTCATTCGGCTGAATGACCCTGCTCCAAAGCATATGACGACCACGCTGGGGCTGGAAGCTGGGGATCAATGCAACACAGCCGCGTACATCATCAGTTTATATCATTTGCTGGTGCACTAACGGGGAAGTTTTTCGGCGCGCTGTGACGAAACACAAAAGCCACCCCGAAGGGTGGCTTTCGCTTACTGACTTACTTCTACAGTTCACGCGGACTGAAACTCAGGCCGCGATCGGCGCTTAGGCAAGCTATGCAATCCGATTAGAACTGGTGACGAATACCGACGCCAATGAGGGTCGACTTCGTGTCGTCCAGGAAGTATGCGTTCTTGGCATACGAACCGATTGCGTACAGGTTGGTACGCTTGGACAGGCCATAGGTGTAGCCCAAGCTGTAGATCTGCGTCTTTTCCAGATCGCCAGCGAACGCATCCGGATTGCTGCGCGGATCAGCCATTTGCCAGGAAGCCAACAACGAGCCGTTGCCCAGAGGAGCGCTCAGGCCGACCATGTAGGAGTTGACCTTCAGGCCGTCGAGATCTGCGGCAGGCAGCGGATTAACGCCGAGGTCGTCGGCGATGCCGGTGGAGAACAGGCCGTTACGCGTTTGGCCATAAGCCAAGGAAGCCTTCACGACTTCGAAGTCGTAAGCGGCACCGATGTTCCACTGACGGATGGTAACGTCGTCAGCACGGTTCTTGGCTTGGTCGTACGTCAGGGCAACAGCCAGGGGGCCGTTAGCATAGCGAAGACCGGTCGTGACGGCCTTGTTGTTTTCGTCGTCGGGGTTAGGAACGCCCGGAGCGTCGATGTCCCAGCCTTGTGCGCCGTTCGTGTTGAACGAGTAGCCAACGCCGAACTGGAAGCCCGAGAAGTTAGGCGTTTGGTACATCACCATGTTGTCGTAACGGACGGTGTTGACCGAGCTGAAGGTCGTACCGACGTTAGCTTGGCCGAAACCCAGACCGAACGGGTCGATGGCGCCGAAGTACTTGGAACCGATGTTGGTTTGACGACCCAGGTCGAATTGACCCCAGGCATCGCTAGCCAGACCGAGAGTTGCTTGACGGCCGAACAGGCGATCACCTTGCAGGTGCTTACCGGTTCCCAGATCGAAGCCGCTTTCCAGTTGGAAAACAGCGCGCACGCCGTTACCCAGGTCTTCAGCGCCCTTGACACCCCAGCGGTTGCCGGACTGAACGCCATTGATCATGCCGGTTTTCTTGGCCGAAGCGTCATCAGATTTGATTTTTTGGTAACCGATGCCACCGTCCAGGATACCGTACAAGGTAACCGACGTTTCTGCCTGAGCGACGCCAAAAAAGCCGACCGTCAGAGCAGCAGCGAGCAGAGTCTTTTTCATGTAAGAAATCTCCGTAGATTGAGTAACGAGAGCAGCCACCACCGATTGAACTTTGCTGCTGCTCTTTCTAACTCCGCGATGGGAAGTTGGTGCTATTGCATCAAAATTCACGGCTCGTGGCTATTGCCGCGTTGGCTAAACTGGTGTTTTTTCATCACCATGTTGGCTAGCAACAACAATCTACCCTATTTTCCCTCGAAAACCAAGGGTTTACCCGGGAATTGGCTGTGGCGCCGACGCGACACGTTCATCGCGACTTTTTAACTTGATGTGGTTTCGACATAAGGCACCTAACAGGCTGTTTTATTTGGATTCGTAAACCGCGTATTGCGATCCTTAAAGCTGCTTCGGTATGCGCCTGATGTGGTTGTCCCAAGATGTCTCCGGGCGCAGGACGACACGGCTGGCGCCCGCTTCAGCGTGAGAAACGCGGGACAGCTCGCCATGACCGTTGCTGGCCAGAAACCCCAGGCCGGTAGACGGGGCCACGCCACAGGCGTCAGACATGTCGGATGCCCCCAGGCACTGTCCGTCGCGTGTATCCCAATACACCACCTTCCCCCCGAGCGGGGACGACGTAGCAAGCACTGTACCTGAGGAGTCGAGGGCCACTGATCCGACATAATTCTTCATGCTGCGCGAGATGGCCGCGGAGCCGGCGAACATCTCCAGCTTACCGCCACGCTTGTGGCGGCCTACGAGAGGAGGCTGGTCGGCCGCCGGACCCGTGTACTGACAGCCGACCCACACAGCACCGTGGCGATCCACGACCATATGTCGCAAGGAGAGACGCTGCAATGCGGGGCTCAGGCTGACTTGTTCTGCCAGCTTGCCGGTGCGAATGTCTATATAGCTGAGCGAAGACTGCATCGTCTCGGCGTTAAGCTGCAGCTTTCCGTAATCGGGATGGGTCAAGATGCCACCATTCGCTACGCACACTTCGCGCCCACCCGGCAGCAGTACGACTTCATGCGGGCCGACGCCGCCGGTTGCATATTCGCCCAGCCTACGGAAGCCGCCACCTTCACTGGCGTCATAAATGCCCAACACGCCCCGTCCCGCCTCATAATCGTTCTCGGTGGCAAGCAGGATCTTGCCGTCTGGCGTGAAAACGCCATGGCCGAAAAAATGCCGTCCCGGCGCAGCGTCGATCGTGATCGGTCCGCCCTTGCCCGCCATATCGAAGGCAATGGCAAAAAAACCGGGCTGTCTCCCGAACACCACGGCGCGGCCGCGCTCCGCATCAATGGCGAAACTGTGGCCCCGGGCCGGCATGTCGATGACGTAAAGATCGCGACCTTGCTCGTCGAATACGACGGCTTCGTAGTGGCCGCCATGCTTGCGTGCCGTGAGGTAAAAGCCTTGCGCGTCCGACAGCTCGAGCCGTACCTGGCTTTGAGCACTGAGCGGCGAGGCCACCAGCGGTCCGATTCCAAGCGCTGCCAGCGCCTCAAGGAATCGGCGCCGATCAATCACCGTCGAGGGCATTGAATCCTATCCTTACGCCCAGGGCAGGCGCGATGTGCTCATCCATGATGCTTTTGGCGTTCTTGAATAAGAGTGTTGTCAGCGTCCATGATCGGTACCCGTCTTCGGATATCAGTTGCTCCGCCATCGACCCCGACATAGCGGACAGCGTGTCGTGTGCCTGCAAAAGTTCGCCCTGCAAGCTGGCATCCATCCACGTTTCTTCCGGGGTGTAGCGGAATCCCGCCGCTTTGTAGAAATCTTGCATGCCCTCCACGGAAGCGGACATGGTCTTCGCCGTCAGGCCGCTACGCCAAAAGGGGGCTCGCTTTGGTCTAGCGGCCGGCATGCTGTCGCCCAACACCGGCATCACCTTCACGTCCCGCGCGAACTGCAGCCCGCTTGACAATGCCTTGATGGCTTCGCTTGTCACTTCTTCCTTGTTTCGATACAGCGCGTTCGACGGGCCCGGCTGGGCGAACTTCCGGGCATAGTCGCCGCCCGCAGCCCATCTCTGTGCAAGTTCGGTTGAAACGTTCACGAGATTCGCGGCGATGGCGGTGGCGTAGGCGCAGGCCCGAGCGTTTCTCGCCACGCTTGACTGCGACGCCAACAAGCCGTCGTCGTCATAGAGCACATACTCCAGCGCCGGCAAACCTTGAAGGGCAACACTATGCGACGCGAGCGCGACGCCGTCGGGAATCTCGCCTTCCCCGCGCAATAGGCCGCTGACCTGCCGCTGTGTCATGCCGCGGGGATCCGGCCAAAAGCTGATGCGTTCGTAGCGACCCGACTCGATCAAGGGGCCGAAACGGACGAATTCGATCCGGCTCCAGGTAACGGCCAGTCGTTCGAAATCGGCCCGCGCGCCGTCCGCCCCCGCCGCGTCGGGCTTTGCACACCAACCCTGCAGACGGTCGTGCATGGCGTTGGCCGCTACCCGGAATTCCGCAAAGGCCGGCGATAGGTATCCCTGCACCAAATTCTTGCCGACGTCATCGGGAATCCCGGCACCGTGGGCAGGCGCTAACGAGCAGAAAAGCACGACGGCCAATCCACGCATGAACCGTTTGCCCAAAACGCCAGTCATTCCATGCCTCGTCATCGTGATGGTCCTTTTTTAGCTTCGTGTATCGGGTGCCGGAATGCGCACATTCGAGCGACTTTCGCCCCCTGATGATGTCGGGCCAGCCCCGCCCCCGATCATCTACAGCGATTCCAGGAAACGTATCAGGTCGGCCCGCTGTTCGGGCGACATCGCGACAACGCGGTCGCGCGCCGCCTGCGCTTCACCGCCATGCCACAGGATGGCTTCCAGCAACGTGCGCGCACGACCGTCGTGGAGCCAGGTCGCGTTCGGATTGACGGTCTTGGTCAGCCCTATCCCCCACAACGGTGGCGTGCGCCATTCGCGCCCGCCGGCCTCGCCTTCTTCCTGCTCATCCGCCAATCCGGGCCCCATGTCGTGCAGCAACAAGTCCGTATACGGCCAGATCAACTGAAAGCGATGTTCCGGGCGTTCGGCATCGCGGCGCGTGACATACTTGGGAACATGGCAAGCAATGCAGTTGGTCTCATAAAAAACCTGCTTGCCGGCCAGTACATGCTGATCGTCCATATCGCGTCGGCGCGGCAGCGCAAGATTTTGCGAGTACATGGTGATGAAATCCATCAGCCGCGCCGGCACTTCGTGCTCGCCAAGTTGCGGCTGGGCGCCATGCGGCATGGCCGCGCATTCGGGTTGCCCGGCGGTGCAATCTCCGCGATGGTCAGGAAACAGCGGGTTGGACAACCCCATGTCGCCTGACGCTGCCGCGGCGGCCTGATGGCGGACGTCAGGCTGGCCGGCTTTCCAGTTGAATCGTCCCAACACCCGTTCGCCGGTACCGGGATCGGTAAGCCAATTGGGACGGCCCGACACGCCGTCCCCATGATCGCGGCTCGCGTTCGCCAGGATATCGTCCTCGTGGATCGCCTCCAGCAGTCCCAGACCAAGCATCGGCGGCGCGAGACGCGGCGACAGGCGGGTCTTGGGGTGTAGCGGACCGTATCCCAGGTTGACGACCCGGTAGCTGGGCTTCATTAACGTGACGCTATCTCCGCCATTCAAGGCCACGGGAATTTCCCTGTAGTCGATCTCTACCTGTCCTTCGGCAGGCAGCCCCGCTACAGCGAACGGCTGCAACTGATGCCCGTACACGGGGTCCGGGGCCGAGGCCACCTCGCCTTGGTCCAGGCGCTTGCGGGCCTCGTCTGCGCTCGCGGGCAGAGACAGTCGAACCAGGAGCGCAACGGCGTCGCTGCGCTCCTGTGGATCGAAGCCGGGGACGGTGCCTCGGCCGTCCTTGACATGGCATGCCTGGCATGAGCGTGCGTTGAAGAGCGGCCCGAGTCCATCTGATGCCAGCGTCGAGGACGGCGACGAGACCCAGTCCTTGCGGAACAGCCCGTTGCCCACCATGAATTCCTGGCGCTCTTCGAACGACAGATTGGCGGCGGGATGGGAGAAGATGTCCGCGTTGACGAGCTTTTGTACGGTTCCTGCGCCGCCCTGCATCAATTCAAACGGTTCTGGCTTGGAGAAGTCCCGTGTCGCTGCGGTGATGTCCGCGACACGGGCGCGGTCGGTCTGGTTCAGATCAGATCGAACGACGTCGGGTCGGGCCGCGTCAGGCCGGGCCGCGTCAGGTTCGACCGCTGTGGATTGAGTCGCGTCCGACCCGGATTGTGCTGCACCGACGGATAGGCCGAGCGCTACGACAAGCAATGCGACGCCGAACCCGTTTTTCACTTCAACACACTATATAGAGATGAGGTCAACATACTATCGGGATAGAGGCTATTGAAAGATGGCGTTCGGATTGTCCAGGCTGTCTGAGCCCTCGATCTGGACGTCGCCCACCTCGAGTGCCGCAATAACCCGCTCTATGGTGCGCGTCTGCGCGACCAGGCCGTCGATGACTGCCTGGACCACGGCGTTCCCCTTCTCGTTGCCCTGCGCAATCATCTGATCATAGGTCTCGACCGTCGCTGCTCGCTGCCTGAGGGCCTCCATGGCCGTCAACGTGGCATCCAGCTTGGCGTGCATCTCGGCATCCAGCTTGGCATCGCGGGCCTTCACGAGGTCGGACAGGCTTGGCCCCTTGACCGTCGAACCGTCGACCCGTACGTAACGACCGAGGTATACGTTCATCATGCCCACCTGGTCGTAGAAATGAGAATTGTGGGTATTGTCGGAGAAGCAGTCATGCTCCTCCTCCGGATCATGGAGCATCAGTCCAAGCTTGATGCGTTCGCCCGCCAGTTCGCCGTACGACAGGCTGCCCAACCCGGTCAGCATGGCAACCAAGCCGGCCTTGGGATCGTCCTGCACCGCCTGTCGCGCGGCCCCGGTCGCCTGCCAGTTCGCCACCATCTCTTCCAGATCCGTCACCAGCATATCGGTGGCAACCTTCAGATACTTTGCACGACGATCGCAGTGCCCGCCCGTACATTGCATTACATCGAAGTCAGTGTGAGGACGATTGCCCGAATGCCGCTCCTGCGGTGTGCCGGTACGCCCCTCGGGGGCGGGGCCGGTGCCATTCACATCCTGACCCCACAGCAGAAACTCGATGGCATGGTAGCCCGTCGACACGTTTGCCTCGTTGCCATCCGCCTCGTGGAGCACCTCGCGCAGCAAGGTGGGCGTGATGTCCGTCGCGTCGACCATTTTCCCGCCGACCGACAGCTTGTCGTTGGCGATGACATTGACCACGTAGTAGGCATTCGCGTCCGATTCAGTGCCATAGGAAGCGTCAACATAATCGATCATGCCTTCATCGAGCGGCCACGCATTCACGCGGCCCTCCCACGCATCGACGATGGGATTGCCGAAGCGGAATGCCTCCGTTTGTTGATAGGGAATGCGGGCCTCCAGCCACGCCGATCGTGCCGCAGCCAGCGTCTGAGCACTGGGACGCGCGACCAGCGCCGCCACGGACTTCTGCAGATCGCGCGCGGTCGTCAAGGCATCCTCATAACTGGCCAGGGCCACATCAGAATAACTGCGAACGACGTCACTGGGCGACGGACTGGCCCAAGCCCCTCCACTCAGTAAAGCGGCGATGCCCGCCCCGATCAACAATCTGCGCATATTGGTCCTTTTATGCCGGCAGGGGTCCCGCGACCTCTCCCTTTTTTCGAAATGCAAGTGTAAACGATTTTCATTACCGATACGGGAAATTCCTGCCTCGCTATGCGTGATTGCCGGGCATGGTTCTTGCTCGTTTCCGCTCCTACAGGGCGGACCATGCACGCTCACCGCAGGAGATCGAGAAATCATGGCTACGACAAGCACGCGGGCGCTATGGAAAGGCGCCATCTCTTTCGGACTGGTGCACATTCCCATCGCACTGCATTCCGCGACAGCCGACCAAGGCCTGGATTTTGACTGGTTGGACAAACGCAGCATGGATCCGGTCGGTTACAAGCGCATCAACAAGGCGACCGGCAAGGAAATTTCCAAAGAGAATATCGTCAAGGGCATCGAGTATGAGGACGGGCAGTACGTCGTCCTCTCACCCGAGGAAATTGCGGCCGCCTATCCGAAAACCACACAAACGGTCGAAATAGAGTCCTTCGTTTCAGTCAAGGACATTCCGTTCGTCTACCTCGAACGCCCGTATTACATTTCGCCGATCAACAAGGGTGCGAAGGTCTATGCGCTGTTGCGAGAGGTCCTGCGCAAAACCAATAAAGTCGGTATTGCGAAGGTGGTCATTCAGACCAAGCAACACCTGGCCGTCCTGATGCCCTGCGGCCCTGCCCTCATCCTGAACCTGCTGCGCTGGGGGGACGAGATCCGCTCCTGGGACCAGCTAAACCTGCCCACCGAGGGCACCGCATCGACAGGCCTCACGGAAAAGGAGATGGCCATGGGCGAACAGCTCGTCAAGGACATGACGGGCAAATGGAAGCCCGAAGCGTTCACGGATTCGTTCAAGGAACAGATTCTGCAGCTGGTCAAGGAAAAGGTGGAAGCGGGCGACACGGAAACCGTCACCCGGCCGGAAGCAGAAGAAGGGGAAACAGGTGGGGCGAAGATCTATGACCTGACCGAGATGCTGCAACGCAGCTTGAACAAAGGCACCCGTACGCCAGCCAAAGAGTCCGACGACGAGCAGGAAGAAGCCGGCAGCGATAAGGCGAAATCCTCCACCGCTAAGGCGGAAGCGCGCAGCGGCACGACGACATCCGGAAAAAGCGCAGCCAAATCAACGAACGGTACGGCCAAGTCCAAGGGTGACAGCGCGCGATCCGGCAGCGGCTCCGCCAAGTCCGCACGCGGATCGACGACGGCCGCCAAATCCGGCACCAAGCGGGCGGCCGCGACGAAGAAATCATCCAAGACTGCGGGCGACTCCGGCTCCAAGGCGACATCCCGGGCAGCCAACAAGGGCGCGAGCGCCAAGAAAGCAGCTCGCAGCAACTCCACGGGTGGCCGTAAGGCCGCTTGATCATGGCGAAACAGGATCCGCTTAAAACATACAAGTCGAAGCGGAATTTCTCGCTGACCTCCGAGCCAGCGGAAGGAGGCGCGGCGAACGACTCCGCGCCCAGCTTCGTCATTCAGAAACACTGGGCGTCGCGCCTGCATTACGACTTTCGACTCGAAATGGGCGGCGCCATGAAGAGCTGGGCAGTGCCCAAGGGACCCAGCTACGATCCCTCCGACAAGCGCATGGCGGTGCATGTGGAAGACCACCCCATTTCCTACAATCGCTTTGAGGGCGACATCCCTGCGGGCCAGTACGGGGCCGGCAAGGTCATCATTTGGGACAAGGGCACCTGGACCCCCATCGGCGACGGAACCAAGGCGTACCGCGACGGAAAGTTGAAATTCGAATTGCATGGTCACAAGCTCAAGGGCAAGTGGACGCTGGTGCGCATGAAGGGAAAGTCCGAGAAACAGGAACCATGGCTGCTGATCAAGGAGAAAGACGAGTTCGTCCGACCCGCCATCGAATTCAGCGTCGTGGACGAAATGCCCGACAGCGTGGCTGAGCTGAGCGATGCGCCCCCCGCCACAGATGTGACCGCGAGCGGCCAAGACCTGGGAAAGCGCAACAAGGAAAAGAGCCGTCACGATACCGGCAAGGAAACGCGCGCCGACAAGGGTACCCAGGCTTCCAGGAGAACCAAGGCGGGCAGCAGTTCGACCAAGAAAACGCCCCTACCCGCCGCCTTCGCTCCCCAGCTTGCAACGCTGGTCGAAGCGCCGCCGTCCGATTCGAGACTATGGCTGTATGAGATCAAGTTCGATGGCTACCGCTTGCTGGCGCGCATACAGAAAAAGAAAATCCAGCTCATCACCCGAAATGGCAATGACTGGACCGCAAGAATGCCTGCCCTGGTCAAAGAGCTGCTGCAGGCGAAACTTCCCGACGGTTGGTACGACGGTGAAATCGTCGTGCCGGGCGAGAACGGCATGCCGGATTTTCAGGCTTTGCAAGGCGCCTTCGACAATGCGCGGACAAACAATATCGTCTATTACCTCTTCGACGTGCCTTATTGCGACGGCGATGACTTGCGTGAATGGCCGCTGATCGAACGACGCGCGCGGCTCGAGACACTCCTCGCGGATCGAACGAGCAAAGTCCTGCGTTTCAGCGAAACGTTCGATGTCCCGGCACGGGACATCGTTGCATCGGCCTGCAGACTGGGACTGGAAGGCGTCATCGGAAAGAAGAAGGATTCGCCTTACGTATCGCGACGGTCGAGCGACTGGATCAAGCTGAAGTGCAGTCTTCGCCAGGAGTTCGTCATTGGCGGCTACACACTGCCCCAAGGCAGCCGCTCGGGAATCGGGTCGCTGCTGTTGGGCGTCCACGATGACAAGGGCGCCCTGAAATATGCCGGCAACGTCGGGACGGGATTCAATGTCAAGAGCCTGGAAGAGATCCGAAAGCAGCTCGACGGCGTGAGGTCGGACAAGAATCCGTTCTCTGCCAGCACGGGCATCGACAAGAAGGCGCAATGGGTAGAGCCCGTTCTCGTTGCGGAAGTCTCTTTCGGCCAATGGACGAATACGGGGCGGATCCGGCACTCCGTCTTCCAGGGCCTGCGTAGCGACAAGCCCGCCAAACTCATCACCCGGGAGACCGCCATGCCCGCAGCCGCCGCGCCCGCTCCAGACACTCCCCTGGGCAAATTGAAAGTAACCAGTCCGGATCGCCTCGTGGACCCGGAAAGCGGCGTAAAGAAGATAGACCTCATCCGGTATTACGCCCTGGTCGCGCCACTGATGCTCGAACACCTGAAGGGCCGTCCCGTATCGCTGGTCCGTGCACCGGAAGGCGTTGGGGGTCAGATGTTCTTCCAGAAGCATCTCGAGACGGCGAAGATGACCGGCGTCAAGCAACTGTCGCCCAAGCTGGATCCGGATCACGATCCGCTGATGGAAGTGGTGTCGGCCCAGGGCCTGCTGTCCGCGGCACAGATGAATGTCATCGAGTTCCACACCTGGAATGCGGTGAAGACGCTCATCGGGAAACCGGACCGCATGACCTTCGACCTGGACCCTGGCAAAGGCGTCGAATGGCCGGCAATGCAGGAGGCGGCGCTGGTGATGCGAGCGTTCCTGAATGAACTGGAACTGGTTTCCTTCGTCAAGACCAGTGGCGGCAAGGGCTTGCACGTGGTGGTCCCGCTACAGCGGCGTCACGACTGGGACACGGTGAAGGGTTTTTCCCACGCTGTCGTGCTTCACCTTGCCAAGACGCTTCCACAACGTTTCGCAGCGAAGAGTGGTCCGCGCAATCGGGTTGGAAAAATCTTCATCGACTACCTGCGGAACGGATTCGGCGCCACGACGGTCGCTGCGTGGTCGGCACGGGCACGGCCGGGCATGGGCGTATCGGTGCCCGTCGACTGGGACGAAGTCGAACATTTGAAGAGCTCCGCGCAATGGCACGTGCGGAATATCCACGAGAGGCTCGACCGGGGCAACGAACCCTGGAAGGACTACGAGGCTTCCGCGCAGGGCCTCGGCAAAGCCATGAAGATACTGGGCTACAAGGCCCCCGCCTGAGTGGCCGCCATGCCCGGGCGGGTCCGAAACTTGCCCGCCGTCATACCGATATCAAGACAACGCCTGCAGGGTAAGGACGCCTCGCACCAAGGAGAACGCACATGAAAGTTTCGCTAAAGCCACTCAAGCAACAGGTCGTCGTCATCACCGGCGCCAGCAGCGGCATCGGTCTGGCCACAGCACGGGAGGCGGCGCGCCGCGGCGCCAGACTCGTACTTGCCAGCCGTAACAAGTCGGCCCTGGACACCCTGGTGGAAGAGCTGAAGAGCCAGGGCGCCGAGGCCATCGCAGTCCAGGCCGACGTGGGCGTGCAGCAAGATCATCAAAAGATCGTCGATGCAGCCATGACGACTTACGGCGGATTCGAGACGTGGGTCAATAACGCGGGCGTATCGATTTTCGGCAAGCTCGATGAAGTCGCCATCGAAGACCAGCGACAGCTCTTCGAGACCAATTTCTGGGGAGTCGTGTACGGATCGCTCGCCGCCCTGGGCCATTTACGCCAGATGGGCGGCGCGCTGATCAATGTGGGCAGCGAGGTGTCGGATCGCGCCGTGCCGCTGCAAGGGACCTATTCCGCGTCCAAGCATGCAGTCAAAGGCTACACGGATGCACTGCGCATGGAGGTGGAGGCAGACGGAGCGCCCGTCTCCGTCACCCTCATCAAACCGGCCTCCATCGACACCGCCTTCGTTGAGCACGCGAAAAATTACCTGGATGTCGAACCTCAGTTGCCCCCGCCGATCTACAGTCCGCAGGCGGTTGCCGAGGCCATCCTGTATGCCGCCGAACACCCCATGCGGGATGTATTTGTCGGGAGCGCGTCCAAGGCGATCTCCTCCTTCGGCCAGAGCATGCCCGGGGTGGCGGACAAGGTGCTTGGCAGTACGTTGATACGGGCACAGCGCAGCAACAGGCCGGCCGGCCCGCGACATGATGCGCTGTGGGACGCCGGCGATGCTTCCGACCGCAAGACCTACACGGACCGGCATGTACGAAGTTCGAGTCTTTACACGGAGATGAACACGCGCTGGCGCGGACTGATGTGGGCCGGGGCCGGCATAGCCGCTGCGCTGGCCCTGCTGCACGGCATGCCACGGCAACGCGCACGTAAATAAGTTTCGCGACGGCATCTGGACGGTATGCCATGGCCAACGTCGAGCATGCCATCAGCCCGCTGAAGAAGGCACCCGGCTTGATCAGTTGGTTGCCCTACGCCATCGCAGCAGGTTTGTTCGTCCTGGGCCTCTATGCGTTGTCGCGCCTGCTTCACGAGGTCCACTTACGGGAAGTCGTAGCGCAGATCCGCGACACGCCACCCTCCACACTGGGCCTCGCACTTGCCTCCACCTTTGCCGGGTACCTGTGCCTTGCCGGCTATGATTGGTCGGCGCTGCGCCATATCGGCAAGCGGCTGCCCGGGCCCGTGGTCCTGACCGGCGGACTGATGGCGTATGCATTTGGCAATACCATCGGCCTGACGGCCTTCTCCGGCGGCGCCGTACGCTGGCGGCTTTACTCGGGTCTGGGGTTGAACGGGTACGATATCGCCGCCATCTCCGCCTTTACGGCCGTCGCCTTCGGTACGATCAACACGTTGATCGGACTAGGATCGCTCGCCCTGCACCCCGGCGCGCTTGCGGGGGTGCTGCCCTTGAGTGCGGGTCCCGCGCGGCTATTGGCACTTGTCGTGCTGGCGGCCATCGTCCTGCCCATCCTGTGGGCCTCGGTATCCGGGCACAGCTTGGGCATAGGCCGCTACACACTGCGCGCACCACGGCCTGCCATACTCGGGACGCAATTGCTCATCGGACTGGGCGACATCACTTTCGCCGCCTTGACGCTGCACATACTGCTCCCGCCGGTAGACATCAGCTTTCTGGCTTTTCTGGCTATTTTTGCGGCGGCCGTGATGGCCGGCGTGATCAGCCACGTGCCCGGAGGGGTCGGCGTGTTCGAGATGGTCATCATTGCGGCCATGCCGGCAACGTCCGAGCCGGGACGGATTGCCGCCGCACTCCTCCTTTATCGGCTGGTCTATTATCTCGTTCCCTTCGCCCTGTCCCTGCTCTTCCTGTCGCTGCACGCAGCGTGGCATTCCGCAGGCCGCCCCGCCATCGCCGTTCGAACCCCCGGCGTCGCGCAGACCATCGAACCCGCCGTTCGCGCTCTCGAACCATTGGCACCACTGGTCCTGGCCATCACCACCTTCGGCGCCGGTCTCTGGATGGCCGTGTCGGCGCTACTGCCACCGATGAGCAGGACCGAGGCGACACTGTTTCCATTGGCCTTTCTCGAAGGTTCCGCACTACTGTCCAGTGCGCTGGGTTCCGCGCTCATCGTCTTGTCGCTGGGCGTGGTACGCCGCTCGCTGGCCGCGTTCTGGCTCGTGCTGGCGGCCATGGCAGCGGGGGCCCTGCTGACACTAGTGGAGCAAGATCGTGCGCAAGCCGTCGTACTGGCTTTGTTCATCGCCGTGTCGCTTCCCTTTCGCCACACATTCAGCCGCCGTGCCCTCCTGACCCATGCGGTCATGACGCCGGCCTGGCTGATGCTGGTGGTGGCCGCGCTGGCAGGACTGGGATTCACGCTGTTCTTTGCACACAAGAGCACGCCGTACGACAATGACCTGTGGTGGCAGTACGCTACCGATGCGCAAGCGCCCCGGGCCCTGCGTGCGGGACTGGTTGTAGGACTGATTCTTGGACTCTCGGCCCTGTTCCTCCTGCTGCGCACGCCGCGTATCCGCTTTGGATCGCCGGATACGTCGACCCTGACTACGGTGGCCGAGATTGCCGCCGCGGGCGATGACCCCGACGCAGGCTTTGCGCTGACCGGGGACAAATCCATCCTCCTGGCCGATGCTGCACGCGCCTTCGTGATGTTCGGGGTCACGGGCCGGTCGTGGATCGCCTTCGGAGGCCCGGTCGGACCACCCGACGCAGCCCAAGAGGTCGCTTTCGACTTCGTCGACGCCGCGCGGCGGGCGGGCGCTGATCCCGTGTTCTATGAAGTCGACCTGCGCGACGTTCCGACGATGCTGGAACTGGGCATGACGCTGCACAAGATGGGTGAAGAAGCCATCGTCGATCTGCGAAGCTACTCCCTTGAAGGGCCGAGCCGAAAACAGTTGCGCGCCGCCTACTCGCGCGGGCAGCGGGACGGGCTGACACTGGACATGGCCTCTCCACCCCATTCTCCTGAACTGATTGCCGAACTACGCAGTATTTCGGATCAATGGCTGGCCGCCGGAAAGACGCGCGAAAAGGGATTTTCGGTGGGGCGATTCAGTCCGGCCTGGCTGGACCGCTGGCCTCTGGCGCTCGTCCGTCATCACGGCAGTATCGTTGCGTTTGCGAACCTCATGACGACCGATACGAAGCGGCGCGCCACCATAGACCTGATGCGCCATTCGGAAGCGGCCCCTCCGCGCACGATGGATTTCCTGTTCATCGCCTTGATGCTGGAATTGAAAGCGCAAGGCTACGCCGAATTTTCCCTGGGGATGGCCCCGCTGTCGGGGTTGGTACCCCAGCGCAGCCGCAGGCTGTGGGACCGCTTCGGTGCACTGATCTATCGCCATGGCGGGCGGTTCTACAATTTCTCAGGCTTGCGTGCCTTCAAGAACAAATTCGATCCCGAGTGGCATCCGCGTTACCTTGCCACCACATCCACGCGCCTGCCACTGGTCCAGCTGGCCGACGCCGCGCGGCTGATCGCGCAAAAGGAAGCAAGGAGGACACGACACGCTTCACCCGTCAACTGAGCAGACGCCGGACGAGCAAGGTACCCACAAAGAAAAACCCGCGCAACGCTAGGGTTTACGCGGGTTTCGGGTACTGCATCAGTCGTTATGAAAACGATCTGACTTTATGTCTTGGTGCGACGGCGAGACTCGAATAGTCAATGTTTATGCGCGTTTCTAGGCATGACATTCATGAAAGTACCCAAACAGGTACCCAAATTATCAGGCTTGCAGCGTATAGCCTAACGTATTGTCGCCTGCGGCCAGTACCGGCACAAGATGACTGAGTCGCCCAACACACAGGTAATCCACCATGAACGAACCTCTGTCCGAGGTCATCCGCATCCGGGTGACCCGGTCTCATGCTGCCCGCCTGGGTGAGGCAGCCGCCCTCTCCGGACTTTCCCTCTCCAACTACATAAGGCGTCGGCTCGCTGCTGACGACACGCTGCAGGAAGAGCTTTCACTACTGCGCCAGATCGTAGCGGAGCTGACCCACCTGCGGGACACCCGCATGGCGGCCGTCGAAACGGTTCACCTCGTTCGGGCCATGGCCAAGCCCGAGCAAATCGCCATCGCCCAACACACTTTGCAGCGCCAGAACTGATTTCCCCTGGCCGCCCCGGCCACCCTCTTTCCCTCTCCCGGAGTTTCCATGAAACCGCGCACCCCCTGGGTGATCGCGCTGGCTTGCGCCTGCGCGACGACTTTGCCCGCCCATGCCCAGCAGACGACTTCTTCTGGAATCGACATCCTGACCGGCATCACACGCTTGGCGTGCGAGGCGACGCTGTGTCTGTCGTCCAGCCTGCGGCCAGGCGAGTGCAGCCCTTCTCTGGATCACTATTTCGCAATCAAGAAGTACAACAAACGCGGTCTGGACTGGGCGGCCACGGTCGCGGCAAGACGCTCCTTCCTGTCTCAGTGTCCGGCATCGAGCGATCCGGGCATGCCTGAGCGGGTGGACGCAATTGCACGCGGCGCTGGAGAATGCGACGCGGAATACCTGAACCATACCTATGCCGACACGGCGTACAAATGGCGCGATCGCGGGTATGCATTCGGGGGCAGCGGCGGCAACGGAGAGCCCTCCTACGAAGTCCATCCGATTCCGACTGTCACGCTTGATCAGTTACCGACCTATTGCGTGTCCTACAACGATCATGCTTGGACTTATGAACTATCCGTGCGCTACGTGGGCAGGCCAAGCATGGGCGGTCGCTGGGTGAAGACCGAGGATTACGAGGCAGCACAGGCCAAATGGGAGGCCGACCATGGCGGACTTTGGGCAGCTGGCTGGAACTTTTCCCTGACGGACCCCAGGCACGGGTCCGGTAACTGATGGTGGCCGCCCATGATCGCAGAACTTGCCGCCCTGGCCCTGACCTGCGCACCCAACATCCATCCTGTGACATTGAACGCTCTGATCAGTCATGAGTCCCGTGCCCAGCAGTACGCCATCGGCGTAAACCGCAAGGGTAAGCACCTGCGGCAGCAGCCTCGAACGTTGACCGAAGCCACCGCAGCGGCTCAACGCCTCATTGATCAAGGCATAGACTTCGACGCCGGACTGGGACAGATCAACGTGCGCAACTGGGCCTGGCTCGGACTGGACAGCGAAACCGTGTTCGACCCCTGCCGCAATCTGGCGGCTGCCCAGACGGTGCTTTCAGAGTGCTATGCCAGGGCACTGCCCACCCACAAGGATCTGCAACAGGCCCTGCGCGCTGCGCTGTCTTGCTACAACACAGGCAATTTCAAGCGCGGCTTCACCAATGGATATGTCGGCAAGGTTCTGGCGCAGGCCGGCATTCAGGTGCCGGCACTGGCCCCCCTGACACGCAAAGCAACGCAACCTGTGGTGCCTGAAACTCCGGCGAACGCGGATCCGGTACACAAACCGGCCCGTGACACCAGCACCCAGTCTTTGGGCGCACCGGACGGCTTCGTCACCAACCCGGCTGCTGACGGCTTTTCACAGACAGTCCGCAATGAGCCAGAGCCCGAACAAGCCCCTGGCACATGAGGCCCCGAGCCGCGATCAGACGCTCTCGCCCCGTCCGCCCCTTGTCTGCCTTCTTCTCATCAACCATCGCACCTAAGCGCGCCCAGCGCCTGGGAGCAGGAGCCTTTTCATGTCTCTACTGCAAAGCATCAGAAACGCTGCGCTTTCTCATCATTTCATCAACAGACTGATTGCAGCCTGGCTGCTGGTTGGTGTCCATCACGCTGCATTTGCCCAGAACATCGGCGGACTCTCCAGGGCACAAACCACGCTACAGACGCTCAAGGACAATCTGGACGTGATTTTGCCCATTGCCGCCATCATCATCGGCGTCATCATTTTCGTGCTGTATTCCGCTGAAGTCATGCGAAAGGACGACGCCATCCGTTGGGGCATCGGAGTACTTCTGGCCGGATCTGCAGCGGAACTCGTCGTGCTGCTCTGGAAGTAAGCCATGGCAGCCAATACCACACGCCCGGCCACCCAGCGCCACACCACGCACCCACCTTCCGGACACCAAAACCCCAACACCTACCCGGTCTTCAAAGGCCTGGGCCGCAAGGCCACCTTCATGGGTATCCCCACCACGCTGCTGCTGGGCGCCTTTGCCTGCATTGCCATCATCGCCATGACTGCAGGCCTGGCCTGGTGGGGCCTGCTCTTTGTGGTCATGCCCACCCTCGCGATCCTCACCCGCGAGGACGACAAGGCCATGGATGTACTCAGGCTGGAACTCAGGACCCGGCGTCGTAACCGCAACAAGCGTTTCTGGCAGGGATCGAGCTACGCCCTGCAGAGCTATCACCGCCGCCGGCCCTGGCGCACGCTCACCAAGTAAAGGACGATTCCATGACTGCTGCTGCCACCCTGGCCGTGGACGAACGGCAGGTCTCGCGCTACCTGCCCTATTCCCATCATGTCACCGGTCAGATCATCGCCTGCGACAACCACGAGTACCTGGCTGTCATCAAGGTAGCGGGCCGCGCCCCTGACGCCTATGCGCAAGATGAGCTGAAAGACTGGATCGAAGCTCTGCATAACGTGCTGCGCGGTCTGCCCATGGGGTCGCTCGGCCTGTATTCCCACATCATCCGCCGCCGTGTCACGGAATACCCCGACAGCACCTTCGCCCAGCCCTTCGCGACCCGGTTCGATGCCGCCTACCGGGCCACGTTCGATGTCTCGGGCCTGATGATCAACGACCTGTACCTGACAGTGCTCATTCATCCGGTCCAGGACCCGGTATTGGGCACCTTTGCCAGCCTGGAAAAGGCTGACGCCCAGCGCCTCGCGCACTGGCAGGCCGAATCCATCGAACGACTGAACAGTATTTTGCGGACCGTGACCGCTGGTATGTACCGCTACGATCCGCAAATCCTGGGGATCGTGGATCGAAAGGGCCTTGCCTTCAGCGAAGCCGCCGAATTCCTGGGATTTCTGCTCTCGGGCGTTCACCGGCCGGTACCCATCAGCCGAGAACGCTTGCGAGAAACCCTGCCCCATGCCCGACCGATCTTTGGCCGCCACGGAGAACTCGGGGAACTGCGCACTGTCGCAGGCTCACGGATCTTCGGCATGATGGAACTGCGCGACTACCCGGAGGCCACCAAACCGGGTCACCTGGATCGGTTGCTGGGTCTGCCACATGAATTCGTGCTCACCCAGTCCTGGGGTAGCCACACGGGGGCCGCAGCCAAAAAGCTGGTCAAGAAGCATCACAAGTTGCTGGTTGATTCCGGTGACGATTCAACCAGCCAGGTTGCGCAATTGGCTGACGTCATGGACGACCTCACTTCAGCTCGCCTGGGCCTCGGCGATCATCACGCCACAATGCTGGTCTACGGCGACACAGCCGAAGGCTTGCGCCAGGCACTGGCCCAAACCGCCACGGCCCTGGCCGAAGATGCGGTAGGCTTCAGACCACTGGAACGGGCATTGGAAGCCGGTTTCTGGGCACAGTTGCCCGGCAATTGGCACTGGCGACCACGGCCAGTGCCGATCACGTCGCTCAACTTCCTGTGCTTTTCCAGCCTGCACAACCAGCTGACCGGCAAACCTGCCGGTAATCCCTGGGGGCCGGCAGTCACCATGCTCAAAACCCAGACGGGTAGCCCGTTCTTCTTCAACTTCCATGCCTCTACCGAGGATCTGGACGAGATAGGAAAACGGCGCCCCGGCAACACCATGATCATCGGCATGACCGGCACGGGTAAGACCGTGCTGCAGGGGATGCTGCTTACCCAGGCACAGAAGTTCAGCGCGACTTGCGTCGTGTGGGACAAGGATCAGGGGATGCAGGTGCTGATCATGGCGCTCGGCGGCCACTACTTCAACATTCGCCTTGGCGAAGCGACCGGCTGGAATCCTTTCCAAATGGAGCCCACTAAAGGGAATGTCGCCTTCATGGTGCGTCTGGCCGTGTTTCTGGCCGAACGCCGGGGCGAAGCGGTCACCACACGCCAGCGCGCTGACATCACTCAGGCTGTGCAGCAACTGACCACCCTGATCGACCCGGAGGCCCGCACGCTTTCGACCCTGAATACCCTGCTGCCCGACCCTTACAGCGAGGATGAAACCACAAGCACAATCCACGCTCGCCTGGCGCCGTGGTGCCAGGGTGGGGAATACGGCTGGGTGTTCGACAACCCTGCTGATGAGCTGAGTCTAGGCACCGAGACGGGCAAGCCAGCCATCTTCGGCTTTGATCTCACCGAGCTTCTGGACGATGACGAGGTGCGAGGCGCGGCCACGATGTATCTGAAGCACCGCATCGATGCCCTGCACGATGGCCGACGCATCATCAACCTGTACGACGAGTGCCAGCACCCTTTGAAGGACAAGCACTTTCAGGACGACATGCAAGACGCCAGCCGCACGATCCGCAAGAAGAACGGTGTACTGGCCTTCGCCACCCAGGAACCGGGAGCCATCACAGAAAACCCGGTTGGCCCATCCCTGGTGCAGCAGACTGCGACCCTGATCCTGCTGCCCAATCCCAAGGCCAAAGCCCGCGACTACATCGAAGGCTTTGGCCTGACGCCAGCCGAGTTCGAGCTGCTGAAAACCCTGGGCGAGGCCAGCCGCAAGTTCCTCGTCAAACAGGGATCGAGCGTAACGGTCGCCCAACTGGACATGTCCGGCTGCGAAGACGAACTGCTGGTGTTCTCCGGCAGTCCCGATATGGCCGAAATTGCCGAACAGGCAGTAGCCCAGGCCGGACACAATCCGGCTGACTGGCTCCCCGTGTACCTGGCAAGCGTCAAGCAAAGCCGCAAGTGAACTGCCATCCATAGGAAGGTAAGCCATGAGACAAGAAAAGCATGACCGGGAAAAGCAGCGGGCCGCGCACGAGCGCAGCCAGAATCAGGCACAGACCAGAGACGACGTGCAGGCATCGAAGGATCAGGACTTCTATGCTCGCCTGGGCCTCTCGGTCCCGGAAGCTGAAACCAGCGCACCTGAAGACGCTTTCGTCATTTCCGTCTATTGCGAACGCTGGACGCATGCAGACCGGGAAGCGGGCGAAGCCAGTACGCACGACATCGAGCTCGACCATGTCACCGTCGACGCCGATGAGCTGGAACGCCTCGGTCAGGCCAACGGCTTCTCCGAAGCCTCGTGCAGCGATCCCCGGATGTCTGCGGAGGTCTGGTTCAACTCCACCTTTCCACGCCGAGATCGTGCCAATTTTGAGCAAGGTGTACACAAGTATTACAGCCTGCACATCCACGAAGGCAACGGCCACCGGCTCCAACCGGCCGATTATCAACGGGTGGCAGACATGATCGGCGCACGCTTTGATCACGCTCTAAAGACTCTGGGTAGGGATCACAACCAAGAGTGTCCCGACTTATGTCTGTAGACCTCGAAACCCAGGCACAGGCGCCCAATGCAGACGAGTTATCCGGCATGACTTGGTGGAACATTCTGAAACCTATTGAACGGGCGTACTGGCTTACAAAAGCCGGGCCCGCCTGCAGCGCGGCCGACGCCTGGGCAGCATTCAAGCGCAGCCGAGACCACCCCAACAACCGTTCACCATAGGAAACCCCATGAATCGACGACATTTCATCACCACCGCCGGTGCCACCGCCCTGGCAATTCTTGCAGGCTGCAAAACCGAAACGTCGGGTGAAAAGTTCATTGGGTACTGGAAGTCGGACAGTAAATATGACCCGGAGGCTATCCAGATTGCCCGCAACGGTGACAGTTTCCTTTTTACCGTCGTGACCAAGGACCCTTTATTTGGTGGCGGTTACCAGACCCACAAATTGCCCGCTAAGCTGGACGAATCCGAAAACATCCTCATCGTGGGCGGCGACAGGCGCCTGGTCTACGACGAGAAGGCTGATGTCATTGTCGCTGGCCAGATGAAGGCGCTGCGTACAACCGAAGCCCAGTACCAGGCGATTGCTCAGCAAAGCGGCAATAACCCCTGATCCCTGCGCCTAACGGCGCACTTCCCGGAGCATTTTCATGACACGCTGCAAGTCACTCGCGGCGGGCATTGCCCTGTCCGTCGTTTTCCTGACCTCCGCCCACGCCAGCGGCATCCCCACGGTCGATGCGGCTACCATCGCCCAGCTGCAAGAACAGTTACTGACTGCCCGAGACCAACTGAAGAACCTGACCGAACAGTTGCAAACCGCCAAAAGCCAGCTGGCTGCCTTCACCCAATCGAGCGGTTACGGCAGCGTAGTCGGCAACCCTGACATTCGGGACCAACTGCGCGCCGCCCTGCCCCAGAACGCGCGGGCCCTGTTGGATCGAACCGGCAATTCGGGACTCAATGGCGACGTTGCCCGCATCACCGACCAAATCACAGCACCGGTCAATTTCCAGGAAGACCGCGCAAACCTTTCAAAACAAGCGCTGAACATTGAGGCAACCGCTAAGGCCATGAACGAGCGTGCCTACGACTCCATGACTCGGCGGCTGGCCAATGTGGATTCCCTGCAAGACAAGATCAACCAAACCACCAACCCCAAAGAGATCGCAGAACTGCAGGCTCGCATCCAGATAGAACAGGCCAATATCACTGCCGAGCAGACACGCATTCAGCTGGCTTCCCAACAGCTGGAGGCCGAACGTCATCTGCTGCAAGCCAGGGCGGAACGGGTCTATGGCGGCTGGTTTGGCGACAACGACAGCCAAAACCCCTGAGGCCATACCATGGCCGGATTGAATCCCCCCGTAGCCCCGCCTTCGGCCCCGAGTGATGTTGCCCAATGGGTCATGACCCAGACTGAGAACATCCTGAGCAATGCCGTCAATGGCCCCATGCAGGCACTGTTCGAAGCACTGATGCCAGTGATCGTGGTCGGGCTCACCATTCAGTTTGTGGTCTACGCCTTTGCCCTCATGCATGGGCGAGGCGGAATGACCGTTACCGAGTTCTTCCACAAAGCGATTCTGGTCGCCATCGTGTCCATGATCTTCGGAGCTGGTGGTCTGTATCAGAACGATATCGCCACAGCCATGATCGGTCTGCCAGATGATGTCACCCAACTGGCCCTCGGAACAGGAGAGGTAGCAACAGAGGTAGACAAGCTGCAGAATGAGACAGGAAAGGCATCCAATGCCATGATGGGTAAAAGCGCCGACGCCTGGTACAACGTGCTGCCCTCTACCCGCGAAGTGCTGGTCAGCATCCTGGCGACCCTGGTGCGCGTCAATGCAGCCGTAGTCGGCAGCATCATCATGGTGATCGTCGTGGTCTGCAAGGTAGGCATGGCGCTGGTCGTGGCCACTGGCCCCATCTTCATTGCCGCAACGCTGTTCGAGCCCACCAAGCCATTGTTCAACAGCTGGGTCTCACAAGCCCTGAACTTCATATTTCTAGCGCTGCTCGCCGGCGTCATCTTCGGATTGATACTCCAGATAAATATCCAGCTCATCCGCATGATTGCAGACCAGATCAACGGTGGGGCTAAGGACATCCTGGGGCTGTTCGCAGCCCAGATTTTGGTTGGAGTGGCAAGCCTCGTGATCATGCTCATGCTGCCCGGCCTGGCATCCGGCCTCTCCAACGGTTTTGGCGCTCAGCTGGGCGTAGGCACGGCAGCCCGAGGGGCATTCTCCATCATGCGCATTCGCAGCATGATGCGCCTGCGCGCCAAGTAATCCAACTGCCGACAGGCCTAAATCGGGTCAGTCGAACCTCTTTCTCGTTCAATCCGCCTGCCGCATCGGGCAGTCAGGAGCCCTTTTCCCATGAAAAACCTATTCGCCGCCCTGGCACTGGCCGGGACGCTGGCTGGCTGTGCGTTTCACGCGCCCCAGCCACCGCAACCGGCCGACTCTCCCCGAGTGCCTGTCAACGCCACGCCGCCCTTGTCGGGAGGAGTCTGACCCATGTCCGAAACCCTCAAATCCGAAGACATCGCCGCCTACCTGGAACAGTCGCGCGGCCTGGAGCGCGACCACCTGGGCGAGCTCATCGCCAGCCGCAAACGGGCATGGCAGGTTGCCATCGGCGCCGGCCTCATCGCCCTGGCATCCGTTGCCGCCGTGATGGGTCTGACTCCATTGAAGCAACCTCCCGAAATGTATGTGGTGCGGGTGGATAACGCCACCGGCGCCATCGACCATGTCAGCAGCCTCGGCCAGCCGCTGGAAGACTATGGCCAGCGGATTGCCAAGTATTTCCTGAACACCTATGTCCTGAATTGCGAGGGCTACAGCTGGCAGACGATCCAGGAGCAATTCGACACCTGCGCGCTGCTCTCGTCGGCACCCATCCAGACACAATACGGTAAACGAT
>Ga0182739_1001412_pt1 | contig 25258 bp, 28 predicted proteins | sample eDN5th30CBELigBY_FD_128873 | JGI IMG/M metagenome (GOLD analysis project Ga0182739, IMG submission 128873) | Enriched backyard soil microbial communities from Emeryville, California, USA - eDNA 5th pass 30_C BE-Lig BY (version 2) (version 2) | ecosystem: Environmental > Terrestrial > Soil >... | reverse complement strand
GGGCGCCGGCAAATCGCCCCGGGCGCCTTGATTCAGATCAAGACGCCCGGGACCCGGGCTGGCTACCATCGGCACATGCGAGCCAAATCGATTTTCGCCGTCCCGGCCAACCTGCCCGATGCCGACCGCCAGCAGCGCCGCCATGCGCTGGTGCGCCTGTCGCTCGCCTGGCTGGCGATGATGCAGGTCATGATGTTCGCGTGGCCGGGTTATCTGCGCCACGAAAGCATGCCGGCGGATGCGCTCGAGACCCTGGACTGGGCCATCGTCCTCATGAACTGGGCCAGCTTTGCGCTGACGGTGCCGGTCGTGCTGTATTCGGCATGGCCCATCTGGCGCCATGCCGGTGCCAATCTGCGCGCGGGGCGCGCGGGCATGGACGTGCCGGTGGCGCTGGGCATCGTCGCCGCCTTCATTCCCAGCGTCCTCGCCACATGGACCGGCCGGGGCGAAGTCTATTTCGATTCGGTCACGATGTTCGTGGCGTTCCTGCTGACCGCGCGTTACCTCGAACTGTGCGCGCGCCAGTCCTTCGGCGGCGCGGGCTCCGCAGGCCGCCGCCACGCCCGCGTGGAAGAACAACGGCTGCGGCTGGGCGCGCGCGCCGACCGCGTGGCGTCGCGTTTCGTCATGATCCAGGTCGCGTTGGCGCTGGCCGCCGCGGCGGGCTGGGCCTACATCGACCCGGCCCACAGCATCCCGGTGATGGTGGCGCTGCTGGTCATGAGCTGTCCCTGCGCCATGTCCATGGCCGTGCCCACCGCGATGGCCTCCGCGCACAGCGCGCTGGCGGCGCATCCGGACCTGCCGGACGCGGCGCTTGAGGCCCTGCTCGCCGAGGCCCGGCGCAAGGCGCGGCAGAACCTGTACGGCTCGCTGGTCTGGCATCTGCTGATGACGCCGCTGGCGCTCGCCGGATGGGTCACGCCCTGGCTGGCCGCGATCACCATGCTGCTGTCGTCGCTGGCGGTTGCCTACAACTCGTGGCGCCTGTGCCGCCGCGACTGGTCGGACAGCGTGGCGCCGGGCGCCGCGCTCGGAGCGGCGCCGTGACCATACTTTATCTCCTGCTGCCGCTGTCGCTGCTCTTCGTGCTGGCCATCGGCGTGTCGCTGTGGTGGGCGGTCTTCAACGGCCAGTACGACGATACCGAGGATGCCGGCACGGCCATCCTGCGCGACGACGACAGCGCCGCCGCGGGCCGCCGCTGAAGCGTCTGCGCGGCGCCGGAAACGCCGCTGCGCCACCTCGATACCCCTTCAAGCGTTGCGGTTATGCGCCGAAGTTCGGGGCGTCGCATCCCGGTTGATCCAAATCAACGCCGACTCCTGTGACTAGTCCCATCATCGAAGCCTGGAAGTTCTTGTTACTTTAGGGGAAGGGTGATGAACGATTGCGCCGCAATCGCAAGCAAGTCCGATACCTTCAACTACAAGGTCGTGAGGCAGTTCGCGCTCATGACGGTAGTCTGGGGCATAGTCGGCATGGCTGTGGGCGTGTTTCTGGCCGCGCAGCTTATTTGGCCTCAGTTGAATTTCGACACCGCATGGCTCAGCTACGGCCGCCTGCGCCCGCTGCACACCAACGCCGTGATCTTCGCCTTCGGCGGCAGCGCACTTTTCGCGACGTCGTACTACGTCGTGCAGCGCACCTGTCAGGCGCGCCTGTTCTGCGACAAGCTCGCCGCCTTCACGTTCTGGGGCTGGCAGGCCGTCATCGTCGCAGCCGCGATCACCTTGCCCATGGGCTTTACCAGCAGCAAGGAATACGCCGAACTCGAATGGCCCATCGACATCCTGATCACCCTGGTCTGGGTCGCCTACGCCATCGTGTTCTTCGGCACCATCATCAAGCGCCGTTCCAAGCACATCTACGTGGCCAACTGGTTCTTCGGCTCGTACATCCTCACCATCGCCATCCTGCACATCTTCAACAACATCGAGATGCCGGTGACGCTGTGGAAGTCCTACTCCGCCTACGCGGGCGTGCAGGACGCCATGGTGCAATGGTGGTACGGCCACAATGCGGTGGGCTTTTTCCTGACGACCAGCTTCCTGGGCATGATGTATTACTTCGTGCCCAAGCAGGCCGGCCGCCCCATCTACTCGTACCGCCTGTCCATCGTCCACTTCTGGGCGCTGGCCTTCACGTACATGTGGGCGGGTCCGCACCACCTGCTGTACACGTCGCTGCCTGACTGGACCCAGTCGCTGGGCATGACGTTCTCGCTGATCCTGCTGGCGCCGCCGTGGGGCGGCATGATCAACGGGATCATGACCTTGCAGGGCGCCTGGTACAAGCTGCGCACCGATCCCATTCTGAAGTTCATGGTCACCGCGCTGTCGTTCTACGGCATGTCCACCTTCGAAGGCTCGATGATGTCGATCCGCACGGTGAACTCGCTGTCGCACTACACGGACTGGACCATCGGCCACGTGCACTCCGGCGCGCTGGGCTGGGTCGCCATGATCTCCTTCGGTTCGCTCTACTACCTGATCCCGCGCCTGTACGGCCGCGAAAAGATGTACAGCGTCAAGGCCATCGAACTGCACTTCTGGATCGCGACCATCGGCGTGGTGCTGTACATCGCCGCCATGTGGATCGCCGGCGTGCAGCAGGGCCTGATGTGGCGCGACACGGCCTCGGACGGCACCCTGGTCTACAGCTTCGTCGAGGAACTGAAGACGCGCGTTCCGTACTACCTGATCCGTTTGCTGGGTGGAACCCTGTTCTTGTGCGGTGTGTTCGTCATGGCCTGGAACGTGTGGAAGACGGTGCGCGGCGCGCAGTCGGTCAACCCCGCCATTCCGCAAGACGAACCCCAAGCCGCGCGTGCGCCGGTTCCCGCGACCGCCGTGCCGGCCACTGCCTGACGAGGACATCATGGCCAACAAGAATCATGGCTTCTTTTCCCACCAGACCCTCGAGAAGAACATCGGCTGGATGATCATCGCCAGCATCCTGGTGGTCTCCTTCGCGGGCCTGGTCCAGATCATCCCGCTGTTCTTCCAGCACAGCACCACCCAGCCCGTGGCCGGCGTCGAACCCTACAGCCCGCTGCGGCTGATGGGCCGCGACGTCTACATCCGCGAAGGCTGCGTGGGCTGTCACTCGCAGCAGGTGCGTACGCTGGCTGCGGAAGTCCAGCGCTACGGGTCGTACTCGGTCGCCGCGGAATCGGTCTTCGATCACCCCTTCCTGTGGGGCTCCAAGCGTACCGGTCCCGACCTGGCGCGCGTGGGCGAGCGCTATTCCGATGACTGGCACCGCATCCACCTGCGCGATCCGCGCAAGGTGGTGCCGGAATCCAACATGCCCGCCTATCCCTGGCTGGAAAAGACGGTCCTCACGGGCCAGAACGTGGACCAGCGCATGCGCGCCCTGCGCGCCCTGGGCGTGCCGTACACCGACGAGGAAATCGCCGCGGCGCCCAAGGCGATCGAGGGCAAGACGGAAGAAGACGCGCTCGTGGCCTACCTGCAAGGGCTGGGCGTGGGCGTGCGCAAGGCGCAGCTTGCCAAGCAGGCCGAAGAGGCCAAGAAGGCCGAAGAAGCCAAGAAGGCCCGGCAGTCCGCCGTGCAGCCTGCCGCGCAAGCGGCCACGGGAGGCTGACCATGGTCGCCTACCTGAGCGCAATCATCACCGCCATCTCGATGGCAACCTTTTTCGGCATCGTCTGGTGGGCCTGCTCGCGCGGCCGCCAGGGCGCCAACCGCGAATCGGCCATGCTGCCGTTCGCACTGCCCGATGAATTCGGTCAGGCACAACAAGATGGAGCGAATCGGTCATGAGCGATTTCGTCAATAGCTTCTGGGGGTATTTCATCGCGATCGTCGCGGTGGGCGGGGTGGTGTGGTGCTTGTGGCTGCTGTACACGCAGCGCCGCTGGCTCAGCGCGATGCCGGCCAACGGCCAGGTCGAGGACACCGGCCACGTCTGGGACGGCGACCTGACCGAGCTCAACAATCCGGTCCCCACCTGGTGGACCTGGATGTACCTGCTGGCCTGCGTGTTCGCGCTGGGCTATCTGTTCCTGATGCCGGGGCTGGGCGCCTACCAGGGCAAGCTGGGCTTCAGCAGCGCGCAGGAAGTGGCGCAGCAACAGGCCAAGATGGCCGAAGCCGTTCGCCCCATCTATGCGCGCTTCGAGACCATGTCGGTCCCGCAGATCGCGCAGGATCCGGGCGCGCGAGAAATCGGCCAGCGCCTCTTCCTGAACACCTGCGCGCAGTGCCACGGTTCCGATGCCAAGGGCGGCCCCAGCTTTCCCAACCTGGCGGACGGAGACTGGCTGCATGGCGGTTCGCCCGAAACCATCATGCAGACCATCAAGGAAGGGCGCCTTGGCGTGATGCCGCCCTGGAAGGACTCGATCGATCCCAAGATGGCCGGCGACATCGCGCAATACGTGCGTTCGCTGTCGGGCCTGACGGCCGATCCGGTGCGCGTGTTCCGCGGCAAGCGCGAGTTCGCCACCTACTGCGTGGCCTGTCACGGTGTCGATGGCAAGGGCAATCCGCTCATGGGCGCGCCCAACCTGACGGACGACGTCTGGCTGTATGGCAGTTCGGAGGCGACCATCGTCAAGACCATTCTCGACGGCCGCGAAAACCGCATGCCGGCGCACGAACACGTCCTGACGCCGGAGCAGATCAAGATCCTGACGGCCTGGGTCTGGGGTCTTTCCAACAAGGCCGAGCCGCAGAAGCAGGCCGCCGCGGCGCCCGCCGACGCCGCCCAGCAGTGAAACCGCAGCACGTAGGTGGGGGGCCGCGCGGCGGCCCCCCATACCGCCAGCACTTACCGTACGGAGCAGCAAATGAATGATGGGTCAACCGCAAGCGTCGGCGGCAGTTCGCCTGGCGGTGACCCGCCGCCCTGGCGGCCGCATACGCGGCCACCGCGTCCGGGCCAGGAAACCCTGGAACAGACGCTGGCGGGGGTGCGCAGCAAGATCTATCCGCGATCCGTCAGCGGCATCTTCGCCCGCTGGCGCATCGCGTTCGTCGCCCTTACCCAGCTCATTTTCTACGGCTTGCCCTGGCTGCAATGGAACGGCCGCCAGGCCGTCCTGTTCGACCTGGGGGCGCGCAAGTTCTATCTCTTTGGCCTGGTGCTGTGGCCGCAGGACGTCGTGTATCTTGCCGTGCTGCTCGTCATCTCCGCGCTGGCGCTGTTCCTCTTCACCGCCGTGGCCGGCCGTCTGTTCTGCGGCTACGCCTGTCCGCAGACCGTCTACACCGAAATCTTCATGTGGATCGAGCGCAAGGTCGAAGGCGACCGCATCGCGCGCATCCGCCTGGATGAATCGCCCTGGTCCTGGCACAAGTTCCGCCTGAAATTCACCAAGCATTTCCTCTGGATCGCGCTGGCGTGGTGGACGGGCTCGACCTTCATCGGCTATTTCGCGCCCATCCGCGAGCTGGGGCACGAGCTGTTCGCCCTGCAGCTTGGCGGCTGGCAGTGGTTCTGGATGCTGTTCTACGGCTTTGCGACCTGGGGCAACGCCGGCTTCATGCGCGAATCGGTGTGCAAGTACATGTGCCCGTACGCCCGCTTCCAGAGCGTGATGGTCGACCCGGACACCTTCGTGGTCACCTACGACAAGCGCCGCGGCGATCCGCGCGGCAGCCGCTCGCGCAAGGTGGACCACAAGGCCGCGGGGCTGGGCGACTGTGTCGATTGCAGCCTGTGCGTGCAGGTCTGTCCGACCGGCATCGACATCCGCGACGGCCTGCAGTACATGTGCATCGGCTGCGGCGCGTGCATTGATGCCTGTGAGCAGGTGATGGACAAGATGCAGTACGAGCCGGGACTCATCCGCTATACGTCCGAGCGCGCCATGCTGGATGGCCTGTCCACCAAGAGCGCACGGTCGCACCTGCTGCGGCCGCGCGTCCTGGTCTACGGCACGCTGATCCTGGCGCTGGCGGTGGCCTTCGTGGTGTCGCTGGCCCTGCGCAATCCGCTGCGCGTCGACGTCATCCGGGACCGCGGCGCGCTGGGCCGCGAGGTCGCCGGCGGCCTGATCGAAAACGTCTACCGGCTGCAGATCATCAACACGTCGGACGTGCCGATGCGCCTGCGCCTGTCGGCCGAGGGCATGCCGGACCTGGCCGTGCTGGCGGGCCAGCAGGGGTCGGACGTCGTCGAGGTCGAAGCCGCCGCCAACAAGCTGGTGCCCATGGTCATTCGCGCCCCGGCGGGCTCGACGCCCGGCGCCCATCCCATCACCCTGCGCGCCCGGGGGCAGGACGGCGACAACCAGCCGGTCGAAACCGACGAGCCCGCCAGTTTCTATGTGCCCGAGTAGGGCGGCCCTTTGCCCTGAACGCCACAAGGATATCTACATGAACGCTGCACGAATCACCCTCGACCCCGCGGATGCGGCCCCTCCCGTCAAGCCCTGGTACCGCGAGCCCTGGCCGTGGATCCTGATGGCCGGCCCGTTCGCCGCGATGGTGGGCTGCTTCATCACGATCTATCTGGCCATGGCCCAGTTTGCCGACCAGCCCATCGGCGAGGGCGTGGTCAAGCGCGGACTGGTCATCGAACAGGTCGCGGCCAGCGCGGCCGAGGGCCGGGCGGCGCCGAACGCCAGCCCGGCCGCCGCCAAACCTTGAACCGGGGAGTTCACGCATGGGACTGCGATCTTTGATGTGGATCCTGTGGCCGTCCTTTCTGGCCGCCGCTGTGGGAAGCGCACTGATCTTCGCCCTGATCGACCCGCTGGACGTGACCATCTTCGGACATGTCCCCACGGGCCGGATGGGTTTCTACACCGTGTCGTTCTTTGTCCTGTGGGTGATGGCCGGCCTGTCCAGCGCGCTGACGGCCTACCTGATGCCCAAGGTGCAAGAAGACGAAGACTTCTAGTTTTCTCAAAAACCAAACACACCGTTCCGCCACGTTGAACAAGCGGGGGCTGCGCGGCGGGTAAAATCCTCCGGCTATGGTCAAGTTGGGGGCTCGCGTGCAGCCAGTCATATCGGTACAAGGCTTATCCAAGCAATATGCGTCGGGGTTCCAGGCGCTCAAGAACGTCAGCCTGGACATCCAGCGCGGCGAGATTTTTGCCTTGCTCGGGCCGAACGGCGCGGGCAAGACCACGCTGATCAGCATCATCTGCGGCATCGTCAATCCCACCCACGGCACGGTGCTGGCCGACGGCCACGACATCGTCACGGACTTTCGCGCGGCCCGCTCCAAGATCGGGCTGGTGCCGCAGGAAATCTCCACGGACGCCTTCGAAAGCGTCTGGAACACCGTCACCTTCAGCCGCGGCCTGTTTGGCAAGCCGGCCGATCCCGCCTACATCGAAAAGGTCCTGCGCGACCTCTCGCTGTGGGACAAGAAGGACAGCCGCATCATGGCGCTATCGGGCGGCATGAAGCGGCGCGTCATGATCGCCAAGGCGCTGTCGCACGAACCGGCCATCCTGTTCCTGGACGAACCCACCGCGGGCGTCGATGTGGAGCTGCGGCGCGGCATGTGGGAAATGGTGCGGCGGCTGCGCGAAAGCGGCGTCACCATCATCCTGACCACGCACTACATCGAGGAAGCCCAGGAGATGGCGGATCGGATCGGGGTGATCCGCCGCGGCGAGATCATCCTGGTCGAGGAAAAGAACGCGCTCATGGCCAAGCTGGGCAAGCGCCAGCTCGCGCTGACGTTGAAGGCGCCGCTGCCGGGCATCCCGACGGCGCTGGACGCCTACCAGCTCGACCTGTCCGCCGACGGCTACAAGCTCGTCTATACCTACGACAACGAGCGTGGCGGGGACATCTCGCGGTTGCTGCACGACCTGAGCCGCCTGGATATCGAATTCGCGGATCTCAACACCTCGGAAAGCTCACTCGAGGACATCTTCGTCAGCCTGGTGCACGGTCAATCATGAATTTCTACGCCATTCGCGCCATCTACCTCTTTGAAATGGCCCGCGCCTGGCGCACGCTGATGCAAAGCGTGCTCTCGCCGGTGATTTCCACCTCGCTCTACTTCGTCGTGTTCGGGTCGGCCATCGGGTCGCACATGGTCGAGATCGACGGCGTCAGCTACGGCGCGTTCATCGTGCCGGGCATGATCATGCTCTCGCTCCTGACGCAAAGCGTCGCCAACGCCTCGTTCGGCATCTACATGCCGCGCTTTTCCGGCACGATCTACGAGATCCACTCGGCGCCCATCTCCTACGTCGAAATCCTGATGGGCTACGTGGGGGCGGCGGCCAGCAAGTCCATCATCCTGGGCCTCATCATGCTGGCGACCGCAAGGCTGTTCGTCTCGTTCGAGGTGGCGCATCCGCTATGGATGCTGTCCTTCCTGGTGCTGACCGCCGTGACGTTCAGCCTGTTCGGCTTCATCATCGGGATCTGGGCCGACGGCTTTGAAAAGCTGCAGATCATTCCGCTCATGATCATCACGCCGCTGACCTTCCTGGGCGGCACGTTCTATTCCATCAACATGCTGCCGCCGTTCTGGCAGACCGTCACGCTGTTCAATCCGGTCGTGTATCTGGTCAGCGGCTTTCGCTGGGCATTCTTTGGCGTCTCCGACGTCAGCGTCGAGATCAGCGTGGGCATGACGGTGGCGTTTCTGCTGGCCTGCCTGGTGGGCGTGCGCTGGATCTTCAAGACGGGCTATCGGCTCAAGACGTGAAGGGTCAAGACCTGCGGCGTCAAGCCCCGCGGCGTCAAGACCCGCGGCGTGAGGCCTGAGCGCCGCGCGCCGCGCTCAGGCCGCCTGCGCCGCCGGTCTCACCGCCGCGCGGCGCGCCAGCCCGCCGAATGCGTCCAGCAGCCGCTCGCGCCAGGCGTACACCGGGTCGTCCGCGTCCAGCAGCGCCAAGGGGCTGGTGCAACGGGCCCACATGAACATCCCGAAGACCGAATAATCCGCATACCCGGGCGCGCTGCCCGCCAGATAGGGCTGCTTGCCCAGCGTCTGGCGCAGGGGCAGCAGCGCGGCGCGCAGCTCGGCGATGCGGTCCGCGTAGCCGGCCGGCAGGTCTTCGAGCCGGCCGAATCGCTTCTCGCGCGTCGCACGGAAATAGTCCTTGTCCTTGTCGTGGATCAGGCCGTGGATCTCGGGCAGCAGCAGGCGTGCCAGCACGGGCACCAGCGTGGTGTCGGCCCACGCATTCACGAACTGACTGAGCGGACGGGCGTGATCGCCGCCAAAGAGCGAGGGCCGCTCGGGAAACGTGTCTTCGAGGTAGCAGGCGATCTGCCAGGAGTCGCTCACGACGTGCTCGCCGTGCACCAGCACCGGCACGAGCTTTTGGCCGGAGAAGCCGATGGCTTCCTTTTCGGTGAAGCGCCAGGGGATGGTCTCGGCTGTCAGGCCCTTGTGGGCCAGCGCCATGTGCGTCTTCCAGCAATGCGGGCTGAAGCGCAACGCGGCATCCGCGCCGGCCAGATCGTAGAGGGTGAGTTCCGGGGTCAAGTTGCGGTGCTCCTGGAGGGCGTCCAAACAAGGGTCTGGCGCCTAGGATGACCGCTCGGCCATCGCCGGCAAACGTGTCCCGCCCTGGGCGAGGCGACGCGTACCCCGGGGCAGGCGGTCGTGTCGCCTTGCCGCGGCGGGGCCACGGCGGCGTGTGCAGGCCGCTCAGCGAGGCGCGGGCGCGCCCGGGCCCATTTTCATGAGCCGCTCCCTGAGCTGCGGGTCCTGCTGCACGGCCTGTCCGATGCCGTTGAACTCTTCGACGGTCAGGCCGTCGGCGCGAACCAGCTGCACCATCTTTGCGTCCGCTTCCTGGACGACCTTCTGCTTGGCGTCGTCGGTCTTGGCGGCATCGACCTTGGGGCGGTACTCGGTGACGACGCCCGAGATTTTCTGCGAAGCCGAGGCGAACTTCTGCAATTGCTGGTCCGTGGGCTGCCGCACGGCGGGCGCCATGCCGGGTTGAGCCTGAGTCTGCGCCTGGCTCTGCGCCTGGGGCTGGCTGGCCTGCTGGGCGAGGACAGGGGCACCGGACAGCGCCGTCGTCAGGATGGCGGCGGACAGGAATCCATAAGTGGAACGCTGCATGAAATCTCCTAGTTCCGGTTGAAAGTCCGACCATGATGACGAGCGGGGCGGGCCGGGCACAAGTTTCGCGATGTGTTTTCCTGTGTCGCCAGGCCACCATTTGCCGGCAAGCCCTCGCAGGGCGGCCCCAGGACCCGCGTCCGAAACGTTTTGCGCGGTTTGGTAGTCGCTGCTGGCGGCGATGTGTCCGCAGGTTTATGCGAGAAGGGCGGCTAGAGCGCGATCATGCCGATCATCACGAGGATCAGCAGCAGCACGTAGACGCGCGCGTGCAGGCGGTCGGCAATGCGCGGAATCAGCGGGGCGGCCAGCCGGATGCCGGCCAGCGATCCCAGCGCCAGCGCAGCGAAAGCCAGCAGGTCCACATAACCCACGATCCACGGCGCCAGCGCCTGCGGCGCCTGGCGCGCCGCGGCCAGGTAGGCAAGCGTGCCCGCGAGCGCGACCGGCAGGGTCAGCGGGTTGGCCATGGCGGCGGCCTTGGCCATCGGCAAGCCGCGCCGGCGCAGCAATGGAACGGTCATGACGCTGCCGCCCACGCCCAGGAAGGCGGCAATCGCCCCGATGCCCAGGCCGCCGGCCATCGTGGCCGCACGGCCCAGCGCACGCGGCGCCGCGCCTGCGCCCTGCGACATGAAGCCCTGGCGCAACAGGCAATCCAGGATCGTCACGCCCAGGTAGGCGATGAAGGCATGGCGCACGAAGCCGCCATCGACGCGGGTGGCGGCCCACGCGCCCAGCAGGGCGCCCGCCGCGATGTAGCCCGCCAGCGGCCACACATAGTCGCGAACGATGTTGCCCGCGCGCAGGTGCCTGTGCGTGGCAGACGCCGAACTGACGATCATGACGCATGTGGAGGTCGCCACGGCGATGTGCATCGCCGACTGGCCGATTGCGTCATCCGCGCCATGCATGGCCGTCAGCAGCCCGTACAGCGCGGGCACCACCACGAAGCCGCCGCCAAAGCCGAAGAGCACCGTGGTGATGCCGCAAAGGCCGCCTATGAAGACCAACGCCAGATAGAACATGCCGCCATTCCTTGCAGGAAAGCCGCCACGATAGGGGCGCCGCGCCTGGCCCGCTTTCGAGGATGGGACAATGATGTTTTCGTTTCGGCCAAGCCGCCGCCTCGCGAACGCGGCATGCACCATGCGCAACACCCATATCGACCGGCACGACGGCCTCGCCCGTCCGGTGGTCGCGATCGGCAACGACTATCCCCGGGGAGAACTGCTGCCCGACCACGCCCATCGGCGGGCGCAGTTGCTCTACGGCGCCACCGGCGTCATGCACGTGACTACGCGCGACGGCAATTGGGTGGTTCCGCCGCAACGCGCCGTCTGGATTCCGGCAGGCGTGACGCATCGGGTCCGCATGCTGGGCGTCAGCACGCGCAGCGCCTATATCGAGCCGGGCGCGGCGCGCGCGGGCAGCAAGTCCTGCGAGGTGATCGAGGTGTCGCCGCTGTTGCGCGCGCTGCTGCTGGAGGCCGTGGACATGCCCGCCGCCTATGACCCGCGGGGCCGCGACGGGGCGCTGGCTGCCTTGCTGCTGCACGAGGTCGAGCGCGCGGCGGTGCTGCCGCTGCATATCCCCTTGCCGCGCGACAAGCGGCTTGCGCCGCTATGCCGCGCTTTCATCGCCGCGCCCGATGCGCGCCTGCCGCCGCAGGAATGGGCGGACCGCCTGCACATGAGCGCGCGTACGTTCAGCCGGACCTTCCGGCGGCTGACGGGCATGGCGTATTCCGAATGGCGCCAGCGCGCCTGCGTGGTGCTGGCCCTGGCCCGCCTGGCGGCCGGCGAGCCGGTCACGGCGATCGCGCTGGACTTCGGGTATCAGAGCCCCGCGGCGTTTTCCACGATGTTCCGGCGCGTGCTGGGCCGGCCGCCGAAGGAATACCTGCGTCAGGCCGAACCGCGGCAGGGCGGCCTGCCGGGCGCGGGGCCGGGATCGGTGGGTCCGGGATAGGCGGACGGGATAGACCGACGGGATGGACGAACGCGCGGTGGACGGCGTCGCCGAGCGCGTCCCCGACGCCCGCCGGATGCGGCGGCCGCGCGTCAGGCCGCGTACCAGAAGACCGCGAAGAAGTGGCAGACCGTGCCCGCCAGCACGAACAGATGCCAGATGAAATGACTGTAGCGCCAGCGGTTGTCGAACACGAAGAACACCACGCCGCCCGTGTAGGCCAGGCCGCCCGCCACCAGCCACCACAGGCCGCCCGAGGGCACCCGCTCCAGCAAGGGCTTGACGGCGATCACGACGATCCAGCCCATCGCCAGGTACAGCCCAGTGGACAGCGCGGGCCGGTTGAGCCGCTTGCTGGCCTTCAGGCCCACGCCCAGCAGGGCCAGCCCCCAGACCAATCCGAACAGGGTCCAGCCCCAGGGCCCGCGCAACGCGCCCAGCGCAAACGGCGTGTAGGTCCCGGCGATGAGCAGGTAGATGGCCGAGTGGTCCAGCACGTTGAAGATCTGCTTGGCGCGGCAGCGGGGCAGCGCGTGATAGATGGCGGACGCCAGGTACAGCAGGCACATCGAGGCCGCGAACACCGCGGCGCCGGCGATGAAGGCCGCATCGCCCTGGCGCGCGGCGGCCGCGATGAGCAGCGGCGTGCCGGCCAGCGCGCCGGCGGCGCCCAGCCCGTGGCTGATGCTGTTGGCGATTTCTTCGCCCAGGGTCTGGGGACGGTCGTTGGGAAACATATCGGCGCCTGCTTGGAACAAGTCGTCCACCATAGGCCTTTTGCCGCGGGCGCTCAAGGGCGCGCGCGGCATGGCGCCGACGGATGCGGCGCGGGTTTGATCTGGTGCAAACGGCGCGGGCCGCGACCGACCGTTCACGGGGCGGCCGATTAGTTACTCTGTGATACATTTAACACGCGAACGAACTGGCGGCCGGCCTGGCGGACAGCCGCGCGGACCGCCGTGGCAGAGACGGCGCCCGGGCTGCATCGCCGGCGTGGCGCCCGCATCCGGTGCCAGGCATCCGCCTTGCGGAGCGGCCTGGCCGCGACGACTGCCGTCCGGCGCCGCGCCCCTTGGCCCGCCGGGCCGTGCGGCAAACAGCATCTACCGAACAGGCCCCAGCCATGGCGCGCAGTTTCAGCAGTCTGTTTTTCAAAGCGGCAAAAAAGATCTCGCGCCTGCAGCGCGCGGCGATGCGCATGGCCACGCCCAAGCCGCCGCGCAAGCGCGCGACGACGGCGCGCAAGACGGCCAAGGCAGTCAAAGCAGTCAAGACGGCCCGTGCGCCCGGGGCGGGGCGGGCGGCAGCGCCTGCCGCGGCCTCGCTGGGCGCCGGGCGTTGGGAAGCCTCGCGCCAATTCTCCGACGGCGCGGGACGCCGTTTGGCCTTCGCCCGCTATACCCCTTTGACGGAAACGCCCGGCGGCCGGCCGCTGGTCGTGATGCTGCACGGCTGCCGGCAGACGTCGTCGGCGTTCGCGCAAGGGTCGCGCATGAACCAGTGGGCGGACGCCGGCGGTTTCATGGTGCTGTATCCGCAGCAGTCCATGACGCGCCAGGTGCAGCGCTGCTGGCGCTGGTTCCAGCCGAACGACGATCACGGCGGCGCCGAGGCCGACCTGATCGCGGCCCTGATCCGCAACGAGGTCGAGCGCCATGGCCTGGACCCCGAGCGGGTCTACGTGGCGGGCCTGTCGGCCGGCGCGGGCATGGCCGCGCTGGTCGCCTTGCGGCATCCCCGCCTGATCGCGGCGGTGGCCATGCACTCGGGACCGGTCGTGGGCGATGCGCACAGCGCGGCGGGCGGGATCGGCACGATGCGCCGGGGCAGCATCAAGCCCTTGGTGCCGCTGTTGGCGTCGGTGGCGGACCCCGCCGTGTTCCAGCTCGGCATGCCCGCGCTGATCCTACACGGCCAGCTCGATCCGGCCGTCGCCCCGCGCAATGCGAAGCAGCTGTTCGAGCAGTTCCGCGCCGTGAATGCCCCTGACCCGCATGTCTTGCCGATCGAGCGGGTGATGGGGTTGGGGACGGAAAAGGCCTACCGCCGGGTGGATCTGATGCGCGGCCGCAAGACGGTGCTGCGCCTGTGCGAGATCACGCGGCTGGAACATGCGTGGAGCGGCGGCGACCCCGCCGTGCGGTATCACGCGCGCACCGGGCCGGATGCGTCCGCGCTGGTGTGGCGGTTCTTCCGGACCCAGCGCCGCGTGGGCGCGGCGGTCACGGCGCGTGCAGGGATGCCAGGGTGACGGGGTCAGGGGCTTTCCAGCCGGCGCCCGAACGGCCCGGCGCATTGTTCGGACGCGAAGAATGGTCATGTCGACGCTGCCGGTGGCCAGCCAGCCCTGGCGAGGCGTAACATCGCGGCAGTCCTGCGGCGTCCGGAGCGCGGCGCGCCGGGCCCATCACCCTGACGGAAATCATCGCCATGCCCCTGTCCATGTACCAGGCGTCCGTGCCTGTCTTTCTCCGCGGCCTGAATGTGCTGGCCGCGCTGCTCGAAAAAGCCGCCGCGCACGCGCAGGCCGCGGGCATCGATCCTGCCCAGCTCGTGAACGCGCGCCTCGCGCCCGACATGTATCCGCTGTCGGGCCAGATCCAGCGCGCGAGCGACGCCGCGAAATTCGCGGCGCAGCGGTTGTCGCAGGGCGAAGCCCCGAAGTTTCCGGACAACGAGACCACGCTCGCACAACTGCAGCAGCGCATCGCCGACACGGTCGCCTACCTGCAAAGCGTGACGCCGGAACAGATCGAGGGCGCCGAAGGCCGCCGCATCACGCTGAGCTTCGGCGAATTCAAACCCGAGTTCCAGGGCGATGACTATCTGCTGACGTTCGCGCTGCCGAACTTCTACTTCCACGTGACGACCGCCTACGGCATCCTGCGCCAGGCGGGCGTGCCGATCGGCAAGCTGGATTTCCTGGGCGCGTATCCGCAACCCGCGCCCAAGTAGTAGACCCTTGGGGCAGGCGGGCGGCCGGTCGGCGCGCGCCGCCTGGGCGGGCCGCCCCGCACGCTTATCGCTTGGCCGGGTCGCCGCAGCCTTCCATTGCGCCCATCTTCGCCATGTTCTGCTGGATTTCCTCGGGCGTGAGGTCCTGCTTGTGGGTGGCGATCGACCAGCGGTGGCCGAACGGATCCACCACCTGGCCATAGCGGTCGCCCCAGAACATGTCGGCCGCGGGCATCGTCACCTGCGCGCCGGCGGCAACAGCCCGCGCGATGGCGGCGTCCGCGTCGGTCACGTACAGGTGCAGGACGGCGGGCGTGCCCTTGAGCGCCTTCGGCCCCAGGCTGCCCCATTCGGGAAAATCATCCATCAGCATGAGGACCGAGTCCCCGATGCGCACGGCCGCGTGCATGATCTTGCCGTTGGGACCGGGCAGCCGCATGAGCTCCTCGGCGTTGAACGCTTTTTTGTAGAAGGCGAGGGCGTCGGACGCGCCCTCGCACACGATGTGCGGCGTCAGCGTGTGCATGCCGTCGGGGATGGGCTTGACTGCTTGGGTGGCCATGATGTGTCTCCAGGTTGTCGCGCGGCCGCGGCGGTGTGCGCGGCGCGGGCCTTGCGTGCGAGTTGTGCTAGTTGCCGACCAGGGTGGCGAATCCGCCCCAGCACATGCGCTTGACGTCGAAGACGCCTTCGCAGCACATGTCCGCCAGGCGCGGGTCGGCCATGACCTTGGCGTTGATCCGGTTGCGGTCTTCCTTGCTGGGATACAGGATCCAGGCGAACACCACGACCTCGCCCTCGCGCGCGCCGGCCGCCGCGCTGAACGACGCAAAGCCTTCGCCGTCGATGTCGTCGGCCACGCCTTCGCGGTAGTCCAGCGCGCCGTGCTCGCGCCAGATGCCCTCGGCATGCTGCGCCATTTTCTTGTACGTCTCCAGGTTGGCCTTGGGTACGCACAGCAGGAAACCGTCTATGTACTTGTCCATCGATCACTCCTCACGTCCGTGTTGTTCTGGTTCGAGCCGGGACGCCCGCAAGCCGTCCGGGCCGCCGTCCGGATTTCTGGACCGGCTGGTGCCACTGTATCGGGATCGGCGCCGCTTTCAGATAGGAGATTGCGACAATCTTGCGGGTGGATTGCGTCAGCCTGCGGCGGTATGCTTGGCGACATGAAAAACGTCGCGTTCCTGCTGCCACAAGGGGCCAATATTGCGTCCCTGGAAACCGCGCGCCACGGATTCATGGTGGCCAACGAATACCTGCGCGCCCATGGCCGCGAGCCGCGCTTTCACGTGCGCACGCTGGCCCTGACGCGCGAGGTCAGCCTGGACGAAGGACGCATCAAGGTGGTGGCCGACATGGTGCTGGCCGACGCCACCGACATCGACATCTGCATCGCGCCGCCACTGCTGGGGTCGGTGTCGGATGCCGTGCTGTCCAATCGCGAACTCATCGAATGGCTGTCGCGCCATCACCGCAACGGGGGCGAGGTCGCCAGCCTCTGCGTCGGCGCCGCGCTGCTCGCGGCGGGCGGCGTGCTCGACGGCCAGCAGGCGGTCGTGCATTGGGTGGCGCAGAACCTCTATGCCAGCCTGTTTCCCTCGGTGCAGTGGACCAGCGACCGCGTGGTGCTGGCCGAAAACGGGGTCTACACCAGCGGGGGCGCGTTTTCGGCGGCGCACCTGGTGCTGCACCTGGTCGAGAAATACACCGACCGCGACACCGCGATCTGGTGCGCCAAGTACTTCCAGCTGGACTGGAGCCGTCAGAGCCAGTTGCCGTTTTCCGTCTTCATGGGCCAGAAGTCGCATGCCGATGACATCGTGCGCGCGGTGCAGGAATACATCGAAGGCCGCTATCCGGAAAAGATCACGGTCGAGGAACTGGCCGGCCGCCACGCGCTGGGCCGCCGCACGCTGGAACGCCGGTTCCGCCAGGCCACGGGCAACAGCATCGTCGAATACCTGCAGCGCGTGCGCGTCGAGGCCGCCAAGCAGCGGCTGGAGACCTCGCGCAAGAGCGTCGCAGAGGTCATGTACGAGGTCGGCTACAACGACACCAAGGCCTTTCGCGACATCTTCAACAAGTACTGCGGCATGTCGCCGGTGGGCTATCGCGAACGCTACCAATAGCCGCGGCGGTTCAGCCCTGGTAGCGGTAGACGCGCGTGTCGCGCATCACGAAGCCGGCCGACTCATACAGGTGGTGCGCCGACAGCCGTCCCGGATTGGAGGTCAGGTCCAGCGTGCGGGCCTTCAGTTCGCGGCTCTTGGCAATGGCCGCGCGTGTCAGCGCCATGCCAACCTTCAGCCCACGCGCCTGCGTGTCCACCACCACATCCTCGATCCATGCGCGCACGCCGGTGGGAATGCGAAAGTGCACCAGCGTCAGCGTGCCCACGATGCGCCGGTCAGGTCCCATCGTGGCGATGAACAGGTGATTGCACGGGGCATGGATGATTTCATCCAGGTCCGCTTTGGACAGGGGCGGCGCGCTCTGTGACAACTGGGGCAGCAGGCGCGCGAACGCCTGCACCAGGGTGTCGTCCGCCTGCGTCGCCAGTGCGACGTCCACGCCATTTTCCAAGGGTTTCATGCGGGGTCTCCCAGTGCTGCACCGGGCGGTGCGGGACGTTGTGCCGATCTTAGCAATGTCACCGTGGCGCACAGTCAGTCGGTTGTCTTTGTCCGAGCGCAAACAACCGACACGTAAATGTTTGCGAAATGTGTCAGGACCAATACACTAGGGTTTTTCCTTATTCGATGGCCTATGACATTTCCGTGTGCTGGCGCTGTGCCTGATTGCACGGCGATGACGGGAGATCGACGCTCCTGGACGAAAGACCCCATGAAGACCCTCCGCACCTATTTCGTCAACCTGGCCATCGGCTCGCGCCTGGCCCTGGGCTTTGGCGCCGTGCTGGCGCTGTTGCTGGCCCTGGCCGGCGTTTCGCACTACGAGCTCACGCGCATCGGCAACATCAACCGCACGATCACCCAGGAGACCTGGATCAAGGCCAGCGCCATCTCGACGGTCGACGTGACGACGCGCGCCAATGCGCGGCTCAACCTGGAACTGTTCGTCAACGCGAATCCGGCGGCCGCCGACAAGCTGTTCCAGCAGATCGACGCCAACCGCCAGCGCATCGACGAGGCGCTGGCCACGCTGCGCCCCTTGATGAAGACGCCGGACGCCAGCGACCGGCTGCGCACGCTGGAAGCGGCGCGGGGCCGCTACGTGAAGTCGTTCCAGTCAGTGGGCGCGATGCTGCGCAGCGGCGAGCGCGAGGCCGCCCGCCAGCGCCTGCTGCAAGAGACCCTGCCCACCCTGGAAAGCCTGCAGGATCACATCATCGCGCTGTCGCGCCAGCAGTCCGCCGACATGGACGAAGCCGGCCTCGCCAGCCGCGCGGTCATCGAGGAGGCCGAGCGCCTGAACCTCGCGCTGTCGGGCCTTGCGCTGGCGCTGGGCGCGCTGTTTGCGTGGCAGGTCAGCCGCTCCATCACCCGTCCGCTCGCGCGCGCGGTCAAGGCAGCCGAAACCGTGGCGGGCGGCGACCTGGGCCAGCGCATCGAGGCCGGTTCCAAGGATGAGACCGGGCGCCTGCTCCATGCGCTGCAGGACATGCAGGACAGGCTGGCGGGCGCGGTGCGCGCCATCAGGAATGGGTCTGAAACGATCTCCAGCGCCTCGGGCCAGATCGCCGCGGGCAATGCCGACCTCTCCAGCCGCACGGAAGAACAGGCGGCGTCGCTGGAAGAGACGGCGGCCTCGATGGAGGAACTGGCTTCCACCGTGAAGCAGAACGCCGACAACGCCCGGCAGGCGAACCAGCTGGCGGCCAGCGCATCAGAAATCGCCGTGCGCGGGGGCGCCGCGGTGTCCGCCGTGGTGGGCACCATGCAGGACATTTCTGCCAGTTCGCACAAGATCTCCGACATCGTATCCGTGATCGACGGCATCGCGTTCCAGACCAACATCCTCGCGCTCAATGCGGCGGTCGAAGCGGCCCGCGCGGGCGAGCAGGGCAAGGGCTTCGCGGTCGTGGCGGGCGAGGTCCGCTCGCTGGCCCAGCGCAGCGCCCAGGCCGCGCGCGAGGTCAAGGCCCTGATCGAGGAGTCCGCCGGCAAGGTGGGCGAGGGCGCACGCCAGGTCGAAGGCGCCGGCGCGACGATGCAGGAGATCGTCACGGCCGTCCGGCATGTGACCGACATCATGGGGGAGATCGCGGCCGCATCGCACGAACAGGCCAGCGGCATCGACCAGGTGAACCGCGCCGTCGCGCAGATGGACGAGGTGACGCAGCAGAATGCGGCCCTGGTCGAAGAAGCGGCCGCCGCCGCGGGCTCCATGCAGGACCAGGCCCGCGAACTGGTGCGGGCGGTGGGGGTGTTCCGGCTGGCCGAGGATGGCGCGCGGCGCGGGCAGGACGCGGCACCGCTGCGCGCGCCCGGCACGCTGAGGCTGGCGTAGGCGGGCTATTTGCCGCAGGCGGCCTGCATTGCCTTCATTTGCGGGCTGCCGTCGGGAAAGCGCACGAATTGCACCTGGCTTTCGTCCAGGCCCTCGTCCTTGATGGCGGCGACCAGGCTTTCGTCCATGTAGTAGCTGGTCGTCGGCAAAAAGCCCACGCGCGACTGGCGGCAATTGAACAGCACGTCCGTCACCGACCGGTTGAAGCGGCCTCGTCCCTTGTCCGCGCCGGGGATGGTCTGGGCGGCGGTGTAGCGCAGTTCCATCTTGCCCCTGGCGTTGCCGGACGCCTGCCGGGTGTCGGGCAGGGCGCCGATCCGGATGGAAACGTTGGGGTGGTCCGGCCGAGGCGGCACGTCGAACCATTGCTGCGCCTGCGCGCCCGCGCTGGCCAATAGCGTGGCCGTGGCGGCGATCGCGGCCATTGCGGGCAGCAGGCGGCGGGCGTTCAGACCCGGGATGCCGGGAGGGCGAGCAAAAACGGCAAACGGTAGGCGCATGGTCGGTCCGTGGTCGAAAGCGGTTTTCTTCTGCCGCCCGCCCGGGGAACGCGGCGGTCGTGGCACGCGTCCGGGCAGGGGCCTCAAATGTAGCAAAATGCGGTCTGGCGCCGCGCGCGCGACACATTCCCCGGAATCATCATGCCCCAATTCGATCTCTATCAAGTAGACGCCTTCTCCGCCACGCCCTTTGGCGGCAACCCCGCGGCGGTCGTGCCGCTGGATGCCTGGCTGCCCGACGACATCCTGCAGCGCATCGCCGAAGAAAACAATCTGTCCGAAACGGCCTACTTCGTCCGCAACGGCGAGGGGTACGAACTGCGCTGGTTCACGCCCGCGGTTGAGGTCGACCTGTGCGGTCACGCGACGCTCGCATCGGCCTATGTGCTCTTCGAGCAACTGAACGCCGGCGAGGACGTGCTGCGCTTTGCCACGCGCAGCGGCGAGCTGCGCGTGCGGCGCGCGGGCGACCGGCTGGCGATGGACTTTCCGGCCAAACAGCCGCAGGCCGAGGAGATCCCGCCCGGACTGCTGCAGGCGCTGGGCCTGCCGGCCGCGCAGGCCCTGTACCGCACGGACGACTACCTGGTGGTGATCGAGGACGAGGCGCTCATCGCCGGCCTGCAGCCGGACTTCGCGGCGCTGGCGGCCTTCGACGTGCGCGGCGTGGCCGTCACCGCGCCGTCGTCGAGTTTCGATTTCGTGTCGCGCTGGTTCGGTCCGCGCGTGGGCGTGAACGAAGACCCCGTGACCGGCTCCGCGCACACCTCGCTCGCGCCCTACTGGGCGCAGCGGCTGGGCAAGCGCGCGCTTACCGCGCAGCAGGGCGGGGCGCGCAAGGGCCAGCTCGTGTGCGAGGTGCAGGCCAACGGGCGCGTGGTCATCAGCGGCCAGGCGGCGCTGTACCTGCGCGGGACTATTCATCTCTGAGCCCCGCCGTGCACCGCGGGGCATTGCCACCTACCCCGCGTCATGAAACGCCGGTCAGCAGGTGCGGCGCCGCGCCTGAAGCCGCGCGCCGAAAGCGCGAGGGCGAAACGCCCATGTGATCGCGGAAGAACCGCGAAAAATTGCCGGGAGTGGAAAAGCCCAGGTCCATGGCGACCGACGTGAGCGGCTGTTCCTGATGCACAAGCCTGCGTACGGCTTCTTCCACGCGGACCGCGCTCCAGAACACCTGGGGCGTGGTGTTGAGCTGGTCGCGGAACAACGCAAAAAAATGGCCGCGCGACAGGCCGACCTTGGCCGCGATGTCTTCCACTGCAACGGGTTCGTGGACGTTTTCGCGCATGTAGGAGATGGCGCTGCGCAGCCGGTGATCCAGCGTTTGCGGCCGGGGCGCCACGCCGGGCGGCCGTCCGGCCTGCGAGGAGGATTCGATCGCCGCCTGCAGCAGCGCCTGCACCCCGGCGTCGATATCGTCGCGCGTGTGGCCTAGCGGCGCGACGATCTTGTCCAGGAGGCTCCAGCAGCTCTGGCGGACAGCTGCGTCGATGGGCACGCCGGGCGTGGCGAACTGAAACGGCCGGCCGGTGGCGGCGCGGCGTTCGTCCAGCCACGGCCGGGCAATGTACAAGACGAGGAACACCGCAGGCCCCGAGCGATCGAGCAATCGCGCGTCGTGGGATTCATAGGTGTTCGTGCCCAGCGCAAGGTGCTCGTTGTAGCGCACCAGCTTCGACCCGACTCGGGCCTCGGCTCTGGAGCCGCCCAGCCAAAGCGCCAGCTGCACCTCGGCATGCGCGTGGGCGATCAGGTCGCCCCGCAATTCGAGTACGACCGCGCGGCCAAATGCGCCTTCGTGCAAGGCATACGTCTCTTGCATGATTGTCTCCATGGTTTTGGTCGGACGATGAGCGCGTTCATCGCCGTCGGGGAGCCTCGTTGTGCCCCGGCCTTTTTCGGGAATTTTAGGGGCGCTTGACACGTTTTCAGGTACCCGCAGGGGCTAGGTGTATTCACCTAGCACGCCATCTGACTCTGCGATAAGTTCCCGCACTCGGCGATAAGCGCCGGCCCCGTGCCGTCTTTACAGTTGTGCCTACCGGTGTGGCGAAAGTCTGCCGACCGATTTTCAAAGGCTTGAAGGAGACTGCGGTGCGCATTGCAAGTTACGTATTCAACGGGGAGCCCGGCGTCGGGCTGGTGTCGGGCGATGGCCTGTCGGTGACGCCGCTGGCGCTTGACCACGCGGCCAGGCAGATCGGCGTGCAGGCCGTGATCGACCTGCTTGCGGCGGGCGGCAGGCTTGCGGAGGCGGGCGCGCCCCTGCCGCTGGCGGACGTGGTCCTGCGCGCGCCCTTGCCCCGTCCGCGGCGCAATCTCTGGTGCGTCGGACGCAACTACCATGCGCATGCCAAGGAGCTCTCCGAGTCGGTTTTCAAGGATAACGATGCGGACCCGCAATCCTGGCCCATCGTGTTCACCAAGGTGCCGGAATGCGTGGTGGGGCCGCGGGCACAGGTCCTGCTGCCAACCGGCGTGTCGGAACAGATCGACTACGAAGCCGAGCTGGGCGTGGTCATCGGCAAGGCGGGCAAGAACATATCGCGCGGCGCAGCCCTGGACTACGTCTTCGGCTACACCGTCATTAACGATGTCACCGCGCGCGACGTGCAGATGCGGCATCAACAATGGGACATGGGCAAATCGTTCGACACCTTCTGTCCGATGGGCCCCTGGATCGTCACGGCGGATGAGTTCGATGGGACCAGGACGCGCGTGCGCTGCTGGGTCAACGGCGAACTCAGGCAGGACGGCCTTACCGAAAACATGATCTTTGACATTCCCTCCCTGATTGAAACGATTTCGCGCGGCATCACGCTCTATCCGGGCGACGTGATCGCCACCGGGACACCGGCCGGTGTCGGGATGGGCATGAAGCCCGCTCGCTATCTGGCGGCAGGCGATGTGGTGCGGGTGGAGATCGATGGCCTGGGGGCCATCGAAAACGCATTTGTCCGGGAGCAGGCATGACGACGCGCATCATCAATGGCCTCTCGGTCGAAATCGACGGCGCAGGCCCCTCGCTCCTGTGCATCCATGGGCTGGGCGGTTCCTCCAACACCTGGACCCCCCTGATGGACGCCTTTTCCGGCTTTCAGGTCATCCGCCCGGATCTGCCGGGCAGCGCCCGATCGCCGTTGCCGGGTCGGCCCTTGTCGATCGAGGGCTATGTCGAATCGATGGCACGCGTGATCGATGAACTGGGCGGTGAGCCCGTGCATGTCGCGGCGCACTCGCTGGGCACCATCGTGGCCCAGCATCTTGCCCTGCGGCACCCGGCCAAGGTCCGTTCGCTGGCCCTGTTCGGCCCGCTGACCTCGCCGCCCGATGCGGGCAGGCCCGGCATTCGCGCGCGGGCGGCGTTGGCGCGGGAGGGCGAGGCGGCATTGCAGGAGATCGCCGACGCCATCGTCAAGGGCGCCACCAGCAGCCGCACCAAGGCGCAACAGCCCGCCGTCTTGGCCCTCGTGCGCGAAAGCGTGATGCGCCAGCCGCCGGAGGGGTATGCGCAGAGCTGCGAAGCGCTTGCCGATGCGCAGGCCGCGGACCTCGAATGCCTCGGCATTCCGGCGCTGCTTGTCACGGGCGACGAAGACGGCGTCGCGCCGCCGGTCAACGTGCAGGCCATGGCGGGGCGCATCGCAGGCAGCCGGCACACGATCCTGCAAGGCTGCGGCCACTGGACCACGTTTGAGCAGCCCCAGGCCTGCGCTGAGGCATTCGCGGCGTTTCACGCGGCCCGGTCCGACTAGGGTCTTTTCGGAACATTCCGACGTTTCCCCCCCATAAGAATGCCGGCCCCCGACGGGCCGCGAGGAGACTTTTCATGTCCAGAATTGCGATTACCAACGTTGTCGTCTTCGATGGAAGCGGCGAGGACGTCTTCGACGGCGAAGTCCTGGTGGACGGCACGCGCATCGCCGAGGTCGCGCGCCTGCCCGAGCGGGTCAGCCGCGAGGGCGCACGCGTCGTCGACGGCAAGCGCCGATTCCTCATGCCCGGGATGACCGAGGCGCACACGCATTTTTCCTGGAACGACCAGCCCACGCTGGCGGCCATCCAGTTCATGCCACCAGAAGAACATATCCTATGGTGCGTGCGGGTGGCCAGGCGCTACCTGGAAATGGGGTGGACTTCGGCAATCGGCGCCGCCGCCGCCAAGCCCCGGCTGGACGTGGTGCTGCGCAACGCGATCGAGGCCGGTGAATGTCCGGGGCCGCGCTACCTGGCCGGCAGCCAGGAGATTACGACCATCGGCGCGCTGGGCGACAACACGCTGCCCCACATGCACTTCGAGGAACTGAGCTTTGGCAGCGTGTGCAGCGGCCCGGAGGAGATCCGCCGGTCGGTCCGCACCTTCATCAAGTACGGCGTCGACCATCTGAAGATCAACCTTTCGGGCGAGTACATCGCCGGCCTGCCGGCCGAGATGTCGCCGTTCGCCGAGGACGAGATCGCCATGCTGGCGAACGAGGCCAAGCGGTACGGCAAACGCGTCGCCGCGCACGCGCGGTCCAGCGAATCGGTCAAGCAATGCGTGCGCCACGGCATCGAGATGATCTATCACGCCAGCTTCGCGGACGACGAGGCGCTGGACATGCTGGAGGCCAACAAGGACAAGCACTTCGTCGCCCCGGGCATCGGCTGGCTGGTGCGCACCGCCTACCACGCGTCCGACTACGGCATCACGCCCGCCGTCGCCGAGCGCATGGGCTACAAGCGCGAGCTCGAGATCGCGGCCGAGAGCCTGCGCAAGATGCACAAACGGGGCATACGCATCCTGCCCGGCGGCGACTACGGTTTTGCCTGGATGCCGCATGGCACGAATGCCAACGATCTCCAGTATTTCGTCGACTACATCGGCATGAGTCCGGTCGAGGCGCTGGTGGCGGCAACGCGACTGGGCGGGCAGATCATGCAGCGGCCGGATGAGCTGGGCATGCTGCGGCCGGGCTACATGGCGGATGTCGTCCTGGTGGATGGCAATCCGCTACAGAACCTTGCGTTGCTGGCCGATCCGGACCGGATCGTCCTGGTCATGAAGGACGGCAAGGTCTACAAGGACACCGGGGCAGCGGTTCAGGGCGGCGCGGCCGGGTTGGATGCCGCCACCGTCCCGCTTGCCGAGCCTGCGCTGGCGTGAGGCAAGGGTCCGGGCGGCGTTCAGGGCAGGGGGCGTCGCTTCGCCCGCTTTCATGGGGCGCGCGATCAGGGGGCGGGCGTTCGCGCGGTACGATTCCGCATTGCCGCGCCGCGCGTCCCGCCGGCTGTCTGGCGCCACCCCGAGAACCTTGCATGAACATCCGCAGACACTTCTGCGCCGG